>Ga0181524_10001756_pt1 | contig 24035 bp, 21 predicted proteins | sample PEATcosm2014_Bin_34_FD_119761 | JGI IMG/M metagenome (GOLD analysis project Ga0181524, IMG submission 119761) | Peatland microbial communities from MTU Mesocosm Facility, Houghton, MI, USA - PEATcosm2014_Bin05_60_metaG | ecosystem: Environmental > Terrestrial > Soil > Wetlands > Peat | place... | reverse complement strand
GCGGACTTCCTCGCCGCGACGATGTTCGTGGATTTCATGCGTTACCTGCCGGACGACCTGCTCTTTAAAGTGGATATCGCGAGCATGGCGCACGGGCTGGAATGCCGCGCGCCGTTCCTGGACCACAAGCTGGTGGAGTTCATCGGGCGGATTCCGACGGACCTGAAGTTGCGCGGGTTCACGACGAAGTATCTGCTGCGCCGCGCGTTCGGGGAGATGCTGCCGCCGGAAATCCTGCGGCGTTCGAAGATGGGGTTCGGCGTGCCGATCTCAGACTGGTTCCGGGGCGAGTTGCAGGGATACCTGCGCGAGACGCTCCTCGATCCGTCCGCGCTCCGCCGCGGCTATTTCGCGCCGGAGTCGGTCCGCCAACTGGTTGAAGACCACGTCGCCGCGCGCGCCGACCACGGCTACCGGCTCTGGGCGCTGCTGATGTTCGAGCTGTGGCATCGCCGGTTCCTGTGACTTCTTTAACCACCAAGGCACCAAGACACCAAAAAAACACGACTTTTCAATCTTCCTATTTCCGTACTTGGTGTCTTGGTGCCTTGGTGGTGAGAGTTCCCGGCTATTCGCGATATGAAAATGCCACCGCGTATGCCTCAGCCATCGCCGAGACGAAGAGGATCGGCAGGATGATCGTTAGGTACGCGGTGACGCGTTGCGCGATCGGGGACCAGTCCGCGCTCCGCCACATCGCGAAGAGTCCCGGCGCCATCCAGAAGGTCATGCCCATCGTGTACCAGAAGCAGGGCAGTTCGAGGAGGAGCGTCAGCAGGCCGCAGAGCCGGACGGAGATCGGCGGCGCGCGACGCGGGGCGGCGTCGTCCGACGGGGTTTCGCGCGCGAGGAGGCCGATCAGGATGATGTTCAGCCCGGTGAAGAAGCTGATGAGCGCGGCCAGGCCGGGGATGATCCCGAGCAGCATGTAAACCAGCATCGCGACGCCGTTGAACGCGAAGATGAAGAGTCCCAGCGCCGGGACCGAAGGCTTCCTTTCGCGGAGCTGCGAAAGCTTGCGCGCGACCCATCGCGGGAACGCGAGCAGCCGTTCCACGCGCCGCTGATACACCGGCGTCGCGCAGGCCATCCCCGCCGCGAACAGCACCGCGGCCGCGCCGGCGGTGAGCGTATGATGGAGCAGAAACTCAACGGACTGTATCATGCCGGCCATTATATCGCAGATGCCGCAACCTTCGGCAACTCATCTTTGATGCCGACGGGGCAAGGGTATAGAATACGCGCTCATGGGCCTTCAAGCGACCGTGAACTCGGGGACTCCCCGTGCGCCGGCGCGGCGGGAGGTTTTGCTGGCCGCCGTCGTCGTCGCGATCACGCTCCTGGCGTATCTCCCGGCGATGCGAGGCGGCTTCATCTGGAACGACGAAACGTTTCTGACCCAGAACCCGCTGATCAAAGCCGAGAACGGATTGCACCGTTTCTGGTTCACCACCGAACCGCCGGATTATTTTCCGCTGGCCTCCACCAGCCTTTGGCTCGAATGGCGCCTGTGGGGCATGAATCCGGCGGGATACCACCTCGTCAACGTGCTTTTGCACGCCGCCGGCGCGGTGCTGTTGTGGCGGGCGCTCAAGCGGCTGAGGGCGCCCGGCGCGTGGCTGGCCGGCCTGATTTTCGCCGTGCATCCGGTCAACGTGGAATCCGTCGCCTGGATCACCGAGCGCAAGAACACGCTTGCGATGGCCCTCTATCTGGCCAGCCTTCTGGCGTACCTGAAGTTCGACGAGGAGGGCGCGCCGCGAGCTTACGCCCTTGCCCTGGGTTTGTTCCTGCTGGCGCTGCTCGCGAAGACCTCCGTCACCATGCTGCCGGCGGTCCTGCTGCTGTGCGCCTGGTGGCGGCGCGGCAGGATCGAGCGCAGGGACATTCTGCGGGCGATCCCGTTTGCCGTGCTTTCGGGCGCGCTTGCGCTGGTGACGATCTGGTATCAGTATCATCGGGCGATCGCCGCTGAAGTCGTTCGGACGGACAGCTTTCTTGCGCGCACGGCCGGCGCCGGCTGGGCGGCGTGGTTCTATCTCTACAAGGCGCTGCTTCCGGCGAAATTGTGTTTTGTGTATCCCCGTTGGGCGGAGGGCGTCTCGTTCCTATCGTTCCTGCCGGACCTGCTGCTCCTGGCGCTTCTCATCCTCCTTTGGCGGAACCGCCGCGGCTGGGGCCGCCCGTTTCTCTTCGGCTTCGGATACTTTCTCGTGAGCCTGGCGCCCGTGGCCGGGTTCCTGAATATCTACTTCATGCGGTACTCGCTGGTGGCGGATCACTGGCAGTACACGGCCATGATCGGGATTGCCGCGCTGGCTGCCGGCGCGCTGGCGGGCCAGGCGGAGCGCCGCGGCGCGTTCCGGAAAGTCGCGATCGCAGCGGCCGCGGCGCTCGTCGCGGTCCTGGCGGCCGCCACATGGAGCCAGTCGCTCATCTATCGCGACGCCGAGACCGTCTGGCGCGATACGGTCCGGAAGAATCCGGGCGCCTGGATGGCCTGGAACAACCTGGCCGTCTGCGTGAAAGCGCGCGCGGAAGCGGATCGGCAACCCGCGCAGGCCGCGGAGTTGTTCAAGGAAGTCATCGGGTACTGCGAAAAAGCCATCGCGCTGAAGCCGGACTACGCGGAGGCGTACGGGACGCGCGGCGCCGCCTACTGCAGTTTGGGCCGGCGCGGTCTGGCGCGGCGCGACTACGACCGGGCGATTGCATGCAGGCGGGATTATGCCGAGGCATGGATCTTGCGCGGCCGCCTCGACGCAGACGAGAACCAGCTCGACGAGGCCATGTTCGATTATAACCGGGCGATCGAGCTGCGGCCGGGCTTCGCAGTGGCTTACTGCGAGCGGGGCAATGTCCAGGTCAGGTCCCGTCGCTATGCCGACGCCGTTCGCGATTACAACGAGGCCATTGCGCTGAAAGAGGACTTGGCCGAGGCGTACAACAATCGCGCAGTCGCTTATCTCCACTTAAAGGAATACGCCAAGGGCCTGGCGGACGTGAGGACCTGTCAAAAACTGGGCGGCCGGCCGGCCCCGCAGTTGATCGAGGCCCTCGGCCAGGCGGCGGGCCGGAAGGAATGACGGAAGGTTCGAATTTTAGTTCTTGAAGCGAGGCAGGCGCTTTGGTAGAATATGCCTCCGCCGAAGGGCGCCGCTCGAGGGGACGAGATGACCATACGATTCAGGTGTCCGTGCGGCGAGAAGGTTAAGGCGCGCAACGGCGCTGAAGGCCGGCGGGCGCAGTGCCCGAAATGTCTGGCGGTGCTGCGCGTTCCTGACGACGGAATGTCCACGTACAAGACCGTTGCATTGGCGGTCACCGCCGTCGGCGCCGATGCGCACTCCGGCGGCGCGCCGCCGGCCGGGTCCGCCGAGCCGACAGCCTTGCAAGGTTCGTCCGACGCCGAGTCTCCCAAGATTCGCATCCTCGTCGCGGACAGCAACGAGAAGCATCGCCGGATGACCGCGCAAGTTCTCGAGGAACACGACTACATCGTATTGGAGGCAGCGGATGGGCCGAGGGCGCTGGAGCTGATCCGGTCCGAACGCCCGGCGGCGGCGCTGCTCAACGTGAAGCTCGATATCTTGAGCGGGTTCCAGGTGGTTCAGCAATTGCGCAGCCCGAGCAATGTCCTGAACAAGGAGGTCTGGACGACGCCGGTGGTGATGACCACCGAGCGGGCGCACGGCCGCGACAAGCAGTATTCCATGTCCATCGGCGCGCACGGCTACTTGGTGAAGCCGTTGGCGGCGTCGGAGATTTGCTCGAAGCTGCAAAGGATCGCCGCGAAGCATCAACCGGAGTAAGTTGAGATTTTCCGCGCCCGCGCGTCCGCGATAGAGTGTGCGTCCTGCGTGAACACTCCGATTCGGAATATCCTGGCCGTGACCGGACGCGTGCGCGTCCGTAGCGGCCAGCTCAATATGCTGGACTTTCTCGCCGGGCTCGGTGGGCACGGGTACGGCGTGTCCCTCGTCTGCACGTCCATGCCCCTGGAGATCGCCGAAAGGGGGCTGTCCTTTCCGTGGACGACCTGGAATGCGCTGGGCGGGCGCTGGACCGGGTTCGTCGGCGCGGGGACGTTCCGCGAATTCATGCGCCGGACGGAAGCGGAAGTGATCCACGTCCACGGCAGCAGGCTGCACTTTTCGGGGCGTCGTTTTCTCATGGCCGTGCGCGCGCCGGTGGTCTTCACGCCGTATTCGCTGGACGGCGGCCGATACGAGGTCGGGCGCATCCGGCGCCGCGCCGCGCGCGTGATTGCGTTGAGCGAATTCATGCGCGAGGGTCTCGTCAACCGCTGCCGGATCCCGCGCGAGATGCTGCGCCTGGTGCCTCCGGGCGTGGATTTAAAGCTCTACGATTTCCTGCCGCCGAGGATCGGCGAGCGCATCCCCGTGGTCGGCGCCGTGGCGCCGCTCGAACCGCAGCGGGGCCAGTCGGTGTTCCTCCGAGCGGTCAAAATCCTGGCCGGCTCGGTGCGGGAGGCGGAGTTCGTCGTCGCGGGCGATGGCCGCCAGGAGCGTTCGCTCCGGAGGGAGGCCGCCGCGCTCGGGATCGAGAAGCGCATGACCTTCGTGACCCGGCTGGCGAACTATCGCGGCGCGATCTCGGCCCTGGATATTTTCGTCCGTCCGGACTTGAGTGGCGGACTCGGCTACGGCGTTCTCGAAGCGATGGCGATGGGCAAGGCGGTGGTCGCCACCTCCACCGGCAGCGTTCCGGAAATGGTCGTCGAAGGGAAAACCGCGCGCCTGGTCGCCAAGGGCGACGCCGGCGCGCTGGCGGAGGCGGTAGGTCAACTTCTGACGCATCCGCAGGCCGCCCGCGACCTCGGCGCCGCCGCGCGTCAGAGCGTCGCGGAGCGATTCAACATGCAGCGCGTCGTCGCGGACACCGTTTCGGTCTACGGCGAGGCGAGCGAGGAGATGAAGCCATGACCTGCGCCGTCATCATCCCGGCTCGATTCGGTTCCACGCGTTTTCCCGGCAAGGCGCTGATGCGCAGCCCGTCCGGCAGGCCGCTGATCCAGTACGCCTGGGAGGCGGCGACGCGCGCCGAGGGCGTGGACGAAACGCTCGTGGCCACCGATGACGAGCGCATCGCCGAGGCGGTCCGCGCTTTCGGAGGCGAAGCGCGCATGACGCAGTCGGACCATCCGAGCGGCAGTGACCGCTGCGCCGAGGTGGCGCGCGGACTCCGGCACGACTGGGTGGTCAACCTCCAAGCCGACGAGGCGGGCATCCTTCCGGAGATGATCTCGCAGACCGTGCGCCTGTTGCGCGACGACCCGGAATGCGAAATGTCCACGCTGGCCTGCCGAATCCGCGATGAGTCGGAATTGGCCGACCCGGGGGTAGTGAAGGTCGTGCTCGACCGGCGCTCCAGGGCGCTGTACTTCTCGAGGGCGGTCATCCCGCACGTCAGGGGATCCAGCTCGCCGCTGCGCGAGAGCCCGGTCCCGCACCTGCGGCATCACGGCATTTACGGTTACCGCCGCGAGGCGCTTCTGGCCTTCGCCGCGCTGCCGCCGCACCCGCTCGAGCAGGCGGAAAGGCTGGAACAGTTGCGCGCGCTGGCAAACGGATATAAGATCACGGTCGGCGTGACGCCGCATCGGACGCTGAAAGTGGATACGCGCGAGGATTTCGAGGCGTTCTGCGCGGCGGAACGGAAGCGAATTTAGACAGGATTACAGGATCAACGGGATTGATTAGAGGAGACGGCGGAAACGGTACGACTTTAGGGCAAAATGATCCGGTTGATCCTGTAAATCCTGTCAAGAATATAAAGGCCCATCAATGGCAAAACATATTTTCGTGACCGGCGGGGTAGTGAGTTCGCTGGGGAAAGGGCTGACCTCGGGCGCGACGGGACTGCTGCTTGAAAGCCGCGGGCTGCGCGTGGCGATGCAGAAATTCGATCCGTACCTGAACGTGGACCCGGGCACGATGAGCCCGTACCAGCACGGCGAGGTTTACGTCACCGACGACGGCGCGGAGACGGACCTCGACCTGGGCCACTACGAGCGGTTCACGCGCGCGCGGACCACGCGCGACAGCAATTTCACAAGCGGGCAGATTTACAACTCGGTCATCTCCAAGGAGCGGCGCGGCGAGTACCTCGGCCGGACGATCCAGGTCGTCCCGCACATCACCAACGAGATCAAGAGCGCCATCCGGCGGATCGCGCGCCCGGACGTGGACGTGGTGATCACCGAGGTCGGCGGCACGGTCGGCGACATCGAAGGGCTGCCGTTTCTCGAGGCGATCCGCCAGTTCGGCCAGGAGGTCGGGCGGCAGAACGCGGTGTTCATCCACCTGACGCTCATCCCGTACCTGCGCGTGAGCCAGGAAATCAAGACCAAGCCCACCCAACACTCCGTCGGCAAGTTGCGCGAGCTGGGCATCCTGCCCGACGTGCTGATCTGCCGCACGGAGAAGCCACTCTCCGACGAGGTGCGCGACAAGATCGCCCTGTTCTGCAGCGTCGAGCGCCGCGCCGTGATCGAGGAGATTGACCTGGCCGAGACGAGCACGATCTACGAGCTGCCGCTCGTCCTCCAGCGCGAGGGCCTCGACGGCCTGCTCGCCGAGAAGCTCCAGCTCAAGACCAACGGCCCCGGCCTCGACGACTGGAAGGCGATGCTGCAAATCCTCCAGAACCCGACGCACGAGGTGACGGTGGCGGTGATCGGAAAATACATCCACCTGAACTCGGCGTACGAGTCCATCTACGAGGCGCTCACGCACGGCGGCATCGCCAACCACGCGCGCGTCATCAAGCGCAAGATCGAGGCGGAGGAACTCCTCGCCGCCGACCCGCAGAAACTGCTCGCCGGAGTGGACGGCATCCTGGTCCCGGGCGGGTTCGGGATGCGCGGGATTGACGGCAAGGTCCGCGCCATCCAGCACGCGCGCGAGAAGAAAATCCCGTTCTTCGGCATCTGCCTCGGCATGCAGTGCGCCGCGATCGAGTTCGCCCGCGACGTCTGCGGCCTGCAGAACGCCAACAGCTCGGAGTTCGACGCCGACACGCCGCACCCGGTCGTCTGCATGATGGACGAGCAGCGGCGCGTGGTGAACATGGGCGGCACCATGCGCCTCGGCGCGCAGACGAGCCTCGTCGCGCCGAGGAGCCTGGCGCGCGCCGCGTACGGCGCGGAGCAGATTTCCGAGCGCCACCGCCATCGCTACGAGTTCAACAACGCCTACCGCGCCCAGTTCGAGAAGGCCGGAATGCGCTTCAGCGGGACCTCGGCGGACGGCAAGCTCGTGGAGATCATGGAGCTCGAAGGGCATCCCTGGTTCCTGTCCGTGCAGTTCCACCCCGAACTCAAATCGCGCCCGATCGAGGCGCACCCGCTCTTCCGCGCCTTCATCGGCGCCGCGCTGGCCAGGAAACAATCGCAGCACAAGGCAGGCGGTTAGCTTGGCGTATTCATGAACCACCAAGACACCAAGACACCAACAATGACAAGTTTATGACTGGAAAAATAATGCGTCGTTAGCCGTTCTTGGTGTCTTTGTGACTTGGTGGTGAATAATTCGGACTAAGGAGCGCAGTGCCCCATGAATGAACACGATCATCAATCGCCGGCCGGTGAATCGGCCAAGCCTTCTGGGAAGTCCGAGCGCGCGTCGTTGCCGGAACCGAGCCTCAAGACCTTCGTCTCAGGACTCGCCGGCCAGGTGCTCATCAACCTGGGCCTCTTCGACAACCCGCTCACCGGCAAGCGCCAGGTGGACCTCGAACAGGCCAAATACTCCATAGACCTCCTGCAGATCCTCCAGGACAAGATGCAGGGCAACCTGACCGACGAGGAAGCCAAACTCATGAGCGCCATCCTCTACGACCTTCGAATGCGGTACGTTGAGGCATGCAGGTGACGGCTGCATCGAATTGTTGACATGAACAGACTGGCGTGATAAGGATACGCAGGCGGACTTCCGATTCCTTGTCGGGGCGGAACGCGGTGGACATCCAGAAGCAGGTTGACTACTGGACGGCAGGCAGCCGGGAAGACCTGGAGGTTGCCGAGATACTGTGCGAGAAAGGGCGGTTCCGACATGGGCTTTTCTTCGCGCACCTGGCCATCGAGAAGATGCTCAAGGCACACGTGACCCTGAAAACACAACAGGTTCCGCCGAAAATTCATAACCTCTTGCGACTTGCTGAAACGGCCGGGATTGAGTTGTTGCCCGAGCAGGAGCTTTGGCTGAGCAGATTCAATATGTATCAACTTGAAGGCCGTTACCCGGACATGGCGCAGGTGATAGTGGATCGCCCGGCTGCTGAACAGCGATTGGCAACTGCCCAGGAGTTTCTCCGATGGTTGACAGCTCAATTGTAGAGATCGTCAAGCGCTATTTGCGCGCATTGCAGAAAGCGGGCATCCATTCGCAGAGCGGCGTGCTCTTCGGTTCCTATGCGCGTGGGGAGGCCGGCAAATGGAGCGACATTGACCTTGTGGTCATCGCGCCGGAGTTCGACGGGCCGCGCTCACTGCCGCTGGTGGAAAAGTTGTGGCAGATCACCACTGAGGCGGACAACCGCATCGAACCGATCCCCTGCGGCGAGCGCGAGTGGAGAATCGAAGAGGGCAGGCCCATCCTGGACATCGCGCGGCGCGAGGGGATGGAAATAAGCATTGGCCCCCCAGTTTAGCCCCGTCGGAAGACAATCCTCAAGGACAAGATGCAGGGCAACCTGACCGACGAGGAAGCCAAGCTCATGAGCGCCATCCTCTACGACCTTCGAATGCGGTACGTTGAGGCGTGCCGGTGAGAGGCCACCGGACAGCGTGGCTGGCCGTAGCCGATGGATTGCACGCTAGCGGAACTCGACCTTGTCGGCATCCTCACCTACTCGCCTGCCAGACGCAATGCCGCCCCAACCACCACAGCGTCAACCCGGATGCCCTGTTCCAATAGGCCGTCAAGAAGTGGCTTCGCTCTGGTGATGACGCCCCTTCGCTTGGCGAGCACGATCAGGGAAACCGTCCCTCGGACTCGAACGCCGAGGCCGGCGGCGCAGTTGCGGGCTGCCCGGTCATCGAGAATCGCCTCCGCATCCGGCAACTTTCGGCAGAGCGTGAGGACATGGCTTTCCCCCAAGCCCAAGTCCCATGCCGCCACCAAAGGATCAACTCGTTCAACTGGCGTGACCGCACCAGCCCCTTCGCCATCAATCCAGCCCCGCGCTGCGTCCGCAAGCGGACCCGCACGGAGTTCCACGGCGACCCCTTCAGGAACCATCACTCGTGAACTGAGCCGGAAGATCAAATCGAGCCGCCCGATCTTCCCCAGAAGTATCAAGGGCGAGGCGTTCATGACCCAAACGTCACTCACGTTTCACCTCGGCCTCGATTTCATCCGGTTCTGACTGCAAAGGAGAAACGCCGAAGCGCGCCAATGCCTCCAGGAATTCCTGCCGGCTCACCCCGGCGATTTCCGCCGCTTTGGATTGAGACAGAATGCCCATCTCGTACCACTTCGCCGCCGCAGCCAATCGCAGTTCCCGAACGAATCGCTCCGGCGTAGTGCGCAGACTCGACAACGCCCCTTCGGGCAGATCAAGCTCTATGTGGATGCTCATCTTTTCTACCTCCACTCGCCCAGCCTTCTCGGGAAAAGCGACATGCGGATTATAACATCTCCGTTGCCGATGTTACAGAGAATGAGGGGAACTTATTCCGTCGCGCGACGTTCACCCGATGCGCGAAATGTGCGACTGCTCTTGCCGGGCCGAGTCGCTCGCTTGACTTCGCGGCTCCGGCGGGGATAATGGCGCAAGCGGGATCGGAAAGCCGCTACGGCGATTACGAGAAGGGTTACGATTACGACGCGGCGGCGATGACGCGTCGCGATCTTGATGGCGAATAAATGAATCCTAAAGAGTTCGTTCACCTGCACGTTCACAGCCACTTCAGCCTGCTCGACGGCGCGTGCACGCCGGCGAGCCTGGCGAAGCTGGCGAAGGCGCAGCGGATGAAGGCCTGCGCGCTGACCGACCATGGGAATCTCTACGGCGCGATCCAGTTCTATCGGGCGATGACCGGCGCGGGGATCAAGCCGATCATCGGCTACGAGGCGTACGTCGCGCCCGGCAGCCGCAAGGATAAGCAGTCCGCCGGCGGCAAGGACGCCTACAATCACCTGACGATCCTCGCGGCCGATATGCGCGGATACCGCAACCTGGTGAAGCTCGCCTCCAGCGCCTTCCTCGACGGCTTCTATTACCGGCCCCGGATTGACGCGGAGCTGCTCAAGGAGCACAAGGACGGGCTGATCGTGATGAGCGGCTGCAACAGCGGCGAAATCTGCCAGTCGCTGCTGGCGGGGAAGCCGCGCGAGGCGCTCGCGGCGGCGGGGCGCTACGCAGAACTCCTGGGCAAGGAAAATTTCTTCATCGAGATGCAGGACAACGGGCTGCCGGAGCAGAAGGCGTGCCTGGAAGGGCTTGCGCGCGTGGCGTCGGAGGCAGGCCTGGAGATGGTGGCGACGAACGACATCCATTACGGCGCGCCGGACGACGCGGCGGCGCACGAGGTGCTGCTCTGCATTAACACCGGCAAGACGCTCGCCGACGAGGGGCGGATGCGTTTCGGCTCGAAGGAGTTCTATTTCAAGTCCGGCGAGGAGATGGCGGCGCGGTTCGGCCACCTGCCGCGCGCGATCGAGAACAGCCTGGCGATCGCGGAACGCTGCAACGTGACTTTCGATTTCGAGACGCGCAATTTCCCGCGCTACACGCCGCCGGACGGCCTCTCCGCCGGCGAGTACCTGCGGAAGCTCTGCGAGGAAGGGCTCAAGCGCCGCTACGGCCCGTCGGCGCCGGAGGCGAAAAAGCGGCTCGACTACGAACTCGGCGTGATCGAGAAGATGGGCTACAGCAGCTACTTCCTGATCGGCTGGGACATCGTCGCCTTCGCGCGGTCGCGCGGGATTCCGGTCGGCCTGCGCGGGTCGTGCGCCAGCACGCTGGTGGCCTACGTGCTGGATATCTCCGACGTGGACCCGATCCGCTACTCGCTGATCTTCGAGCGCGCGCTGGACCCGCAGCGGCGCGAGCCGCCGGACCTCGACCTGGACCTGTGCGAAATCCGCCGCGAGGACGTGATCCGTTACCTGCGCGGGAAGTACGGCGAGAACAACACCGCGCAGATCATCACCTTCGGGACCATGAAGGCGCGCGCGGTGGTGCGCGACGTGGGCCGCGTGCTGGGCTGGAGCGTCAGCGAGGTGGACGCGCTCGCCAAGCGCATCCCCGGCGTGCTCGGCGCCACGCTCGAGATGGCGCTGGAGCAGGACGAGAGCCTCCGCAATGACGAGAAGAACAACCCGCGCATCCGCGAACTGCTCTCGTACGCGCGCAAGCTCGAGGGACTCGCCCGGCACGCCTCGACCCACGCCGCCGGCGTCGTCATCGCCGACAAACCGCTCGTCGAGTTCATCCCGCTCTGCAAGATGAACGACGTCGTCATGAGCCAGTTCGCCATGAACGACCTCGAGAAGGCCGGCATGCTGAAGATGGACCTGCTCGGCCTGCGCACGCTGACGATCGTGGACAAGACGCTCGAGCTCGTCAAGGCCAGCCGCGGCCGGCCGCTCGACCTCCAGGCGGCGCCGCTCGACGACGCGAAGACGTACGAGCTGATCGGCCGCGGCGACACGAAGGCGGTGTTCCAGTTCGGCTCGTCGGGCATCCGGGACCTGCTGCGGCGGCTCAAACCGCAGAACATGGAGGACCTGATCGCCGTCGTCGCGATGTACCGGCCCGGCCCGCTGAAGAGCGGCATGGTGGACGACTTCATCGCGCGCCGGCACGGCGAGAAGGCGGTCACCTACGCCGCGCCGCAGCTCGAGCCGATCCTGAAGGAGACGTGCGGCGTGATCATTTACCAGGAACAGATCATGCGCATCCTCCACGAGTTCGGCGGGCTGACGCTGGCCGACGCGCTGAGCTGCATCAAGTCCATCAGCAAGAAGCGCTCGGAGGAGGTGGATGCGCGTGCGGAGGCGTTCGTGAAAGGCGCGCAGAAGAAGCGCATGCCGGCCAGGGTCGCCGAGGATCTGTTCGCGCTGATCCGCCACTTCGCGGAGTACGGCTTCAACAAGGCGCACGCGACGGCCTACGCCTGCCTGGCCTATCGCACCGCGTACCTGAAGGCGAACTACCCGATGGAGTTCGCCGCCGCCGACCTGTCCTGCGAGATGGGCGACAGCGAGCGGCTCAAGGAGGACATCCGCGATTGCGTGCAGATGGGCCTGACGGTGCTGCCGCCGTGCGTGAATGAAGGCGCCGGGGACTTCACCGTCTGCGGGGAGAAGGCGATCCGGTTCGGCATGATCGGCGTGAAGAACGTCGGCGAGCGGACGGTGGAGGCGATCCTGCACGCGCGCGAGGCCGGCGGGCGGTTCACGTCGCTCCAGAATTTCTGCGACCGCGTGGACTCGGCGGCGATCAACCGCCAGGCGGCCGAGAGCCTCATCAAGGCGGGCGCATTGGACAGCCTGCCCGGGAACCGCGCGCAGAAGCTCGCCGCGCTGGAGGACGCGCTCCGCAGCGGCGCGCGCGCGCAACTCGACCGGCGCCGCGGACAGAAGAGCCTTTTCGGCGGCGACGCGGGGGCGCGCGCCGTCGAGACGCCGCTGCCGCAGATTCCCGAATGGCCGCCGCTGGAGATGGGACGCCATGAGAAGGAGGCCCTCGGCCTGCGCCTGAGCTTCAACCCGCTCGACCGCTACGAGGCCGTGCTCTCGCAACTCGCCACGGCCACCTCGGCGACGCTGCGCTCCCTGAATGACGGCGCCCCGGTCATCGTCGGCGGCGAGGTCATCGCGATCCGCCCGACGATCACGAAGGGCGGCCACGCCATGGCGCACATCGAGATGGAGGATCCCGCCGGCACGATCCGCGGCGTCGTCTTCCCGGACTGCTTCGAGAAGTATGGCGGCCTGCTGAAGGAAGACGCCATCCTCTTCGCGGTCGGCGCGGTGGATAAGAGCACCGAGCGTCCCGGGATCAAGGTGCAGGAACTGATCCCGATCGCCGAAGGGCCGGCTCGGCTGACGAGCGCGGTCAAGCTAAGCCTGCAGCGCACCGCGCTCAACAACCAGGTCGTGGACGAGATCAAGGCGCTCTGCCAGCGGCATCGCGGCGAGTGCGCGGTGCTCGTCGAGGTCGTCGCGCCCGATCAGAAGCGCGTGCTCGTCAAAGCCGGACGCGAGCTGGCCGTACGGCCGACCGAGGCGTTCATCGCGGAGATGGGCCGGCTGGTCGGCGAAGGCCACGTGCAGTTGAGCCCGCGCAAGCCCCAGGCGCAGTCGAACGGCAACGGACGAGCGCGGTGGAGCCGGGGTCAATTCTGATGAGTGAGAGAAATCATGACGCGACTCTGCATATTTCTGGTTCTAGTCTTTGCCGTCGGCTGTCAGCAGGCCGCGCCGCACGAGACGGCAGTTACGCCTGATCCAGAGCTGGCGCAACTCGAAGCAGCCTTAGCTGCGGCCATGACACAGACCGACATGAATATTGCGTCGGTGAAGATCGCGGAGTTCTTGGATTCGAAGCTCGCATCCGTAGAGAAGCAAGTCGCACGGAAGCTTGATAACGTAGAGCAAGAGCGCTTCGCAGAATTTAATGAGCGCTGGCGCCGCTATAGAATACAGGATGTTCAGTTCTGGGCAAGTTTCTATGAGGGAGGCACAATACAGCCGCTAGTCGCAAATAACGCCTATTCAGCGATTACGGCGCAGAGAATCACGGAGTTGGAGGACCTTTTGGGCTCTTTCGCCGGAAGGGCAACAATAACGCCTGACGAACCGCGTTAGCCAACAACGGGCGAGAAGATAACTCCCAAAAAGCGATTTTGGAATACGCGTCCGAAAGGTCGCAAGAGATGATTTCAAAGCTTCTTAAGATGAAACAGTTGGAAAGGCAAGGAAGGAAAATGCCATGAAGAAGCAACTGACCTGTGTCCTCATCACGCCCTACACGCTCAAGAAGAGCCGCACCGGCGGCATCATCGGGCGGTTGCTGGCGCTCGGCAGGGGAGTCCGACTCGTCGGCGCGCGCATGTACGCGCCGTCGGACGAGATGGTGAACCGCTATGCCGGGACGCTGGCGGCGGAGGACTTCAGCCCGATAGTCCGTGGCGCGCTCGAACAGTACGTCCACACGAACCTGCGCCGCGAGAACCCGTTCGCCATCAGCAACCGCATGTGCCTGCTCCTCTTCGAGGGCGAGAACGCCATTCGCTCGCTCCGCGAGGAGGTCATCGGCGATCTCTCGCCGGACGTGAAGGGCGATACCGTCCGCGGCACGTACGGCGATTTCGTCCTCTCGCACGGCAAGCTCTCCTTTTTCGAGCCGGCGGTGCTCATGCCGACCACCGACGAGGCCAACCGGCGGCAATTGCAGGTCCTCAGCGACTTCGCCGGAAAGGACGGCGGCATCCTCACGAACGTCATCCAGTTCAAAGACCCTTCCAAGGTTCAGACCACGCTCGTCATCATCAAGCCGGACAGCTTCGGCCGGCGCTCGGCGCGACCGGGGAACATCATAGACATGTTCAGCCACGCCGGGCTGTTCATCGTCGGCATCAAACTCCTGCGCTTCACGCGCGAGCAGGCCGAGGAATTCTATGGGCCGCTGCGGGGCATCTTCGTGAAGAAGCTCGCCGGGCCGGCCGGCGAACGCGCGGCCGAGGCGCTGCACTCGACCTTCGGCTTCGAGATCACCGACGAGATGAAGACGAAGATCACCGACGCGATCAAGGGCGCGAACGCCGAGTTCGAGTTCCGGCGGATCGTGAACTACATGACCGGGCAGGACGACAGCGGCGCCGCGCTGCCGCCGGAGGAAAAGGGCAAGTGCATCGCGCTGCTCTATCAGGGCGAGGATGCGATCGCGAAAATCCGCAAGGCCCTCGGCGCAACGAACCCGAGGGAGGCCGAGGAAGGCACCATTCGCAGCATCTACGGCTACGACCTGATGAAGAACGGCGCGCACGCCTCCGACAACCCCGAGAGCGCCGAGCGCGAGCGCAAGATCGTCGGCCTCTGGGAAGAGCGCGGCATTTCCGATGCGCAGGAGACGGTGGACCAGTATCTCGCGAAGCTCTCCGCGGCGAAGTGAAACAGCACTCGATCCTGTTTCATAACCCCCGAAAGACGCGGAGCGCCATCTGTTCTTCCTGATCGTAATCGTAATCCTAATCGTACTCGTCCTTCGTTTGGCTGTGACGGAAACCAGCGATTACGATTAGGAGCAAGATTACGATTACGAGGTTTTGAAACGGGACTAAACAACTTTCACGTCTTCGCGGCTGAAATGAAAACCTCCGTGATCACATTGGGGCCGTTCGAGGAGAACTGCTATCTTGCGCTCTGCACGGACACGTTCCAGGCGGCGGTGATTGATCCCGGCGGCGCGCATGAAATCCTCGCGCGGGCGCGGGCGCTTCGCGCGCACGTCAAGTGGATCCTGATCACGCACGGGCACGCCGACCACATCGCCGGCAATGCCGGGTTGAAGGCCGCGTTCCCCAAGGCGAAGCTCGCCATTCACGAGGCGGACGCGAAGATGCTCGTGGACGCCGAGTTGAATCTATCCGCCGCGTTCGGCGCGCCGATCATCTCGCCGCCGGCGGACCTTCTCCTGCGCGACCGCGACGTAGTCGCCGTCGGAACGATTCGGCTCGAGGTCATCCACGTCCCCGGTCACACGCCCGGCGGCATCGCGTTTTACTCGCCCGTTGATCCGGCCCTGGCGGCCGCAGCGGACTCGAAGCCGCCCGTCCTTTTCTCCGGCGACGCCCTCTTTCGCGGCAGCATCGGCCGCGCGGATTTTCCCGGCGGCTCCGCCGCCCAGCTCATCGAATCCATCCGCACGCGCCTGCTGACCCTTCCCGCCGAGACCATCGTCAACCCCGGCCACGGCGAAAGCACCACCATCGGCGAAGAGGCGCGGTCGAATCCGTTTCTTTCGTGAGGGGAGAAGGGAATGAAACTCGCGATAAAGATTGTCGTGATGCTTTTCGCGGCTTTCGGTTTATTCTGCTTGGTGATGATGTTGGCCGATGTGATTGGCCCACGAACCTACGTGTTGTATAAGTGATGCAACATGGCGCTTCGACATGAAGGTCCTAGTCTAGTGTTTCAATCAGATGATATATTATAGAAGTCATGCTGAGCGGAGCGAAGCAGACCGCCACGGACAATTCGCTTGACAGGAAGGGTTCCAATGGTCAGAATCCGATATTTCATGGCTGACCGCTATATGGTCGGCGGCCATCTGGCAAATCCCGGTTTACTTCGTTCAAGGGCCGGTGTCCAAGTGGCGGATTCCGGCTCGCTGGAAAAGGAGGGAAAAACGGCACGCCATGCCCGTCGCCGCCTGACCGGTCCCTTCGCTTCTTCTTATCATGCCCCGTTGTTGAAGGGAAGTCTCCTCGCCGTCATCGTCGTTCTGGCCGCGTTCGTTCTCATTGCCGGCTGCGCTCATGCGCCGATGCGCCACGACGTTCAGACGGCAGCGAAGCCCTGGACGCACACCACATTTTGCGATGACCCTCAAGCGTTTCACTTTGCCGTCATGTCGGACCGAACCGGCGGCCATCGCCTGGGCGTCTTCGAAGGCGCCGTGGACAAGGTGAATCTGCTGCAGCCGGAGTTCGTCATCTGCATCGGCGATCTCATCGAGGGATACACGGAGGACCCTGCCCTGTTGTCCGCCGAGCGGCAAGAGCTCGACAGGACGGTCGGCTGCCTAGACGCGCCGTTCTTCCACGTCCCCGGCAACCACGACGTCAGCAATGTATTCATGGAGAAGGATTGGGAGCGGCGTTACGGCCGCTGTTACTATTCCTTCGTCTATAAGAATGTGCTCTTCCTCTGCCTGAACGCCCAGGACGGTCCGCGCAGCCCGGACGGCGATACTAGCGCCGGAATCGGCGCGGAACAAGCCGCCTGGGCGAAGGAGACGCTCAGACGAAATCAGAATGTGCGATGGACGTTCATCCTCATGCACCAGCCGCTGTGGCTCTACGAGGAGAACATACACGCGGACCGCGGCGAGACCAAGGGGTATACCCGTTTTCCGGACTTGGAGGAAGCGCTCGGCGACCGTCCGTACACCGTGATCGTCGGACATTATCACCAGTATACGAAGTACCTTCGCCACGGGCGCACATATATCATCCTGGCGACGACCGGCGGCGCGAGTGAGCTCGGCGGAATCACTGTCGGCGCGTTTGACCACGTCGCCTGGATCACTATGACGCCGAGCGGCCCTCGGATCGCCAACATCCTTCTGGATGGACTGCAGGATGAGAACGTCTATATGGAAGCTTACCTCGCGCTCCCGCGAAACCTGGAATTTCGAGACGTGCAGGAATCGCCCGGCAAGGGCCGCGCGATGGCCTTTTCATTGCCCGTGGAGAATCCCTATCCGCAGGAGATAGCCTACCGTCTGGCCTGGGATCTGGGGACGGACTCGCCCTGGAAGGTGACTCCGTCCGCTCTCGACGCGAAACTCCGTCCCGGCGAGAAACAGGTGCTGCGCTTCGAGGCGTCCGGGACCGGCGACCTGCTGCCCCTGCCGGTATGCGTCGGCGAATTCGCCACGCCCAGGGGCGTCGTCGCCAAGCTGAGACAGCCCCTGCCGATAGACATGGAATCCTATGTCAAAGAGCATCGTCCCACGGTAACGGCGCATCGGATCGCTCAGCCGCCGGCCATTGACGGCGATCTCGGCGACGCGGCATGGAATCGCCCGGCGGACATCAGCGCGTTTTGGGAGATGCGGTTCGCGCGGCCCAAAGCCGCGACGAAAGCGTGGCTGGCATACGACGCCGAACGCCTCTACCTGGCCGTACGATGCGCGGAGCCGGCGATGGACAAACTCAAGGCCGCCACCGGCCGCGACGCGGTCCTCTGGCAGGATGACTCGGTGGAATTCATGCTGAACACGAACCCGGGCGACGAGAAGTCCTACTACCTTGCCATCAATTGCGCCGGCGTCTTCGCCGAGGCGTATGATGGCGCCTCCTTCAACACGAACCTCCGTTGCGCGACGGCGAAAGGCGCGGATTTCTGGTGCCTGGAACTGGCGATTCCGTGGAAAGGCCTGGGCATCAGCGCGCCTGCCGCCGGCGCGAAGATGCGGTTCGAGCTGGTCCGCAACCGCGCGCAGACTTCCGAAGTCCTCCAGTACCCGCTGCTCAACGGTGGGAACCACATCGTCCGCAACTACGGAACGCTCCTCTTCCAAGAGTAGCGTCTGCCGCGCGCCGAGCCGCGATCATCGAGCCGGCGCCGCTGCCCAGCCCGCGTCGCCGGCTCGCGCCCCTACTTCTTCGCCTGCCGCGCCTTTTGGATCAGCCCATCACCTGCTTGACCTTCGTGCTGATGCCGGCATAATCGTTCGCCCTTAGGAGTTTCCTGGCGGTGAGGTTGCCGCCGATTCCGAGGGCGGCCGCGCCGGCCTTGATCCAGGCCGCGACGCTCTCCTCGGTCGCGTCCACGCAGCCGGGCGCGTACGGGATTTTCCGGGTCATGCCTCTGGTTATTCAACCGGCTCGTGAAGGTCCTCGTTATTTGCCGGCGCGGTCTATCGGCGGCTTGTTGAACTTCGCGATGTACACCAGGCAGTTCAGGTAGAAAGCCTTGCCCGCGGCGGTCATGGACGATGGCGGCGAGTTGAATCCCCAGAACAGGAAATTCCCCTGGCGTCCCACCGAGATATGCTCCGGGCCTTTATGCGTGCTCATGCCGGCGGTGAGGACTTCGCAATCGGCGGGGGCGTTCTTCGCGAAGGGCTCGGAGACGGCGCCGTAGGTCTCCTTGCCGGAGTCCTGAACGCGCCAGACTTTGAGCTTGGCGGGAAGCTGGGCGGCGGCGGGGTAGTTCTTGTAGGAAGCCGGTTTATCGCGCTCTTCGACCTGCGGCTCGACCTTGAACGGCTTCTGGAAGACTTCATGTTTGAGCGGCTCAAACTGAGCCGCATCGCTGAGGCACCCTCAGGAGAATCCCAATCGCAGGCCGAGCGAAGAGCCCACGCGCGCACCGAAGAAGCCCTCCAGCACGGTCGGCTTCGAGTAGTCCGCCGGCAGATTCAGCTTCGACAGCTCGCCGAGATCCCTGGAAGCGGGATCGTAATCGAGGATGACGACGTCGTACCCTTCTGTCTGCGAGGGAGCGAACTTCGCGACGTCCATCACCTCGACCTTGGCGAAATGCTCCCCAAGGAACCGCGCGAAGTCGTTCGCCCGCGCGCTCTCCGGCTGGCCCATGTACAGGATGTTGAGCGAGATCTTCTCCGCCGATTCCGCGCGCGCCATGCCGGAAACGCACATCAACGCAATGCCGACGGCGAGCGCGGCGAGTCGGTACAATGGCCGCATACTGCCTCTCCTTTCTTGACGGACGGCAACAATGGAACGCAGCCCCGGACACCCAATCATATATTACACCGGCGTTTCCGAAAAATCCAGCGAATTCCGGCGTCGCCGGCGGCTCAAGCCCCGTAAAATACGTGAATAAAGTCGAAATTTTCCCGTTAGCTCAATGGGACTTCCAGGCACTTAATAGTAACATGCATGTCAGTTGACCCGGACGGTGTAGCGCAGTGGGAAGCGCGCCGCCTCGGCGGAGGTCCTTGGTTCGAATCCATGCTCCGTCCGGGTCTTCGCTGAAACATCGAGACCATCGCGATGGACGGGAAACCGGACGCGGAGCTTGTCTCGGACTCCCTCGCCGGCGACAGGGAGGCGTTCAGCGCCCTCGTCCGAAAGTACCAGGTCTATGCCTACGGCGTGGCGATCAGCACCGTGTCGGATTTCGACCTGGCGCGCGACGTGGTGCAGGAGGCGTTCCTCTGCGCCTACCGCGACCTGCGCAAGCTGCGCGAGCCGGCGCGGTTCGCCGGATGGCTGCACGGGATCGTCAGGCACACGGGGCTGCGCGCGCTCAAGGAGATGGCGCAACTGCGCTCCATGGCGGATGACCTGCGCAGGCAGGCGCGGCCGGAGCCGCAGCCGCCGGATGAGGTCGCTGAGGAGACCGAACGCCTGGAGCTCGTGCGGAGCGCGCTGGGAAGACTCGGCACAAAGAACCGCGAAGCGGTGAGCCTTTACTATGTGGACGGCCTCTCGTACTCGGAGATCGCCGGATTCCTCGGCGTGACCGAGGTGACGGTGCAGGGACGCCTTCAGCGGGCGCGCGTTACGCTGCGAAAGGAACTGGAAATGGTCGAGGAAACCTTCAAAGAGCGCGAACTGCCGGGTGACTTCTCGGAGGAAGTCCGAAGGCTGCTCGATGCAAGGATTGCCGGAGAAGCCGAGAGCAGGCGCGCCATTCAGCGGCTCGTCGAAATCGGCGCGCCCGCCGTGGACCCGCTCCTCGCGGCGCTCGACGATCCGCGAAAGCTCGTCCGCCGGGTGGCGGCGCGCATCCTTTGCCAGATCGGCGACGCCCGCGCTTTGCCCGTGATGCTGCGCGCGCTGTTCCGCAAAGCGGCGGACCCATGGATGGCAAATGTGCTTTACAGCGGCCGCCTGCTGGCAGTTCCCGGCGCGCGCGATGCGCTCCTGGCGCAATTGAAAGAGAACGACAGCCTGGGCCATTGGGTTGCGATCAGAATCCTTTCCCTCGGGCGAGGCGATCAAAAGATTTATGATGCACTCCTCGCCTTCTACCGCAATCCGGAGCAATCGGTCTATCGCCGCTATGAAGCGCTCTCGGCCCTTTGCAATTCCGCCCCCGAATCGGCATCGGAGCTTCTGGCGGAGGCCGCAACGGGCGCAAACGTGCGACTTCGAGGGTGGGCCCTGTTGTTCGCCAGCCGTCACGGCGTGCAACTTCCGCTGGAAGCGTGCTTGCGAATCGTAAGGTCCACCAGTAACGCGCCCAGCGGAATTCGTGCGGGCGAACTGGCATTGCAGCACGGAGAGGCAGGACGGCAAGGCTTGGAGCGGCTCATGCGGGAAGGGACGGAGACGGGGCGTGTGCTGGCGGCAGGCGCGCTGGCGCGGAACGGATCACAGGAAGCGATCCATTTCCTTATCGAGGAACTTGCGCGACGCATCAAGGACCGCAGGTCGAGTCCGGCGGTCTCCGACGCGCCGGCTCAATGCGCGCTTGACGAGTTGCCGAAATGGATGGCTGATCACCCGCAGCAGATGCAGCGCATGGCCGATCTTCTGTGGACGCTGGCCTGGTTCCCGTTGCGAAAAACCACGCCCATTGCGGAACGCGTGTGGCGCGGCAACACCCGCGGGGCCGGGGCGGCGGCGCTCCGAATCCTGGCGCGACAGATGGGTGACGAACTCGTTACCGAGTTGAGACAAGTTCTTCGCGAGGGGAAGCCCGTCAAAGTTGCCCGCGAGGCATTCTGGGCAATGCACAAGCTCCGCGATGCCGCCATCCCGACGGTGCGCGAAATGCTCGAATCGGAGCATTGGACCGAGCGCAAAGCCGCCGTCTGCCTCTTGCGGCGCTGGAATCTGCTCGCCGACGCTGATAGAGCCCACGCGCTGAAAGACCAGTGTGCCGCCGTGCGGCTCGCTATCGCCCAGCGAACCGTCGTACGCCATCGTTGAGGGCACTGGTGGCGTTTCGGTCAGGCGGGCTGGTATACTGTCCCTCGCGGCCCCTGGCTTCCCTTGTGCCCAGCTCGCCCTGAACGAAGCCGAAGGGGCGAAGGGTGAAAGGAAACGTACTCGGTGCAAAACACCCACCTGTGTCTCACCGGAGTGCGTTGCAAAGATGGAAATCATCGTCGTCTCGTCTACAGAGACCTACCGCCGTCTCGCGCGCGAATTGCCGCGCCCCGAGGACGCCGTACTTGAGATCGGTTGCTCAACGGGCGGCGCCACGCGGCAACTGGTGGAAACCGGGGCTTGCGTCGTGGCTGTGGACAACTCCAGGGAATTGGTCGCGCGCGTGGGGCGCGAACTCGGGGCACACGGGAACCTGAAAGTTGCGTGCGTTGATGCCAAAGACATCCCCGCCGTGGCCGCCTTGATGCCCGCGCCGGCGCTGGTGTTCCTCGACATCGGCGGCAATGCCCCGCTGGACCTCGTGGCGCTGCACTTGCGCCTGGTTCTCCGGGCTTTCCGGCCACGGACGATCGTCGTACGCAACTTCGAGCTCGCCCTTCTGGCCGGGATGATCAAGCAGTCCGAGACTCCGGCCGACCTATCCGCGGAACTGGGCCACCACGTCTCGTTCGGGCGAGATGTCTTTGCGAATCTCCTCGATCTCTCAGCCAGCAGCAGGGTCCGCGCGCGCGAGTGGGCGGCATTGAGACTGAAGAAGCATGATTGCCCCATCGCCCGGCAGCGGCTCCGCGAGATGTGCTCTGATCCCCATCCGCGCGTTCGCAAAGCCGCACTGCGCGCGTTACGCGCACTCGGAGAAGACGCGTCAAGCGCGCCACTCCCCGTTTAGTATCGCGTTACGAAAATAACATCATAATACCTGATCGTGTCACCCTGCTATGAGCGCCGCGCGAGCCGCCCGCGTCCGTGACTTGACAGCCTTCATCGTTTATGCCAATGATAGGCTGGGCGGGGTAAATCTCGTGTTTCGTTAGGCGCCGGGCATTTCCGATGGGGGTTTCAGTCATGCGGGCACAAGGAACGCTCGTCGCATGCGCGGCGCTGGCATTGTGCGGTGTGGCTCTTCTCGCCGCAGGGCGGGAAGGGCGGGGCGAAACGGGTACTGAGGGCACAAAGGAGCCGATCATGAGCGAACGCAAAGGGGCGGTGACGATGAAGGGCAAGCCGCTGACGCTGGTGGGGAACGAGGTCAAGGTGGGCCAGATGGCGCCGGACTGCACGCTGACGGGCAACGACATGTCGCCGGTGAAGCTCTCCGAATTCCGCGGAAAGGTCTGCGTGATTTCCTCCGTGCCGTCGCTCGACACCCCGGTCTGCGATCTCGAGACGCGCCGGTTCAACCAGGAGGCCGCCGGACTGGGCGCGGACGTGCAGATTCTGACGATCAGCATGGATCTGCCGTTCGCGCAGAAGCGTTGGTGCGGCGCCCATGAAATCAAGTCGGTCATTACGCTGTCGGATTATCGGGAGGCGGCTTTCGGCTCGGCGTACGGGGTGCTGATCCAGGAACTGCGGCTGCTTGCGCGCGCGGTTTTCGTGGTGGATCGCGAGGGGAAAATCCGGTATATCCAGCTCGTCAAGGAAATCGCGACCGAGCCGGATTACGCCTCGGTGATCGAGGCGGTGAAGAAGGTGAAATGATGACGGCTGAGGATCCGTGGAGCCGCCGATGAGCGCGGATGAAAGAAAATACGACGAGAAGCTTCCTCCGCGTCGCCGCGACGCTGTGCCGGAGCCGTTCATCCTGGTGATCTTCGGGGCCTCCGGCGACCTGACGAGGCGAAAGCTGATCCCGGCGGTGTACAGCCTTTTCCGGCAGGGGTTCGGGCCGGAGAAGTTCTCCGTGGTCGGATTCGCGCGCAGGCCGCAGACGGACGCCGGTTTCGCCGAGGCGATGCGCCGGGGCATCGAAACATTCGCGCGCGCGAAAACGGCGGACGAGCCGAAGGACCTCTGGGCTCGGTTCGCGGCGCGACTGTTCTACCATCGCGGCGAGTTCCACGAGCCGAAGGATTATCAATCCCTCCGCGAACGCCTGGAGGGAATGGCGAAGAAAGACGGCGTCCCCGGCAATTATATCTTTTACCTCGCCACGCAGCCGGACTTCTTCGGCCCCATCGCGGAACGGCTTCGCGAGGCAGGCCTGACACGCTCGAATGCGCAGGGATCGCCCTGGTCGCGGCTGATCATCGAAAAACCGTTCGGCCATGACCTGGCCAGCGCGCGCGAGCTGAACCGCTTCCTGCAGAGCGCCTTCGCCGAAGGCCAGGTCTTCCGGATAGACCATTACCTCGGCAAGGAAGCGGTGCAGAACATCCTGGTGTTCCGTTTCGCCAACAGCATCTTCGAGCCGATCTGGAACCAGAAGTACGTGGACCACGTCCAGATCACGATGAGCGAGGAG
>Ga0181524_10001755_pt1 | contig 24049 bp, 20 predicted proteins | sample PEATcosm2014_Bin_34_FD_119761 | JGI IMG/M metagenome (GOLD analysis project Ga0181524, IMG submission 119761) | Peatland microbial communities from MTU Mesocosm Facility, Houghton, MI, USA - PEATcosm2014_Bin05_60_metaG | ecosystem: Environmental > Terrestrial > Soil > Wetlands > Peat | place... | reverse complement strand
GGCGGCCCTCGATCAGGTGGAGCTTGCTCGCCTTAACGACAAGATCAACGACCCATTGGCGACGAAATTGGTAGAAGCCGCACTTGCTCTTGATCACGTGTCCGCCCAAGCGAAGCGACCCGACCTTGGCGATGACATTGGCCAACAGCTCTCGGACTGCAATCCGCCGCTGCCTTGTCTGCTGGCCTTGTTTGCCGAGGGTGATCCCGTGGCGGCGGCATTCGATGAAGAAGCCCAAGGAATGTTAGAAGTCACGCCGGAACCGAATCTGATTATTCCATTCGATCCCGCCAATACGGAGAGCGTTCGTGACGCTTTCCAAGTGTTCGGCGTGGCCTGCGAGACCATTGCCGCGGCAAGCCGCTTGATCGACCTGATGCCCGGTAACGACAAGTGGGTGATTTGAGGGTACAGCCATGCAAGCCTATGTCGGCATTGGAGCCAACTCCGAGTTCAAGCTCAGCGAAGCCGTGCTTGTCTATCGAGCTGGAGGTGGAGGTGCCTTTGCCAGCCTCCACCAAGTTAAGCAGGGGGACAATGGAGTTCCTTATCTGGCGCCAGGCGAGCCGCTAACCACCGCCTTCGTACGCACACTTGCTCAAGGGCTTGGAGCACAGGTGAAGCCGGAAATCTTCCCTGAGAACATTCTGGCGCGCACTCCCGATCTGCTGGCGTGGTGGTCGCCGCCACAATGCAAGGTCATGTTCTTCGGCGGGAGTGACCAGGAAGCACGGAAAATCAATGGTCTCGTCTTTCCGCATCCGGCACTCGTGTTCAAAGTCGTGAGCAAGGACCTTTTCGTGCGGGCGCTGGCGACAAGCTCACGGCCGAGCCCAGTTACGCCACTGAAGATGGCTCCCTACTGGAACACAGACAGTCGAGGATTGGTGTGTGCTGGCAGCATGAGGGTACCTGAATCTTCCGATGTCGCTTCGATACCTGCTTATGGAGATGCTTACTTTCAATCGGAATTCACCCATGCAGCCGGAGCAGTACGGCTTACCAGCCATCCTGGAGGATTCATCGGGCTATGGAAGGGTCTTGCAGGCAGGAAGAGGTTCCCGGCCCAGCATCTGATCGACGCCGGCGAGACGCTGCAAGAATTCGTCGCACGCGCAAGCGAGCGCTGAGGAGTTGGCCATGGAGGCACACCGCATCCACCCGGAGTTGCTTGAACGGCAGGTCCGCGTGCTGGTAGTGGGTTGTGGCGGAACCGGCGGCGCGGTCGTGGCGGGCTTGCCGTACTTGCATCAGTCACTTGTCGCACGCGGTCATCCGGGAGGATTGCACGTTACGGCCCTGGACGGAGATACGATTTCACCTACCAATTGTATTCGCCAGCCTTTTTCAAGGTCGGAGATCGGCCTCAACAAGGTAATAGTTTTAGTCAATAGGCTGAATTTGTTTTGGGGAGTGAAGTGGGAAGCAGTCCCTGTTCACCTGAGACCGGGAACCTTTATCTCACGCGGCTACTCTGGCGATGACCTCCGCGCTCACATTGTGGTGGGGTGCGTGGATACGCGGGCAGCAAGGGCAGCGATTCGCGATGCAGTCAGCAACTGGAGCACCGTTTCGTACTGGCTCGACTTGGGCAACAATGCCGATAGCGGACAGTTCATCTTGGGTGAACCGCTAAATGAGCGCAACCGAAGGGCAAAGCTGCGTCTGCGTACAGCGACCGAGCTATATCCTGAGATTTGCGATCCTTCTCTCGACAACGATGGGGAACCCAGCTGCAGTGCGATCGAGGCCCTGGAACGCCAGGAACCGTTTGTGAACGCAACCCTCGCCCAGCACGCCCTAGCCTTGCTCGCCCGGCTGTTTCGCTACGGCGAGATCAGCTATCACGGCGGGTTCATCAACCTGGCAACTGGCGCTACCTCTGTCTTGAGGATTGACCCGTTGCTCTGGCGACGGACGATTCGGCGGCCAGTTAAGGGAACAGGGGAATGACATGAATGCCCTTGTCGCCTGGCGCTTGGTGAATCATGCCCCGACGGTTGTTCCTGTGTTATCTATCGCCACTCTTTGGCGAGACGTGGCTTACTCCGAGCAGAAATGGGCACAGTCTGGGCACAGAACACTTGTCTCGACGGAAATACAAAGCTCTGTGCTGACGCCAAGCTCTTTCGCCCGCCACAAATGTCTGCCGAGGGCAGTGTGCTGGGGAAAAGGCCTTGAAAGTGCTTCGATTTGGCCGTTTTTTCTCTGTTTGCTCCCAGGTCAGCGCCAGTGACTTTTCCGCGATCAGTCACCGCCAGCGGTCCCTTAAGCTATAGCGCACGATCAGACAAGGCTGCATGAGGCTTTATCCGCTTGATTAAGAACGGGCACAATTTAGGCACAAAACGCCCTTCACTGTCCACCGAATGCGTTGTATCAGAGCAAGATTAAAGGGGCTTCGCCATCACGAAGGGTGGCATTTCAGTCCCCTCTTCATCGGGGAGGTCTCTTCAACGGCTGCGTGGATGCGGTGATTACGGACCCGCCGTAATTTCAGTCCCCTCTTCATCGGGGAGGTCTCTTCAACGCCGCAGCAATCCACGCCCGGCGCACCGGGCGACATATTTCAGTCCCCTCTTCATCGGGGAGGTCTCTTCAACGTTCCACGTCTGCATCGTTTGCTTCGATGATAAGAGATTTCAGTCCCCTCTTCATCGGGGAGGTCTCTTCAACGGCCCCGGCAGTGGGCAGGTCGGCAGTCGGCAGGTCATTTCAGTCCCCTCTTCATCGGGGAGGTCTCTTCAACAGTAAAGGGGAAGTGGCGGGGTTAAATGCCGGTGCGATTTCAGTCCCCTCTTCATCGGGGAGGTCTCTTCAACGTAATAAGAACTCCCGCTATAATCGGGCAGCAGCATATTTCAGTCCCCTCTTCATCGGGGAGGTCTCTTCAACTCGAGCGGTTGCGCGCTCAAGCTCTCGGGTCGATTCATTTCAGTCCCCTCTTCATCGGGGAGGTCTCTTCAACAGAGGACCGCGCCCTCGGATACGATATTCAGGGCATATTTCAGTCCCCTCTTCATCGGGGAGGTCTCTTCAACCGAGGCTCGGCATGGAAAGGCAGGCGTGGCGAGGCATTTCAGTCCCCTCTTCATCGGGGAGGTCTCTTCAACGGGCCATTCCGGCGCCTGTCATTGCCGATGGTGCGATTTCAGTCCCCTCTTCATCGGGGAGGTCTCTTCAACTTGCGCGGTTATGCGCCGGAGGAGTAAGCGGCGCGGTATTTCAGTCCCCTCTTCATCGGGGAGGTCTCTTCAACGCTCCATCGCAACAGCCTTAATACGGGCGCTGAGATATTTCAGTCCCCTCTTCATCGGGGAGGTCTCTTCAACGCCGACCTGGGCGTAATCGTTGTGCTTAACTATTTTATTTCAGTCCCCTCTTCATCGGGGAGGTCTCTTCAACTTCTTGGTCAAACACCGTCTGAGGTTCATTTCAATTATTTCAGTCCCCTCTTCATCGGGGAGGTCTCTTCAACTCAAGTCCCTTTCCGGGGGAACCAATTCGGTCCCGTATTTCAGTCCCCTCTTCATCGGGGAGGTCTCTTCAACGGCCGTGCTCACCCAGGAGCAGAACGTGGTGAGCCTATTTCAGTCCCCTCTTCATCGGGGAGGTCTCTTCAACGCCTTCGATTGACGCACGATTGCATTCAACATTTACGATTTCAGTCCCCTCTTCATCGGGGAGGTCTCTTCAACATCAGAGCTGCGCCAAACTCAGCGCCCGCCCAACATTTCAGTCCCCTCTTCATCGGGGAGGTCTCTTCAACAGATCGTATGTGGCCGCGCTACCACCGGTCGGGACAATTTCAGTCCCCTCTTCATCGGGGAGGTCTCTTCAACCACGGTGGGATCATCCTCGCACTGGGGAAACGCGACATTTCAGTCCCCTCTTCATCGGGGAGGTCTCTTCAACTGGGTTGGCATGGGCGATATCACCCCGGAAACTACCATTTCAGTCCCCTCTTCATCGGGGAGGTCTCTTCAACTTGGATCGTCGGGTCCGGCATCTGCGCTTCGTCGCCATTTCAGTCCCCTCTTCATCGGGGAGGTCTCTTCAACGGAGTTACCGGACGCGAACTCGAAGCGCTTTTATTATTTTCAGTCCCCTCTTCATCGGGGAGGTCTCTTCAACGTGGCGGTGGGCGGCGAGCAAGACGAAAGCGGCGATATTTCAGTCCCCTCTTCATCGGGGAGGTCTCTTCAACTAAAAACTTCTCATGGCAAAGATTGCACTAGCTGCATTTCAGTCCCCTCTTCATCGGGGAGGTCTCTTCAACGCCTGGTTCGAGTTTTACGCCGAGACGGTGGCCACATTTCAGTCCCCTCTTCATCGGGGAGGTCTCTTCAACAACGGCCATAAACTGCCCGAGACCGCTAATCCTTCATTTCAGTCCCCTCTTCATCGGGGAGGTCTCTTCAACTGCGCACCTTACTGACCATTAACGGCGTTACTTTCATTTCAGTCCCCTCTTCATCGGGGAGGTCTCTTCAACGAGATCTCCGGGAGGTCGGCGGGCGCGATTGATAATTTCAGTCCCCTCTTCATCGGGGAGGTCTCTTCAACTTGTAAGTGGGCTGGTTCCGTTTCGTCTTGGCTTCATTTCAGTCCCCTCTTCATCGGGGAGGTCTCTTCAACGTCGAGCGTCCCACGGCAGACAAGCTTCCGGCTATATTTCAGTCCCCTCTTCATCGGGGAGGTCTCTTCAACGGCGAATTTAATGATCAGCACAGCCGATACAGTAAATTTCAGTCCCCTCTTCATCGGGGAGGTCTCTTCAACCGCTGCGCCTTGCGCCGCAGCCACGGTCGCTGCGAAATTTCAGTCCCCTCTTCATCGGGGAGGTCTCTTCAACGAAGGCGATTAAGACCGGTGCCGGGCCTGTAGAGTATTTCAGTCCCCTCTTCATCGGGGAGGTCTCTTCAACCACTGCCTTGCCCATCGTCCATGAAACGGTGCCCAGATTTCAGTCCCCTCTTCATCGGGGAGGTCTCTTCAACGGCCTGCGTAGCCTCCGCCACCCCCACCGCGCCCGCATTTCAGTCCCCTCTTCATCGGGGAGGTCTCTTCAACGTTTCGGCGCCCGGCAACCGGCACGATACGGTGTAATTTCAGTCCCCTCTTCATCGGGGAGGTCTCTTCAACGCTATCTTCGCTTCTGCGCCCCGCAGCGCTTTCCAGATTTCAGTCCCCTCTTCATCGGGGAGGTCTCTTCAACTGGATCACTTTAGCTACAAGTACGCGGGCCTGACGAATTTCAGTCCCCTCTTCATCGGGGAGGTCTCTTCAACGTCTTGCATGCCCTCGCGCATTTCCTCGAGGTCGATATTTCAGTCCCCTCTTCATCGGGGAGGTCTCTTCAACCAGGCGTTTTACTTCTACTCGCTTTACGGCGACGTATTTCAGTCCCCTCTTCATCGGGGAGGTCTCTTCAACGCGGGGCTTGAAGGGCCTTACGCCGGCGCAGGCGCATTTCAGTCCCCTCTTCATCGGGGAGGTCTCTTCAACAGTGCTGTTCCTTGGACATGGATCAGCTTTCGACCGATTTCAGTCCCCTCTTCATCGGGGAGGTCTCTTCAACCAGGACGGACGCACCCTGCGCAACCTGATCCAATTATTTCAGTCCCCTCTTCATCGGGGAGGTCTCTTCAACGATTGCGCCGGTGGTGGTGGATGAGAACTCGATCATATTTCAGTCCCCTCTTCATCGGGGAGGTCTCTTCAACAGCTCTTTTTGCGCCCTATTTTCAGCAGGATACAGGGCTGCCGAGCCGGAATTCTTCGAAAACCCCAAACTCGCTGGAAATGCCGGGAGGTTTGCGGAAATCCACGACCCCAGACGGGCGCCCATATCTGTCTCAGGCCCTTCCACCTTTGTAAGTTCCTCCTTATTCAGAAGATATCCCCACAGTAGTTTCTGAACTCGCATTCCTCGCACCGAGCCCGCACTGGGGTCGGTTCGGGTAGGATTCCCTCTTGAACCATCTGCCGAATACTGGAGATTCGCGCTAGGACAAGCTCCTTCAGCCGCTCGGTGACATTAATTCGAATAAGCTGATCGCTCGGGGTCAGGTACACAAAGGCCGCCGGCGCAGGGAGCTTCATGGCGTCTTCGACGAGCAATGCATAAGCCGCAAGTTGCATGACGTGGTTCCGCCTGGGCCGGTCGCGCGTATACTTGAAGTCCACAGGATAACATGCTTCCGGCGTGACGATCAGGAGATCAAGTTTACCACTCAGGCCCAGCGCCGGAGAGTTGAGCCAAACATGGAAACGGCGGTCACCCTCGCTCAACCGGTACCGGCGCAGAGTGCGGCGCGCTTCCAGCGCATCAAGCCTGATCTCAACTTCCTTGCCGCGCTCCATCTTCACCGTACTTTTGCGCGCCACTGGCATGACGGTGTTATAAAACACAATCCGCGGGCAGTAATCCCATTGCTTCAGGTCGTTCACGCGGAGCGGGATAAGGTCGGTATCGGCTGCCATTGTCAGATCCGGTGGCCTCGCAGCGAGGGGAATTCCGGGAGCGAATCGGAATCGAGCGCGACGAGAGCGATAGTGCTGCTCAGGAGCTTCTGGAATGCGTCCTTCTTCACAGGATCAAATCCGTGTGCAAGGATGGAATTGTTTCGGGCGGTGAGTGGCGAGCTCTTCTGGGATAAATTCTGCGCCGCGAATCTCTGCTGGAGAGGGTCCCTCAGCGCGCCAAGAAGTTTGTAGTCATCCTGGAGCCCGAGTTGGATATTCCCGTTTTCTGCCTTTGCGCACCAGCAGGTTCTAAGCGGCTCAGGTACGTTGGCCAGCGGGATTCTGGATGTGCTGCTGAAGCCATGATTTCGAAGCTGAACCTGCGCCGCAACCTCAATCGCGCGATAAAGCCGCGCAACAGCATCGTCAAAGCGGCCTTGTTTGGCTCGACGACAAGCATTGGCAATTAGGTCCGCAATAAAATGACCGTCCGGCGCCTTGGGATCAAGCTGGGAGAGAAATTGCCGGTGTTTCTTGATTTGTCCTTCGAGCCGGTGTTGCTGCTCCGGAAGCGCGCTCCCAAGATCGGTAATATTCTTGAGGACGTTTGCGAAGCAGGCGTCCGTCTTCTTATGGTCAAACAAGTCCCAAGCCTCGTACGCGTCTGCCAAGTCTTTCATGGTCTGCAAAACCCGCTTGGCGGAGGGGCTGGCGGCGCGGTCCCGGGCGTCCTCAAGAACGGTGGCCGCAGCGGTGAAATTACCGTGGTCGAAGAGCAACGTCGCCTGCTCGATGGCTTGGTAGCCTAATCCGTCCCACGGATTAACGGAATGGACCATTTGCTCGGTTCCACTCACCACCACGCCAATTCCCTGCTTCGTGCGCTCCTTTCCTCCCACATATAGAAACTCGCAAGGCCACGTTCGAGCCACCAGCGCTAAGGCAGCGGACATCAGTTTCGTCCCGCCAGTCAAATCGATCGCCGCCTGCTTGCGTTCGGCACCAATGCCCCACTCTCTAACCAGCGGCTCGAGATCGCGGAGGGTCTTCACGCAAAGCTCAAAGTCCTGGGCGTCGGGTACCACCTTGATGTCGTACGCCGGCTCGGCAAGGCCTTCACTACGAAGCAAGGGGAGAATTTTCCCTGCGATTTCGGTTCTCGTTTGAGGCGAGGGCACAAACACAACTCGACGTGGCTGATGATGTTTGAGGGAGGCTACAATGGGCTCGGGACTGCCTCCCACAGTGTAGATGATCAGTCTCTCGACATCCGCGGTTTCAATATTCATCGCCTAATCCTCCGGCCAGCGCATGGGCACCGGGAAAGCCAGGGCGTAATGAAACAGCGGCGGTAGGCGAACCCCTTCGCCGTCCTCGGCGGGGTCCAGCAGGTTCCCCAGCATCCGTCCGTAGTAATCTCGCGGTTCGCCGCCGCGGAGACGGAAACAACTGCCCACCCGCAAGCGCAAGAATGACTTCACTCGCCAGGTTTCCTCTTCTCCTAACGCCACCCGGTGCCCGTCCACAAACTGGGCCGGAACAGGATTCTTGACCTCGAGTTTCCAGCAGCCGTCTGTCGGGTCATGCGCCGCCGGGCAGAAGGAGCTTAACGATACGAAAGCGTTTGGCTGAGCGGCGAAGACCGGGGCCTGCCACATTTCCAGCGACTTGAACTCAAGTCGGCCAAGGCCGCGTGATTTGGCGCTGCCCCATCCCTCGCGGCAGATGGACCTCAGGGCTGATTCAATCAGGTTCAGACTCTCGCGATCACGCAACCTGAGGAGGAAAACGATTTCGCCAGGAGCAGGCTTGCAAACGTTGGCCGGCCGGGTGGCAACACGGTCGTCATAGGCCTGCGGCAAAGCACTGTGAGTGTGGGCTGCGGTGACGAACAGCATACCTTCGCGGCCCGTATTGGATGCGCGGTTCATGGCCAGATGGGAATACAGAGCCGGCTTCACGGAAGGGCAACGAGCTTGCAGCGCAATGAGTTCATCCAGTGGAACATCACTCTGGCAAGACCGCGAAAAAACGTCAAGTGGCACGGATTGGATCTTCTTGGCAACCTTTCTCATCTTGGGGACAACGCCCTGTTCCAATTTTAGCTTTGCCGCCAAAGGCATCGGGAGCCACGGAGTTCCGTGATCGTCGCAGGGGAAACCTTCCGATACCAAGAGCGGCGGCTGCCAGTCACCGGGCGACTGAGGGCGCAACGCCTGCAACTCGCCCAGCCAGTCTTTGCCCAGGTCCCGTTCGGCTCTTGTGCCTGTCATCAGGGCGCAGATCAATCGGCCCCATAAGGTGTCGGAATCGAACGGGGAGTCCGTCGCCACAGGTGACAACACTGCCAATCGGAATTGATAATCCGCGTAGGGACCAGGCACGTCTACTGTTCCTTTCGGAAGTCCCAGGGTTCGCCGTTCCATTTCGGATCGCGGAACTGAACCTTGCCATAGCCGGCGGAAATCTTGCCACCGATTCCCTCTTTTTCAACCAGGCGCAGACCGAAAGCGATGACTTTCCGATAATCAGCTCGTGCATCCCCGTTATCCAGGTCGCCATAGAGTCTCAGTACGAGTTCAAAATTGAACTCTGTGCCCTCTGGTACGCGCTCGAAGTTAAAGAAGGCACCGCTGGCCACGGTGTTGGTGGCTCGGTTCATGCGCACGCCGGGCTTGATCTCAGCAAAAAAGACACCGCTGCTGCCTGCCGCGTCCTCGAGCTCTTTGAGACTCCTCTGAGTTAGGAGGCAATCCCGAAAAATCAGCCGGCTTGGCTCAAAAGTTCTCTTGGGATCGCCAGAGCCGAAGAGCTTGCAGATGACGCACCTTCCGCAGGAGCACGGATTAAGCTGGGTGGGGACGATAGGTCTGCCGTCGCGCTCCACCGGTTTCATGGTTGGCCCCGGCAAGGTGAGCGCAAGGGGCGCTCCAGGACGTAGGCTGAGTTCCAGTGACGAGCGCATTTTCCCTTTTATCGAAGATCCGGGGAGGTAGGGTAGGTTGCTGATCGGGTTGCGGATAATGGGATTATCCAGGGCTCCGATTTCGATCACGTTGTTGTTGCCCCCGACACGGACGCCGGAAAGGCAGTGAATTGTCCCGGTGATCTCTTCGTGTTTATCCAGGTACATCCGAGTTCCTCCCTCTAGCGCTCCGCCTTTTCAGGCAAGTAAGCAATGACGGCTTGAAAGTGTTCGACGAAGGCGTTGAGATTTTTCGCAAAATTTTCAAAGCTCCCGACTTGCTTTAAGACTTCATCAATGTTTCTTACGAGAAAGTCGTGGCAAACCTGACTGATCACCTTTCGCGTTAGCTGGTATTCGGCTCCGACGCGCATTCTCAACAGCTGGTTCTTAGCGTCTTCACGCGCCTTGTCCGGCTGCCCGCGCCAGCCCTCGAGCTGATTCTTGGCCATGCGTAGCATCGTGTAGAACGCGCGCAGGGAGTTCTTGGTTGCGTTCAATTTGGGCTTCAGTTCCTTCTCCGGCCATTCGATAAACACTTCCGCACGAAGATGGCCCTCTTTATCAAAGTATCCGTCCCGGAGGTATTCCGGCGACAAGGCTGGCGGTGCAGGCTGATGATCCGGTCTTCGCCCTCGATCACCACGACCTTTTCTCCCCCCACCGGGAGGCGGTGGAGACATCTCGCTGAATGATTTATATCGCTTTTCATCTGCCATTTTCGGAGCTCCCTTCACGTACCGCGTAGCTTGTAAATCGCGTGGCAAAGTCCATGATGCACCACATGCGCTCACCCTTCTCGGTGGCTTGCACCAGTAACGGAAGTACTTGGCGATTCAACTCGTCACGAAGCGTCTGACCGATCTGATTAATGTTACGGCTCCAATCATTTTGCAACAATGGAACCATGCGGAGGCCGTCGATCGCGTGCTTCTCATAGAACCGGCGCGATTCGTTGCCGTAGAACTGCATCCGCTGCAAGAACCCCGTAGACAGCATTCCGCCTTTCACGGCTACACTCAGTTTGTCCGCCCATTCGATGCCGTCGTGGAGTTCGTCCCATCGCAACACTCTTTCGAATACGGAAATGCAATCCTTATGTGGTGGCTTGTCCTTTCCCTCCGTATGAGCTTTCGCCGCCTCTAGGGCGGCATCAACGTCTTCAGCTAGGTAGCGAACCGGAGACTTGGGGTGAGCAAGGCGAAATCCCGCGGAAAGCGCGAGCTGTGGGTGTCCCCACCGCGCAACCGACTGTTTCAATTTTCTCTGAAAAACATCGATAAAGCGTAGGATCTGGTCCCAAGGCCCGAGCAAGAATAGGTCGTCGCCGCCCGAATAGACAACGTAGCAATGGGGGAAGGGTTGGGTAAGCAGATGTTCCAGTTCTTCGGTAAACAAGAATTGCAATCTCTCGCTTAGCTCTTTCGCACCTTTCTGTCCCTCTTTGTCAGGGTGAAACTCTGCGAACGTGCTGCCCAGGTTGTCCAAATCCGCCTTAAGGACTCCTAGGAATCGTGCTCCTGACGAGCGGTTGGCGATCTCATCGAAATCGCAGAGGCGGTCGCCACATGGTGGCGCGTAACGCGCCAAACGCTTCCGACCGATTTTCGCGACCGAGGCTGCATCGTCATCGAGCGCCCACGCTAGCCCCTGTGCAGGCGGGGTCTTCTCCAACACCGCAAATGAGTCCACAATTCCCACGGCGTGCCCAGTGGCGCTCGGTTCGGTCGAGAACCACAGGTAACGGCTTTCCGGGCGCACAAGCGCCAGTCCAAACTGGGATTCCGGGAGCTTGCGAGCCGCTTCCTTATCAAGATGGCGCTCCGGGTTCGGCGAAAGAAGAAATGCACTTTCATTCCAGGAGATCGAAGCGCCGGCTGCGGGCGTTTGCAGAACAGCCCGCCCCTGCGTGAGCTTCCCCAAGGCCAACGCATAGTGCATCGATTGAGTGGACTCGCCGGATGCGACGGCAAACCAAACTTGACCCCGGAGGTCATCCTTCGAAAACCTATCAAGGCGGGTTCGAAGTTCACTGAGGAAGGCGGCAAGATCGGCCGGAGGTTCCGGGAACTCAACCTCGAGGCGGCTACCGGCGTTGCGCACCACATCGAACCGGCCAGGATACGTATTGCACAGGCAATCCAAGCAATAGTCAATCACCAAGCCGAGCCGCGCAGACCGTCCCCGAAGCCGGGCGCCCGCAGATTGGGCGTTGATGGCGAAAATGTAGTTCTGAATGCCGGAAGCAGTAATTAGCACGCGCATACGGTTGTGAGAATACGATCGATTAACTGCCGAAAGTCCAAGGTATCACTTGTCCGGTGTATTCTGGACATGTCATTCCCCGATGAAGAGGGGACCGAAATGCCTGCCGTTGTCAGACGCGATAGATTTTGCTACACAGATTCCTTACCATCGACGTTCCTTTTCCGTTCCTGCTCTAAGTCCTTGGGAATATCCGCAAACAGATACGCATAAAGCGCGGTCTTCACATCTTTCTCGCAGAGCGGCTGAATCATGATTTTGAATGCGGGTTGCCAGCGCCCTTTGGCTTCCTCGCCGGGAGGAACCGGTAGGTCCATTTGCTTGGTTTGTGCTTCGGGAAAGTCTTTACGCCAGCGGGTTTCCCATTCGCGCTGGATTTTCCGAAGTCGCTCATAAAGTTCTTCGCGCTTGTTTTGCGAAAGCGTTCCACGGAAACAGCTAAACTGCAAGCGCTCCAGGCCGAAATCCTTGCAGGCTTCAGACACACGCATTCTAGCTCGATCGTCCTCAATATCGTAGATGACCAGGGTGCTGAGTTCCATAAGAGCAGTCAACGGTCGACCGTCCAGAGTCGACAGTCAGGGTTCAAGAGCGCGTCTCCCTTCACTTTTCACCAGGCGGGATCTCCCCAAGCGCTGATAACTGACTCCTCCCATTTCACCACCTGAAGGAAAAGGGCTTGTAACTGCCTTTGCCGCGTAGGAAGCTGACCAGCGCCCGGGCTTGCATCTGGACAATCGACCGAATCTGGTATTGCTGGCCGCGAAACTCCTCCGTGCTCGCAAGCCGTTCGAGCACTTTCTCTGCAATCGCTTTCCGTGTGTCCTCGTCGAGCAAGCCCTCTTTCATCTCCGTCTTCTGACCCAGGTTGACGAAGGCGATAACCGTGCGATCCACAACGGGTTGGCGAAACTCCTCCACCAAATCGAGCACCAATGAAGGTTTGCCCGGGCGGTCCACGTGGAGGAACCCCGCGAACGGCTCCAGTCCGGCGTTCGCCACGGCGCCCCAGACGTGTCCGTAGAGAATCCCATAGCCATAATTGAGCAAAGCATTCAGCGGATCATCCGCCCCGCGGTGGACGCGTCCCATGAACTCCGCTTTGCCCTCGACGATCATTTTGAAGCCTTGCCAGTAGATTCGTCCGGCGACGCCTTCCAGGCCCAACAACTCCTGGCGCTTCTCGGCAATTGTTGTGCCGGCTACTTTTCGTGCCTTAACTTCGAGTTGCCGTAATTGCTTCGCAAGGTCTGTCACCGCGGTGTGGCGTTCGGGGTCTGATTGCTTAAGATACTTCCCGCAGTACAAGAGGAGATGCCGCTGGTTCCGAATTTTGCCGCGCACGACAGCGCGGGCGAATTCCAGTCCCCGGACGTCATCGAAGGCCTTCAACTGCTCACGGCGCGATTCCACGGTTGCCGTGAGCGTGGGCGAACTGAGCATAGCGTATGGGCGCCCAGCGTAATCTAGGAAGGTCAGCCGGATCCCACGCTCGCAGAATTCTTCCAGTAGGTCCGAGGAAAAGGAAACACCACGCGAGGCAATCACGATTTCACTGAGGCGGAACAAAGGAAACTCGTAGGTTGACCCGTTTGCGTCCTTCGCCACCTTGCCGGCCACCTTGATCTGCAACCGCTCGCTCTTCTTGCCGAGATAGATGCCGTAGCCCGAAAGTATGACCTGCGCCAGGTCTGCCGTCTTGGCCACGCGTGGCCGCTCTGGCACAAATGGTTTGCGGCCGAAAACCAAGGGCGAAGCGGGATTCTCGATTTCATCCCGAGTGCCGCCGGCCGCTCGGGACCGATCATGCGAGCTTCGTCCGTCCGCGGGAAAGCTCAGCGCAATCCCTTCTTCGACGAGGATTTCTTTGCCCGCACGGTCTTCCGGTAGCACCAGCCCAAAATCAGGATCGAATAACCAGGGCGTCTCTGGTTGAGGCTCCAGTTCAGTGGTCCCAGGAACCGGCTCCACTTCACCGGTGAAGAGGTTGCATTGACCTACACCAGATGCCTGCCCGTGGACTTTGGTAGCTTGGAGCATACCGAGTTCATAGCCTTCTTGAGGGGCTGCCATGCCTCACTCCGATCTATCCGTGGCGGTATTCACTAAACCCTGGGCCAGTGTTGACAAGACCCGCCGGGATGATGGTTTCCACGAATTTCCGATGCCTATCCCGCTTCGGCTTCGTGCTGGTAAAGGAACTAAGGGTTTCCAAACTAGCTTCGGGACCGAAGTCGTCCAACTGGCGAACGTGGGCCCCGGTAGGAAAAACCTGAGGTGACTCGGTTCTAAGAGGCTGCGTGAATTTAGTGTCTAGGTCGGCCAGTCTGAAGGCCTTGGTGAATTGGATGAACGAGCCACGTTTTCCAACGTAGTTTACGTGTGGGGCAAGGCGAACAATCTGCGTAGCCGCCAGACGATCGCACCGCGCCACATCGAACGCCCACAACCAAGTTCCATCAAGGTAAACCAGCTCGCGGTATGCAATGCTGGGAATGTATGGTCGTAGTGGATTACCCTCACGCGATTCTTGGCGTACCTTCAGGAATGTATTCGTCACCACGGCTGCCTTTGCAGGAGCTATCCGGACATCGACTTTTACGAGAGACCGCAGGAATCGTTCGCAATCGTCGTCCGGCAGACCGGTTCGGAAGGCGGCATCCACGAAGGCCATCTTAATGGCATACGGTGTGGGTATCACCAGGCTTACACCCACGGAACTTGTCGCCTGGCTGGTTTTGAGGGAGAAGAGCGCCGTGGGCCGATACTCGGCTACCAGCCAGCGGCCCGGCCCCGGCACGGTCTCAATCAGTTCCGTGGATTCCAGAAGGTTCAGCCACTGCGCGTCCGGAACCTGGAGAGCCGTGCTTGACTCTTTCTTCTTCCTTGTCTTCGCCATGGCCTAATCCCCCGGAAGCTGAAGTTGGGCGGCGACATCAGCCAAGATTTGCACGCCGCCGGCGAGCGTGGTAAATCGCTTCGTCTCGACTCCATTCGGGGAAATTCGATTCAATACGCCGGCGACAGCCTCCATTTCGTCTGCATACTTGTCATTCAGGGGGCTAACGGTTGGAGCAGGCAAAGAAGTGGCCGATGTGGCGACGATGCCCTCGCACGCCACGATGTGCGGGTTCTGTGTATTCCGCTGTGCCCCCTCGGGCTTGACGAGGGTCGCAGCCAGGGCGTGAAGCAAGGCTTTGGCGCGCCTCTCCCTATCAGGTCTAGCCACTACGTAAGCCCGGGTAATATCGTTGAGGCCAATCCGGTAGAGATCAAGATCACAGACTAGTGCATAGATCCCGGAAGACGCTGGACGATGGAAGATGGGCTGCTTCCCTACGGTGGTTTCTCCTCCTGCCGCGCCGCCACGCTCGGAAGCGTATTTGACATGGAAATACTGCTCTGTGGTTGTAACGGGTTTGCCGTCGCCATCTGCCGGGAGCCCGACAACCCAGCCAAATTCGATGCAGGACTTGCGAGGCAACGCTTCATCGACAAAAAGAGCACCGGCAAGGTCAGTTAGGCTGCATCGGGTCAGAATCTCGGTGAGTAGCCCCGAGTTGGGGCCTTCATAGTGCCTTACAACTTCGAGGAACTGGGCGTCGGCCGTGATGCGGTCTGGATCGTATCGCCTGGCGGGTTCCGACAAGGGCTGTTGTTCTGCCTCAAGCTGTGGAACCAAATGCCCGACGAGGATGTGCTTAAACATATCGCCGCTGACGGCGTTCACAACGGCGCGCTGACCGCGTTGGTCAATGATGTGGACCATGCGCGTCTGCTGCTGGTTTCCTTCGGTGCCTTCGTTGTTGAGGCTGTGAAGGTCCAGCGTGATGCGGGCACAGATTGAAAGAGATTGAACTAGACTCATTTTCCCTCCTCAACTACTGTTTTGTTCTCTTCACCCTCCCACTTCTCCTTACACGAGCCGTAAGCTGCAAGAAGAGCGCCCACGACCTGCGCGCCATGGTGATCTACCAAACCTGCAAAGGACCTGAACTCCTCCTCACTTACATTTGCCGGCGCTGCCGTAACATCCTTCTTGATCTCCCGGCGGCGGGCATTTTCATAGTTGTACCGGGAGATAAATTCACTAATACACTCCAAAAAAGCATTACCTGGCACTGTTCTGGTGCGGTGGATGTCATGAAGTAGCTCGTACCGAACTTCTCGCCAAGCGTCCTTGTCCTGCCGTGCTCCCTTGTTCTGCGCCGTCACGGTGGCTTGGCGCACGGCGCGAGCAACCGCGTCAAACCCGGGATCGTCAATGATTGCCACAAACTGAGCGTTTGTTCCCATCACAATCCTCCTGAAGTACCGATCTGTAAAACGGGTGACCCAACGAATCCTGTTCTCCTGTCTAAGCCCGTTCGCCCTCATTACGAAGGCTCCGTACCGTTCCATGAATTCAATGAGAGCCCATAAAGCCGTTTCACCACGTTTCTCCAAAAACCTTCTGTACACAATGAGTAGTCCGATTTCGTCCGATCGGTCATTCCGAAGCCGAGTGACAATGTGCCGGTGTTCGTCAAGTATTGATAGCCAATCCTCCGCTTCTTGATGCGTCGTGATGGGAAACCAATCAGGGAGGGCAAGAACAGCAGTGGACTGGACGCCATATGCCCGTTGGCTGGTTTTTGCGAAGTGTGTCACGTAAACGCCAGACAGGAGCTTCGCAGGGCTAGCGCCAACTGGTATGCTCAATTCGGGGTCCGGAGCCGTGCTCGGCTCATGATACTCCCTCGAACATTCGATAAGCAGACGCGCAAGAGCAAGCACGGCGAGAATATCCGATTGAGGGCCACAACCGATCAGTATTTCGTTTTCGAGCCGTGACGCCAGGCGACCAATGCTACGTGATGAGAGTTGCATTGGGACTGGGACATAGACACGGATATTGTCTGAGTCCGACACCAGGTGCGCACTCTGCCAGTAGCCGATATATCGAAGCCACTCTTCGAAATCGTCAACCAGAACTGAGCCGCGACTCGTGCCACTTGGCTTTAGCTCGTTGAAACCCTTGATCGCCGAAGGGCAGAAGAGACCGCTTGAGGTAGCCTTCCAGTCAACTTTGGACGGATGGCCTGAATACAATGCGTCGAGGGATTCCATCACGTGCTTTCTAAATTCATTGGTGGGCTCCTCTGCAATGGATTGCGCAACCCGATTCCAGGTGCTAATGGCCTTAAGCTTGGTCGCGGTCGTCGAGGCGAGAACCCACCAGCGCGGACGAGGTGCATCTTGTTGAACGAGTTGCTCCAGCTCGACGTCGGCTCCTACCTTTTGACGTAGTTTCTTGCGGTTCTCGCTCCACCTTTTGACACGCTGGAACTCCTCGGAAATGTCAACTACGTCCAATCCTTCAGGAGCATCTGCGTCCGGGCCACCCGGATTAAGCCACGGGTACCGGGGAGAATGCGCGATTACACCCGCTCTATCTCGCCAGTCGGCAGGGGTTCGCACGACAAATTTCCCCGAGTTCTCTTCAACCTGAACAGGCTCTTCAAACATAGATTGGAGCAGGTCGGCGAGCCCTATCGCTTTCAAAGAATCTGCATGGGTGGCGGTTGTCTTGTAGCTTCTAAACTCGCAAACTGCGTTATTCATCGGAAGCCCCTTCTCTCGTCGCCCTTTGGTCTGAAAGACGGAGGGTTCGAGTCACGTATGCGATAAGTGGCCACCAGGTTTGTATGTTATCGGCGTCAGAGGTGAGCGCAAGCCAATTATCGGTCATCCGCCGCTTGTCCTGCTGTGTCTCAAGGCGTTTGAAAACCCTCGCCTCCGGTAATCGATGCAATACCTGGCCGACGGCCTCTTCCCATTTCGGGATGAGTTCCGCGATGCCCAAGTCTGGCCCTACCTTTCTGGCTGGCGGAAGCCAGCCGCCGTGGTGCGCCAGGACGGCAGCCAAACACACCGATGTCAGGTAGCCTCGTTGATCGTCCTTGGCAACGTGAAGCAATTTCGATAACATCGGCAGTCCATAGTAGGCACTGGCGGCTGCGTGGGGTGGGCGCTGAATTCCCAGACTCCTCGCGCGCTCTCGATCCTGAGGGCTCTCGGGGTCGAAATCGGTATGAGCGAGGGGCGCCACGTGCAGATAATCATGATCTTTGGCCCTCTGGGCTGCTTCCGCCCAACGCTGCCAGGTTTCCTGCAACTTACCGAGGTCGTGAAGCAGGGCGCAAGCGCGAACTGCTTCACGCAACGAATCCACGCTGAAATAATATCGCCTGGTAAACCCTTGGAAGACGAGACCCTGTGGCCAGCTCTCTCTCCCGAGGCGTGCCTCGGCTTGCGCGGCCACGCGCCGGGTGTGGTCCGACCATGTTTCCATTCGGAGTGGTGCGTACCCGGGTCTTGGGGGTTCCTTGCGCGGTGGACTTTCCACTGTGCCCACGCTGCCTAACTGAATGCCTAGGTCGCTGCGATACGCCGCGACGGACGGTTTCAGACAAACAGCGTAGGTGCTAGCGAGATCTTTTTCGGCGAGCAACTCACTCCAAGGGTTAGGGTCATCACCGGTCCAGAACCAGCCCGCGTCCTTCGCCCCACTGCGCAGGAGGCGGGCCAGAGACCAGCGGGAAAGGCTGATGCCCTCCCACTCTCCCGGGCGATCCGAAATTGAAACCTGCCTCCGGAGGGTGACCCTGATCTGGTCGGACTCTTCGCGGATAAGGTCCGCCACCCGGACCGAATCTCGGCCCATGGTATTTCGTTCGATGCGCCGAATACACTCGGTGAGGCGGTCGGGCCAACCGCTGCGAAGCGCACCGGAATCCTCTTGCGCGTGAACTTGTTCCACCCAGCGGGCAGCTTGATCGGGCTTGAGGGTAGCTTTGCCGTCGCGCGCGAGAATTTTACCTGTCTCCGTCAAAGCCGCTTCGGGCCCGCGTAAGTCCCCGTAAGGGAGCCAAGCCATGGGGGCCTCTGGAAGCGGGTACACGTGAACGACGCCCCGCTCGCCCGGAAAGCGGGCGCAACGCCCGGCGCGCTGCACTAACGAACTCATGGGACAAAGTTCGGTGTGCAAGTGTTCGCACGAAATATCCAGCCCGGCCTCGACGACTTGCGTGGCGACGAGGATAACATTCCCATCGCTGGGTTTTGCTAGAAGACGGCGGAGTCCTTGCTCCTTGGCGACGCGGTCTGGTTTGAAAAACCTGGAGTGCAAGACCATCAGTTGGGCGCCGCAGCCAGCGGCGGCCAGCTTCTGCTGCAAAGCCTCGAACATGGCTTGCGCGCGCCCGACCGTGTTGAGCAGGACGATGGATCTCCGGTGGTGTGCGTTCCAAACCGCGTCGGCAGTTAAGGGGCTGTCTTCCTTGCGAACTTCGCGCGTCACTTCCGTCACGCTGGGTAGGCTGTTGTGCAGCTTCTGCGCCGCTTGTTCGTCGCGCGGGATGAGTGTAGCGCCGAGCGCTTCTTGAAGCATAGCGATTAACGGTCGCGTGGCGGTGGCGGTCATCCAAACAGACTGGGAGAGTTCACGGAAAAGATGAAGTCCCGCAATTCCAGTGAGGAATGCCTTGCTCGGCTCCATCAAGTGAAACTCATCAAAGACCACAAGTGCCCCTGCGATGGCCGCGGCATTGATGTTACGCAGGCGATCGGAAAGCCCGTAGGGTCCGGCCAACAAGCCGCTCAGCACCTGGTCGTAGGTAGTGACGATGATCTTGCCACGGTCGAAGAACGGGTCATCGGGCTGTTCCCCGGTCTGCAAGGTAACGTAAGGGGGAACGGTCTCTCGCCCTTCGGCATCCGATTCACCGTCGACAGAGTGCCCAGCGCGAGCGGCTGCCTGCTGAGCCTCGTGGTAGATACCCTGCGCCAGCGTGCGAAGCGGGAGCGCATAGATAAGGCGACTTGGGGCGTCCACCCAAGCTGTGAACAAAAACGGCACGATCACGGACCACGTTTTCCCAGCTCCAGTGGGCGCCCGCAGGACCACGTTGCTGCCATTGAATAGCGCTTGCGCGACCTCGATTTGATAGTCGAATGGGTCGTGGTCCGTGACGCTTCGAAAGAAGTCCCGATAGTGGTGTTCGTCCAAGTTGATCATTGTCTGAGAGACGCGGGATACTAGGCCATCGCGCGGCGGTACCCGACTCCTGAACGGAGATCCCGGCATTCCAGACTTAAAGGCTAACAATTTCATTCCCCTCTTCATGGGGGAAGTGCGTCCAACGGGCTACACCGGGCCGGGGAATTTCACCGGGTATACTTTTCAGTCCCCTCTTAATCGGGGAAAGCTTTCGCGCTGGGAAGGCTTTCTAGCACTCAGTTTCAGCCCTCTTCATCTCAGACTTGAATTCTGGAAAGCACCGATACCACCCATTCCCCCAAGCCGTGTGGCGGCCGGCGTGGAGGAGTTCGCCGGCGATTAACCATTTGAACAATTCCAAATTCGAGATTCCAGACTCATGCCGGGGAAACTCGTAGACGCACTCGCCAACGAAGCCAGAGAGTTCGTGGCGCTGATGGGTCTTCGACGAGGTGCGAAACCTTTCAAACCACTCAATTTTGGACGAGACGGTTCGAATCCCTTCTGCGCGCATGCCGAGCCCTCGAAAATCGGCGTCCAGGGGACCGTTGCCGAAGAATGTGCTGAGCGCATTGACGCGGTCGCGCACGCGCTTGAACAGATGATGAAACTCCGGATGGTGAATCACTTTCCCATCCGCACGCAATAAGGTAGGCGTCAGGAACCGGATGGTCAGGCGCCGCAAAGGTGCCTTGCCATTCACGCGGGAAAACTCTCGCAGCCGTGCCTCAATCCAGCATTCTGCCCCAATACTCTCGTTCGATCTGAAGACCTGGTCATCCGCGCTATAGACGAGCTCGGCCTTGCTACCGCCCTTGTCATCCCCGGAAGCACAAATCCCTAGCTGCTCGACACGGTCCAGGGTGCATTCGGCTCGATTAAGACCCAGCCCTTCTCCCGCGAGCTCTCGAAACGACAGGACAAAATAAGGAAGAAAATCGAGGGCCCGCCCGATCAGCACCAAGCCAAACTCGAATCGCTCGCCCTTTTCGTATCGAGTCCGAAGGCTCTGGGGCGCGCGGAAGACAAATGGGCGAGGGATATCCTGGTTCTTCGAGAGCCGGTCCGCGCCAGGAGGCGGGGACGGCTCAAACACAGCCTTATAAGGGCACGAGTCTGCCAAGGGGCATGTTTTGGCGTCCTTGCATTGAGGGATGCAACACAACCGACGGAAAGCGTGCCCGAATCCCCCTCGAAGCATATTGCCTTTGTTGATAGCAGGTACTTCCAATGTCTGTGCCGGTGTAAGGGTGAATCGGAACAGGCCGATGCGCAGAGTGTTCCCTGGGAAGGCATCAAGCATAGCGACCACCTGGGAAAAAACGGCTGTCATTATATATCAAATCATGAAAGATGAACCATGGGATCGCTTTACAAAAGAGGTCGTGTTTGGTGGATTAAGTATTACCGCAATGGTAAGGCATTCCGAGAGACCAGTAGGTCCAGAAAGATTTCGGCTGCCAAGCACCTGCTCCGGAAGCGCGAGGGAGAAATCAGTACCGGCAAGTTCTTGGGTCCTAGAACTGAGCGGGTACGTTTCGAGGAATTGGCCGAAGATTTCCTGAACGAATACCGCGCCAACAACAGGAAATCGTTGCGCTGGGCAAGGCGGCGAATTGAACAGCACCTGACGCCTTTCTTTGGAGGCTTGCGGGCGGCGGATATCACAACGGAGCGCATCCGCGATTACACAGTGCACAGGCGCCAAGAAGGAGCGAGTAACGCCAGCATCAACCGCGAACTCGGCGCGCTTAAGCGCATGTTCAACTTGGCGAATGAAATGACGCCACCAAAAGTCGGCCGCGTCCCATATATTCCTATGCTCAAAGAAAGCAACGTTCGTAAAGGGTTCTTCGAGCACGAACAGTATCTAGCCCTCCAGCGTGAATTACCAGAGTACCTCAAGCCAGTGCTTACCTTCGGCTACTACACAGGCGCACGCGAGGGCGAAATCCTAGGACTCAGATGGCACCAGATCGGCCTGACAGTCCGCACAGTGACCCTGGAACCTGGAACCACGAAAAACAATCAGCCCAGGACGATTCCGCTCACTGGCGTACTACTCGAAACCCTGAAAATGCTTAAGGCTGGCCGCGACGTGAAATTCCCGGAGTGCGAGTATGTGTTCTCCAGAAATGGGAAACGGATCGGAAGTTTTCATGTTGCTTGGAGGTCAGCCTGCAAGCGTGCTGGCCTAGCCGGAAAGCTGTTTCACGATCTGCGGCGCACCGCTGTAAGGAACATGGTACGGGCGGGGGTTCCGGAGCGCGTCGCTATGGCGATCTCGGGGCACAAGACGCGCTCGGTGTTCGACCGCTACAACATCGTTGCCGAGCGCGACCTCCACGACGCCGCCCACCGCCTCGAAACACATCTCAACAGTTTACACCAACAACTCTCAGGCACGGACGAACCTGAAAATGGCACTTCGTCCTCTCCAGAGGCACTCAAGCCGGCGTGAAGGCGGTTGAATTGACTGGCTAACGTGGTCAACCAGACTTTATGGTTCAGATCTCAGTGCTGTGGCGGAACCCGTATTCTTGCCATTCTGGACTCATAATGTTGCCGCATATGTTTCTGTAACCTAACGGTTTCACAGGCTCGCATCGCTCACCCTTACTTGACCTCTGAACCCATAACCTTGCCGGAAGTGCAGAAAGACCCCAAAACCTTGCCGGGAGTTGGGCAGGTTCGCAGCTCAAACCTGTGAGAATAGGTGCGAGGTTGCCAGAGTTGAAGATCTGGCCCACATAAATTTGCCAAAGCGGCAAAGTTATGGGTCCAGCCACAAGTAAGAGCTTCTCTGAGAAAGGAGCATTCGTGTGCGCTTTGTCGGCAAAAGTAGGCTCGGCTTTTATCCCCTGCCACTCTCCGAGGCCCAGCGGATTCACAAATTCCTCGTGTTTCCCGATGTGCCCTCGTCGGCGCTCGATCCTTGCATCGGCGATGGCGTAGCGTTCGAGGCGATCACCAGCGGCACCGAGGTCGTTCGCTACGGCATCGAGCTTGACGCCTACCGCGCGGAGCAGGCCAGGAAGCGGGCTCCCACCATAGTCCAAGGCAATACGCTGGAAGTGCAATGCGCCGTCGAGTCCTTTGGGCTCCTCTATCTAAATCCCCCCTACGATTGGGCACTTGGGCCGGCTGACAGTCGCCGCACAGAGCAGGCGTTCCTGAGCCACACGTATCGCTGGCTGAAACCAGGTGGGGTTCTGGTGTTTGTCATTCCTGGTGAAAGGCTAGCCGAGTGTAACCAGATTCTCGCTACGCAGTTCCGTGATGTCAGGATTTATCGGCTCGACGCACCTGAATGCGTGCGGTATAAGCAGGTGGTTCTTTTCGGTGTGCGGCGGAACCGACGCGAAAGAGAACGCCTCACCGACAGCGACATCACCCGGGCAAGGCTTTACTATGCCAGCCTAGCCAGAAACCCTTCCCAAGTCCCGGTCCTGTCCTCCGAGCCAGAAACACGATATCACGTGCCGCCAAGCGGCCCTTCACAACTGGTCTACCGTGGACTACCGCTCGATGACATCGAAGACCAGTTGCCAAAGTCATCGGCGTACCGTCGAGCTTTGCCAGTTCTGTTTTCGCCCATAGAACACGTTGAAGGCCGGCCGCTATTACCACTACATGCCGGCCAAGTTGGATTGCTGGCTGTTTCATCTTTGCTCGACGGTATTTTTGGCTCAGCCGAAGATCGCCATATATCCGCGTGGAGATCAATCAAGGTTACAGACCGAAGTGAAGAAGTGGAAGACGATGGCACCATCATCCAACGGGAACGTGAAAGGTTCACCAATGAGCTGACGTTGGTCTATGCATCGGGGAAGACGGCGATATTGCACTGAAGCGACTCCGCCCACCTCACCCCTTCGTTCCACCCAGCCGAATCTCACCAATCACGAAAGGACAGCCATCATGAAGAATGCCCACGAGCGCTTCGGGGTGCTGGAGTACGCGAAACGGATGAAAGACACCACCACGCGAATCCGGCTTCGATTGGACCGGTTTATTGGCGAGGCTGAAAGCGAGGGAACCTGTAAGGCTCACCTCCTCTCGGTCGTGGGTGGAGACTCCGACGTTGGCGCCATTTGGGCAGCCGTCGTCGAGCAAAATCACTTCACCGTTGAAGCTCCGGGAATCAATCCACTCAATGCCAGCTTGGGTGAAGACGCACAGTGCTTCCGCGGGACCATCAACATTGCTGGCCACACACCCATTCGCCACCTGGTCGCGATCTCAGCAGAGCTAGCCAGGACACGCCCGGGAATGGATCCCGAAGGGAAGCGCACCATCTTGTGTGAAGG
>Ga0181524_10001754_pt1 | contig 24054 bp, 18 predicted proteins | sample PEATcosm2014_Bin_34_FD_119761 | JGI IMG/M metagenome (GOLD analysis project Ga0181524, IMG submission 119761) | Peatland microbial communities from MTU Mesocosm Facility, Houghton, MI, USA - PEATcosm2014_Bin05_60_metaG | ecosystem: Environmental > Terrestrial > Soil > Wetlands > Peat | place... | reverse complement strand
TCGCCGCCGCGAACGCACAACTGAGTAACCCGGCAATCAGGCAGGCGGAAAGCATCCCGCCCAGCGACAGCCAATTCACGTCGGCGAGCGCCGAAACGGCGTGTGGCACGACGGCCACCAGCGCCGCTGAACTCCCCACCGCCAAACCCAGAAGCAGAAGGATGCCGTGCTCAATTACTATCATAGCAACGACTTGCCGCCGCCGCAAACCCAGCGCCAGCAGCATCGCCAGCTCGCCGCGCCGCTCGACCACGCTCCGCAGCAGCACGGTCACGATGCCGAATGTGCCCAGCAGCAGCCCGAGTCCGCCGAGGGTCTCGAACGTCGCCAGGTAGGTGTTCTGGACCCGCGCGTAACCGGCCAGCACGTCCGCCGTCCGACGCACGTCGAAGCCCAGTTCGCCCAGGTTCTCTCTGAGCGCTTTGACGACCGCCGCTTCTCGGCCGGGCGGCGTCTCGATGAGGAAGAATCGGTAACCCGGACGGTCCGCGAAATGGCGGCGGAATTGCGCATCGCTGATGAGCAATTCGCTCTGGAAGACGCTGTCCGCCAGCAGCCCGACGACCTTCAGCCGGACCGGCTCACCGGCTGCGTCCGTGACGCGGACTTCGTCGCCGAGTCCGACGTGCAACACCCACTCCGCGGTCGTGGCGTCCGCGAATGCCGGGATCGGCGCGCCGCTGCGGTCTTCGCTCTCCAGGAGCGGCCACGGGTTCGCCGATCCCCGCTGCGGCGCCGTGAAGGTGAAACCGCCGCGCTCCACCAGCTCGTGCGGCACGCCCAGGACTCGCGGCTGGGCCGGCCGCTGGATGTTCAGGCAACTCGCGTCATCCCCTGCGGTCATGCGGAACGAAAGGAACTTCGTCCGGGCGAATTCCCCGGCGGTTTCGGGCGGCAGGCCGAGCGCCTCGCGGCCGGCGGCCGTGTTCAGGTCGGTCATGATCGGAACGTCGCTCCGCGCGAGAAGCGAAAATCCGCCCGCGCCGGAGCGGAGTTCCGCCGTGTTCGCGCGGGACAGATCTTTTCGGTTCGCCGCCACCACGACGATGATGAAGCTCGCGCACGCGATGAGGCCGGCGGTGAGCAGGCTCCGGACCCAGTCGCGCGCCGCGCCTCGCCAACCCAGCCGCCAGAGCGAAACTTTCTCAGCCGGCGCCCGCTCGGCCCGCTGGAATCCCGCGCAGGCGAGCGCCAGGAACCCGACAAGCAGGCACGCGCCGCAGCCCAGGAACGCACCTTCGGCCGAACCAGCCACCAGCAGCCCGCACGCAAGCAATCCTGCCGCCAGGACCAGGGCGACGATGCCGGCTCCGAGCGCGCGCCGGCGGATGCGCCTCTGCGGCTGCGCGGCCATCGCGCGCCAACCGGCCAGGAGTCGCAGGGTCGGCGTCAGGCGCAGCAGCCGAGCGGCCCAGATGACGGCGGCCGCGGATACGAGGAATCCCGCAACCGCGCCGATCATCAGGCTGAGCGGCGTGACGTGCAGGGTAAGACTTAAATCCCCGACCGCGCCCGACCACCGGGTCTGAAGCGCGCGGATGATCAGCCATGCGTAGCCGATGCCCGCGGGCACTCCCAGCAGCACGCCGGCCGCGCCGAGGAGGAATCCTTCGCCGGTGAGGACGCGCGCGGCGCTTCGAGCCGGGAAGCCGGTGGCCGACAGGATCCCGAACTGGCTCGCGCGCCGCTCGACGGCCAGCCGCAGCAGCAGCCCGACCATGCCCGCCGCGGCCGCCACGAGGAAGAAACTCATCGAGAGAAAGATCACGCCGAAATCCGTCGTGCCCTTCGCGGTCGCCAACGCCTGCGCCCGCACCGGCTGGACGGCCAGGCCCAAGAAGGAACGCTTGGGCACTCGGCGGAATGCGCTCTCGAAGCTCTCGGCGGCGGCCTTCAACGACATTCCCTTCGGCGGCACGAGCCCGATCGATGTGAGGCCTGCCTTCGGCGATGCTGTTCCGCTCTCCTGCGTTCCGGGCCAGAAGCCCCGGACGACGTCCAGCGGCAGAAAAGCCTTCGGCACGGTGCGGTACTGCCGCCAGTAGGCTTCGTCTGCGGGGCTGATCAGTTTCGCATCTATTGCGAAAGGCAGGTCCCAGTCCGCGATGCTGGTGGCGTCGGTGACCCCTTCGAACTCCGGCACGAGCCCTTGGTCCAGCGCCGCGCCTTCCATCGCCACGATGCCGCGTACCTGGCTCGCCCAGGGTCCGATCGAGTCGCCCACTTGCGCGCCGAGCGCCTGCGCCGCCCACACGTTCAGAAGGACGTCGCTCTTGCCGAGCGCCGGAGGCGCGGCGCCTCCGGCCATCGGGAGAGGTCCGGCAGGGGCCGCGCGCGGGTCCAAACCGGCGACCAGGCAATAGTGAATTTCGGGTCCCCGAGTCTTCGGGGCCATCCGCTCGAGCGTGGTCACCAGGTAGACCGAAGACGGCCGATAGCTCATCCCCAATTGGCGCGCGACACGCTCGGCGCGGGCGACAGCGGCGGGCGGAAGCACGGTCTGGCCGCTCTGCAGCGCCAGGTAACCGAACTGCGGGTTCGGCCTCAGCCGCAGGCCGCAATCCGCCAACTGCCAGGACGCGGCCAGCGCGCCCGCGAGCGCCGCCTGGCCCGCGACCGCGGCTTGAGCGGCCCGGCAGCCAATGAGGATCGCGTTCGCCTGGGCCGGCTGCTTCAACTGCGCCTGCAGCCAGTCGAGGGCGACGTAGAGGTTCCTCGGCGGCGACGATTCCTGCCGCAGGCTGAATGCGCCGATCCCGCGCGACGGAATAACCCGCCCGACGACGAGCCTGAGCGTGCGCGTCGTCTGCGCGCGGCTTCGGCGCATGAAGATGGAGTCCGCCGGAGCGTCCTGTTCCTTTCCGAGGGTCAGCAGGACCGCGTCACCCTCGGCAATCCCGAGGTCCGCGGCAAGCGTGGAATTGACGACGATCCGGCGGTCCAGCGGCGGCGGGCTGAAAGACTCGAGGGAGATGTCCGAGAATTCCGGCGGGACGCCGATGACGTTGACTCGGTTGACGACCGCGCCGCCCTCGGCGGGTTTCGCCGCGCCGGTGGCCAGAATGGCGGGCACGGCGAAATCGGCGGCGCCTTTCGCCCGCCGTTGCCCGAGGAGATCCGCCGCCAGTTGCTCGCGGAAAAACCAGGGCGACTCGACCGCGTATTCGACGCGCCCGAGCCGCTCGATCGCCAGGTCGTGCAGGCTGCCGCGGACGGAATCTCCGACGAGGAGCGACCCGACGAGCGCCGCGACGGCGATCGCGCAGCCCAGCACCACGGCCAGGTTCGTCCGCCAGTAGTAGCGGAGGTTCCGCCGGATCAAGCCGCTTATGGCGAAGTCTTTTTTCATAACCCCGAAAAGTTCAGGAAACGAATCTTGCCACGGATTTCACGGATTGGCACGGATTAACGGAAGGCAAAAACAAGCCTCTCCAGTTCTTGCAGTTCGTTGCCGGTAATCCGTGCAATCCGTGAAATCCGTGGCAAAAACTTTTGTGGACTTAGACAGCACGTTTCAGGTCGCCTTCGCGCAGCGCCCCCGCGCGCAGTTCCAGGCAGCGGCCGAACAGCCGGGCGAATTCCAGATTATGCGTGACGACGACCAGCATCGCGCCGCGCTCGCGCGCGAGTTCCAGGAACAGCGCGCCCACCTCGGCGGAGGTTTCCGGGTCGAGGTTGCCGGTCGGCTCGTCGCAGAGCAGCAGCGGCGGCCCGTTGACGAGCGCGCGCGCGACGGCCACGCGCTGGCGCTCGCCGCCGGAAAGCTGCGCCGGGAACGAGTGCAGGCGGTCTTTCAGGCCGACGCGCTCCAGCAGTTCCCGCGCACGATGCGCGCCGTCCCGCGACGAGGGCGGCACGGCCAGCGTCGGCAGGAGCACGTTCTCGATCGCGCTGCACTGCGGCAGCAGGTGATGGTCCTGGAAGACGAAGCCGACGCGGCGGCTTCGGAAATCCGCCAGCGCGGTCCCTTCGAGCGCGGTCACCTCCGTCTGGCCCAATGCAACGCTGCCGCCGGTCGGCCGGTCGAGCGAGCCGACGATGTTGAGCAGCGTGCTCTTGCCCGCGCCCGACGGGCCGATGATGGAAAGCGTCTCGCCCGCGTCGAGGTCGAACGAGACATCCTTGAGCACCACCAGCGGCGGGGCGGAGTCGAATTCCTTCCGGATATGCCGGACCGCCAGCCGCAGACGCTCTGAGTTTTCGGCGCGATCAGTCATGGCGTTATTACTTATCGGCAAAAGGTCTCACGCAAAGTCGCAAAGGCGCCAAGAACTGCAAAGGCAAGGATCGCGGTTCTTTGCAGTTTCCTGCGTCATTCCCGCGAATGCGGGAATCCAGAAATCTCCTTCGGTGGGCAAGCCCTCCTAAAGCGGGCAAGCCGCACGCTAAACGACTGGATTCCCGCCTGCGCGGGAATGACAGGCAAACTTCAGCCAACTCGTCCACATAGAGTCTCAGGACCGGCGCGGCTCCATGGATCGGCGAAAAGCTGCGCGCGCCTCTTCAATCGACCGACGCGCCAACTCCTTTCGATGCCACGCGCCGGAAGTCTTCTCGAACACATCCGATTTTTGCTCCCGTTCGATCCGTGCGGCATACGATTTCACTGCGTTCTCGATCACGCGTCTCTTCGAAGTGCGCAGACGGCGAGCCAGGGAACCGATACGACGGATGACCGATTCATTCACCCGCACCGACAGTATCTTGTCCATCAGTTTCCCATTACATTCTTTGTCCATACTACCAGTAAGAGGCTGCAACCGAAAGGCGAAATCGCCTGAAGTGTCAAGCGCAGCAATGAGAGTCAACCTCCTGCCGCCTCTGCGAGGAGCGCAAGCGTGCCGAGACCGTAATAGGTGTATTCGACGTCCGGCGCAGCGTCGCCGGCGCAGGCGCGGAATCCGCCGCGGCTTGCCTGGAGGCTGTGTGCGAATCGCGCCATGGGCGCGAGGTTCGCACGGCCGAGTGAGCCGATTCCGGCCAGCGCGACCGAGGCGGTGAAGGTGGAAAGCAGGTCCGGCTCCGGCGCGCCGGCGCAGGCGGCGAAACCGCCTTCGGGGCGCTGCATGGAGGCTAGGAATTCGGCTGCGCGTTCGCACAGGCGAGGCGCCTGTGCCACACCGGAGAGCGTGAGCAGCGCCAGCGCGGCGGCCGTCGGATTCGTGGCGCCTTCGCCGCCGCCCTGTGCGCTGTCGGCATAACCGCCGTCGGCGCAGCGGCGCGAGTGGATGAACGTTACCGCCTCGGCTGCGCCGGAAAAATCCGACTCGCTCAACTCGGCGCAGAGCGCGGCCAGGAACGTGTGGTACACCGTCGCTTCGCCGCCCGGGAAACGCGCGTAGCCGCCGTCCGCCGCGCGCGAACGGGCGACGACTTCCATGATCTCGGCGCGTCCCTCATCGTTGCGTCCGGTTCCGGCGCGCTCGCCGGCGAGTCGGCGGATGTACAGCAGGCAGAAGCACTCGATCATGTCCCTCGGCGCCGCCGAAAGGCTGCGAGCGTACTGCGCGGCGCCGCGCCAGAGGCCCTCGTCGGCCGGGAGCAGCAGTTCAGCGGAGCGCAGCGCGAACATCGTGTAATAAATGTCCGACCCGCCCAGCCGCCCGGCGAAGCCGCCGTCCGGCCGCTGCGCCGCCAGGAGATACTCCGAATGCCGTGATCGGAAGCTGTCCGGCAGGAATTTCAGCCCGGCGGAAAGCCGGACGGTGAGGGTAGAGAGATAATGGAGTTTTTCGGGATCGCCTTGCATGGTCCGCGTTCGAAACGTTTAAGAAGCCGACTCCCTCAATTTCCAAGTCCCAATTTCCAATGTCCAAAGAGCGCTCTGGGCGCGCCAGTTGGGATTTGGAATTTGGAAATTGGAAATTCTACAGCACGGCTTCCAGGAGGAAATGCATCAGGTCGCGCAGCGCCTCGGCGGGCATAGCATCGGCCTCAGCGCGGGCGCGCTCGCGGTATTTCTCGACGAGATTGCGCGCCTGGTCGAACGCGCCGCGCTCCTCGTAAACCTTCCGCAGGCTCTCGAGCTTGAGGTCGCGCGCCACGTCGGGCTCGGTCACCGAAGCGAGTTTGCGGATCGTCGCCGCGTCGCCGGCCTCCAGCGCGAGCGCCAGCAGCATCGTCGGCCGCCGCGCCAGGGAATCCTGGCCGGCCACGAGCTTGTCGCGCCGGTCGGCGCTCCAGTCCTTCAGGTCGTTCAGGAGTTGATACGCCACGCCGATGAGCCGGCAGAACCGCCGCAAGTTCTCCGTGCGCGCGAGGTCCGGGCTCTCGCATTGCGCCGTCCGCACGCCCGCGTACAGCGCCGCCTCGAACGCCGGCGCCGTCTTCAGGGCATAGATCCGCTGGACGGCTTCCGGCCGCACGGCCATCGGGTCGCCGCGAGTCCACAGAAGCTCCTCGCCCTGGCCGCGGCAGAGTTGCGTGTGCGCCTCGGAGAGGTGCGCGAGGATGTCCGCGACGCACTCCGCGCCGAGTTCGCGCCGGCCCGACGCGACGAGCCGGTAGCCGAGCCCGATCAGGTAATCGCCGACGTTGAGCGCCGTCGCGATGCCGTGCCGGCGGTGCAGCGTCTCGCGCCCGTAGCGGAACTCGTCGTCATCCTCGATGTCGTCATGGATCAGCGAGGCCTTATGCAGCGCCTCGATCGCAAGAGCGACCCGCCGGACGGCGCGCGGGAAATTCCCGGACTCGGCGGCCTCCGCGTCGGGCGCGCCGGCGTCGCGCGACGCGGCCGCATGGCCCGCCAGCGTGATGAACGGCCGAAGCCGCTTGCCGCCTTCGCGCAGCCATTCGAGCGCCAGCGTTTCCGTGCCCTGAGCGGGAGACATTTCGCCAGGGCCGTTCATCGTCGCCGAGACGACCAGCTCGGCGACCAGCTCGTCGAGCGCGCGGTCCTCGAAGAGCCGGTCGGCGGCGCGAAGGAGCGGCACGTAGCTCCGAGTGCCGGTCCCGGCGAGCCCGGCCTGCTGCCGGAGCCAGCCTCGCAGGACGGCGATTTCGGCGGTGGTGGCGACGCAGCCGTCGGTGAGGAGCGGCACGGCGACGTGCGGAATGCCCAGCGCGGCGACCCGCGCGAAGACTTTCTCGAGTGAATCGAGGCACGCCATGCCCAGGATCGCGTCCGCCTGCCCGCGCAAGACGACCTCGACGACCGCCGGCGAACCCTCCGCGATGAGCACGGTATAGCCGAGCGACTCGGCCTCGGCCTTGACGGCCGCCAGCGTGCAGGCGCCGCACTTTGCGCATGAGAGGCCGCGCGCGTCGTACGTGCCTTTGCATTCCCTGACGTGGCGGAGGCAATGCGGCAGCAGCAGCAGTCTTCGCGACGGCGGCACGGCGGCGAACTGCCCGCGCCAGAATTCGTTGTTGACCGACACCATCGCAAAGCCCAGGGAGGATGGAGCGGCATGGAGCCGGCCGATCAAATCGCCCGCCGTCTTCTCGACCTCGGCGGGCAGGGGCGGCTTGCGGCGGTCGAGCGTCGCGGCGGCGTCGCCGGCCGCCGCGCGGATGCGCTCGCGCTCCAGGGGCTCTGCCGGGACGATCTTGATGTTCACCGGCGAGGGGCGTCTCTTGCTTGTCGCGATATTATCCATACGGTGAACTATCTTATGAATATCCCCATATTAAACGCAACGCAGATTCCTGGCGGCAACGCTTGTAGTCGCCCCGTCAGGCGCTATTTCGCGTATGCCCTTACGGGCACACTACGAGCGGCCACCCAGTATTCGCCCGAGCGCGGACACTGTCCACAGGGCCGGGTAGACCCTTTCAGCATACCACAACTTGGCGAAATACAAACCGATCGGCGCGGGCTTGTCCAGGCCGCCCTCGCGGATTCGCGCGAAAAGCCAGGCGCAGCCGCGGTCGCGGGCGGTCCGAGCGGACTCGCTCGCGGGCGCACCGGCCAGCGCGTCCAGCGCGAGCGCGGTTTCCTCGATACTGCTCGGCACGTTCTCGTCGCCGCCCCAGCCGCCGTCGGGATTCTGCGCGCGGAGGAGCCGGGCCAGGCCGCGCTGCGCCTCGACGCAGTTCCCCAGGCCCAGGTCGCGCCAGGCGGCGAGCACTCGCGCGGTGCCGTAGAGCGGGTTCTCGTCGCGCGGCGCCTGCTGGTTCCCGAACCAGAGCGGAACCCACGCGCCGTCGGCGCGCTGCGTGCGGCGGAGATATTCCACGCCTCGCCGCAGGGCGCGCTGCTCCTTCGCCTCGGAACTGACCCCGCGCCACGCCGAGATCGCCCGCAGCGCGTGCGCGGTCAGGTCCGGCGCGCTGCGGTCGAACGGAAGCCGTCCCCAGCCGCGACAGAATGTCGGCCATCCGCCGTCGCGGTTCTGAAGGCCCAGGAGCCACTCGACGCCGAGTCGCGCGGCGTCGGCTGCCTCGCCGCCGAGATAGCTCAACGCCAGCAGCGCCGCCGAGGTGTCATCGGCGTCGGGGACGCCTCCGGAAAGGTCCGTCCAGGCCCAACCGCCCGGAGCGGCGCCGGTGTAGAGATGTCCGCGGCGGTGCTGGCAGCCGAGGATCCACCGGCGCGTGCGTGCGGCATCGGGCTCGAACGGATTCCCGCCCGCCGTCAGCGCGGCCACCGCAAGGCTCGTGAGCCAATGCGAAAGGTTCGTGTCAATGGCCCAACTTCCGTCCGCGCGGAGCGATCGCGACAGGAATTCCAGCCCGCGGCGCGCGGCGGGATGATCGCTCCGTCCGGCGCCGGCGAGGCTCATCACGACGAAACTGGTCAGCGGCACGGCCTCCAGAAACCCGCCGCTCTCCGGCTGGATCGCCTGGAGCCGCCGGAGCGTCGGGGCGACCGTCGCCGCCCGGAGCGCGCGCAGGAGCGGATTGCGGCTGGGCGCCGCATGGTGGCGAAGCTGGCCGACGGCGATCAGCGCCGGCAGGGCGTAACTCACCACTTCGAGGTTGAGCAACCTGAAGCTCGCGCGCGGCAGGCAGGCCAGCTCGAAAGGCAGGGCGGGCACGTGGCGCCATCCCGGGCGCGGCTCGCCCGCAGCGGCCAGCGCGCAGTTCGTCAGGATCGGAGCGGCGAAGGTCCGGTCCTCGCCGTAGACCGCTTGAAGCGCCCGCGCGCGCGAGTCGGCGGACGCGCCGGCGACGACGTCAAGATATTGACCGGCTCTCCGGAGCGCGGGCGCGCCGGGGTCCGAACCTTCGAGGCCCGAAAGGAGCAACGCGGCCTCGGCGAGCATCGTCGTCGAAACGTTGCTGCGGCTCTCGGGCGTATCGCCCCAGCCGCCGTCGGCGTTCTGGTGAGCCGCCAGCCATGCCGCGCCGCGCTGGATGAAGTCGGCGAACCGCTCGCGCGAGACAGCGGAAAAGGCGCTCACCGCCGTCGCGGTCGCGAGGGCGGAAGGCGATAGCTCGCCGTTCCAGCATCCCTCGGGCGTTTGCCATGAGAGAAGGGCGGCGCGGGCGGATTCGTAGGCTTCCCGAAGCTCTTTCACGCCGGGCCGCGGCGCCGCGCCGGCGAGGGACGGGGTCATGATCGGATTCTCCCCGACCTCGCCGCGAAGAGGCATTTCCAGGCAAGCGTCTGCGCGCGGCCGAGCGCCTGCAGCGTGCTGCGCCGCCAGAGCGGCACGCCGGCGGCGGATTGATTGTCCCATAAGAGACGCGGAGCCCAGCGGAAGTTCAGATCGTAGCACGCGCGGAAGAGCCGCCAGTGCGCGGCCGACATTTCTTTGAGGCCGAACGGCGCCGTCCCGGCGCTCAACGGCGCGTTGAAGAGCGGGAAGATCGCCAGCCGTTCATCCGAAAGGCGCTGGACCCAGCGGAGCGTCCGCTCCACGTCGGCGGGAGTCTCGCCCGGCAGGCCGAACAGGATACTGATGAGCGGGAAGTAGCCGAGCCGGACGAGGCGGCGCACCTGGTGTTCGGAGAATTCGTCCCACGCTTCCGGTTCGACGCCGGCCATCTTGGCCCGCCCGCCGTTCGCGGCGAGCAGGGCGCCGGAGGCGGTTTCGACGCCGAGGTTCAACCAGACGAATTCGTGACGGCCGTCGCCGACGATACCGCGATGCACGGCGGCGAGTTCCTCGTCGCTGAATTGCGCCGCCGAGGTGAGGTTCGCATGGTCGGTCTGGATCAGCCGAGTCGCCGAGAGAGAGCGCAGGCGCGTGACGAGTTCGATCAGCGCCGCCGGCCGCGCGCGCGCGCCTTGCGCCCCGTAGCGGAAAACGTCCTCGGTGACGAGAACGAGGTCCGTCACGCCGGCGGCCAGGTTCACGTGGGCGTCGGCGAGGATGGCGTCCATCGGCAGGTGCTCCATCGGCACGCGGGCAAGCGTGCAGAAGGCGCAACCGAGCCCGCAGCCGCGGCTGATTTCCACGCCGCCCATGAGCGTCGGGCCGAGGATCGGCGGGATTTTCTCCGCCGCGGCGACGCGCTCTCCTGCGAGCGCGCCGGGAAGCTTTTCGCCGTCGAGAATGCGGGCAAAAAGCGCGCCGATGTTGCCTTCGCAATAACCGGAGACCACGTGGTCAATCCCCAGTTCCTCCTGCGCGCGGCGGTTGCCGGCGAGCTGCCACGCGCCGGCGCCGCCGAGCACGACCTTCGCCTCGGGAGCGGCGGACCGGCGGAGGCGGCGGATGCTATCGGCGAGCCGCCGGAACCAGCGGCGGGTGTAAATCTCCCCGCCGAGGATGGCCGACATCGTCGTGCTGTTCATGCCGAGCCCGAGCGGATCGCCGGAGGAGATGCCGATGATGCGCGTGTCCGGCCCAACCGCGCGCTTGAGCGAGGCCGGATCCACGATCGCCACGTCCGCCTGTTTGAAGCCCATGCGCGCAAGCGCGGACTCGACCCGCCGAAGCCCGAGCGGCGACTGGAACGCCCGGAAGCCGTCGCGCCGCGCGGCCGGGGCGAGGAGCGTTTTCATCAAGAGCAACGGCGTGCGCGAGGTCTGGCTCACACTGACCATGCCTTCGAACAGGACGCGGTAGCCGGCGAAAAGGGTGCGGTCGGCGGTCAGAACGATCGGGATGCCATGCCGCGGAGCGGTTCGCACCCTGGGCCGGGGAAAGGCGGATGCGTCGGCGACCGGCGCAAGGGCGGCGGCCGTGGCGGAGGTGGGCGAAAGCGAGCGGTCGGCGTCACTCATCCAACTTCTCGAGGGCGGTGATCAAGTGGTCCAGGTCGCCCGGCGGCGCGCTTTCACCGCGGGCATCGTCCTGCGGCGCCGGGCGGGAAGTCTGCGGACGGCTCGGCGTCTCCGAGACCGCTCTTCGCAGTTCCGCTGCTTCGGCGGGCTGAGAAGAGCCGGCGATGACGGCGTCTGCGAAGTAGTGCGGGAAAATGATGGCGCGCTGCGGACAGGTGCGCGCGCAGGCCGGGCAGCCGTTCTTGCAGTTGTCGGGGTTGCTCACGACGACGTTGCCGTCGCAGAGCGCGTACACGCCGAACAGGCAGAAGTCCACGCACTTCCGGCAGCCCGTGCAGCGCGAGTAATCTATCACCGGATACCATCGCGGAGTCGCCGCGTCCGCGATTTCCTTCAGTGCGGCGGCGCGACCTGCCGCGGATTCGGCCGCGAGCGCTCGGGCGCACTCTGCGACCGATTCGAAGTCCGCCAGGTTCAGGCAGCGGATCACGCGCGCGCCGACGCCCAGCGCCCGAAGCGTCCAGAGCGCTGCGCGGGGATGCAGCCATGAGGCGACCGCGAGGTCGCCGGCCGTTTCCATCAAGGCCGCCGTGGCCGGGTGCGAGGCGCGCAGGTGATACAGGTGCGGCACCACGATCAGGTCTGATCCGCCTTCCCGCCGCAGCGTATCCGCGAGCGCATCTTCGAAGCCGGCGTGGTCGCCGGCAATCCCGCGTCCGTCGCGCGAAATGACGATGGTCACTGCTTGAGATTGAGGCATGGACAAAGAATCCCCACGCGAAAGGAAACCGGACCCTTCAATTATAGACTGAACCGGGCAGGGGTGTAAACGGGAACTCCATCGCCCGTCATTCTTCGTCTCATCAGTCCTGCAGGCGTTCCGGAAGCGGCTTGCCGGTGAAGAGGCGGGCCTTGCGGAGGCGGATGGATTTGGGCGTGACTTCGACGAGTTCGTCGTCCCGGATGAACTCGATCCCGCTTTCCAGGGAGACCGGGGTCACCGGCGTGAGGATGACGGTCATCTCTTTGCCCTTCGCGCGGACGTTCGTGAGTTTCTTGGTCTTGCAGGGGTTCACGATCAGATCGTTCTCGCGGCAGTGCTCGCCGATGATCATTCCCTCGTAAACCTTCTCGCCGGGCGTGATGAACAACGGGCCGCGCCCCTCCAGAGTCTCCAGCGCGTAGGTCACCGCGTCGCCTTGCGCGTTCGACACCAGCGAGCCGGTTGTGCGCGTCGGGAAGTCGCCGCGGTATTCCTCGTATCCGTCGAGATACGAACTCATGATGCCGGTGCCCTTCGTGTCGGTGAGGAACTCGTTGCGGTAGCCGATGAGGCCGCGCGTGGGAATGGAGATTTCCAGCCGCACGCGTCCGCTGCCGTGGTTGACGAGGTTGACCATGCGCCCTTTGCGGCGCGAGAGCTTCTCGATGACCACGCCCATGTGCCTTTCATCGCAGTCAACGAACAGGCGCTCGATCGGCTCAAGGCGCTTGGGGCCTTCGCCCTTGTAGATCACGTGCGGGCGGCCGATGCTGAGTTCGTATCCTTCGCGCCGGAGCGTCTCGGCGAGGATGACCATCTGGAATTCGCCGCGCCCCTCGACGATGAACTCGTCGGTCTCGTCGGTCATCTTGACGCGGAGCGCGACGTTGCGCAGGGCCTCTTTCAGCAGGCGCTCGCGGATCTGGCTGGCGCGGACGAACTTGCCCTCGCGGCCTGTGAAGGGCGAGCTGTTGATGGTGATCATCACGGAGACGGTCGGCTCGTCCACGCTCACGCGCGGCAGGGCGCGCGGGGCCTCGCGCGTGCTGATCGTGTCGCCGATGTTCACGTCCTCAACGCCCGCGAGAATGATCACGTCGCCGGGCGCGGCCTCGTCCACGTCCTCGATCTTGACGCCGCGATAGGTCTGGAGGCTCGTGACTTTCAACGGCAGCGCGACGCCGTCGGCGTTGATGCGGACGAGCGGGTCGTTGCGCTTCGCGGAGCCGTGGGCGATCTTGCCGATCGCCAGCCGGCCGAGGTAGTCGGAGTAGCCCAGGTCGGTCACGAGCATCTGGAACGGCTCGTCCGTGTCGTACGAGGGCGGCGGCAGTTCCTTGAGGATCATCTCGAAGAGCGGCGTGAGGTCTTTGCCCTCTTCCCCGATGGTCGGCTTGGCGATGCCCTCGCGCCCGATCGCGTAGAGCAGCGGAAACTCGGCCTGGTGCTCCGTGGCGTCGAGGTCAATGAACAGGTCGAAGATCTCGTTGAGCACCTCCACCGGGCGCGCGTCCTTCCGGTCGAGCTTGTTGATGACGACGATCAGGCGCAGCCCGCGCTCGAGGGCCTTGCGCAAGACGAAGCGCGTCTGCGGCAGGGGGCCTTCGGCGGCGTCCACGAGCAGCACGGCGCCGTCCACCATCATCAGCGCGCGCTCGACCTCGCCGCCGAAATCGGCGTGGCCGGGCGTGTCCACGACGTTGATCTTGACGCCCTTCCAGTTCATCGAGCAGTTCTTTGCGGCGATCGTGATGCCGCGCTCGCGCTCGAGGTCCATATTGTCCATCACGCGCTCGACGACCTCCTCGTTGTCGCGGAACGTGCCGCTCTGGCGGAACATGTAGTCCACCAGCGTGGTCTTGCCGTGGTCCACGTGCGCGATGATGGCGATGTTGCGGATGTTATTGTTGAACTGCTTCATCGTTTCCAGACGGCTTTCCAGAGAAAAACCGCGGGCGAGCAGGGAACCGCTCGCGGTCAACAGGAGTTCACCGAGCGCCGGCAGGGAGATCTGCTTCAGTCCGGATGCACCTCATGCGCCTCCATACATTATACTGACTTATAGGGATGTTTGACAAGCGACACCCGCCGCTGCGATAGTACGCGGCGGAATTCAGCCGAAAGGCACAGGCACCGAAGGCGTTATATGGCATTGATTTCCAACGGCGCCGGCAAAGAGGCCGTTCCCGCGCCGGCCCGGCCGAACCGGTTCTTTGTCGAGTTCGAGTGCCCCGACGCTCCCGCGCTGGACCTCGAGTGGAACTACACCGACCGCGCGGAGCGCATCTATCGGGCCGGGCACCGCTGCCTGGCGCGCGGCTTCTTCGCGGAAGCGCTGGCGCTCTTCCAGCGCGCGACGCATTACGACTCCACGCACTATGCCGCGTACGTCGCGCAGGCCGAGGCGCTGATCCTCATGAAGCGGACGGAGGACGCGGCGCGGGTCTCCGATGAGGCGATGGACCGCTACGGCCGCAATTGCGCCATCGGCGCGGCGCGCGGGCACGTATTCCTCCACCAGGACGACGCGGAGCAGGCGTTGCAATTTGCGGAAATCGCCACGGAGAACGATCCCACGAGCGCGTACGCCTGGATCATCGCCGGCGAGGCGCACGTCGCCGCGGGCTCGGCGCTGCCTCTGATCATGGACCGCTTCGCGCGCAGCCGCGCGTGCAGGGACCTCTGGCCGAACCAGGACGTCCGCATCGCGCTGGCGTACCTGGAATGGGGAGACGCAGAGTACGCCGTCGGAACGCTGGAGGCGGCGGTCGCCGCTGAACCGGACCTCCCGTTCGCGTGGAAACTGCTCGGCGACGGTTACCGCCGGGAAGGGCGGAGCTGGCGGGCCATGGCCAGCTACCGCCGCGCGGTGGCGCTGGCGCCGCAATTCGAGTCCGCGCTCCAGGCGCTGACCTGGCGCGCGCGCGTCGAGGATTACTGGCGGCGCCTGCGGGGCGCCTTCGTCCCGCGGCCAGGAGCGCATTGAGGCTTCCCTGAGAAAGGAGCGCCATGGATTGCCCGCGAGAACTGGACCTGCTGATCCGCGCGCGGTACCCGATCATCTACCTGCGCACCAGCGAGGAGTCCCGCGCCTGCAACTTGATCGCGAACATCGCCCGGGCCGAGAAGAAGAGCCTGGTCGAGTGGAGCAGCACGGAAGGGCTCCGCAAGATCGAGGATTTCCAGGGCGCCGCCGCGGGCGAGCTCCAACCGGTCGCCTCGTCCGCCGGCGACGCCACCCGCCAGCCGCTCGCCGCGCTCGAGGAGATCCTCCAGGAGGCGGGCCGCACGATCTACCTGATGAAGGACCTCCATTCCTACATGGATGACCGCGTCGTGATGCGCAAGATCCGCGACCTGTACGCGAGCCTGAAGCGTTCGTACAAGACCATCGTGATCGTGGCGCCGTGCAAGAAAATCCCGCTCGACCTGGAGAAGGAAATCTACTTCCTGGACATGCCGCTGCCGGACCTGGACCAGCTCAAGAAACTGTTGCGGGACGTCGCCGACACGCTCAAGGGCAACCCGCGCCTGAATGTCGAACTGACCGCGCTGATGCTCGACCGCATGGCGAACGCGGCGCTCGGGCTGACGCTCGAGGAGGCGGAGCGCGTCTTTTTCAAGGCCGTCATCCGCGACGCGAAGCTCGCCGGCGAAGAGGTGCAGTACATCCGCGAGGAAAAGCGCCAGATCGTCCAGAAGTCCGGCCTGCTGGAGTATTACGAGACTCCGGAGGACCTCGACTCGGTCGGCGGACTGGAACTGCTGAAGTTCTGGCTGAAGCGGCGGTCCCGGGCGTACGAGCCCGCCGCGCGCGAGTACGGCCTGCCGCCGCCCAAAGGACTGCTGCTGCTCGGCGTGCAGGGCTGCGGGAAGAGCCTGGCGGCGAAGGCGGTTTCGGGGTCGTGGGGATTTCCGCTGCTTCGGCTGGACCTCAGCCGCATCTTCGGCAGCCTCATCGGCTCGTCGGAGGACAACATGCGCCGGGCCCTGGAGATGGCGGAGTCCGTCTCGCCCGCCGTCCTGTGGGTGGACGAGATCGAGAAGACCTTCTCCGGCATCGAGAGCTCGGGCATGAGCGACGCCGGGACGACCGCGCGCGTGTTCGGCTCGTTCCTCACGTGGCTCCAGGACAACACCACGCCGGTCTTCTGCGTGGCCACGGCCAACTCGATCGAGCGGCTGCCGCCGGAGCTGCTGCGCAAGGGACGCTTCGACGACATCTTCTTCGTGGACCTCCCGAGCACGGCGGAGCGGATCGAGATCGCGCGCATTCACCTGGCCAAGCGGAAACGCGACCCGGCCAAGTACGACCTCGCGCGCCTCGCGGCGCAGTCGGAAGGGTTCAGCGGCGCGGAGATCGAGCAGGCCATCGTCTCGGCCATGTACGACGCGTTCGACTCGAACCACGAGGTTGCGCAGGCGGATATCCTGCAGGCGATGCAGAGCGCGGTGCCGCTGTCGGTCACGATGCGGGAGGACATCGAGCGCGTCCGGGACTGGGCCAAAGACCGCGCGCGTCCGGCCTCGCCGCGGTGAATTATTGTGCTCAGAAGACGAGCTTGTGCTTGACGCCGAAGTGTTTGGCGGAGTGCGCCAGGTCCTTGTCGGCGGTGAGCAGTGTCAGCCGGTTGCAGAAAGTCGCGGCCAGGTGCAGGGCGTCCACGGTCCGCAACGGCGTGGTGAACGTGCTGATCCACTCGCAGGCAAGGGCGTATTCGCGAGCCTCGATGGGGATCACGCGGAAGATTCCTTCAGACTGGTGGCGGCGAAAGGAGACGAGGACCCGGCGCGTCGCATCGGCGCTCATAGCTCCGGTCCGCGTCTTCAGCGCCAGGGCTGAATAGAACTCGACCGCGGTGAGCGGACTGATCGCGATGGCGCCGGCTTTTCTGGCCTCCGCCTGCGCAGCGCCGCTCAACGGCTCGGGACAATAACAGGCGACCAGGATGCTGGTATCAATATACGTCATCAGTAGCGCGCTTCCCGCCGGCGATCAATGACTACCTGGGACAACGGTTTCCCGCGCACCTTGATGGAATTGCGAAAGTCCGTCAGGTCCGGGAACCGCTTGGCGGTTTTCTTCTCGACCGGGGCGATACGGGCGACTGCCTTGCCGCGCCGCGTGATGACCACCGACTCGCCATGCTCGGCGGCCCGCACGAGATCGCTGAGGCGCGCCCGCGCTTCTTTCAGGTTCACGGGACCCATGGGCATTCCTCCATAAGGTTACACCTGAAGTGTAACCTATTTCATGGGGTCCGTCAAGAAGGGTAACTGGCTTCATTCAATCCTTCGGACCTGCCTTGCCACGCCGCCCGAGAGTACGTACAATGGTATTGTAATTCACACGTATTGGAGAACATGCCGATGAAGAAGCTCACCTTAAGCGCGGACGAAAAGGTTATCGCACAGGCTAAGCGGCTGGCCGTCCGCCAGCGCACAAGCGTGTCGGCGATGTTCGCGCGATTTGTGACTTCCGCGAGCCGGAGGGAGAATACGCCGCACGAGGTTCCGCCTGACTCCATCGCCGCTCGTGTAACCGGAGTTATCCGGCTGCCCAAGGGCAAGAGCGAGCGCGACGTCCTGACTGAGGCGCTCATGGTGAAGTACGGGATCAAGTCATGAACGTCTTCCTCGACACAAATGTCCTGATGGACGTTCTTCTCGAGCGCCAGCCATTCGCCCCCGACGCTCAAAGGCTCTGGTTTCTGGCCGAGCGGGCGCAAATCGAAGGCGCGGTCTCAGCGCTGAGTTTTCCGAATGTATACTATGTCGTCCGGAAGATGCGCGGACCCGACTTGGCGATAACAATGCTCAAGGCTATGCGCGACACATTTCACATCGTCGCGTGTGATGAACAAATCTTGCAGCAGGCTATGGACGCAAAATTCTCCGATTTCGAAGACGCGGTCCAGTACTTCAGCGCCCTTCGCGTGAACGCGGTTTGCATGGTCACCCGCAACCCGCGTCATTTCCCCAGGTCGTCTCTGCCGATCTTCACTCCGCATGACTTCTTCTCAGTCCATTCCTTCGACTAAGGCCTGTCAGCGCACTTCAATGTTTCTTCTGCAGCGCGGCGATGGCTTTGCGGGCGGCGAGAGAGCCGCTTTTGGCGGCGCCCTCGAATGTGGGATAGACCATGTAATCTCCGGCGAGCAGGAGGCGGCCGGTTGTGATCGCGTGGAGCCGCATCAGCCGCTTGTGCGCGCCGAGGGTCATGACCGGAAACGCGTAAGGGAACCGCTCGACGCGCGACTCGACGATCTTCGCGCCGGCGCCGGGCAGCACGCGCTCCAGGTCCGCCCGGACGGCCGCGAGGATTTCCTCGTCGGTCATCCGCATGACCTTCGGATCGGCGTAGCTCTCCGGCGGAATGTAGACGGTCGTGACGCAGCCGCCCGCTTTCTTCGCGTTGGGATCGCGAAAACGCTGGACCCAGGTCGCGTCGTAAATGTCCGTGAAGAAGAGTCCGTCGGGCGCGGCCAGGTCGAACGCGCGATCGAAGATCGGCGTCTTGCTGGTGAAAGAGACGGTCGCGTAGGAGGAATACGGAATCTTCGCGAGGAGTTCCCTCTGCTCCATCGCAAGCTCGTCGCCCGCTATTTTCAGCGCGGCGGGCGCCGGGACGGCGAGGATGACCACGCGCGCGCTGATCGTCCGCTCGCCGGCCTTCGCATCCCGGTACGTCACTTCGCAGCGGCCGTCCGCAGTCCGAACGCTCAGGACGGCGGCGTTCAGCCGGAGCCGGTCGCCGAGGTCGGCGGCGAGCGCGCCGGTCAATTCGGTCAAGCCGGTTTTGAACGTGTACGCTTCGGTGGCGCGCTTGCCCCGGCCGGTTTCGTTCGCGAGTTTCTCGTTCTCCTTGATGAGACGCACGTCCTCGTAGTCGAACGCGATCTCGGGCAGGGCGCAGAGCGCGGAAATCTCGCCCAGGTTCGCGCCGAAAATGCCTCGCGCGGCGACGTTGCAGCGCTGGAGGAAGATCTCCGGGAACTTCATCCGGTTGAGCCAGTCCTTCGCGCTGATGTCGTCGAGCGCGGCCAGTTCGGAATCCGGGTCGAAGCGGGGAATCTCTTTGTACTGCCGCGCGAATTCCTGCATCGCCGAGGCGAAGCGGTTGTATTCGCCGACGCCGGCGCGGCGGACATAAAGCGACGCGATCCCGGTTTCGCCGAGATAGAGTTCTCCGTCCTGCCAGGCCGCGTCCATGGGAGAGGGAATCTGGACCGGGGTGAGCTTCAGCGCGCGGACGATCTTGCCGATCTCGTCCGTCGGCTTGCCGATGTATTCCGCGCCCATCGCGCAGGAAAAGTCGCCGATCTTGTACGAGATCGCCTTGCCGCCCGGCCGGCCCTCTTTCTCCAGGACCACGATGTCGTAGTTCTTCAAGTAAAACGCCGCCGTCAGCCCGGCCAGGCCGGCGCCGACGATGATGACGTCGTGCGGCTCCTCGGCAGGTTCACGATCCGGCGTCGCGCTCGATGCCGCGGCCGCGAGGAGAAGCAGCAGGGCGCACGCCACGGCGCGCCGCGCGTTGGGATTCCTCGGCATGCTTCCGAAGCCTTTTCAGTTAAAGGTGTCGCCGGCGGGTGAAGTATTTTATCTTAAGCAAAGGAATTCGCAAACTTGTGCGGCGCCGAAGCATTGCCGCTTGACTGGCGTCACCCCGGTCGCCAGAATGTGACGTTCGATGTCCGACCCGTCATGTGCAAGGTGGCCTATGGCAAGATCCGAATGCCGCGAAGCTGCGCGGTCCGCCATCCCGCCGGCGCGGGAATTGCCGATGTGGCAGCCGGCGATGGTTCTCGCGCTCGCGTTGAGCGCGCTGGTCTGCGCCACCTTGGGCGACTACGGCATCACGTGGGACGAGCCGACCTATGCCTCGTCGGCCATCTCCCACTCGGCCTGGTTCCGCAGCCCGCGGCTGGCGACGATTGACAGGTTCTGGGGACCGACCAGCGAGCATCCGCCGTTGGCCGGCCTGGCCGGCGCGTTCATCCGCTATGTCGTCCACCGGCAGTTCGGCCTGCTCGACAACGTGTCGAGCTGCCGCCTTCAAAGCCTGATCTTCGTCTTTCTGGGCAGCTTCGCATTATTCATGCTGGTCGGGAAAAACTACGGCCGGTGGACGGCGGCCCTGGCGGCGACGTCGTTCATCCTGCTGCCGCGCGTGTTTGCCGACGCGCACTTCGTGGCGCTGGACTTCCCCACGACGGCGGTGTGCGTCGCGGCGGCGTGGCTGTTCTGGCGCGGGCTGGCGCGCGGGCGGATGCTGCCGGCGGCGGTCCTGATCGGCCTGGCCATGCTCTGCAAGGTCTACGGCCACTTCCTGTACGCGCTGTGCCTCGCATGGTTCGCCGTGCATCATCGGCAGGCGTGGCTGGACCTGGCCCGGCGGCGAGCCGGGGACCGATGGCCGGGCGCCTTGAGGGAATTGGCGGTGCTGGCATGCGTTCCGTGGCTGATCTTCTTCGCCGGCTGGCCATGGCTCTGGCCGCACCCGATCCAGCGGACGCTCGACTACCTCACCTGGCAGGCCGGTCACGTGGCGCCGCCGACGTGGTACTTCGGCCGGACGTCCGATCATCCGCCGTGGCATTACCCGTTCGTGATGAGCGCCGTCACGATGCCGCTGGCGGTGCTCCTGGCGATCCTGCCGGGCGTATCGCGGTTGCGCCGGGCGGCGGAGCGTCCGTTCGTGCTCTTCCTGCTGGTCAACGCCTTCACACCGCTGGCGGTCGTGGCGTTCCTGACTCCGTGCAAGTACGACGGCGTGCGGCTGTTCCTGCCGGCGTTCCCGTTCCTCTGCGCGCTGGCGGCGATCGGCGCGCAGGAGGTCTGCACGCTGCCGCGAGCGCCTTGGGCGCGGCGAGCGGCGACCGCGGCCTGCGCCGCCATCTTCCTGCTGACGTTCGCGGTTTCTACGCTCCGATACCACCCGTTCCAGACCTCATATTACAACGAACTGCTCGGCGGTGTGCGCGGCGCCGCGGAGAAGGGATTCGAGACCGAGTATTGGGGCAACGCCTACGGGAAGCTGATTCCCTGGCTGCAGAGGCATCCTGGGATTCCTTTGTGGGTGCCGATCAATTACGACTCGCTCAAGATCTACCAGGACCTGGGCGTCCTTCCGGAGTTGCGATTGACCGGCCGCGCGCAGGCGGACTACCTGGTGCTGCTGGTGCGGCAGGGGCGGTTCGATGAGGAACTGTGGCGGTTCTATCGCACGGAAAAGCCTGTAAAGTCCGTAACGCTGCTCGGTCAGCCGCTCGTCAATGTCTATCGGTTGGCCGCGCCGGTCACTTCGCCGTCAGGACGATGAACGCCGGCGGGTCGGCCGGGTCGCGGAACGCGACGCGCCACGGCGCCGGGAGCCTCGCCAGGCGCACGGAATCGCCGGCCACGTCCACCCACTCGCGCAGGCCGGCGCGGTTGCGGAGCAGGCTGTAGTCCAGCACGGCGTAGCGCGCGCCCGCAGCGCGCATGGCCGGCCCCAAGGCATCCGTCGTCGTCCATGGCACCGGCACAATGCATCCGTCCAATCCGGCGTCCCAGAAGTAGGCGTACGCGGCCGAGGGACCGAGCATCACGGGAGCATTCTCCGTGGCATGCGCGTGCAGCCATACTCGGAGCGCCTCATAACCGGGCGGCAGGCGGTAAGAGGCGAGGGGATCCTGCCGGAGACCTTCCCAGGGTTCAGCGAGCGCGATGGTCGCGCACGCCAGGACCAGGGCCGTGCCCAGGGCGACGCGGCGCGCGGGGATGATCCGCCGTGCTGACCTTCCTATCCGGCGGAGCGCCGGAAACAAGCCGCGTGCGGCCAGGATGAGCAGGATCGGCACGAGCGGGAAAATGAAGCGGATGTCGCGCGCCGGATACCACGCGAAAAACAGGAAGAAGATCGAGAAGATGGACCATGCCAGCACCGCCGCGGGCCGCGCCGGCCGCGAGCATAAGGGCGTCAGCGCCAGGAGCAAGAGCAGCAGCCCCAGCGGCCAAGCCTTCAACCGCAGGCGCTCATTCAGGGGGTACGTCTGCCCGACGGCGACGACGGAGTAGACTCCCTGCTGGAACAGCCCCGTTGCCGCCCGATGGGCAATCTGCCCCAGCGTGTGCGTGCGCCAGAACAGGCCCGCCGTCGGCGCGCGCACGTGGACATCGGTCGAGTACAACTCGTCGGGATGGTTCGTCCAGATGAAGCTTTTGTTCTCGTTATACAGCGGCGAGCCGTAGAGCCGGACGTTGCGGACGAGGACCGGCGACATCACGACGGCCAGCGCCAGCAGCGCCGCCCACGCCTCGCGCGAGCGCCAGAGCCGCCGCCGCTCGCGCCACGCAAAAGCCCCCAGCGCCACGGGCAACAGGAAAAGGCCGTTCGCCTTGGTCACGTACGCCAGCCCGATGAATAGGCCGATCCACACCCCGCCGCGGCCGGTGCGCACGTAGCCCACCATGAACGCCCATGCCAGGAGCACCCAGAGGGCGAAGATCGGCTCGCAGCAGACCGTGGTTCCCTGCGTCAGCCAGGAGGTGTTGCAGGCCAGGAGCGCCGCCGCCAGGACGCCCGCCGCGGCTCCGAACAGCCGACGGCCTGCGAGGCCGCAGACGATGACGCCGGCCGCGCCGATTCCCAGCGTGAGCAGCTTTGCCCATCCCACTCCCTGCAGCCGATCCACGGGCAGCGTCGAGAGCAGGGCGATGTACAGCGGCATGCGGCCGGCTTCCGCGTACCTGCCGGCGTAGCAGTCGGCCAGCATCCGCGCGGGTCCGCCGTTCTGCCGCACTTCGCGGCCGCCGCGCATGTACGCGCCCGTGTCATACGGACAGAACTCCGGCTCCTCGTGCAGTTTGTTGAGGCCGGCGAGCAGGAATCCGGCCAGCGCCAGGACCAGCAGGCATCCGGCGGCGCGGCGTTCGGGATGAAAGAGCCATGAGCCCATGATCTACACAGTCCCGATCGCGACGGAGTCACCGCATGAACAGAAACAGCGCCACGTAGAGGACCGGCATTCCCGCGAAGACCATGCCTTCCGTGAAGTGGTGCAGCTTGAGCGCGCGCGCCTGCTTTCCCGGTTTGCCCTGCATGAGATAGATGGCGAGGCTCAGGCAGAAGCTCACCAGCAGGATCAAGTAAGTGAGGATCATGAATTTGTCCGCGAATGTCAGGTAGCTCACCGGCGGAATCTGGCCGGAGATCGAGACGTGGAACATGGCCGAGGCCACCAGCGCCGAGCTGATCGCGCCCAGCCGAGTGGTCACCTTGTCCGGGTCGAGGATGAAGCTGGCCATCACGATCAGCATCAGGAAGAGCACCGGCAGGAAGGTTTTCAGGAAGGAGTTGACCGCAATCCGCGCGATGTCCACGCTGAAGCGGTACTGCGAGTAGACTTCGTTTTTCCCTTCCGGCGTATGGTAGACCGGGTATTCGTGGTCGGCGGAGGTCGCCTCCCAACCTTTGATGGCCCAGCCCGGGAAGACGATGGCGCGGTCCATGCCGCTCTCGGCCGTCAGCGGGATGTATTTCACCTTGTCCAGGCCGTTCGTCTTGTTCTCCAGAATGATCTGCATCTTCTGCGCATCGAACGGAAAACGGCGCAACTGAATCGGCGTGTTCAGGGTTGCCAGCACGCGGTAGAATTTTTCATTCCCTTTGTCCTCGATCTTCTCGAACGTGCCGCGGCCGTTCATGAACTCGACCGCGGCGGCCTCCTCCGTGATCTGGTTCTTGGGATCCTTGGACTTGAGGTCCAAATAGAAATCCACGGTGAACGAGCCGGTGCTGATATCCAGCTTGCCGATGTCGAGGACATAGATCCCGACGAGGATTTCCTGCTGCGCCGCCGGCGTCTCGGGCGCGGCTGAGGGAGTCGCCGGTTGCGCTGCGGGCGGTTTCGCGGGTTCGGCGGCCGTCGCGGCGGGCGCGCCCGCAGAGGCCTCCTGCGCGGCGGCGGGACCGGCAAAACTCGAAACGGCTGCGGCGAAAAACAGGGCGGTCAACAGTCTTCTCACGGCTTGCACCTCTTGGCTAAGTCGGTCATGGTCTGACGAAGGGTCGTTCGCGGGCCACGCTCCTCTCACGACCCGAACCGGAAATAGGCCTCCGCATTGTCGTGGCAGATGTCCTTGACCATGCCGCCGACGAGCGCCATGTCGCGCGGAAGCAGGCCGGACT
>Ga0181524_10001751_pt1 | contig 24081 bp, 25 predicted proteins | sample PEATcosm2014_Bin_34_FD_119761 | JGI IMG/M metagenome (GOLD analysis project Ga0181524, IMG submission 119761) | Peatland microbial communities from MTU Mesocosm Facility, Houghton, MI, USA - PEATcosm2014_Bin05_60_metaG | ecosystem: Environmental > Terrestrial > Soil > Wetlands > Peat | place... | reverse complement strand
TCACCGACTTTGGAATCGAGAACCTCGTCGACATCATCAAAATCCATAGAGACGACCCCACGCTGCTCAAGCGCCGGGACAGAGCCGAATAGGCACGCTGCGGCCTATGCCGGATGCTTACCTCGTAGATCGGCGTCATGGCCGTCCTCCGTCCAGATTGGTGAACAGGGACGGTTCACGGTAGCGATCGTCAGCCGTGCGCTCCTTTGCCGGCCGGCTATCGTCTCGAAGCTCGAAGAGAGTCGGCTGTGCGGCGTGAGCGGCTTTGCGCTGCTCGCGTCGCATCTTCAGCAGATCGCGCCACAGAACGCGTTGCCCGTTGATCTCTATTGATTTGGGAAAGGACATTTTCTCCTCCTCGCTGCCGAGGCCCGAAAGTCAGGCGTCGGCTGGCGAGGGGGAACACTGTTGAAATTATATCAGCTTTGATTGGTCTGCCGGCTTGTCGGCTTCAGGATCGAATCCGCGGCTGCGGTATTGAGTCACCGCATGTTGTTGAAAAAAGAAGGGGACTGAAAGCAGCTGCTGTCAGTCCCCCTGTTTGAGCGGCGCGCGATGCTCGGCGTTGGAATTGGAGGCTTCACGAAAGGGGAAGCTCCGGCGGTGGCGCATCGCGACGGGCGATTTCCCGGCGCATCTGGCGTGCGATCATCAAGCAGGCGCTCATCTCGGTGCGGTATGGGCCGCGCCATTCGTCGGACGAATAGGTTCGCTTGATGAACCAGCCACGCCGTTTCTTCTCGACCGTCCAGTTGTCGAGCGCATAGATGCGATGACGATTGTCGAGCATGGCTCAGTACTCCTCTGCGAGCATGAGCGTGAGCACGCGGGTCGTCTTCGCGGGGTCGGCGGGATCATCCGAGCCGAACTCGAGGGCGGGATCGTAGTAATCGATTTTGAAAAAGAACTTGTGGCCGGCGAGTTCGAAGCTTCCGAAATCGTGCTCGTGATGCGGATCGTTATCGTCGCCGAAGGCGTCGAACGTTGCGACCTTACGGATCGCCATCGCGCGCACGTCGCTTGGCAGGGCGCTGACGCCCGCAGTCAGCACCATGCGGCCGAGCGTCGGATCGAGGGTTTTTCGGAACGCGTCGTTGAGATCGGCAATGCGCTGCCGAGTCTGTTTGTCAGTGAGCGACATGTGCTCCTCCACGCAATCGACGCATCTTCATGGTGCGTCGAGCGGCGGAGAGGAGCCTTCAAACATTGTACGTGCGGCGGGCATTCCGTCGAGCGGTCGTCGTCCCGAACTCCTTCAGTTTTCCTTCTCGATTTGGTCGGGCGAGTGAGATTTGACGGTAGCGCCGCGCGATGCCGTGCCGTCATCTGGCCGATCGCCAGTTGCCAAGCTGCTTCTCCAGCGCCTTCGCAGCGCCGGCAACGGCCTCGCGTCTTGTGGCGTACGAGACGGGGGATTGATGGCGAGGCCGTCCGTTTTCGTAAAGCGTCCAGCGAAAACGGTGACCGCGCGAAAGATCGGGCTCGACCGTGATCGTGAACGGGTGATTTTCGGCCATCGCAATAATATGGGTCCATGGCGGAGCGTTTTCCAGCGCGCGGTTTGGCTGTCGATTCCAAGCTGATCCACGACCTGAAAGAGGGGACCTTGATTCTTTTTCGGCTAGGTATACGTTCAATTCGTGCCGCGATGAGGGCTCAGCTCTACGAGAAATCCACAACAGAGAGAAGCATGGCACCGCATCAGACATAGCCCCGGCCATCATGTGACCGGGGCTTCACTATGTTTGGGCACTGACGCGCGCGCGCGAGCCCAATTTTTCGGCGATCGATAGGCGGACGGCCGTGCTCGCCGTGTCGAGCGGCGGAGAGGAACTCAGTCGATCATTGCTCGGGGCCGCAATCGGCGCAGTCCGCGACTGCGGCCGGGGCCTCGTCGTATTCGAGGGAATCGATAAACTCGGCCCGCTCCTGCGGCGTCAGCGCGGCGATGTCGACCGTCGCCACTACTCGGTCTGGAGTTGGGAATCGAGGTCCGCCTGGGGTCGTGTCTGCCATCTGTGCATTTTACCATCACGGATGTCGAAGGTCCGTCCGCCGACGGAGCGCCACGTCGCGGTTGCGCCGCGTTGCAAAATGTGCAGCGATAGGGCGTGGAGTGGGGCGCAAGTGTTGGGGCGATTTCGCGATTGGCTGATAGCGCGCGTTCGCGAGACCGCGGAGCGCGAAGCGGCGCAAGCGAGACAGCGCGCGGCCGACGTCGCGCCGGCGGCTGCCGATCTTGAACCGGTCGAGGAATTGGCACGGCTGGTAGGGGAGCTGAATGCAGAGCGTTCGCACAACGGCGATGTTGCTGGCGCTGATCGGCGCGACGTGCGCGGCAAGCGCGTACCCCTGCAACAGTCGGCACTACGTGAACGCGGAAGGCCACGTCGTCCATTCGCCGTCGTGCGGGACCGAACATCTCCCCCGAATGGCGATCTGCCGCGACGGTAGCGCGAGCTATTCCGAGCATCATCGCGGTGCTTGTTCGCGCCACGGGGGCGTTGCGCGCTGGCAATAGCCTGCTGACCGCAAGTGTCGTTCTCGAACGGCTGGGGAGGCTCGAAGGCGCGTCGGTTCGACCCGGCGCTACGCAAGTCTCGCGCGAGGTTGGCGCGATACAGCTTTAACGTCGCGGGGCGGTGTCCCTCGGCAGCGACCGAGAGGCGGCCAATGGCGGCAACGGACGCGCAGTCGAACGCGGCGGGCCGCGGCCCGGATCGAGCGCCGTGGCGTCGGTACGTCGCCTACTACCGCATGTCGACGGACAAGCAGGCGCAGATCGGTCTCAGTCTGGAAGCGCAGCGGGAGTCGGTCGGAAGATATATCGCGGCCAATCCCGGCCAGCTCATCGCCGAATACGCGGAGACGAAGAGCGGGCGAAAGAGCGAGCGTCCAAAGCTCGCTGAAGCGCTCTACGCATGCCGGATATTCCGCGCCGTGCTGCTGATTGCGCGGCTGGATCGACTAGCGCGCAACGTCGCCACGATCGCGCAGCTCATGGAGAGCAAGGTCGACTTCGTCGCCGTCGATTTTCCGCATGCGAACCGGTTCATCCTGCACATTCTCGCGGCCATCGCCGAGCACGAGTCGCGGCTCATGTCGGAACGAATGAAGTCGATCATTGCGGCGAGTCGGGCACGCGGCCAACGATGGATTCCGCCAAGCAATGGGCAACGCTGTTTTCCGCGTGGGAGCCAAGCGGCAAGCGCACGGGTTCGGCGCGCTCGATCCGAGGCGCGGGCGCGCGATCTCGCGCCGCTGATTTGGAAAGCGATCGGAGAGGGCAAGTCTCACGCGATGATCGCCGAAGAGTTCAACCGGCGCGGCGTCCGGCCACCGCGCGGCGTCCCGTGGGGCAAGAATTCGATCGGGATAATCGCGAGGCAGACCCGCGACGAGTTCGGCGTTGCACACGGCGCGCGTGCGCGGCGACCGGCGGGAAAGCGACGCGAGAACATGCTGGCGCGCCTCAATGAAGTCGGCGCGCTGTTGGTCGAGTGGCGGCGTCACGGCATGACGTACGAGGCGATGTCTTCCGAGCTTCGCCGTCGTGGCTGCGCCGCGCCGCGGAATGGTGCTTGGTCGAAGGCCTCAATGAGGCGCTATCTGATGCGGGCGATGAATGTGCCTGCGCTTCGGACGCCATGCGAGGCGAGGGCATGAGCCCGCAGCCGTTGGTCGCGTACTACCGTGTCTCGACTCGGCGGCAGCAACGGTCCGGGCTCGGCCTTGAAGGACAGCGACATGCGGTGCGCTGTTACATCGAGTCGTGTCCCGGAGAGCTGATTGCAGAGCTGACGGACGTCGAGAGCGGCCGGAACGACGATCGACCGAAGTTCAAGGAAGCGCTTTGGCTATGCCGCGTCTATGACGCAAAACTGGTAGTGGCGCACCTCGATCGGATGTCGCGAAGCATGGCGCTGATCTCGGGTCTTATGGAAAGCGGGGTGGACTTCGTCGCTGTGAACATGCCGTACGCGAGCCGGTTCACGATCCACATCTTTGCGGCGGTCGCCGAATACGAGGTCAACTTGGCTTCCGAACGCACCAAGGCTGCGCTCGCCGCCGCGAAAGCGCGTGGCCGAAAGTTTGGCAACCCGAATCCGGCGGCTCACAGATTTGCGCCGACAGCGAATAAGGCGCGAATTCGCAAGGCGCGAGAAAGAGCGAAAGCTCACGCGCTCGAATTTGCGCCGCTTCTTTGCGCGTTGCGCGACAGGGGCGGGACAATTTCGAGCATCGCGGAACAACTTACCGTCATGGGAATCGCGACGCCGCGCAACGCGAAGACGTGGGGCTACAATCTGGTGCGGAAAATGTTCGAACGCGCCGGCGAGCGAAAGCCGACGTCGGCCCGCGGGCGAAGGCCGTACGGAAAAGAGCGGCTTGTGACGCCGTTCGCCGCACTGCTTCCCGGTTCGCTCGACGGCCTGCGGCTCTGAACGTTCCTGCGCGGCGAGAGCGTCGCGGCCTGCACATGTTGGCGAGGAAGGCGACATCCTCGGCGGCGTGATATCTGTGCTTCGTCTCGGCCGACGACGATGGGGAAGCGGACGCGCTGGCGGACTAATTCGGAACGACTGTCCCATTCATGGTCATAGATGGGACAGTTCGCACATGCCTGCGCCGGGAAGGTGCGGCAGTCTCATTCGCTTGTAACATGATCATCGATGGTCCCTGGTTGGCTTTCGGATTCCGGCGGTTCCTCTTCGCCGCCACAAAAGCGAATGATGAGTCCAGAGCGCTCCAAAGCCGTTGTCCTAAGTTCGTGACGGGCGAGAAGCAAGAAGAGCGCAGCTGTCGGGCTTATTTGACGCATTTCCACTATGAGGTAGTCCGCCATCGCCACCATGGCGTTGATGTTAGCGTCACGAAGCGACTCCGGTGGGGGGGAGGAGGCGGCCCAAAGAAACTGGTCATCGGGACTATGTTGATCACTCATATTACGCTACTCTCCATTACGTTACGCTTCGCTCCATTAGGCCGGGCCTGTCCCATTGGCCTTCTGGACGGAGTAAGACTTCTGCCCCCGAGTATGGCGTCAACGGTTCGGCGTGGGCGGGGACATCAAGATCCGCTTCAAAGTAGATTCTATCGGTGAGGTATCGCAGACCAGGTCCGTTACGAGGGACAAAACCGAAGTGTTCCCACAGTTTGAGCACCGTCGATTCCGTCTGTCCATAAAAGCGTACGTATCCTTTCATGCGCGCGAATTCAATGGCCGCCTTCACGAGGGAGAGGGCGAGGCGAGTGTGTCTGAAGCGAGAAAGAACGGCCAATCGCTCCAGCTTCACAAAACCCGCGAAGTAGCGGATGCGGATGCAGCCGGCCGGCTCGTCGCCGACATATCCGAGCAGGTGCGTCCCGGAAAAGTCGTTGCCGTCGACGTCTTCCGAATACGGGGTATTCTGTTCCGCCAAGTAAGTCGCGGCGCGGATTGTGCGGACCTTCAAGAATTCCTCGGCGTCGTGGACGACCGTGATCCCCAGCGCGTGAGTTCCGGCACCCGGTCGGTACGTATCGAAACGGAAGCGTGGTTCGGGCTCGCTAGCGACAAACCCGCATGTCATGATGTTAGGCACGTGCAGGCCGCGGTGCGTCGCTCCATCGCTAAACCCCAGTGACAGGAAGAGCCGGCGCGCCCGCTCATTGGCCGCCTTGCAATAAATTGGAAGATTCCGGTATTTGTCTGAAGTCATTCGCTCCATGATGAGGGCGACTCCCCCGGCGGTGGCTGGGCCAATCAACACTCCCCAAAAATAAATGGCGGTAGGTTTCTCACTTTGCCGGCAGATGAATCGTAGATGCGGATTGGACGTGTCGAGGCGTCCGTCAAAGAGCGCGTCTACACCATCTTGGTTAAGCGGGAGATGCGCCAAGAAACCTAATGGCTGTTCTGCAATTTCAGGCTGCCACACGTTGCGGGCAAGAACTGACACGGTTTCTGGATTGTGGCGCATGACATTTAGAACGACACTAGTATCGGCCAGGCCGTCTATGCGACCTCTTGCAATCTCCATCAGTCGGCAGATGATGGCGGGCGTGGGGGTGTAAGCGACGAGTGCCCGTGCGTATCGGCCGATATCCAGGTCCCTCAGATGGCGCGACTTCAGCGCCGTGAAGGTACTCCGTCCGGCATGCTTGGTCATCGGCGACCGTCCTCCCAAGGCAAGTGGCTCCAACGAAGCCACTTTAGCGCACGGACGGAGGCATGCATCATGTTAAAAGAAACACGGGTGCATCCAATTTCGGAACGCCCAGAGCCCGAGATCAATTGGGAAGACGTCAGGCTTTTCCTGGCCGTCGCCAGGCTCGGCAGCATGCGCGCCACGGCCGACGAAACAGGCCTGTCACTCAACGCACTACGCCGCCGAATCGAGCATTTGGAAAGAGAGACAAATTCTGTTCTGTTCGCGCGAACCGCAAAAGGCATGGTCCTGACCGAGGAAGGTCATAAGGTCCGAGTCGCCGGCGAGGCAATGATGCAGCAGGCGCGCGTTTTGACCCACGTCTCTCAGCGTCAGAAGCCAGGGCTCAGATCGGCCGTACGCATAGGCATAACAGAAGGCCTGGGCACGTTTTGGCTCATACCGAGGGTGTTGGAATTTTGTAAAGCGGAACCGATGATCCAGGTGGACCTAAGATGCGAAATGAAAGCTCCAAACATCGCGGGAATGGAGGTCGATTTTGCGGTGCAACTGGATCGACCATCTGACCCAGACCTTATAGTGACGCGCTTGGGCTGGCTACACATCTGCCTTTTCGCGTCCGACAGCTATGTCAAGCAATATGGTGCGCCGCGCACGCGCGCTGAGGTCTCTAAGCATGCTTTCGTAGAACTCGTCGCCGATCAGATTTCGAGCCACAAGCTCGAAGAGGACGTAACCGCCGACGACAAGCGCGCATTTATCGGCCTGCGGGTCAATACGAGTTCCGCGCAGCTGTTGGCGGTGTCGAATGGCGCTGGCGTCACGGCGCTGCCGACATATGCGCCGGCGCTCTTCTCGCGTCTCGTGCATGTCGCAACGGACTGCTTTATTCGCCGCGACATCTGGCTCGCCTACCATCCGCAAGCGGCGGAGTTGCCGCGTGTCCGCAAGGCCATCGCGTGGGTTCGACGATGTTTCGATCCGGCAAGGTATGTGTGGTTCCGTGAGGAGTATGTCGCGCCGGATGATATCGCTCGAATACTTAGCAAGGACGGCACCGATAAGCTGTTCGCGAAGTACCAATATGCGTCAAGTTTAACTTAAGCCGTAGGAGAATATTCACGGTTATGATGTAAGCCGCACACAAGCGTATGGTGTCCGGACCTCACCCGAGGGAAGGAAGAACATTGTCCAAGAAGGTCGCAGTCACGAAGCTCCTCGCTGACTTGGACAGTCTGGCGAGGGCGGTGCGACCGCTGCACAGCCACACTTTGAATGCGCTGCTTAAAGAGGCGCGCAAGGAAATTGGAAAGTTCGTCCCAAATGAAGACGAGCAAGTCACGCCCGTGGACGACCAAAAGAAATCGACGCAGCCGTGACCGGAGAAGCGCCAGCGCAGACCGCTGCATACTCGAATCCTACAGGATCGGAACAGCGACGCGGGAAATTGAGATGTCGCGTGAGCAAGCGTTACAACTAATCCCGCATGTTTTCGCGAAACTAGGTAATCAGGTCAATCCCACGTAACGGGTATGGTACACTCTAACTGTCCCGAAAAGAGCCTTTTATGGGACAGTACCCTTTGTGAACACTCGAATTTCAGCCGCGAAAAGCAGCAGGCGCAGGGCTGTCCCGAACACTGTAAACGGGACAGTGCCCCCGCGGCGGCTTTTGAATGCGAAGCGTCGGCCACGTGAATATCTCACCGTCAGGGAAGTGGGGAAGCTGGTCGAGGGAGCGCGCTCGCGCGGGCGATAATTTCATGTCTCATTCCAGCCGCACGCCGCCGCGCAGGCGCAGGCCGCCGCGCAAGCGGATGATGCGGCCGAAGGTATTGAGGTACGTTAAGGTCCAGTTTGATGCGGAAGCCGGGCCGGTGCCGGAGGAGTTCGCGCCGACGATGTAGTAGGTGTACCAGGTGTTGGGCGTGAGGCCGGTATCGTTGTAGGAAGTGCTCGTGATACCGCTCTGGTAAAGAGTCGGCGTACAGCTCGCTCCGCTACAGCGATATAAGTTCGAACTCGTCGCGTTGGGTGCGGTCCAACTCACTGTCAGTGAGGTCGATGTGACGCTGCTGAAAGTTGGCCTTCCGGGAGCGCCGGGTGGGAAGATGATCTTGGAAACGGTGTCGCTACCGCGGTTCGTCACGTAGAGGTTGCCTGAGGAGTCGAAGGCGAGGGCGACGGGGGTGGTACCGATCGTCGCCCAGGTCAGGGTGACGCTGCCGCCGGACGTTATCTTGGAGATCGTGCCGGAACTGTAGTTCGCCACGTAGAGATTGCCGGAGGAGTCGAAGGCGAGGGCGTAGGGATTGCTGCCGACGGTCGCCCAGGTCAGGGTGACGCTACCGCCGGGGGTGATCTTGGAGATGGTGGTGCCGCCGCCGGCGTTCGCCACGTAGAGATTGCCGGAGGAGTCGAAGGCGAGGGCGTTGGGGTAGGGGCCGACGGACGCCCAAGTCAGGGTGACGCTGCCGCCCGACGTGATCTTGGAGATGGTGCCAGTACTTCCACTATTTGCCACGTAGAGGTTGCCGGAGGAGTCGAAGGCGAGGGCGACGGGGCTGGTGCCGACGGTCGCCCAGGCGAGGGTGACGCCGCCGCCTGACGTGATCTTGGAGATGGTGCCGGAACCAGCGTTCGCCACGTAGAGGTTGCCGGAGGAGTCGAAGGCGAGGGCGGAGGGGGTGGTGCCGACGGTCGCCCAGGTCAGGATGACGGTGTTCGCGTAGGCCAAACCACCGACAAACAATATGATAGGGAATATAAGCAACGCTATAGTAAATAGTAGTTTTCTCGCGTTGCGACCCTTAGTGCGTGGCATAGATTTGTTGTATTACAGTCTAATAATAAATCACCGCTCCTGATAGCTCGGCACCACATTGACGGACGCGGTCTGCGTGTAGTGCGTCACGCCGTCGTCCTGCAAGCACGAGAGCGTGTAGATCGTCTGCTGTTCGATGGGAGATGTGGTCTCGGGACCTGCGAGGGTGTTCCACGCGCCTGGTGAGGCAGTGTCAGTGCTCTGGGGAGTCCCGTCGTTGTTGGTGCCGGAGACGCTACAGTTCAGGGCGGTTCCCGTCTGGATATCCCAGTAAACCGTGACGGGCTTGCCTGCGGGGATGAGGATCGGATGCAGGGTGAGGTTGCCGGACTGATTCCCGGTGGGGACCGGATCGGGAGCGGTGTAGTAGCAGGTGCTGTCTCCCGCGAGGCAGAAGCCGGGGGAGGAACAAGTGCCATAGCTGTTGTTGGTCGTGACGGCACAGCTCGTGCTCGTGGAGGTCTGTACGATGGTGGAGAGACCGTTGCAGGAGTAGCTCGTGGCGGCGTTGCAGGAGACGGCGAGGGTCGAGGTCGAGTTGGTGGGGATGGTGCAACTCGCGCTGCCGCCGGGGCCTGATGCCGAGCCCGCGTAAGTGGTGCTCGTCGTCGGCGAGACCGAGGCGGTCGCGGTCGCGTTCTGGGTGACCGTGCCGATGCTGGGACTGATGCTGAATGAGGTGACGTTCTGCGAGAAGTACGTGAGGGTGGCGCTGTTTCCTCTGATGATGGATGACGGTGCGACGGCGAGCGTGCACATCGGAAGCTGGTAGACGGTGAGTGTCGCGTTGGCCGGGAAGCTGTACTGATTGTTGGAGGCATCGGCGACCGTGCAGGTATAGTCGGTGGTGGATGAGGGCGTGACAGTGAAGGAACCGCTGCTGGTGCTCGTCGACATGTAGCCGACGTTATTGATGAGGAGCCACTGCGGGCTGTTGGTCGTGGTCCATGAGAGCGTGGCGCTCTGGCTGGCATCGATGGGATTGGGGGTGAGGGTTATCGCGCAGGTGGGAGGAGGATTGGTCACCGTTACGACGATGGACGCGCCGGGCGGGTTGTACCAGGAGGAATATGCGGTCGTCTCGGCATTCCCGTAGAAGATGTAGGTGCCGGGTGTCGTGGTTGAGAATGAGTACGTCGTAGTCGCCGATGCGCTTGATCCATCGTTTGTCTGGGCCCCGGCGTTGAATGACTGGGTGATCTCGGTATTGGTGATGGTGTCGCCGCTTCCCGGCGTTGCAACGCTCTGGATCGTGCTCGTCTGCCCGACCTGCATGTTCGCGCCGAGGGATGAGGTGATGGTAGCGGTGGGTTTGGTGGGGAAGGTGATTTTGGAGATGGTGCCGCTACCCTCGTTCACCACATAGAGGTTGTCGGCGGAGTCGAAGGCGAGGGCTTCGGGGTTGGTGCCGACGGACGCCCAAGTCAGGGTGACGCTGCTGTTCAGGGTGATTTTGGAGATGGTGCCGCTCCCGCGGTTCGCCACGTAGAGATTGCCGGAGGAGTCGAAAGCGAGACTGTAGGGGGTATTGAAACCGCTCGCGAACGTGCTGACGATCCCGCTCGGGGTGATTTTGGAGATGGTGCCGCTGCCCTCGTTCGCGACGTAAAGGTTGCCGGAGGAGTCGAAGGCGAGGGCGACGGGAAAGCTGCCGACGGTCGCCCAGGCGAGGGTGACGCTGCCGCTCGGCGTGATCTTGGAGATGGTGCCGGAACCAGCGTTCGCCACGTAGAGGTTGCCGGAGGAGTCGAAGGCGAGGGCTTCGGGGTTGGTGCCGACGGTCGCCCAGGCGAGGGTGACGCTGCCGCTCGGGGTGATCTTGGAGATGGTGGTACCGCTCGTGTTCGCCACGTAGAGGTTGCCGGAGGAGTCGAAGGCGAGGGCGGAGGGGCCGCTGCCGACGGTCGCCCAGGCGAGGGTGACGCTGCCGCTCGGCGTGATCTTGGAGATGGTGCCGTTGCTACCGTACGCGCCGCGGTTCGCCACGTAGAGGTTGCCGGAGGAGTCGAAGGCGAGGGCTTCGGGGCTATTGAGTGAGGATGCGAACGTGCTGACAATCCCGCTCGGCGTGATCTTGGAGATGGTGCCGCTACCGACGGTCACCACATAGAGGTTGTCGGCGGAGTCGAAGGCGAGGGCTTGGGAGTAGGTGCCGACGGTCGCGAATGTCGTTACGGTCACCGCATACGCGACAGCACTTCCGAACAATATGATCATATATAGCAATGTTACTATGATCGCGAATGTCTTGTGTGCATTGACGCGATAATTACGCAACATATAAAGTTGCAACTATTGACAAGTCTCTAGGTATATGTCGCAAAACAGATATTGCGCGACCATAAAAGAATGGCTCTGTCAAGCCTTCGATTTTTCTTGGTGCATTTTGAATTTCGTATTTCATGCATTCATTTCTAAATCGTATTCCTTATCTGAGTATTTGTCTTTGTTTATAGTTAAATGCGTATTTGTATATAGAGGGAATTCCGCTGATGGAATACTAGAGTTCAATTAGTGGAATTCTTGATTTCCGCCGGCGGAAATCTGGATTTCCCGATCTGCTTTTTGACCACGAAATTGACGGTGTAAAAGTTCGTCTTTCCTTGTCCCCTTCTTGTAATCTCAATAAGCGAACAGCCCTCAAGCTCCTTGATGAAGCGGTTCACACTGGCAATGCCCATCCCGACATCTTTGGCCAGACGATCTTGGCCGGGAAAGCAAAGGTCGTTGTGCCAGGCGTAGCTGAGGAGCAGTGAGTAGACGGTCTTCGCCCCGATCGAGACATTCGGATCGCGCAGAATGAAATTCGGAATTTGCGTGAACCCGTGAAGAGTCACCGGGTCGATGGTGTTGAGCTTCATGTTGCGCTCAAGGCGCTCAATCTGATGGCCTATGTGCTCCACATCGCCATTATAGACGCAATCCGGATATTCTAAGGGGGTTATCCACTTCCCTACCCACGGTCGCTCTTGGGATCAATGACGGTGGCGTGCACAGGGTCTTGTGTCGGTGGCGTCGACATCGACAGCCGTCCGACCGCCATGGTCTTCAGCGTGTCGAGCATGCGCTCGGCGATGTTCTTCACGTCGTCGCGCGTCCGGCGACCCTCGCGCACCTCCTCGCGCAAGAAACTGCGATCCTCCTTGAGCTCCAGGATGATCGCATCCCTGCCTTCGACTTGCGCAAGAAGTCGCGCATTCTCGATCAGCACTTCGGCGATCGTTCGTCTCTCCCCTACTGGCGTCGCCATCAATACATCATTGGCGACGCCAGCGTCGCCAATGTCGGAAGTGTCGGGCTGATGGAATGCGACGATCGGTGGCGTCGCCGGCGACGCCGTGTCGAGGGTGACGGCGTCGCTAGTGACGATCGGTTCCATCTCGATTAGTTGTGCGAGTGAGGTCTCGTTGATGAGCCATTCCGAACCGAACACCGTCCGGATTTTTTTCGCCGCGAGACGACCCTCGATGCAATAGCGCTGTATCGATCGGCCCGACGGCGCTTTGCGGCCCGCGGCGACGATGTGCTCCAAGGCCTGGCCCACCGTGAGAGTGTATTCCAGATCGTCGGCGAGGGCAGTGAGCGTGGCGTCGCTAGCGTCGCCAGTGTCGGGCTGATGGAATGCGACGATCGGTGGCGTTGGCGTCGCCGGCGACGCCGTGTCGAGGCTGATGGCGTCGCCGGCGACGCCGTGTTCTTCGATGGGTGGCATAAGAATAATTCTAGCATCTCGCGAACAAGCTCGGCTGATTGTCCACACAACGGTCATTTAATGGGGATCGCTGGCGATGCGCCGACCGGCTGTCGGGCCATGGAAGGAGTGGGGTGGCGATAGGGGCGTTGACGCGGCCTCAAATTGTCGCCAGTCAGTAGCGGGGCATTTCACGAACGCCGCGACGATGGGGGATTTATGACCAACGCGCTCTATTACGGCGACAACCTCGCCGTCTTACGCGAAAGCATCGCGGGTGAAAGCGTCGACCTCGTCTATCTCGACCCGCCCTTCAATTCGAACGCCAACTACAACGTGCTTTTCAAGTCGCCAACCGGCGCTGGTTCACAAGCGCAGATAGAAGCTTTCGAGGATACGTGGCATTGGGGCCAAGAGGCCGAAGACGCGTTCGATCAAGTCATGCGATCCGGCAACACCGACGCCGCGGACCTGCTACGTGCCATGCGCTCGTTCCTCGGCGAAAACGATATGATGGCGTATCTCGCGATGATGGCAATTCGATTGTTAGAATTACATCGCGTGTTGAAGTCGACAGGCTCACTCTATTTGCATTGCGATCCAACCGCGAGTCATTACCTGAAACTTCTGTTAGACGCCGTGTTTGGCGCGGAGAACTACAGGAACGAAATTGTTTGGCGTCGGTATCATCGGCCTAAAGGATCGCAGTTTGAGGCTCGGAAATTCGGCAAATCGACAGATAGTATTTTCTTCTATTCCAAAAGCGATCAATACAACTTCTACATTGATCGAGTAAAAACAGCACTCGACGATGACGCTATTGCAAGACGTTATCCGAACAAAGATGAAAAAGGAAGGTGGTGTAGCGGCCCGCTTTTAAGATCGTCCGGCATGGGCGCGCGCCCCAATCTTGTTTACGAATACAAGGGGTACATTCCCGGACCTGCCGGATGGAGGATGACAAAGGATAAGTTACAAGCTTTGGACCACGTAGGTGATTTTTACTGGACAAGCGCCGGCACCCCACGTCGTAGGGTCAGGCCAGGTGACGAACCGGGCGCTGTGATCGACAACTTATGGATTGACATTGAAGCCATCGGTTCACAAGCGGAACAACGCCTTGGCTATCCGACACAGAAGCCACTTTCTCTGTTAGAGCGAATTGTCAAAGTTTCATCCGATGAAGGCGGCTTAGTGCTTGATCCATTCTGCGGCTGCGGGACCGCGACACATGCGGCGCAAAAGCTGGGGCGTTCTTGGATAGGAATCGACATAACGCACCTCGCCGTGTCCCTTATCGAGCGACGACTCAAAGACGCCTTCCCCGGAATCGCCTTTGAAGTTCATGGTACGCCGAAAGACATTGATGGTGCGCGTGACCTCGCCATCCGCGACAAGTACCAGTTCCAATGGTGGGCAACTTCGCTCATTGACGCGCAACCCTACGGCGGGAAAAAGAAAGGCGCGGACAGCGGGATCGACGGCCTGATTTATTTCCGCTCGGATGCGAAGACAACAGAGCGCGCCATCGTTAGTGTCAAGGGCGGCGAGCATGTCGGCGTCCCCATGATCCGCGACCTCAAAGGCGTCCTGGATCGCGAGAAAGCGCCCATAGGCGTGTTTCTGACGCTCGCCGCGCCGACACAGCCGATGATCGCCGAAGCCGTGTCTACGGGCTTCTATGATCTTGGCGGTCGCAAATATCCGCGGCTTCAGATCATCACGATCGAAGATGCGCTACACGGCGCAAAGCCAGCCATCCCCTTGGTCGATACCGGCGCGGCATTTAAGAAGGCGACAAAGGAAGCGCCGCCGCAAGGCAAGCTTGACCTGTAAGGTTGTGGTTGGCGTGTGGGCTCAAGGTGGAAAGTGTCGGCAGGCGGGACGGAGCCTGTTCTTGTTTTGTTCGGATCGCTGCGCTAGGGTCCGCGTATGACTGACGCCGCCGAACGTCTTACACCCGCCGCGAGCGATGACATCGCCGACGCCCTCGCGTTCGCGTTGCGATTCGATGGCCGCAAGCGGAAGCACGATGCGGCCGAGATGATGGCGCGGATTGTTGCCAAGCGGCTTGTTGAGCATCTTGAGCGGTCGGGGTTTGTTGTCATGAAGCGTCCGCCGATTGGCGGCTCCGCACCGCCCTATCGTGGGGAGGTCTCGCCATGAGTCCAGATCAATGCCGCGAAGCGCGCGGACTTCTCCGATGGAGCCAGGGCGAGCTCGCCGACGCGGCGGACGTGCCATCGTGGTTCGTCGTCGCATTCGAGGACGAGGACTCTCCGGCGTTTCTGGCGCACTATGAGATTGCGTTGGGCGAAGCGCTAGAAGCGGCGGGAATCGATTTCGAAATGGATGACGTGCGGCTCAAGCTGGCTGACGGGAGCTACTCGCCGGGGTCAAGGATGATATGAGCCGCCAGTGTCCGAAGTGTCGGGCTGATGGGATGCGACGATCGGCGGGGTTGGCGTCGCTGGCGACGCCGTGTCGGTGCCGATGGCGTCGCTTGCCGCGAAGAGCGCTCGCTCCAATAATAACCCGCGCGGTTATCGTGCAGCTTGTTCAAGGCGAAAGTCATCAAGCATGTCTGCCCACTTCTGCATGAGCGCGATACGCTCCGGCCAATAGACTGCGCGGTTGTAAGCGCGCCGAATCGCATTCTCCGTCTGATGGCCGAGCGCGGCTTCGATCACATCGGGGTTGAAGCCGCGCTCGTTGAGGATCGTGCTGGCGCTCGAACGAAACCCGTGCGAGGTCATTTCTTCTTGGGTGTAGCCCAAGCGGCGCAACGCGGAATTCATCGCGTTCTCGGACAGCATTTTCTTGTTCGATCGGATCGATGGGAACACGAGGTCGCCGTAGTTGGACATCGGCCAGATTTCTTTGAGAACCGCGAGCGCCTGCCGCGATAGGGGAACGTCATGCGACCGGCGCATCTTGGTGCGCTCTTCGGGGATGCGCCACACCGGCTTTTCAAAATCGAATTCACCGCGGCACGCGCCCCGTACTTCGCCGGGCCGCGCGAACGTCAGGGCGGTGAAGAGCATCGCCGCCTTCAGGGTCGGCCACCCATCGAACTCGTCGAGTGATCGCAACAGGCCGCCGAGCTTCTTCTCGTCGGTGATCGCGGCGCGGTGCTGCACCCTCGGTTGCAGCAACGCTCCTTTCAGCGCGGTTGTTGGATCGCCGGTGGCGCGCAGCGTGACGATGGCCAGTCTGAATACTGCGCCCATTGTCGCGCGGAGTCGGCGCGCGGTCTCGCGGCAGCCTCTGTGCTCAACGCGCTTGAGTAGGTCGAGAACCTCGGCCGGTGTGATGTCGGCGATCGGTCGCGAGGCGATGGGGGCGGCGACCTTTTCCAAAAGCCATTTGTTCTTGGTCACCGTCTTCTTTGCCGCGCCGTTCGCCTCTAGGTTCGCGAGAAATTCGCCCACGATCAGGCCGAACGTGTTGCTGGCCGCGCGCTGCGCGTCGAGCCGATCGAGCTTCTTCTTGACGCTCGGATCAACGCCGGCGTCGATCAATTTCTTCGCGGCGTCGCGCTTGGTGCGGGCGTCGGCGAGAGAAATGAGGGGATAGGCTCCGAAAGACAGGAGGCGCTCCTTGTCGAGAAAGCGATATTTCATCCGCCAAAGGCGTGTGCCGTTCGGCTTGATCAGCAAATGCAATCCGCCGCCGTCAGAGATTTTGTAGGCGGCCTCGGCGGGCTTCGCGTTCTTGAGATCGAACTGCCGCAGGGTCATTTGGGGGTATCGCCTTTTTGGCGTTGGCTCCGATACCCCCAAAATACCCCCAATGTGGGGGCGTAGCAAGGCAACGGCATGTTCCGCCATGCGACAGTAGAATTGCTTAAACGATTGATGTTGCAAAATAAAAGCGACTCAGTGAGACGCTATGAGATAGGGTCTTGGTGCCGGTTGCAGGAGTCGAACCCGCGACCAACGGTTTACAAAACCGCTGCTCTACCAACTGAGCTAAACCGGCTCGCCTCGAGCGGCGCGTGAGACCCGCGATGGCTAGCAGCGCGCGGGCGCGCAGGCAAGGGGCGCGATGCGTCGATCTCTAACCTACCGTGGCGCTCCAGGGCCCGGCGACGCGGAAGGCTTCGTCGGCGCCCGGCCAGGGCGGCATGGTGACCGCGAGGAAGGCGAGGGGCGCCTCGCGCTCGGCGCGGAACTGGAAATGCGTGCCGAGCGGAATCGTCAGGCAGAGGCCGGGCGCGGCGTCGACGACGCTCTCCGTCTCGCCCGCGCGCCGCCAGATCCGTCCGCGCCCGGAAAGGACGTACCAGATCTCCTCGACGCTGCGGTGCGCGACGGCGTGCGACACCGCGCCGGCCGGTAGCTCGAAATGCGCGAAACTGCCGCCGGGAAGCGTGAGCAACAGGCGCACCGCCGTGCCGTCGGGCGCGACCGCGTCGGGCGCGGCGGAAAGGGTCTTGGTCTCGAAGGGGCGCATCAGCGTCGGCTCCGCGTCAATCGCGAAATCTTGCGCCGGGCGCGCCGGGCCGGCAACCCCGCCGACAAAGCTTTTGCGCGGCCGTCGCGGCCTGCTATGAGAAGCGCCATGGACGCTTCCCTCGACCTCACCCCGGAACAGACGCTGGAAGAGTTTCGCGCCGCCGGCGCGCTGCTCGAAGGGCATTTCATCCTGTCCTCGGGGCTGCGCTCGCCGATGTTCGTGCAGAAGATGGCCGTCTTCCAGGACCCGGCGCGCACCGAGCGGCTGTGCCGCGCGCTGGCGCGCAAGGCGCGCGCCGCCTTCGGCGGAATCGACGTGGTCGCCTCGCCGGCGGTCGGCGGCATCGTGCCCGGCTACGAGACGGCGCGCTGGCTCGGCGCCAAGGCGATCTTCGTCGAGCGCGAGGACGGCGTCTTCACGCTGCGGCGCGGCTTCGCCATCGCGCCGGGGGCGCGCGTGCTGCTGGTCGAGGACGTCATCACCACCGGCCTCTCCTCGCGCGAGTGCCTGGCCGCGCTGCGCCAGCATCCGGGAAGAATCGTCGGCGCGGCGTGCCTGATCGATCGCTCGGGCGGCAAGGCGGAGATCGGGGTTCCCCGCGTCGCGCTGGCGACGCTCGACATTCCCGCCTATCGCGCCGATGCGCTGCCCCCGGAACTGGCGGCCATTCCGGCGGTCAAGCCGGGAAGCCGGGCGCTGGCCGGGGCGCCCTGACCGCCTCCAACTGGGAAAGGACCGTTCGATGGCAGCGCTGCGTCTGGGGGTCAACGTCGATCACGTCGCCACGGTGCGCAACGCGCGCGGCGGCGCCCTTCCCGATCCGTTGCGCGCGGCGCTCGTCGCCATCGAAGCCGGCGCCGACGGCGTCACCGCGCACTTGCGCGAGGATCGCCGCCACATCCACGACGACGACATGCGCCGCCTGAAGGCCGCGATCTCCAAGCCGCTGAATTTCGAGATGGCGGCGACCGGGCAGATGCTCGACATCGCCATGCGCATTCGCCCGCACGCCTGCTGCCTGGTGCCGGAAAAGCGCACCGAGCGCACCACCGAGGGCGGCCTCGACGTGATCGGCGGCCACGATTCGCTAAAACCCTTCGTCGCCGAACTGAAGAGGGCGGGGATTCGCGTCTCGATGTTCGTCGAGCCGTCGATCGACGCGCTCGGCGCCTGCGCTTCGCTGCGCGCGCCGGTGGTCGAGCTGCACACCGGGGCGTGGTGCGACGCGCTGGCGCAGGGGGAGCGCGAGCGCGCCGACCACGAGTTCGGCCGCCTGCGCGTCGCGGCGGCGCAGGCCGCGGCGCTCGGCCTCGAGTGCCACGCCGGGCACGGCCTCGATTACGACACCGCGCGCGCGATCGCCGCCCTGCCTGAGATCGTCGAGTTGAACATCGGCCACTTCCTGATCGGCGAGGCGATTTTCGTCGGCCTGGCGCAGAGCGTGCGAACGATGCGCGCGGCGATGGACGAGGGGCGGGCGCGCGGGGGAGGGGGGGCATGAGAGCGCGCTCCCCTTCCCCCCTCGCGGGGGAAGGTGGCCCTCGCGTCAGCGAGGGTCGGATGAGGGGGGTCGCGCGGAGCGCGACCGCTTGGAACCGTGTCATCGCAAGCTATCGCGCTCGCGCGCGATCCCCCTCATCCGTCACGCTTCGCGTGACACCTTCCCCCGCGAGGGGGGAAGGGGCGCGCCGATGATCGTCGGCGTCGGCAGCGACCTGTGCGACATCCGCCGCATCGAGGAGACGCTCGAGCGCTTCGGCGAGCGCTTCCTGGCGCGCTGTTTCACCGACGTCGAGCGGGCCCGCTCGGATCGCCGGGCCGCCGGGCGCGCCGCCTCCTACGCCAAGCGCTTCGCCGCCAAGGAGGCCTGCGCCAAGGCGCTGGGCACGGGGCTGCGCCACGGCGTGTTCTGGCGCGACATGGGCGTCGTCAACCTGCCCTCGGGCCAGCCGACGATGCGTCTGACCGGCGGCGCCGCCGCGCGCCTCGCCGCGATCACGCCGCCCGGCGCGCAGGCGTTCATCCATCTCACCATCACCGACGAAGGCCCGCTGGCGCAGGCTTTCGTGGCGATCGAGGCGCGGTGAGGGTTAGGGTGAGGGGCCTGGGTGATTATCCGCGGGCGCCCTAAAGACTCGATCTCCCCTCGATCGCTGCCAATATCGTCTCCATCGCGCCGTCGAGGTTGCGATAAATCTCTTCATTGACGAAACGCGCGATACGATAGCCTTGCGCGCGCAAGAAGGCCGCGCGCCGCTGGTCGGCGCGGATTTCGTCGTCCGTCGAACGCGTCCCGCCGTCCACTTCGACGACGAGCTTGGCCTCGCGACAGACGAAATCGGCGAAATAGGGTCCGATCGGCTCCTGGCGGACGAATTTGAACCCGTTGAGGCTGCGGGCGCGCAAGCGGCGCCAGAGCAGACGCTCGGCTTCGGTTTGCGCTCGACGTAAGGCGCGCGCGCGATTGGTCTCGTGCAAGCGCAAGCCGCGCACGGCGGGAACCCCAATGGCGCGGCCAACCGCCCCGCCCCTCACCCTAACCCTCTCCCCGCAGAGCGGGGAGAGGGGAAAAGAAAAACCCCGGAGCTTGCGCTCCGGGGCCGGAATGCGTCCGATCGCGAGGCGATCAGAAGTCGCGGGTCACCATCAGGCGAGCGACGCCGCCGTTGCTGTTGCTCTGCCACGGGACAGGGCTCACCGAGGTGTTGAAATTGGTCGGCTTGCTCTGGTTGGTGCTCTGGTAGAGCAGCTCGAGCGCGAAGTCGAGATGCGCCACCGGATCCCAATGGAACACCGCGCCGCCGGTCCAGCTCTGCACGTTGTCGGAAATGGCGCCCCAGCCGCTGTTGCTCCAGGTGAGCTGGCCGTAGGCGATTTCCGGCGCGATGAAGAACGTCGGACCGAGGTGGAACTCGGCCGTCGCCCCGATCGACCAGGCGGTCGGGGTCGCCCACTGGCCCTGCCAGTTCGAGTAGGCGTCGGCGAACGGGATCACGACGCCGTTGCCGTTGACCGCGCCCAACTCGCCGTTCATGGCGTCCGGCATGCCGGAATACCAGACCGCGTTCTCGCTCCATGCGCCTTGCAACTGGATGTTGTCGCCCGCGCCGATGCTCGGCAGGTTGAACTTCACGCCGCCGTCGACCGCCCAGCCCCAGGTGTTGAGCGTATAGCTCATGCCATCTTCCATGTTCACGTTGTGCGCGACCACCGCCAAGTGGGCGCCGCCCCAGCCCTGGACGAGGTCGATCGCGCCGATGATGTCGGGCGAGCGCAGGCCGAGATAGGCGGAGTTGCCGCTGATCGCGAAGTCGGCGCCGTTCCAGGCAACCGGAGAGCCCAGGCCCGAGGTGGGGTTGTAGACCGTCGGATCTTCCAACGACACCGTCGCCGAGAAGCCGCCGCCGAAGGTCGCGGTGTAGGCGAACAGGTTCGGCTGGTTGTAGCCCTTGCGATCCGGCGACATCGTGTTTTCCCAGCCCTCGCCGCCGCCGAAGAAGGAGAAGTACGAGTCGTGGACGCCGGCGGTGAAGCCCGCCCACTGCAAGTAGGCGTGGTTGATGTTCTGGCCGGCGCCGCCCGGCGAGTTGAAGCCGCTGCCGATGTTGAAGTTGATGTCGATGTGCGCGGTCAGCACGCCGTAGGCGGTGTTGTTGGCGGCGTCCAAGGCGAAGTTGAAGCGGGTGTAGTAGCCGATGTCGTCGCGCGTGTTGGTGTCGACGACCTTTTTCAGCCCATACTGGGAGCCGAGGGGGCCCGAAGTCTGATTCGGATTATAACCGTTCCAGTCATAGCCCTGGTTCAGGTTGCCCACCTCGCCCATGGCGTAGAGGGTTCCGCTGATCTTCAAGCAGGTGTCCGAACCGGGAATGACAAAACCGGCGACGCCGCCGATGTTGCAGATTTTGACGTATTGAGCGACGGGCGCGCCCTTCTTCGTGGGAAGATCGGCGGCCTGCGCAGCGGCGACGACGACCAATGTGGCCGCGGAACCGAGCAGTAGGCTCTTGATGAGCGTCATTTGTGACCTCCAGTGATTGACAATTGGGAGTTGGTTGAAACCCTGAACCTGTGTCGCCGACCAAAACGCGTGCCGAGTCAAAGGTGTTAAGCGCCCCTCTTCCCGTTTCAGCGAACTTCGGGCGTTTTGCGCTGGTCCCCCAGCAATGGACGCCATCCGTCCGACTCGCGAGCGGGAAGCTCCCGTTCACGCCTCGCAACATACAGACGTCGAGGCGCGCCTCAAACTCGAAAATGCCGAAATTTGGCCCCAAAGCGCGTTTCCCCGCGCTATGTTGCAGAAAGGTCACGATATCGCGCGCCGCGGCAGGGGGATGTTAATTCTGTGGTAACCGATACGGCCGCCCGCCGCGCCGGCGGTTGGGCGAAAGGGGCGAGCGCCCCTTCCCCCCTCGCGGGGGAAGGTGTCACGCAAAGCGTGACGGATGAGGGGGGTCGCGCCATAGGGCGTCGAAAGACGTCCGTCTTTCGACGGACTTTGGCGCGACGGCTTCGTCAAGCGCCGCTCACTCCGCCAACGCGCCGCGAATCCTCGCGACCGCCAATTCGGTCGAGCCGATCACGAGTTCATTTGGCAAGCGCAATACGCGAAATCCCTGCGCGCCGAGCCATTTATCGCGCGCAACGTCGGCCACTTTTCGTTCCTCGCCCTCATGACTCGGCCCATCGATTTCGACGACGAGGCGACGCTCGAAACACACGAAGTCGGCGATGTATACGCCCAGGACGACCTGCCTTTGAAACTTCGCACCTTGGCGCCGCCGGTCGCGAACAGCCCGCCAAACGAGGTCCTCAGCCTTGACCGCGTGAGCGCGCTGTTCGCGTGCGAAGCGACGCATGAGCGAGCGGGGGATTTCGTCTTGCATCGGCTGACGATAAGTTGCCGGGCGCGCGCTGTGAATGGGTAAAGCCGTCGCGCGCCGCGCGATCCCCCTCATCCGTCACGCTTCGCGTGACACCTTCCCCCGCGAGGGGGGAAGGGGCGCGCTCGTCCAATTCAGCTATAAGGCGGGCCATGGTTCGTCAAACGCAAAAATGGGCGCTCGGCGTGGCGGCGCTGGCGGCGTTGGGGTCGCTCGGGACGTTGGTCGAGGTCGGCCCGGTCGAGTCCGACCTGACGCGCCGCGCCGCCGCCGCGCTCGGCGGCGTCGGGCTGGCCGAGCCGGCGCTGCTGATGAGCGGCCGCGACGCGCTGATCTCGGGCGAGGCGGCGAGCCCGGACGCGCGGCGAGCCGCTCTCGACGCGGTCGCCGGGGTCTGGGGCGTGCGAAGCGTCGAGGCAGGGCTGGTGTGGATCAGGCTCGGGGCGGGGGCCGGGTCGGGCGCGCCCGCGCCGCGCGCCGGCCCGGGCTGGCTCGGCTACGATTTCTCCTTTCTTTGGCCGTGGTTATTGCCCGCCGCGGCGCTGGGCGCCGCCGTCGCGCGGCCCGCTTCCGGCGCCGGCCGTTCTTCGGCTCGTCGCGGCCGCGCGCTGGCGCTGTGGTCGGGCGCGGCCTCGATCGCCCTCGCGGCGGGGATCGTCGTGGCGGCGACGCGATGGCCGCCCGGCCGGCCGGCGTTCTGGCTGGAGGCCGCAGCGCTGTTCGCAGCCTCGTTCTGCGTCGGGGGGGTCGCGGTGCAAACCTTCCCCCCTTGCGGGGGAAGGTGGCCCTTGCGTCAGCAAGGGCCGGATGAGGGGGATCGCGCGTAGCGCGATGGCTCCGTCGAACGCCGCTCGCTTGGTCGAGCCATCGCGCTACGCGCGATCCCCCTCATCCGTCACGCTTCGCGTGACACCTTCCCCCGCGAGGGGGGAAGGGGGCGCCCGCGATAGGGCTTGCGCGCCGGAGCGGGCGCCTCGATATTGCGGGGGCAAGTCCCTGTTTCCCATCCTTTTCGACGCGAGGCCCGGCCCGATCGATGATGCGGCAGTATGAACTGGTCGAGCGCGTGCGCCGGTACAATCCCGAAACGGACGAAGACCTGCTCAACCGCGCCTACGTCTTCGCGATGAAGGCGCACGGGGCGCAGAAGCGCGCCTCCGGCGATCCGTTCTTCTCCCACCCGCTCGAAGTGGCGGCGATCCTGACCGACCTCAAGCTCGACGACGCGACGATCGTCTCGGCCGTGCTGCACGACACCATCGAGGACACCGCCGCGACGCGCGAGGAGATCGACAAGGTCTTCGGGGCCGAGATCGGCGGCCTGGTCGAGGGGCTCACCAAGCTCAACAAGCTCGATTTCGCCTCCAAGCACGCGCAGCAGGCGGAGAATTTCCGCAAGCTGCTGCTCGCCATCGCCGACGATGCGCGCGTGCTGCTGATCAAGCTCGCCGACCGCCTGCACAACATGCGCACGCTGAATTTCATGGCGCCGGACAAGCGCGCCCGCATCGCGCAGGACACGCTCGACATCTACGGGCCGCTGGCCGGCCGCATGGGCATGCAGGGCATGCGCAGCGAACTCGAGGACCTGGCGTTTCGCTACCTCATGCCGGAAGCCTACTCTCTGATCATGTCGCGGCTCGAGGAACTGAAGACCAAGAACGGCGCGCTGATCGCGCGCATCGCCGCCGAGCTGACCGACCAGTTCGCGCGGCGCGGCATCAAGGTCGAGGTCAAGGGGCGCCAGAAGCAGCCCTATTCGATCTGGCGCAAGATGGAGCGCAACTCGATCGCCTTCGAGCAGCTCTCGGACATCTACGGCTTTCGCATCCTCGTCGACACGGTCGCCGACTGCTACGCCGCGGTCGGCGTCGCCCACACCACCTGGCCGGTCGTGCCCGGCCGCTTCAAGGACTACATCTCGACCCCCAAGCAGAACGACTACCGCTCGATCCACACCACCGTCATCGGCCCGGGCAGCCAGCGCGTCGAATTGCAGATCCGCACCCACGACATGAACGAGATCGCCGAATACGGCATCGCCGCGCACGCGCTCTACAAGGATCGCCACGGC
>Ga0181524_10001749_pt1 | contig 24101 bp, 12 predicted proteins | sample PEATcosm2014_Bin_34_FD_119761 | JGI IMG/M metagenome (GOLD analysis project Ga0181524, IMG submission 119761) | Peatland microbial communities from MTU Mesocosm Facility, Houghton, MI, USA - PEATcosm2014_Bin05_60_metaG | ecosystem: Environmental > Terrestrial > Soil > Wetlands > Peat | place... | reverse complement strand
CTGGTGCACGGCCTGCATGGCGGAGATCCCCGACCTGGTTACCCTCCAAAGGAAACTCGGCGACCACGTTGCCATTCTCGGGGTGGCCCTGGATGGTCTGCCCGACGAACATGGTCATCAGCCAGGGGAGGAAGGCCAAGGGCACGCCCACGCCGAACATCCCTCGCGGAAGGCGCTGCTCGACAAAGTCGCCCGTGCTGTGAAGACGCGTGGAATCAACTATCCCGTGTTGCTCGACCCGGAGGCCGCAGTGGGACGACGCTTCAACGGGGGCGAGCTACCCACCACCGTGATCATTGATGCCCAAGGCCACTTGCGCCGGCGATTTGTAGGAGAGCGCAGCCTGGACGTATTTGAAGCGATGATTGCACAGGTGGCCAAACCGCTCCCCCAAGCCGCCATCCAACAGTCGGCGCCACAACAGTGAGGCATCGATGTTCTCCAGAGCTTTACCCGACTCTTTACTCTGATACGCTCGGCGCTGTGGTTGAAACTGGACCTGCGTAGCTTCTTGGACTCCTATGGGACAGCCGGGGCAGCTTTCGGTTTCTGGGAACTCCAGAGCAAGCCTATTTTCCAGGGATGGCATGACACTATGGGACGGCCGAAATCCAAAATGACGGTCAGCGCAGGCTGGAATCCTCAACTTCAGTCCCCCATCTGCCCCTGATTTCCTTTGGAATTTCGAGGGTTTAGAGGCGTTTTGACTTCGCTATGGGATGCCAGTGCTCGGATGCCACCAATGGAGGGTTCCGCTCAACAAGATTCGGGCCCATTCGTCGGATTCGTGGGATTTGTGGGCCCTACTTGCACTTCCACGGAATGATCCCGATGGTCGTCAAGCAACGAGATGCTATTACCCGGGAGCGGCCGGCCGTCGAGGGATAGCCGGCGCCTATCGACAGGGGCGCCAGAGAGCCTGGTAACGCGAATGTGGTAAAGGGTTTGCCGGTAGCGGTAGTGGAGGGTGCAGGTGCTCCAGGTCTTGGGAAGGCTGGGAGTCAGGCGCAGTTGGTTGCCCTCCAGATTCACGCCGAGCAGGGTTTCGAGCAGGAGCCGATACATCCAACCGGCGGAGCCGGTGTACCAAGTCCACCCGCCACGGCCGGTGTGGGGCGCGACGGCATAGACGTCGGCCGCCACGACGTAGGGTTCGACTTTGTAGGTTGCGATTTGGTCGGGTGTGGCGCTGTGGCGGAGAGGATTAAGGAGGGCGAACAGGTCCCAGGCCCGGTCGGTGTCTCCCAGGAGCGCAAAGGCCATCGTGGTCCATATAGCGGCATGAGTGTATTGGCCGCCATTTTCGCGGACGCCGGGGAAATAGCCTTTGATGTAGCCCGGATTAAGGGGGGAGTGATCGAACGGAGGATCGAGCAACTGGATCAACCCGGCGTTGCGGCGGATGAGGCGCTCGTCCACGGCTTGCATGGCCTGGCGGGCGCGCTGGGGATTGCCGGCGCGGCTGATGACCGCCCAGCTTTGGGGCAGGGAATCGATCTGACATTCCGGATTGGTCTGGGAGCCAAGGGGTTGTCCGTCGTCGAAGTAGGCGCGGCGATACCATTGGCCGTCCCAGGCGTGTTGCTCGAGGTTTTGTTGCAGTTGGAGGGCTTGGGCGAGGCACCGCTCGGCAAAGGCAGCGTCGTTGCGCCGGCGCGCCAATTCCGCAAATTGGGTGAGCACGTCGTAGAGGAAGAAACCCAGCCAAACGCTTTCGCCGCGCCCCTCCTTGCCAACCAAGTTCATGCCGTCGTTCCAGTCGCCGCAACCCATGAGCGGCAGGCCATGCTGGCCGAAATGGAGGGCGTGTTCGATGGCGCGGACGCAATGTTGATACAGGGTGGCCGGCGATTCGGAGCGATGGGGCAGGTCATAGCAGGATTCCTCCTCCGGTTTGAGGGGGCGGCCTTCGAGAAAGGGAACGGACTCGTCGAGCACGCCGGTGTCGGCAACGCAGGCGACATAGCGGCAGGCAGCGTAAGGCAGCCAGATGTAGTCATCGGAGAAATGGGTGCGAACGCCGCGGCCGGCGGGAGGGTGCCACCAATGCTGCGCGTCGCCTTCGGCGAACTGATGCGCGGCGGCGCGCAAGAGGTGCTCGCGGGCGAGGGCCGGCTCGGTGTGCACCAGCGCCATCACATCCTGCAATTGGTCGCGGAAACCGAAGGCCCCGCCGGATTGATAGAAGCCGGTGCGGGCCCACAGGCGGCTGCTCAAGGTCTGATACAACAGCCAACCGTTGGCCAGCACGTTGACGGAGGGGTCGGGTGTTTCGACTTGCACTGCGCCGAGCGTCCGGCCCCAGTATTGCCGGGTTCCTTCCAGGGCGTCCCGGCCGGCCTCAGCGGGGCGGAAACGGCGGATGAGGGTTTGAACGTCGGCCACGCTGCGCCCCACCCCGAGGCGGAAGCTGGTTTCCCGTTGCTGCCCGGCGGCCAAATCAAGAGTCACCTGAACCGCGCCACAAGGGTCCAAGCCCGCCCCTGTTTTCCCCGAGAGCCGCGTCCGCCTGAGGGCCGCCGGATTGGACAGGCTCCCATTTCGGCCGAGAAACTCCCTCCGATCCCCGGTGACGGTTCGGCTGGGATCACTCACGTCCACGAAGGCGATGCGTTCGGCGAACTCGGTGTTGAATGGATTGCGCGCCAGCAGGGCGCCGGTTTTCGGGTCCACCGCGGTCTGCACGTGCAGCAGGCTCTTATGGCGCAACTCTCCCAGCACCCATTCCCAGTAGCCGGTGACGGAGAGTTGGCGCGGCCGGCCTGAGACGTTGCGCAGTTTCAGGACCGCGAACTTCACGGGCGCGTCCATGGCCACATAGACGGTCAACTCGGAAGCGATGCCGTTCTCGGTGTGTTCGAACACGGAATAGCCGAAGCCGTGACGGATGACATAAGGTGTTGCGCCGCGGGCAGGCAGCGGGGTGGGGGACCAAAACTGTCCCGTCTGCTCATCCCGGAGGTAGAAGGCCTCACCGGTGGCGTCGGTGACCGGATCGTTGTTCCAGGGCGTCAGGCGAAACTCGTGGCAATTTTCGACCCAGGTGTAGGCGCTGCCGCTCTCGGAAACGATCGTCCCGAAGTAGGGATTGGCCAGCACGTTTACCCAGGGGGCGGGCGTTGCCTGGTCCGCTGACAAGGTAGTGACATATTCTCGGCCGTCAGGGGTAAAGCCGCCCAGCCCGTTATGAAAGAGCGTTTCGCGCGGCGGGAGCGGCTTGGGCAACTCGCGCGCCGGGGAGCGGGCCGGCGCCAGCAAAGGGATGATCGGTTCCGGGAGACTGGGTCGGTCCAGTTGTTCGGTCAAGGTCCCGTTTTCATCGGCCAGGACCACGCGCGCGACCGATTGGAGCAGCAGAAGGTCTTCACTGGGGACCTGGTCCAGGCGCCGGACAAAGATGCCGCCCGGCTTGTCGAGCAATTGGGCTTCGATGCCCGAGGCAATCAAACTGAGGATGTGGTCCTGCAAGGGCTGGCGATAGACCGAAACGTCCTCATTGAGGATGACCAGCTCGACCGGCAAACCCTTCATCCGCCAATAGGAGTGAGCCCGGAGGAGGTGCTGAAGGACCTCGATTCTGGCGGGGTCGCCGATGCGCAGCAGGACGATCGGCGCGTCACCCGAGATGCCATAGCCCCACAGCCCGCTTTGGCCGCGCCGGTTACTGAGCAACACACTGGGAGTGGCACGCCGGGCGGGATTGGCATAGATCAAGGCGCCGGCCAGCCGAGCATAGAGCTGCGCGTCGGCCTCGGAGGCGTTGATGTGGCGCAGGGTGACCTGGCTGTGGGTCCACGCGAGGTCCAGGGCCCGGTCGGCCATGCGCGGGTTGTGGTATTTTTCTACCAGCGCCACCGCCGCCTCCCGGCTCTCGGCCATACCCATGACCAGGTCAACATGGGCGGTCTCGTGGGGCGCCAGTGTGACTGTGCGGCGCAACGAGCTGATGGGATCCAGAACGGAACCGGTGGTGTTGGACAGTGGTGAGATTCTCTGCAGAGCGGCCGGTTCGGCCAGGGTCCGGCCTCGCCCGATGAACCTGGCGCGGTCCGTTTCGCAGGAGATGACACCCTGCTCGCCGCCCTGCCCCACCATGAAATTCAAAAGCCAGGGCGGCTTTTCCGCTTCGGAGCGGGGGCGGCGGGTGCATAGCACCGCCGGGCGTGGGCCCAAGAACTCGGTTTGCACGAACAGATTGCTGAAGGCGGGATGGGAAGCGTCGGCCGCGGGAGGCGCGAGCACGACCTCGGCATAACTGGTCAGTTCGATGACGCGCCGGTCATGGGAATGGTTGGTGAGAGTCACTCGGCGCAGCTCGACATCATCTTCGGGCGAGACGCTGATTTCGGTGTGGATTTCCAGGCCGGCATGGCGCTGGCGAAACTCGGCGCGGGCTTGAGTGAAGATGGCTTCGTAGTGTTTGGTGGCGCGCCGGCAAGGTTGATGGGCGGCGGACCAGGATTCGCCGGTGGCCACATCGCGCAAATAGATGAAGGTGCCCCAGCAATCGCGCGTGGCATCCTCGCGCCATCGCGTGACGGCCAGGTCTCGCCACCGGCTGTAGCCGCCGCCGGCGCTGCTGACCACGACGTGATAGCGGCCGTTGGACAAGAGGTGGACCTCGGGCGCGCGCAGTTCGGGATTGGCGAAGACGCGCATGAGGCCCTCGCCGTCGCCGGCAAACTTGCGCGATTTCACCAATTCATACTGTTCGGAGAGCACTTTGGCGGTGGTGTTGGGCACGCGCTCCTGCAAGAGCAAGTCCGCGGCGCGCAAAGCGGGGCACGACAGGAAACGCCGCTGCATGGGACGGTCCAGCACCCGATACGCCAGGGCCAGCAGGCTCATCCCCTGGTGATGGGCCATGAACGAGCGGATGGTGATGCTGGACTGGCCGGGGGGCAGACGTGAGGGAGTGTAATCGACCGCCTCGTAAAACCCGTAAGCCCCTTGGCGCCCCTCGGCGGCGAGTTGTTCGAGGTTGTCGCAGGCTTCGCGGGGCGCGACCATCAGCGCCATTGCCGTGGCATACGGAGCAATCACCAGGTCCTCGGCCAGGCCGCGCTTCAAACCCAGGCCCGGCACGCCAAAGGCGCGGTATTGGTAATTCAGATGAACGTCCGTCCGGTTATAGCCGGATTCGGACACACCCCACGGGACGCCGCGCAATCGGCCGTACTGGATCTGCTGCCGGACCGCCCCGGCGCACGTTTGACCCAGCAAGGTGTGCTCATAGTTCGGCATGACCAGCAGCGGCATCAAATACTCGAACATGGACCCGCTCCATGAAGCCAACACCGGATCGCCTCCCAAAGCGACGAGCAACCGGCCCAGCGAGAACCAGTGGTCCTGCGAAACTTGCCCCTGGGCAATGACGACATAGCTGCACAAACGGGCCTCGGAGGCCAGCAGATCATAAAAGCTGGCGTCACCGCGACGTTCTGTGACGTTGAACCCGATGGAGAAGAGCTTGCGCGCGGGATCGAACAAAAAGCCGAAGTCCATCCCGGCCATCTCGGCGCTTTGCCGCGCCAAGGTTTCCAGTGCGAGGATGCGCTGGCGGGCGCGGCTGCCGGCCTTCCGCAGGCAGCGTAACCATCGGGCAAGGCGCGCTTCCTCCTCGGGCTTCCTTGATGAGGCGGGTTCCATCGCGAGGGCTTGCAGGGCCGCCGCGAGAGACGGGCAGAGCGATTGATCCAATTCCGCCACCTGGCGCAAGGTGGGCGCCTGGTCGAGTTGGGCGAGCTTGGCGGGGAGGGTAGCGGAGTCAGACGCCAAGGCCAGCCAGGGCGCCAGGAAAAGCAAATCTGCCAAATGGTCCCGGCAGTTTCGTTCCAGAGTCCGGGTCCACCATTTCAGTTCCTCCCCAGCTCCCGCATCGAGCGCCGCGGCCAATACCGCCACCCGCTCGGTCACCCGTCGCAGCAGGTCAAATCCTGAGCGCAGGGTTAAGGGCGGCTGCGCCAGTTCCGCCTCGATGCGCTCCAACTCGGAGTTGCCGCCTTTCAGCTCGTGAACAATGCCCACAGTGTCCGCCAGACCCGCGAATACTTGAGGAGTGAGGATCGATTGCGCCTGTAATTCCGCCAAACCTTGGCCCAGGGTCAGCAGATGGCCTGCGAGGTTGCCGCTGTCCACACTGGAAACATAGAGCGGCAGCAAGGGCTTGAGGGTTCGGGTATCGTACCAGTTGAAGAAGTGGCCGCGGTAGCGTTCGAGGCCCCGCATGACGTCCAAGGCATCTTGTGTGCGCTGAACGAGTCGGCCAACCGGCAGATAGCCGAAGTCGCACGCTGCCAGGTTGGCCAGCAGGGCTAATCCCATGTTGGTGGGCGAAGTGCGAGAAGCCAACACCGGGACGGGTTCTTCCTGGAAATTATCCGGCGGCAGCCAGTGTTCTTGCGCGGTGACGAAGGTTTCAAAGAAGCGCCAGGTCTTGCGGGCGGTCCGCCGAAGGAAGGCCACTTGGTTGGGTTCTAAGTCCGGCGCCGACGAAGGCCCGATGGGCTGGCTGATGCGCCAAGCTATCCAAGGAGAGGCCAGCCAGAGAGCCAGGATTGGCGCGGCGAACGGCAATTGCGCGGGCTGCACCCAGGCCAGGAAAGACCCGCAGGCCAGGGCAACAACCGGCGCGACCCACATGGTCGCATAAAACCCCACGGGGCCGCTGCGGGCGGTGCGTTCGGCGTCGCTGGCGGTTTGCCATTCCAGGAGCCGTTTGCGAGTAAAGAGCAGCCGCACCAGCGTGCGCACGACGGCATCGAGGCTGATAAAGGCGTCGTACGGCAGGAATACAAAGGTGAGCAGGGCCTGGCCGAGTTGGCGTCCCGTGGAGCCGGCCAGCCCGCGCAAGTGCAACCCAAGAGACACGTCCCGCGGCTTGTGGAAAAGCTCGACAGTCGCCGCCAGCAGGGCCGGCAGGGTAATGATACCGAGGACCAGCAGGGGCGCGGCGGCGCCGAGGCCGGAGAGCAGCACCCAGTTGCCCAGCAGCAGCAGCAGCAAGCCGGCGGGGACCAGGCTGCGCCGGAGATTGTCGAGGATCTTCCATTGCGACAAGCCGGACAGAGGATTGGCGATGCGCCGGGCATCGGGTCCCGGAACGCGAGGCAAGAGCCACTGGGCGATTTGCCAATCGCCGCGAATCCAGCGATGGCGCCGATTGATGTCGGCGCTGTAACGGGCAGGATATTCTTCATACAACTCAACGTCGCTGACCAGTGCCGAGCGGGCATGGCAGGACTCGATCAAATCATGGCTCAGGACCGTGTTCTCCGGGAAACGGCCGGCGACGGCTTGTTGAAATGCGTCCACATCATAGATTCCTTTGCCAATGAACGAACCCTCTTCGAACACATCCTGATAGACGTCCGAAACCGCGCGGGTGTAAGGGTCAATCCCGACGTCACCCGCAAACAGTTTGACGAACCAGGACCGTCCGGCGCTGGGCAAACTCACCCCGACGCGCGGCTGCAAGATGCCGTAGCCCTCGGTCACCACGCCCTTGACCGGATCGAACTGCGGCCGGTTGAGCGGGTGAGCCATCGTTCCGGCGAGCTGGCGGGCGGCATCGCGAGGAAGCTGCGTGTCGGTGTCGAGGGTGATGACGAACTTGACGGCCGGCAGAATAGAAGTATCGCCGACGATTTCAAGAAAACAGTCCCTGGACCCGCCGCGGAGCAGGGCGTTGAACTCCGTCAGTTTGCCCCGCTTGCGCTCGTACCCCATCCACAGGCCTTCGACTTCGTTCCAGCGGCGCGGCCGGTGGAAGAGGAAGAAGATATTAGGCCGGTCGGACGCATACTTGGCATTGAGCATTTCTATGCCCGCACGTGCGCACCGAAGCACCAGGGTGTCCTCCGGCTGGGTCTCCCGAGGCGCGTCCTGGAAATCGGTCAGCAAAGCAAAATAGAGATGCTGGTCCCGGTTCGCCAGATAATGAATCTCGACGGTTTCGACCAGCCGGGCGACCGTCCTGGGGTTGGTCAACATCGTCGGCACGACCACCATGGTCCGGCACTCGGGCGCGATGCCGTCGGAGTAATCCAGGCGCGGCAGCAGGCGGGGTTTCACCAAAAGGGTGGAAAGCCAGTTCATCAACGCGACGGCCAGTTGGCTGGAACAAAGCAGGAACACGAGCGTGAAGAAGGCCAGCCTCCAGCCCTGTACCTCGAACGCCCGCGCTTGCTGGATTAAGCCGAGAGTCCCCAGCACCGTGAGCAACGAAACTCCGCCTCCATAGAACGCCATTGGAAAGCGGCGGATGCGCCGCTCGAGGGCTGTTCGCCAGGGGTGGCGCATTTCTGCCGCGCGTTCCAGCGCCGCCAGGCCCTTGTCGACCAGGTGAAATCCCACATGCGCGGTCCGGTCCTGAATTCCTCTTTCCCGGGCGCTGGCTTCGGCCAGTTGGATGGCCTTTCGCGCCACCTCCGACTCCGGCAGCCCGCTGTGGCGGGAAATGGCCTCGACTGAGTGGCGATAGCGATCGCGGGTGGAGAAGTCCATCTTCCCGTAAACGCCGGCGGGGTCGAGGCGGAGCGCCTGATCGACCTGGCTCATCGTCTCGACGAACTCGCGCCAGTCCAAGGCGCCCAGAAAGCGCAGACTGCCGATGGTATGACTGACGGAGACCTGGTCGGCGGCCTGGTTCTGGCTCTCGAGGTGGACCAGTTGCTCGAGGGAAAGTCCCTGGTCCGTGAGCCGTTGCTCGAGCCAAGCCCGCGCCAGGTGCATCGCCGGGCTTTGGCGGGACAAGCGTTGGGAGAACTCCGCCACGAAGGCGCTGGACAACCGCAGGGTGGACTGCGCCATGTCGGCCACCACCACGACGAGGTGAGAGGGTTTCTTCTCCGCCATCTCCTGCAGGCGCTCGACCCACAGGTCCGCCAGGTCGCGATCGTGCCGCACGATCATCAGCCGCGAGGTGACCCGGCGCAGATTCTCGATCAAGGCCAGCCGGAGCATGATCGGAATGGCCCACAACTCGCCCAGTTTCAAGGCCGACACCGTTTGGTAAGCCGCGATGAAGGCGCGCAGCGGCTCGGCGTCAATCTGCGCATCCACGTGGGAAATCAATTCGAGCGCCAGGTCATAGACGCGCGGCAACCCGGCCGAAGCCCCCGCCACGAGGCGGGGGAGTTCCCGGCTGTAACCCCGGGGCAAATGCCGGCGGGCCATCTGGATCTGCTCTTCGATCAGGTAGAAATTGTCGAGCAACCATTCGGCCGCGTGGGTGACGCGCCGGGTTTGGTCCACCGCCTGAGTCGCGCGGTTGTAGGCCTTTAAAACCTGCTCATTTTCACCCAGCCGCGCGAGCAATCGGTTGGCGCCGCGCCGGGTGACGACCGGGTGATTCTCGGCGAGGGCTTTGGCGTGGTTGGCCAGTTGCTCGATGCTGAACACTTCTCCACGCAGCGGCGGCTCGTTCGCCGGGGGACGCACCTGCACATACCCGGCCACCCGGCCAAGCAACCCTTCCAGGCTGATTTCTTTTCCAGACGCGGTATTCAGGATGAGCCTCTCACGGGATGTGACCGGGTCGGTCGGCCCGGCGCCGGAACCTGGTCAGGTCCTGGAGCGTGAGTCATTGCCCGGAGGGAGAAAGAGCTTGCTGACAAACTTCACTGGTTTCTCCCTGGCATTGGGGTTGTGTCGAAAACACCGCGGAGTCCGTGCTTGAAATCCGCGTAGGTCTTGCAGTCAGCCCGGGCGTTGCTCCGGTAGGAAAGACTGCCGACGAGGCTGAGCAGCGGGTGGCGGCGGTGCCAAACGCTGTTCCACGTCCGCCGCAGAACGCGCCCCAAGGAATAGAAGCGCTGGTTGCAGGTGATCATTTCCCGGATGATGCCGTCCTGAGAGAAATGCCTATGCCGGGCCACCGGGAACGTCAGCGTGTAGTATTTCCAGTCTTCCGGAAACCTATTAAGGGCGATGCGAGCCTCCGATTTCATCTGGTCCCACAGGCGTGTCCCCGGCAGGGGGGTCAGAAACAGGGTGTTGAGATGGTCCAAGCCGTACTCGGTGGCCGCCGCGGCGATCCGTCGGCCGATGCCTGGTTCATCGATGTCCAGACCGATGATAAAGGAGCCCACGACCAGAATCTTGTGCCGCTGGATGCGCTCGACCGAGGCGCGGAAATCCCGGCCCTTGATCAGGTTGAACTTCTTGCCCAGTTCCCGCAGCCCCGCGGGCGTCGGGGACTCGAAGCCGATGAACACGCCTTGGCACCCGGCCCGTGCGGCCAACTCGAGGACTTCTTCGTCATCGGCAAAATTAATGGTGGCCTGTGCCACCCACTGCTTGCGCAGGTTTGCCTGAGCCAAGGCGCGAAACAACTCCTTGGCCCGGGCGACATGTTCCGGGCGCGTGCCGATGAGGTTGTCGTCCACCACCAGCACCCGTTTCTCACGGATCGACTTGAATTCGCGGACGACCTCGGCAATGGGTCGTTGCCGGTAGAGGGCTCCGTTGAACGTTGTCACGCTGCAGAAGTTGCAGCTCAAGGGACAGCCGCGCGTGGTCTGAATGGCTCCGAAGGCATATCGAGCGGGGAGCAAATCGTGACGGGCGGGCGCTAGGTCCTTCAGATCGGCATGGCCTCCGTCGTAGCGGTGCTTCCGCCTGCCATGCCGGGTGTCCTCCAGGACTTGGGGCCAGATGCCCTCCGCTTCCCCCGTAACCACCGAGTCCACACGTTCCATGACCTCGTCCACGCACATGGTGGCGTGAATGCCGCCCAGGACCACCGGTACACCCATACCCCGGAAGTGAGCGGCCACCTCATAGGCGCGGTTCGCCTGCGAAGTGAACGCGGTAATGCCCACCAAGTCGGGCCGGGGCATGGCAGAGTAGTCCGGCCTGCCGAGGTTCTCGTCCACGATGGTGACTTCCCAGTCCGGCGGAGTCAGGCCTGCGAGCACCATCAGGCTGAGCGGCTTCCACACGCGGTAGCGGTTCCACCCGCTCCCGTCGACCTTGACGCTGCTGACCAGCGGATTGGACGGATTGACCAAATAGAGTCGCATCACCGTTTCCCCTTTCACTAGTTACCTTTCTCTTCTGAGGGTGTGCTATTGCCACGCAACCCTCTCCCCTCGCCCCGAGACTGGCGGGCTTCCCCTCGCCCTTTGGTTTTCATTAAAGCATCTCTTCGCGGGTACAACCAGCAGGCGAAGTGCCGATAGTCTGCGGCAAGTCGCAACTCACTGAGGTCCAACTGCTTTCGCAGTTGGCCGGTTGTGCAACGGTTGTCACCCCGTCTAAGGAATCGTGCAAATCGCCCGGCTTTAGTCCCGCCCGCCGTGCAATGTGCGCAGAATGGCGTTGAGATAATCCAGGGGATTGGCGGCGCAGAGTTGGAGGGCTTGGGCGAGGCACTGCTCGGTAAAGCCAATATCGTTGCGCCGGCGCGCCAACTCCGCAAATTGGGTGAGCACGTCGTAGAGGAAGAAACCCAGGCGGGTGTAGCTATCCTGCACCTGGAATTGTGACGGATCACATAAAACTAGGTTGCTGGATTCCCAGCGGGCGCCCGTCGCCGCACGCCTCCGGAGCCGTCTCCAGTTATACGCGGCGGGCGCCGGGTTCCAAAAACCCGATGCCCGGATGTTCCCGCGGGCGGGAAGAAGGTCCGCTAATAGCGCGAGCGGGCTCCTCTTCCGTAACCACCGCCGCCGGTCGAACGTTCCTCGCGCGGACGGGCTTCATTGACGGTCAAGGCGCGCCCTTTCCAATCCTTGCCGTTCAAGGCGAGGATCGCCGCAGTGGCGGCTTCCTGCGTGTTCATGGTGGCAAAGGCAAAACCTCGAGCCTGACCGGTGAATTTATCCTTGATTACCGCGATTTCATTGACCGGACCGTGCTCGGAGAGTTTGTCTCTCAGATCGCTTTCGGTGATGTCGCTGGGGAGGTTGCCGACGTATAATTTTGTGCTCATGGTGATTGATTAGTCTACTGCTTTTCCCAGGGTGTTCCCGACGCTCGGGTTTCAAATCATCACTGAAGCGAATTCATTGAGGATCTTCCTGCCTCGAAATCGGCAAGTTGGCTAAATGCGAAGCTACTCTAAGCCGGACGGGATGACAAAGCAACCTTTGTTTGCATCTATTTCGCATTGATCACGCCCCGCAGCGCAAGTGGGTCCCAGGGCCGGCAGGACGTCAATTCTTGGAGCGCCCAACATGGCCCGGCGCGAGGAACAGGCCAGTGACAAAGCGCCAGTGGTAATACGGCGTGAAGCATTGAGGCCACCGCAATGGCAATTCCCGCCTTGGCGATGGACAAAGAGGTTCCAGAGCGTTAAGCTGGAGCATTATACGGAACGCCGCCTCCGACCGTGAACAGCCGCTCAAGGGACGGATTGCGGCGTGTTGTGTCGGCGTGAATGTGGGCTCCCTGACGGTGAAAGTGGCGGTCGTGCGCGGCGACACCCGGCAGGCCAGGGTCATGCCCCACCAGGGCCGTCCTGTGGAGGTCCTAAAGCAGATGCTCGAGGCGGCAGAGTTTGCCGGCGCTGATTATTTCGGCGTCTCCGGGCATTTGGGGCACGTTTCCGAGGCGGCGGCCATCCAGCGAGCGTTGCGCGAGTCGCCGGCCGCCTTCGGTGCGGTGGTCTCGCTGGGCGCAGAGTCGTTCCTGGTTTATCTGCTCACCGAAGGGAGGATCGTCAACGTCCTGTCACACAACAAATGCGCCGCCGGCAGCGGCGAGTTTTTCGTCCAGCAGATTGGCCGGATGGGGCTGGACCTCGAAGAGGCAATCCGGCGGTCGTTCCAGGGAAAGGTCGTGCCCCTGGCCTCGCGCTGCTCGGTCCACTGCAAATCGGACATCACGCACAAGCTCAACCGGCAGGAAGCGGCGCCGGAGGACATTCTGCACACGCTGCACGACAGCATGGCCAGCAAGGTGGTCGCGCTCCTGGAGAAGGCACAACGCCAGATGCGGCGAGTGCTGTTGATCGGCGGCCTGACGCGCAACGGAGCGATGGTGGCCGCGTTGCGGGAGAGACTCCCGGCCACGGAGTTCACGGTGCTCCAGGAGAGTCCGTGGTTCGAGGCCTGGGGCAGCGCGCTCCTGGCGCGGGACGAGCCTCTATACACCCAGCCCAGTTTTTCAGTTCGGGCCAGCCTGGGTCATCTTCCGCCGTTGAGCCGCTATGCCGACCGGGTCGAGGTCATCGGCGCGGCAGTCCGACAGGCGCCCCCTGAAGGTCCAACGGTCCTGGGAGTGGATGCCGGCTCGACCACAACCAAAACCGTTCTGCTCGATCCCGCGACTGGTGGCATGGTGGCCTCTCATTATACGCGCACCAACGGTGATCCGGTGGGGGCGGTCCGGGAGTGTCTCCGGTTACTGGCCGGCCAAACGGGCTGCGGCCGGGTAGGCCTCGTGGGGACTACTGGCTCGGCCAGAGAACTCATTGGCGCTTACCTGGGCACCGAGCATGTGTATAACGAGATCTCGGCCCAGGCCGCCGGTGCGGCGCACTTCGACCCGGATGTCGACACCATCTTTGAAATCGGCGGCCAGGATTCCAAGTACATTCATTTGCGCAACGGCGTGCCGATTGACTATGCGATGAACAACGCGTGCTCAGCCGGCACGGGGTCCTTTCTCGAGGAGAGCGGCCAAGGCGATTTGGGGGTGGCCGTGTCTGAGATTGCCGACCTGGCGCTGGCCGCCCCTGCTCCGGTGCAGTTCAAGGCGACCTGTGCGGCGTTCATCAACTCCGATATCCGGCTGGCGCAGCAGGAGGGTCATTCGCGGGACGCCATTGTCGCCGGGCTGGTTTATGCGATCGCGGGCAACTATCTGACCCGCGTGAAGGGGTCTCGTTGCGTGGGCCGAAAGGTCTTCTTGCAGGGCGGCGTCGCCTTGAATCGCGCGGTGGGGCACGCCTTTGCCCATAGCGTCGGGCGCCAGATCGTCATTCCACGCAGCCCGGAGTTGCTCGGGGCCTTGGGGGTCGCACTGCTGGCACTGCAGCGGCGCGGATCGCAGCATACCGCCGATGAGATACGCGACCTGCTGGCGCTGGCCGGGCCGGAGCTCAAACGGGTGGGCCGATTCACCTGCGGCGCCTGCAAACTGGCTTGCAGCATTGATCGTTTCGAAGTCGCGGGCCGCCGTTTTCCCTTTGGCGGCCGCTGCAGCCTCTACGAGAACGTCTGGAAACGCAAGTCGCGGACCGCTCCGGCTCCCGACCTGGTGGAACAAAGGGCAAAGCTGCTTTTTGACTCGGCCAACCAATCCCCAGCCAAAGGAGGGCTCGGGGAGGAGGGTATCCAACCTCACGCAAACAACAAATCGGGCGCCCCTGCCCAAGGCGCCCAACCGCGCCTTTCCCTGCTCCAAAACGCCAGCCTCAGGGTTCAGCGCCTCCTGCCATCCTCGCTCCCCCACTCTCCATCCCCGCCGCCTTCGCCGACGGCCCCGCGACCTTTGCTTGGCATTCCACGGGCGCTGACGACGCACTCGTTGTTCCCGCTTTACTCGACGTTCTTTTCGAGCCTGAGCCTGGAGGTGGTGTTGTCCAAGGTCGACCCCCGGGGTGAACTGAAGTCCTACTCCGGGTTTTGTTTTCCCGCGCAGATCGCGCACGGCGCTCTCTTGGACCTGGCCGAGCGAGGCCTCGGATTGGTTTTCCTGCCGCACATCGTGCGGATGCCCCAGGAGAACGCTTGCCGCGATTCCTACCTGTGCCCGGTGACTCAGGCCGGGCCCTATTTCCTGGCCAAGGCCTTTCCCGGCCTGCGCTTCCTTTCGCCCGTCCTGGATTTTACCCGCGGCTACGAAGCCAGTTCGGCCCTGGTGGAAATGGCCATCCGGGAGTTGGGAACGCCGCGCGAGCCGGCTGAGTTGGCCTGGGCGACGGCCGTGCGCGCCCAGACGGAAACCGAGCGCGCCCTGGGCGAGTTGGGCAAGCGGGCTCTGTCACAAGCGCTGACCGCAGGAAAACCGGCGATTCTGCTCGCGGGCCGCAGCTACAACGCCTTTACGCCGGAGGGTTCGCAATCGGTGGGCAAGAAGCTCTCGAGCATGGGCGTGACCGTCATCCCGGCAGACTGCCTTGCGCCGGTCGGAGATGGCCCTACAGTGTGGTACACGGCCAACCAGATTCTCAACGCCGTCGCCCTGGCCAAGCAGCATCCGAACCTCTTCCTGCTTTGCGTGAGCAACTTCAGTTGCACCATCGATGCCTTCACTCATGCTATGCTGGCTTCCGAACTGGGCTCCAAACCCTACCTCATCATCGAGATCGACGCCCACACCGCCGATGCCGGGGTCCAAACTCGCCTCGAAGCCTTTCTGGACGTCGTCACGAACTATCGAGAGGCGCATGCCAGCCCCAGCCAAGCGTTCACGCCCTGCCGTCTGGGCCCGGGCGGCCAGGTCATCCGTTCCAATGGCACGCGCGTCCCGCTCAGCGACGCGCGCGTTAGGATTTATTTCCCCAACTTCTCCCAGCACCATGCCGGGGCCTTTGCGATGGCCACCCGCTGGCTGGGCCTGCACCCCGGCGCGCTGCTGCCGCTGGATCGCAGCCGACTCGAACGCGGTCTCCAACACACCTCGGGCCGCGAGTGCCTCCCGCTGCCCATCTGCATCGGCCAACTCCTCCACATGAGCAGCCACCGGCAACCCGGCGAGATCGCCGGCTTCTACATGATTCGCGGCGGCGCCCCCTGCGTCAGCGACTCCTATATGGGCTACTTCGAGCGCTTCATCACCGAGCAGTGCTTGAGGGATGTCTTTCTGCTCAATCCGGACGCGGATAACAATTATCTCGGCTTCGGCGCCGCCACGCTGGCGCGCCATCTCTCGCCCGCGATTGTGGCGGCAGACATCCTCGTCGAGATAGAGCACGTGCTGCAGGTGGTGGGCGCCCCCGGCTGCCTGGAGCGGCTGCGGGAGGAGTGGCGGCGGTTTGCCGGGGCGATGGGCTCGCTGGATCAGTTCCAGGCGGAACTGCCCGAATTGGTCGGGCGTCTGGCGGCGCTGCCACGAACTCGAAGTCCTTTGACCTGCCCGCGGGTCGTAGTGACCGGCGACTTCTTCACCCGGTTCAGTCCGTTTTTCATGGAAGGCGTCGCTGAGCTTTATGCTGCGCGCGGCATCATTCTCAAGCCGGTGGACCTGGGCGACCTTCTCCTCTACGGCGCCTATCACCGCATCGCTCAGACCGCCGGCGGTTGGGGACTCAAGCCGGGCAGCCTGGCGCTGGCCAAGGCATGCTCGCGGGTGTTTCAGCCGGACGGCAAGGACTATTTGCGGAAGTGGGCCGGCTACCAGGCCGAGCGGTGGCATGAACAACATTACCGAGGTCTGTTCCTCGAGACCGGCCTGCTGGTGGCTGGGTCGAACAAGGTCTCCTCTTTGTTCGAGAAAGCGGTCGAACACGTCTCGCCGGCCCTCTACGGCGAGACCATTCCAACCATCGGCAAAGGCCTGGACGCCGATAGCGAGGGATATGACGGCATCATTGTCATTGGGCCGTTCAATTGTCTGCCCTACCGGATTTCGGAAGCCATCCTCAAGCCGCTGAGCTTGCAGCGCGGCACGCCCATCCTGACCTACGAAAGCGACGGCTACGCCGTCTCGCCCGCCTTCCTCCGGCAGGTCGATGTGCACGTCCAGCAAGTCCTGGAGCACGCAGCCAAACATCAGGCATCCAGAGAGGCGACGCCTCCGGACTGGCCATATCGCAGGCGGGATTCGCCGCTTCAGGCTTGACAGGTGTGGAACATGCTGGCGAGCAGTATCACCTCGGGATGGGCCGCTGCCAGCTTGGGCAGGACGAGCAGGATGCGGGAGCGGTGGGCGGCCAGTTTCTCGCGAAGCGGACGCAGGTCACTCACTTTGTCCCACTGGAGCTTTTTGAGGTCGAGCACAATGCGGGTCTTGCTTCGGGCCAGCGAATCCCGGATGCGTTGGCCCAGGCTCGCCGCCTCGACGGGGGACAGGACGCCTTCCAACCGCATCCACACCTGCTGTTTGGCCTCTTGCGGCTCGACCTGGACTGAGAGATTGCGGAACGCGGTCTCGCGGGAGAGTTCCTCCCACATCTCGTAGCCGGCCCGGCGTTTGGCGGGCATCCGGTACGCCGTTCGCATCAGCTTGGGATGCTGAAAGAGGTCCAGCTTCAGCGTCAGACCGGTCCACAGGGCGGCGCCGAGGGCCATCACGGACCTGAGCCGCTCTGCCAGCGCTGGAGAACCCAGTTCAGCTTGGATGCGCCTCTCCAGATCACTAATCCACTTCCGTATGGCCGCGTTTGGACCCAGCAACCTCCCCGCGAGAAACGCCGGATAGGCCCCCCTCAGTTCCTTGGCGTAAAACTCGGCCTTCTGGCGCAAGAAGGGGTTCACTGAGTCTTTGAGCTTCCGGTAGCCAAGCAGCCGCGCTTCCAGGGTGCGGAAAATGCTCGGGCCAAGCCGCTCGAAATCCTGCTCAAAACACCATCCTTGGATAGCCTCGATTTCCTCGGGCGAGAGTGTCGGGTGTTTGATCATCGTTGCGAATCCGTCGCCCCGCCGGTAGAAGAGGTCTTTGTCCTTGGCGTAGGCCTCCTGCAACAGATTGTCCTTGATGGCCCGTTCATAAAAAGGGGTGCCTGGGACCGGACCGTAGATCAGGAACTGCGCCAGCGCCGGTTTGAGCTTCATCAGCCCGTCCAGTTCCTGCGCCACAACTTCGGGGGTTTGGTAATCAAACCCGAGGATCATAGAGGTCAGGATCGTGATGCCGTGCTCGCGAAATTCCGTGAACATCTCCTGGATCGGCCGCCCCTGCTGCTTGGCGTAACCGGAGCGCGTCCCTTCGTACCCGATCCAAAAACCGTCAATGCCCATCTCCAGAATCTCCTCGACCGTGTATTGGCTCAGGGCCTTGACGCTCGAAAACGCGAAGATGGACAAGGTCTTCCCGCCCTTCATCACACAGTCGCGGAACTCCATGGCCCGCTTTTTGTTGAGCAGGAAGTCCTCATCGAGGATGAGCAACACCAGCTCCGGGTTCAGATCGAGGTAACGTCTGGCGACGGCGTAGATGTCCTTGCCCTCGGGCAGCAGTTTGATGTGGTTGCGCGAGAAGAAATGCGAGGTGCAGCAAAAGTCGCAGCCATTGGGGCAGCCCAGGCCGGCGAAGATTTTGCCGGTGCCAGAGACCCTACACCCAAATACTTCAAGCCAGCTCACCAGTAGTGGCTGGTGGTAGGGCATCGGGATTTCGGGTTCGCCCAGCAAGCGCCGGAAGAAGCCTACGCCTTCCTCCCGGCAGAAGTAATCGCCGTAGGGTTTGAGGGCCGCGTCGTCGAGCACCGTCCCGTAGCCGCCCAGGACAATCTTGCTTTGAGGGGCGTACTCCCGGATCAGGGCGACGACCTCTTTCATCCTGTGCATCACCGCCAGCAGGAACGAGACGCCCACGTAATCGTAGCCCTTCTTGAGTTCGTGGATCAACTCGCGCTTGGACGGATACTGCAGCACTACCACGGGGGCGTCGAGGTTTGCCGCGATGTACTCGAGCGAAAAATGGATGTTGAAGGTGCGCGGGCTAAACAGGCCCTGCGCTCGCGTCACCTGTCCGTACAGGAGTTCATAGCCGACCGAGGGGGCATCGCCGTATTTTGGCCCCAGCGGCCTGCAGACGCTGGTTAGTAGGACTTTCCGGCTCATTTTATGCCTTTGACGCTCCTTTCAGGAACGGGGTGAACAAATCAATGGGCGCCGCCAGGAACGTGGTCGTGTCGGGACCACAACCATCAACGACATGGCGACAGCCTTCCTCGATGCCCGTCAGCTTTCCACAAAACGCAGTTTCGAACATACTCATTAAAGCATCTCGCTGCGGGCACAACCAGCAGGCGCAGTGCCGACAGTCTGCGGCAAGTCGCAACTGACTGAGGTCCAACTGCTTTCGCAGTTGGCTGGTTGTGCAAGGGTTGTCATCCCGTCTAAGGAATCGTGCAAATTGCCCGGCTTTGGTCCCGCCCACCGTGCAATCTGCGCAGAATGCACTGCTTAGGAACCGCGCACTTGGGCCTCCGACATCCGTAACGCCTTGATTGGCAACGTCCCCGAAGAGGAACACCCGGCGGCACAGTTCAAGCTGGACCGAGGAACATGGAACACCTCGGTCCCTTGACCGGGCCAGGCGAGATTCTCGTTTGGACGAAACCAAATTTATGTATGCGATCAAGTTTATCTGGGTGCTAGCGCTTGACCTGGTCAAGCAAGCCTGGCTGCTGCCACAAACGGTCAGGCTCGCCCTTCTGCAAAGGCGGCAGCAGCGCACGCGGCACCAATTCGAAGCCGAACGGCTCGACCGGATACGGAACCCGTCGAAGTACGCCGGAAGATGAGCCTCAAAATGAATTGGACTCCTTTGGACCTCACCGTCCGCGTCGGCTGCAACCTGGCCTACGAAGCCACCGCGGCGACGCAAGTATCCTTGGGCCCGTGGTCAGTTTTCTTGCGCGACCAATCCGGTCCGCAAAGCGAAACGCACCAGACCCGGGATGTCGAAGATGTTCAAGCTAGCCATCAACTTCGCGCGATGGTACTCGACGGTTTTTTCGCTGAGCTTCAGGATCGGAGCGATGGCCTTGGCGGTTTGGCCTTCGGCCAGCAGTTGGAGGACCTCGCGCTGGCGCTCGGTCAACTGATCGAGCGGGCTGCGGGCGCGGGCGAGGTGCTGGAGGGGGAACTTCTTGGGGAACTGGCTGGCGATTTCCCGGCTGAGATAGACTTGGCCGCCCGCCACCGTTCTGAGGGCCGCTGGCAATTCGGCGGTCGCCGCGCGTTTGAGCAGGTAGGCCGACGCGCCGGATTTCAAGGCCTGCAACACGTACTCGTCGTTGGAGTGCATTGAGAGGATGATCACCCGCACGTGCGGGAAGTCCCTGGTGATGCGCGCCAAAGCCTGGAGGCCATTGAGGCCGGGCATGGAGACATCCATCAGCACCACGTCTGGCTGCCGCGCCTTGATGAGGTCAAGGACCTCGCGGCCATCACTGGCCTCGCCCGCGACTACCACTCCCGGAAGCTTCTCCAGCAGCGCCCGGATGCCGGCCCTCACGAGCGTGTGGTCGTCGGCCAGCAGGACCCGGATGGGTTTGGCCGAGGCATCCAATGTGATCGAGGTCCTCATATTCATATAGCTCCGGCCAAGACCGCGGGTTGCGCCCACTTTAATGGGAACCAGGCGTGGACCTCGGTGCCTCGGCCCGGAGTGGAATCGTACTCGAGTCCCCCGCCCGCCAGTGTCGCGCGCTCTTCCATGCTCAACAGGCCGAGACTGGCGCCGCGCACGGCTCGTTCCCGGACGCTGGCCACATCAAAGCCGACGCCGTCATCGCGCACAGACAAATGGAGTTGCTGATCGCCATCGTTCTTGCTCAATTCCACGGTCACGGTGTGCGCCTTGGCATATTTCACCACGTTGGTCAGTGCTCCCTGGGCCACCCGGTAACATTCGGTTTCGATCATGGGGTCCAGGCGCTGCTTCAAGGGGTCCGCGCGGACCTCGGCCTGCAGGCCGGCCAGGGTTGCCTGGCGGCCGGTGTACCAGCGCAACGCCGCTTCCAGGCCCAAATCGTCGAGCATGGACGGGCGCAAGTTCAGCGCCAGGTCATGCACTTGTTCCTGCACGCGCTCGACCACCTGCAGGCTCTCTTTCAAGCGCGGCGCCAGGGCGTCGGCGCCCGGCGATTGCAGCATCGCTTGCAGGTCCAGTTCGGCGACGGTGAGGGCCTGTCCGATTTCATCGTGGAGCTCCCGGGCGAGGTGCCGGCGTTCGGTCTCCTGCACTTCCACCAGCCGGCGGGAGAGCACCTGAAGTCTTTGGCTGGATTCCCTGAGTCTGCCCTCGGCCCGCTGGCGCGCCGTTTCGCGCTGCTGCAAGGCTTCGGCCATCTGGTCAAAGGAAAGTGTCAGTTGTCTCAATTCATCCCGCGCGCGGGGCAAGCCAGTGCGAGCGCCGTGATCCCCCGCGGCCAGCCGCGCGGTGAAATTCACCAGCGCCTGTATCGGGCGCAGGATCAGGTAATGGCTGCCGATCCAGCCGAGCACGAGGACCAGGCCGGCCACTATCCCCACTGACGCCAGGTTGCGCATCATGACCCGGTTCGGTTCGGCAAAGAGGACCTTCTCGGAGATGCTCAGGATGCCGATCACGTCGCCCGCCAAGAGCGCGCTGCGGGTGGACGTGAAATCATACAGAACCCGAACGCCTTTCGGGTCCACCGCCTCCATGACGCCGTTTTTTTGAGCCAGAATGGCATCTAAAGCCGGCTTTTGTGGCAGAGGGTCCGCGACCAGCCACTTTGCCAGCGCGGGATGACGAACCAGGATCATCCCGTTGGTGTCGATCCTGGTCCAGGTGGCCCCTTCGGGCAGCAGCCTCTCGAGCGCATAATCCGAACCGTTCAGCCAGGCCAAATCCAGCGCGGCGAAGACCACGGCCTGCACCTGGCCGGATGGATCGAGAACCGGGTAGGCGAGATTGACGGTGCGCGCGCCCGTAATGCGGCCGACCTCATAGTCGCCAATGGAAAAGGCGCGTGACGAAAGCGCGCGTTGGAAGTAGGGACGATCGGCCAGGTTGAACCTGTTCGTCGCCGGGAGGGCGCTGGCCGCGACATCCCCGTTGGTCTTGATCACTCCCAGGTTGGCATAGCGCGGGTAGTCTGCGAAGAGCGTGCGCAGCAAGTCATTGCACTTGCCCCAACGGCCCAATTGCACTTGTGAAGACGCCGCCACCACGCGCAGCAGTTGTCGCGTCCCCAGGATCATCTCCTCCTCTTTCCGGGCTGAAAGCTTGACTATGTCTTGCGAGCGTTGCCTCAAAGCCGTGATCTTGCCTCGCCGCTCTTGCCGTGCAATGTGGAGGGTCAGCACCACCGGCGGGAGCGAAGCCAGCACCACCAGCAGCAACAGGCGGAGCCTCAAGCCGGAAAAAAGCTGATTCATAGTGCGCATGATGCCCTCCTGCTTCAAATCGCTCAGTTTTTGACCGTCAGCTTGTTCTCGACCCTTTTCGCGCCCAGGGCTTTGCCGGCGGCCTCTGCGGCACTGTTCCTCTGAGCGCTCGTGTTAACAAGGCCGCTTAACTGGACGACCCCATCGGAAGCTGTGACCTCGACTCCGTCGTATTTGTAATCGGGGCTTGCCGCCAGGGCCTCCCGGACACGCTCAGCCGTGCGGCTGTCTTCAATACGCTGGTCCGTGATCTGATTGCGGTCGCGCTCGCCCGCCCGTGCGTCGTCAATTCGGCGGCCGGTGTGTTGAATGCCTTCGCCGGCGTTTTGAACGTCCTTGCCAAAGCCGCGGGCAGTGTTGCAGCCGACCCCGACAATGGCCAAGGAGGCGGCGACGAGGAGCAGAAGAATGATGCGTTTGATGAATGCGCTCATGTCAGTAGGTTTAGCAAGTGCGGGGCCGTTTCTCCTGACACGGCCCCAACCTGCTGCCGTTTAGTCACTTGCGCCTTTGCGGCCCCGGGCATCTGCTGCCACCGGCCCGAGGGCATCGTGCAAGTTGCCTGGGTTTGGTCACGCACGTCATGCAAGTTGCACCACGACCAGGATGCCGACCACCACCGCCAGACCGCAGACAAACCCGACCGGTTCGACCCCGACGGCCAAGACCTGTCGCGCAAAGCGATCCCGCATCGCGGGCGCCCAATACCACGGCCGAACAGCGAGACCCAGGACTGTCCCGATGAGCGGCGCGGCCCTCTTGGCTCTGCAGCCTGTTGACGCGTGCCGGCCCGTCAGGCTCCTCTGCGCCTGGCAAAGAGGTTGAGGACTATCATGACCAGCGCAATTACCAGGAAGAGATGGATTATCCCTCCCATGGTGTAACTGGTTATGAGACCGAGCAGCCACAGAATGATCAGGACCGCCGCAATTGTGTACAACATATTGTTTCCTTTCGTTTTGATGTTTCTTGGTTTACCAGCAGGACATCTCTAACATTTCAAGGGTCATTCGTTCACTGACAAATCGCCTCAAGGGGCGATCTTGTCGCTCAACCACTGCCGGGCCTGCTGGAAGCCGTCCTTCAACTCGTTATAGGCCTTCTTGGAGCCGGCCTTGACGTCGTCCCAGGTGGATTCGGTGGCGGCCTTGACCTTGTCGAGCTGTTGGTTCAGTTTATCCGCCTTGTCGCGCAACGCCTGAAGCTTGGGTTTCGCATCGGCTTTGGCGGTGTCGCTGGCCTTTTCGACCTTCGCCGAGAGTTCGTCCAGGTCCCGGTTCAGCGCGGCCAACCGGGCCTGCATGGTTTCCACAAACTCCTTTTTCTGCGCGTAGGTGTAGTCCTTCATGTCCTGCGCGGCCTCTTTGGTTTCGGTTTTGACTTTGTCCAACTGTTTCGCGGTGGCCTCCCGATTCTCGGTTTCGGATTTTTCCGACTGGCCGCAGCCCACCGCAAACGCGGAGACGGCGAGGAGAGTGATGAGTAAGTGTTTATGTTTCATAATCGTGATCTTGAGTTTCTTGCGTGATCGGATGCGGCCCTGGAACTATGCGCCCACAAGGCACTCCTGCGGGTTGGAATTTGAAGGCTGATGGTGGTCCACGGCCTCCGGGTTGGTTCGGTTGATGACCTCGCGGGCACTGGCTGTTTCCTCCTGGGTTCCGTGGGCGATCAACACAAACTTGCCAGTCTTGACCGCGGTTTCGTAACGCAGAACGCTGTCCTTGGGGATGCCCAGGCTGTAGAGCCCGGCGCCAATCGCGGTCAGCCCCCCTACCACCACGGCGCTTTCCAGCGCGCCGACGACCCATGTGACGAGCGGCCCCGCCACCAGCAGTGCGCCCAGGCCGGGGATCCAAAAGAACGCCGAACCGAAGAGTAACGCCCACAGCCCGCCCCAGAAGGCGCCCTGCTTTCCCCAGTATCTCATTCGGTCACCCGTGGTGTAGTACCCGACCACGTGTTCCTCGGTGTGATAGTCGCGTCCGACAATCGATAGTTTCTCCATGTCGAAACCTGAGCGTTGCAGTTCCTTGACGGCAGCCTCGGCCTCGGCGTGCGATTTGTAGATCGCCACGACCGCATTGTTTGAAGTGATATTGCTCATTTTGCGTGCCCTCTCGT
>Ga0181524_10001748_pt1 | contig 24105 bp, 19 predicted proteins | sample PEATcosm2014_Bin_34_FD_119761 | JGI IMG/M metagenome (GOLD analysis project Ga0181524, IMG submission 119761) | Peatland microbial communities from MTU Mesocosm Facility, Houghton, MI, USA - PEATcosm2014_Bin05_60_metaG | ecosystem: Environmental > Terrestrial > Soil > Wetlands > Peat | place... | reverse complement strand
TTTGCTGCGGTTGCATCAATGGACTGGGCCAGCGATCCTTTGAGGTGAATTGAAAATTGAGGATTGAAAAATGGTCATTGGTCATTGAAGAATGGCTGCGAATGACGCCGAACGAACTCTCGACGACCCATTGACCAATGCTCAATACTCAATTCTCAATGAACCCCTTCCAGCAATTCGGTTGGAGAGGAGGTCTGAGGCGCCGCCTCGTTAGGTCAACGGCCCTGTGCCTGAAAGTGAAGGGGCTTGACTCTGCCCGGGTTTCCGCCCATTTTCCCCGCAATGATCAAATCTGAGACGGCGCTTCGCCGTCGTCCGTGACCGTAGTTATGGGTGGAAAAGCGACAGAACAAGTTCGTCTTTTCCGGGCTGGCGTGTTGGCCTGCTTCTTTGGCTCGGGCATTGCCAGTCTCATGCTGGAAGTCGTCTGGGCCCGCATTCTCGGGACGGTTTTTGGGAACACGGTGCTGGCATCAAGCACGGTGCTGGCGGCGTTCATGCTGGGGCTGGCGGTCGGCAGCGTTGTCATAGGCAAACAGGTTGACCGCTGTGCCCGGCCTTTGGTCCTTTACGGACTCCTTGAAATCGGCATCGGCCTCTATGCCCTCTTATTCCCCTGGATCACTCAGGCTGGGAGCAGCTTCTATATCTGGTTTTATCGCTCATACGCACCCGGCTACTGGACGCTCAACGCGGTGCGCCTGGGCCTTTCACTCCTGTTCCTGCTGGCGCCCACGATACTGATGGGCGGGACCTTGCCGGTCCTGACCAGGCACCTGGGCACGGGACAAGGCGAGCCTGGCCGGGAGGCGGGCTATTTATACAGCGCCAACACCTGGGGCGGAGTTGCCGGTTGCGTGCTGGCGGGCTTCATCCTGCTGGAGGCGCTGGGAGTCAACGGGAGTCTTTACGCCGCGGGGACAACTGCGATTGCTGTGGGTCTTTTGGGTGCGACTCTTGGCCGCCTGGCATCGAAGCGGAGCGTACCAGCGCCCACCAGCGCCCAACCCCCCCGGCGGGCCGGAGCCAAGGCTCCCTCCCTCTCGCCGGGCGCCTACCGTCTGGTGGTGGCGGCCTTTGCCGTCACTGGTTTTTGCTCCCTGGCCTGTGAGGTCCTTTGGACGCGAATCCTGCTCTTCGTGCTTGGCACCACGGTTTATGCCTTTGCGGCAATGCTTGGCACCTTTCTTCTGGGGATGGCGCTTGGGGCCTCCGCCTCGAGCCGATGGCTGGCGCCGCGAGTCCGGCAGCCTTTGGCCTGGTTCGGGGGTCTTGAGGTCCTGGTGGGTCTGTCGACCCTGCTATCGGTCTTCCTGCTTGCCCGGCTTGGGGCGATCGACTTGGTCTGGACTCGAGGGTTCAACTGGGCGGGAGGGTGGAGTTTTGTTGCGGCTATGTTTGCGGACGCCGCAGTCGTTTTGTTCCTGCCGACCTTTCTCATGGGCATGGTTTTCCCGGTGGTGACCACCTGCCTTTTGCGGGGCGAGCCGGCCTTGGGCCGGCGTTTGGGACAAGCTTACGGGGCCAACACAGTGGGTTGTGTTCTCGGCTCGCTGGCGGCGGGGTTCGTGCTCCTTCCGGCCCTGGGGACGCACTTGGGGCTGCTAGTGGTGGTGGGGCTCAACCTGGCCATTGGCCTGGTGCTGCTCTGCCAGAGAGCAGGACAGGGCGCCGCACCGCGCTGGGGACTAGTCCTGCCCTGCGTGGGGATAGTGGGCACGGCCTTCCTATGCACGCCTTCCGATCTTTTTTGGGAGGTCGTGAACACGTATCACTTCCCGGCCAGGCTTAGCTTCATCCGGGAACATTCGGCTGGCACGGTGACCGTGCACGACCTGACCAACGGAGATCGCCTGGTTGACGTGGACGGCGTGGATGTCGCGGGAATGGACTTCATGTTGCGGACCACCCAGAAATTGCAGGGTTACCTCCCGCTTTGCCTGCATCCCAACCCCCGCCGCGTGGTCCAGATTGGCTTCGGCAGCGGCGAGACTGCCCGCGTCGGGATGGAGTTTGGGGTGCCGGAATATACCCTCGTCGAGATCTGCCCGGCCATTTTCGAGGCGGCAAGGCTCTTTTCGGAAATAAACCACGGCTCTTATCAAGACCCGCGCATTCGCAGGGTCATCATGGATGGAAAGAACTTCGCGCTGTTGTCGGGAGAGAAGTTCGACCTGATCATGAACGACTCGATCTTCCCGGGGTCCAGCGGCAGCTCGGCGCTCTACACTTACGATCACTTCCTGCATTGCCGGGAACGGCTGGCCGAGGGCGGGATGTTTTCCTGCTGGGTCCCGCTGGACCTGCGGGCCAGCGAGTTGGGCATGATCCTCAAGAGCTTTCAGCGGGTCTTTCCTCACACCTCGTTCTGGGTCGCCAGCAACTGCCTCAATAAGCATGGTTTGATCCTTGGCAGCCTGGAACCGCTGCAGATTGACTTTGCGCGGGTAGCCCAGGTGTTGGCCCGGCCGGCGATCAAAAAGGACCTCGCAGACATCGCCATCCTGGATGTCTATGACTTTCTGGATTGTTTCGTCTGCGATGAAGCAGCCATTGGCCGAATGGTAGCTGCCTATCCAATCAATAGCGACGAGCGGCCGCGTCTGGAGTTCAGTTGCGCGCGGCGGATGCCGTGGAAAACCCGGTTGCTGCAATCTCTGGCCATGCTGACCGCCCATCATTCGCCGGTTTCGGCTTGCGTGACAAACTTGCCGCAGCCGGAGGCGAACCAGGCCGAGATGGCCCGCCATTTCGAGGCCAGCACTCACATCTTGCGGGCGCTCGTCGGCCAGCTCGCCGGCTACCCGAAGTTGCGGCAGCAGGAAATGGATTTGGCGTTGAAATGCATCCCCGGAAATCCGCATGTAAAAAGCTGCGATGCCGAGCTGGAGCAGGAAATCCGCGACCTGCGGCAAGCGCTGCAAGGCCTTCCCGGCAATACGACCTTATCTGCCCGTCTGGCAGAGAAGCTCTTTTTGGCCTTGAGGTACAAGGAGGCGGGGTCCCTCTACGAACGGATCATCAGCGCCGATCCGGCTCCGCCCCAAATCGCGTTTACCCATCTGGCGCAAATCCAGTTTTCCAGCGGCGGAAGCAGCGCCGCCGAAGAGACGCTCCTCAAATGCCTTGCGCGCTGGCCAGATTCGGCGGAAGCTCACGATTTGCTCGGGGGCATCTACCTGAAAGCGGGCCGGACTGCGGACGCGCGGTGGCACCTCGAGCAAGCCCTGCGCCTCCAGCCCGGCAATCAGTTCTACGCAGACCACTACGCCCAAGTCAGCGCCAGGAAGTGAGAGCAGCCCTTGGCATGAAACCACTGACGGGCTCCTTTTTGCTCCTCGGGCTCGTTGCGGCCGGCGGCCACACCTTCGCCGAGGCTCGCGGCAACGAGCCTGTCAAGGCGGCGGCCGGCTCGGAACTGGTTAGAGAAGGCTGCGGCCCAGAACGAGCCGCAGGCGCTCTATGACCTCGGGATCATGCACCATATTGGGGAGGGTGTTCCCCAGGACGACAAGACCGCGTTCAGTTACTTTCTGCGCTCGGTGGACAAAGGCTCTCCGGCATTCCGGGCGGGAATCAGGCAGGGCGACGAAATCATTTCGATCAATGGTCAGAAAGCCTCATCGCTCGGGCTGAAGCCGCTTGGTCTGATGCTCAGGGCCAAGCCGGGCGCCAGGATACGGGTGGGGGTTCAGCGTGGTGAGCAAACGCGCCAGTCCCAATTTGTCCTCAGGCCTTCCTTGTAAGTCCAGCGCGTGTTTTTTGCCATCGCTCACAATCGCTGATTTGCCCTGTGTTTATAGGGGTTTTGTGCACCTTCGACTTTGGCTGTGACTTGCCATTTTTTGCCCGAAAAATTGGGGTCAGTATAGAAAGTGAGTATAGAAAATCACGAGGCTTTCAGCCCGAACAGGGCGGCTAATTTTCGCTCCACCTCACGTTGCAAATCCGGGGACAACTAACCCAACTCACGGCGAATCAAGGCGCTCGTCAACGTGACCAGCCGATGCAACCGTAGAACCGAGGGAACACGCAATCCCGTTGCCGCAAAGTCCTTCTGGCGTGAATCGAGCACGATGTCCGTGGCAGAGACGGAGGTTGGGACCTGGCTGCTGATGAAGGCCACGATTACATGGCGATGAGGACCGATTGGGTCAGTCAAGCAAAGGGCGGGCCGGACTTTGTCGGCGGTCAGGTCATCAAACGGAAACGGCACGAGGACGATTTTACCCTTGGTCATGGAAAGGCTTGCCGTCGGCGGCAGTGTAAACGTCTTCCGCCGCATCTTTCAGAAAATCGAACGCCGGGCTGGCCGACGTCGCTTTTGTCCAGGCCTCCTCCGAAATGTCCTCGGCCTCCGGCACTAAAACGATCACGCGAACGCGACTTTGCCCCGGAATGGGCAACGGCTCATCCAGCCGCAACTGATGCTGCGCGTCCACTACGCCGGTTGTTTCAATCGCATTCATGTCCGCAGCTACAATGGCCCGCAAACGAGTTTAAATCAAGCGCTGATGCGCCAATTGAAAAAAGAGGGCCAAACTCCCGCCAAGCCCGCCACGAACAATCGCCTGTGATGAACGTACAACGGAAAAAGGCAATCTGATTGGGGGTCGCAATGGGGCAATCAATTGCGGTGGGGCCGCGCGGACCCTGAGAGCGCATAAGCAGGACTGCGCAGGACGCGGAAATGGTGCGTCCAGGGATCGATGCGGCAAATGGAACGGTAGCTGCATTGGTCGCAGGCGGTGGCGGCGCCTTTGCGGAAGGGGGCCACTTCAGCCCGCCCGGAGTAGATTTGGCGGCCCATCTGCCGCAGTTGCTCCTTGACAGCGTCCAGCAGCGCGGTGAATTCGGCCGTGTCCATGGCGTCGCGCGATCTCTTATCGACCTCGCCTTTGCCGGTGAGACGGTAGTTGAACTGATCGCCCTCGAGCGCGTCGGGCCGGGCATCGAGCCGGGCCAGCACGCGGCTGTCGAAGCGTCCCGCGTGGCGGTAGGCCAGTTTGCGGGCCCCTTCGGCATCGGCCAGGGCATCGCGGCGGTTCTGTTCCCGCTGGTATTTGCCGCGCAGGCTGACATAGAACACGCCGGCCGGGATGAGACGTTTGGCGCCGAACCGCTGCTGCGGATTGGGCCAATGGCGCAAGACGTTCAAATAGGCCAGCAGTTGCAATTGCAAGCCATGGGCCATGAGCAGCGGGTCAAGTTGCTTGTGGCCCGATTTGTAGTCCACCACCACGCACAGGGCAGAATCGGTTTCCGGCTCGAGGCAAAAGTCAACGCGGTCGATGCGGCCATGGAGATCGAGCCGATGGCCGTCCTGGAGGCCGATGCTCCACGCCGGCGAGCCTTCCTCCTCGCCGAAGGGCAGTTCGACCTCGGCCGGATCGAACTGGTATTGTTGCCGCATCCACCCCACCAGGGTTTCTACAAAGTCCTGGAGCGATTCCACGAGAAGCCGGGCCATGAACCGGCTCTGCTCGCTGGCCTGCAGGAGCCCGTCCCGGTAGCTGGCCATGAGGCTCTTGGCAATGCAGGCAACGCGCTGACGCGCCTCGCCGGGTGTGATGTCGCGCCAGCGCTTGTTCTGCTCGCACAATTCCTCGTGAAAGAGCGCCAGCACGTCGTGTTGAAAGGTGCCTTGCTCTTTCACATCCAGCTCGAAGAGCTTGCGCTCCTCGGCCCGCAGACCGGAATTGACGAAGAATTTGAACGGGCAGGCGGCGAATTGCTCCATCCGGCTGACCGAGGTGCGCAGAATCGGCCCATAGAGCCGCGCAGCCAGCGCCAGCGACAGCCCCTCCCGGAACTGCGGCACGTGGAAATACCGCAGCCGTTCCAATACCGACGCCAGCGCAGGCAAGCCAGCCAGTGCCGTGATTGGGAGTGAGGATTGCGGAATGCGGATTTCGGAATGCGGATTTCCACCTTCCGGCTCCGTCCGCCGCGCCTTCGCCTTGAGCAGCGGCACGACCAACTCGCTGGCGTGCTCGCTTTGGCGCCAGTCGGGCTCCTGGGGGGCGAACTCCATCGGCAAGGACGGAAAAAGTTGGCGGACCTGTGACAGGAAGGGCGACGGGTTGAGAGGGGCGCCCTTGGCATTGTGCGAAGCGGCTGTCAGAACGACCCGTTGCCGCGCCCGGGTGCAGGCGATGTAAGCGTAGTAACGTTCCCGGCCAAGCTGTTGGCGAACGGTGGCGCCCAGGACAAGGCTGCGCTTTTCCAGTTCGAGCCGATCCGCTTCGGTGAGCAGCACCGTGGCCTCTGGCGGGGCGGGAAAGAGGGTTTCGTTGAGCCCCAGCACCAGGGCGAGTTTGATGTCCGGGTTGCGCGACCGATCTACCGCCCCGATGAGCACCTGGTCCAGGGCGGGTGGAATGACCCCGACACTCAGGTTGGCCAGGCCGGCGTCCAGTATCGGCAGCCACTCGCGCAGCGAAAGCGGCTCCGTCGGGAAAGCCAGTTCCACATTGTCCAGCCACGAGTTCATCTGCTCCCAGACCGTGGCATGAACGGAACTGGGGATGCGGAACCTGGCGCCGGAGGTCTCCGTGGAGGCCCATTGCCGGAGCTGCTCCGGAACTTTGAGCGCCCTCCAGAACTCCCGCAGGGCGGCAGCCAGGCGCCGGCCCGTGGGCCTGTTCTGGCGGGCGGCCATCCGCAGGGCCAGGCGTTGAAAGGGCGGCAACAACCGCCGGCGCAGGCCGGCCAGCCACTCGGTCAGTTCCGGCTCCCGCTCGATGAGGATCGGCTTCTGCCAAACCGGTCCCTGCCAGCCCCGGGCCAGTGCCTCGTTCTCGAGACGGTCCACCTCCTCCTCCGCCGCCGGGGCCAGACCTGTCTTAAGCGCGCCAAACCAATCCTCCCGCCGCCAGCCCGAGGCCACCGTCCGCAATGCGCTGCGGGTCAACTCGGCCAGCGGGTGATGCGAGACCGACTCGCGCCGGTCCAGGAAGAAAGGAATCTCATAGCGCGAAAAGACCCGTTGCAAGGGTTCGTGATAGCCTTCCAATTTGCGGACCAGCACGGTCACTTCGCGATACCGTCCACCCTCGCGGACGTGCCGGAGGACCTCGCGCGCCGCCAACGTCACCTCCGCCTCGGCATTCGAGCACAGCGCCACGCGCAAGCTCCGCGCCAGGGCATTGTCCGGGATTGCGGTCTCGGGCGCCCCTGGAAGGTTGTTCGAATGCCCCGGCAGAGACGCATAAGGCTGCGGCTCGGCCCAGGACTTCTCGAGGTGCTGCAGGACGGGGTTGTTCGAAAACCGGGTCCGGTCCGGATGCCGCGACAACGTTTCGACCACAATCACCGCATCGGGCAGGCTGCCCAACCGCTTCTGGCACTCCTGGAACGACTTGCGGGCTACCGACCAGTTCGAGAGCCAGGAAATCTTCCCGGACGGCGGTCGGTCCAGGCAAAACGTGAGGGTCGCCTGGCGGCAGTGCGGCATTAGCGCCGCCAGCAAGTCCAATTCCTGCAGCGACCACTCCGCGAAGCCATCGACCCACATCTGGTCAATGTCGAGTGCGGAGTGCGGAGCGGGGATTTCGGAATGGGGTGCGCAAAGTTCGGGGTTCGGATTTCGGATTTCGGATTTTACCTTCCCGCCGAGCGCCTCGACGGCTGCCGCCAGCAGGCAATCGGCATCCTGCAAGTCATGCGCCTTGAGCCACTCCAGATAGTCCCGCAGCAGGGTCGCCAGGTCTTGCAGCTTATAGGCGAGACCTTCCACCTCTTGCACCTGTCCGGCCAGTTGGAGCAGGGACTCGGGTGTGAGTTGGTGGCGCTGCAACTCCCGCAGGACCTGGCTGAGCTGTTGGGCAAAGCCGGTGAGCCGCGCGCTGGCGCGGAACAGCTTCAGTTCATGCCGCTTTCGGGCCAGCAATCCCCGCAACACCATCAGCCGGCCTTCCTCATCGAGCATCTCGGGCGAGGAGAGGCCCAGGCGGCTGAAAATGAAACGGGCCAGCCGCTCGAAGGAAAGAACGTGCAGCCGCGTGTATCCGGCAATGCTTGGATGGGCCAGGAGTTGCCGCTCCAACTGGTAGGTCGTCTGCTTGGGGGCAATCAGCAGCAGCGGCGCCCCGTCCGGGGACGCCTCAAGCGCATGACGCACCTCGGCCAGGCAACGGAACGTCTTCCCGCTCCCGGCCGGCCCGAGCAAAAACCGCGCTTGCACCCCCTAATCCTGCCAGGCAACCGGCCCAGTGCAAACCTTTATCTAACGAGGCGCTGCCTCAGGACGTGGCTTGATCTGCCCGCATCATGTTTCGAAATTCAAGGGGCTAGCGGGGGTGAAAGCGAGCCATGAACTCCTCAGGGCGCAGCGCCGGCACGCGTGAGAACTTAAAGTCCCTCACATTTCGTGTGACGATAAAACTGGCGCCAGCGGTCTGGGCCGCGGCCGCCTGGAGCGCATCCTCAAGGTCGGACAAACCCCAGCGCAGGACGTCCTGAATGCAGGCGCTCGTCGCGCCGTGGACGGAAAGGTCTTGCAACAGGCGTTCCTTCAAAAAAGGGGCGGCCTTCCTGCCGTACTGGTAAAAAACATTGGCGACCGTGTGAAAGGCCACGGCACCCGCCAAGACCTTGCGCCGGCAGAGACACATAATCTGGTTCGACGCGGCATAATGCGGTTGGCGTTTTCCGATCACGTCAAAAACCACGTTGGTGTCAATCAGCACAATCATACGCCATGCTTGCGCCTGAGATACCTGGCGCGCGCCTCGCCGGGCCGCGCGAGCGGCTTGAGCGCGGGTCCGGACCAGTACTCCGCTGGTTGAGCCCCAGGAAAAGGCGCGTCCAGCAATTGCGCTTCCACCACCGCCGAAAGGCTCGTGCGGGTTTCCCGGGCAAGCTGCTCCCCTCGCGCTATGGCCTCGCGAGAGAGCAAAAGGTTCTTCCGCTGTTTCATGGAACGAGTATACACGCGCTCATGCGCACAGCGCAAGACCAATGCGCATAGCGCGGCGGCGGGACCCCTTTCCTGCCGTGACAAGTTTCAGCCGGCGCGGGTTTGGTCCACGAAGCGGTGAAGGGCCTCGCGACCAGAGACTCCTCACGTCGTCTCCTACAATGCCGGCTCTTCTGATCTCGTGATTTGTTTAAATAGAACCGCAGACTCACTAAGGGGTTCGGATGCGGTACAATCGCATGGTTGAGGGGGGATTTGTGTCGGCCCAGCTTCCGGAGGCATTGGTCGGGGTCACGGAGGCGGTGAGCTGAAGGGCGTTGGTCAGATTCGACGCGGCCAGGATGTCGTAGGCGCGTCCGGCTGTCGCGGGCCAGGTGAGGGTGGGAGGCGGCGCATTGATCAGCAGGACTGGGAATGGAGCATCGGGTCCGACAAGCCGAATCCACTTGGTCTCGGTGCGGTAACGGGCCCCGTTGGCCGCCGTGACGACGGCGTAAAAGGGGTGGAGTCCCACGTCGAGGCTGGGGCCGGCGACGGAGAAGCTGGCGCTGGATTGGCCGGTGACGACGCCGAGGGAGCCGCCGGTGCTGAACAGCTCGATGCTGGCTATGTGGTTGGTGTTCGCCACAACCGAAAACGGTATCGTGGCCTCGGCCGCTACGTTGCTTGCGCCAAAGAGGGTCGAGAGGACCGCTGAGAGGGCGGTGTTTTGAATGCGCACGGTTTGGGCCGCTCGCCCCTGGGCGCGGACGTTGCTGCCTTCATAAATGAGGGCGGTCAATTCGTGAAAGCCGTCCGCCTGGGCGGTGGTGTCGAAGGGGAAGGTGAGCTGGAATGCGGCGGCGCCCGAGGTGATATAGAGGTGGGCGCGCGGCTGGAGGTCCGAAAGATTGTCGGTCAGCGGCTGCGAGTCGCTCGGGGTGACGGAAAGGTTGGTGGAACCGGAGAACACGGTCAGGATTTGGGCGGCAGCCCAGCCGGGGGCCAGGGCGTAAAGATTGAAGGCGCTGAGATTCAGGCCGTAAGCGTCGCCATTGAACCAATCTTCGGCCGCGACGCCGTCGGCGCCACCCAATTGGCTGTCGGCGTTGATCGCGGCCATAAGGTCGGAGACCAGGGAAGAGACGGTGGCGCCGGCGACCGTGTTAGTCGTCGCGTTGGTGACACTGAGGCCGTCAACCAGGGTGACGACGAGTTGAAGGTAATCGCCGACCAGGGGGGCGTTCGTCACCTCGAAGCCCCGGAAGCCGTAGGCGACCGTGTCCAGGAAGTTTGTCCCGCTGGGCTGGATGAAGGTGGTGAGGGCGCGCGCCGTTCCGAGGGCGCCGCCGGCGGAGAGAAGCAGGTCCGAGCCTGGGAGGTCGAGCTCGGTCGAGCGCAGTTCGATGCGGTCCCCGGCGGCGAACGCGACGACCTTCGTCGTGTTGGTAGTGGCAGGCGCGTTCAGCGTGTCCGTCAACCCCGCGGCAATGGAGTTGAGCGTGGCGTTGGCGCGCACAGTATAGGCAATGGGCCGTCCGTGGATGCCGACATTCAGGACGTTGCCGGCCTGCGGAGAGATGTTCGTGATGGTCTGGAAGAAGGTCCCATCCACGAACAGGTCCACCTGGGAGACGGTGTGGTCGGAGTCCGCAGCGGTGATTTGGAGCGAGAGATTGGTCGTTCCGACAAGGACCGCGTTGGCGGGCGGGGCCAGCCACGCGCCGGCCGGGGGCAGGGCGAAGGGGGCGGCCAGGGGTTCGCCGACGATCAGACCCTGGTAGGGGTTGGTCACACTCTGGTAATAGCACTCGGCGAGGCTGAACCCGCGCGCCTGGTAAAAATAGTCCATGGGCGAAGGGAATTTCTGGAGGTAATTGCACGGTTCGTCCACGGTGCCGTAGGTCGCAGTCGCGCCGGCGGTCAGGAAGGCCAGCATGTCGAGCTGGTCGCCGGCGTTGGGCAGAATGTGGCCGCCATAGGAGGTCAGGTTGTCGGCGATGGCGCCCGGGGCGAAGGAGACTCCGGACATGGCGTAGTTTACGGCGCCGCCCTGAAACCCCAGGACATAGCCCAGGCCGTCGGGCGTGGCAGCGATGGCGCGCTGCATCGCATAGTTGCCGCGCAAGCGTGTATTGAAGATGGCGTTGTCGAAGGACACAAAACGCACATTGCGTGCCGTGTCGTCAAGGTTCTTCGTCAGGAAGACGGTTTGGGTAGGGAACGTGCTGTCGCTGGCGACGCCTTGCAAGACGATCTGTTCGGCCAATGCGAGATTGCTGGAGGTGATCATCGTGGCGAGGAACGAATTGCTCGAGGGGAGGATCGGAGGGGCGTCCCGGAAGGGGCTCTCGCTGCCCGCATAGAGACTCGCCGACCCAAGGGCGATCGAACAAGGCTGGTTGGTGTCCGGCTTGAAACCGTAGAACAGGGTGGAAGTGGTGCTGTTGATGGCCACCGAATCGGCGGAGGTGACCTGGAACGGAATATCCATCGAGAGCACGATGTAATCGATTTGGTTGGTCAACTGGCGGCTCGAGAGCATGGCGGCCAAGGGGGTGAACAGGTTGGCGCTGAAATCGGAGGTGGTCCAGAAGAGGTTGCTGCCGGTCCAGTTGATGCGGAGGACGTTTTGCGGAGGGACCTGCCGCAGCTCGCAGTAGTAATTGGCGAGCCGGAGGGAGTCGCTGCTGTTTTGGTTGACCACGACGGCCACGTTCAGCCCGCTGCCTCCCGCCCAAAGCCTTGCGGCCAGGGCGCAGAACGCTCCCGGACAAAGCAGCAACCGCCAGCTTCTCATAAGCCTACCATTCCCGAAACCGGACACAGGGTCAAGCCGGCTCACCCGGCAACCGGTCACTGGCGGCGGGCGGGTCGAGCCGGTCTGCCATCCGGCACACCGCCGCGTAATACTCCTCCCGGCCCAAGCCCAACGCCGCCGCGCCGAAGACCTCCGCGTCTTCAGCCGAGGCGAAATCGCCGTAATTGACGCTCACCAGTTGATACAAGACCAGCAGCGGGACTTGGTCCAGGTCCCTCTGGAAGAGCGGATGAACATACATCACGAACCCATCCTCAGGCCGGCTCCCCTTGGGCGAGGGACAGGCAAATTCTCCGGGCAGGAGCGGACCTGCATCGAAAACGATCTCGCACGGATACCGGACAAAGGCGCGGTCCTCGAGCAGGCCCAGCAGTTCCTTCCATCCAAAGGGGCAGCCGTACCGGTCGTGAATCTCGAGTCCCTTGGCGGCGGCGTGCGCGGCGATTGGCTGCCGGGCGTCTTGGCCTGGGAGTGGGCGGGACATTGGCCGGAAGGAATCAGGATTTCACCCCCGGCACGCCGCCGGCAAGGGCGGAGGTCCAGGGGGCGGCGCTTTCGTTGGCCTTGCAAAGCCGCCCCTGCAAGATAGGCACGGCCATCCTGAGGAAGACGGTGTAGCACAGGAGGCCGAACGCCCAGATGCCGAAGCACACCAGCGTCTCGTTGAGGGAAGGCCGGTACTCGAGCATCTCGCCCAGGGGAGTGGGAATGAAGCCCGGGATGACCAGTCCCATGCCCTTCTCTATCCAGATGCCGATAATGCACAGGACGCAAGTGAGATTGAGCCAGCGCAAACTGCGGCTGACCGGCAGCACCAGCAGGACCATCGCCACCAGGTTGAACCCAATGGCCGTCCAAATCCACGGCACCAGCGCATGCCGCCCATGCAACCCCACATACAGGTATTTCGAGGAAGCCACGTGCAGGTTGCCCGAGTAGAATTCCTTGAACACTTCGTTGGCCAGCAGGAAGACGTTGATCAACATCGAAACCTGGACGATGCTCCGCAACGTCAGCAAGGCGCGATCGGTAATCCGATAGTCGGTCACATAGCGGATGATTTGCAGCGCCAGAATAATCAACGCCGGCCCGGCCGTGAATGCCGAGGCCAGGAAACGCGGACCCACGATGGCCGAATTCCAAAACGGACGGCCCCCCAAACCGACGTAGAGAAACGCCGTGACCGTATGGATCGAGACCGCCCAGACGATGGCCAGGAGGACAAAGGGAATGTAAAACCACCTGGCCGGCTTCCGCCCGTGGTAGCGTGAATAGAGCAGGTAACCGCAGATGTGCAGGTTCAACAGCAGGTAGCCGTTGAGAACAATCACGTCCCAACTCAGCATCGAGGCGGGGAAATTGAACTGGCCCAGGCCCGGAATCAGGTGCCAGAAACGGTCCGGCCGCCCAAGGTCCACGGTCACAAAGGCCAGGCACATCAAAATGGCCGCCACGGCCAGCAACTCCCCGAAAATCACCAGGTCGTGCAGGTCCTCGTTGTTATACACATACACCGGGATCACCATCATCACCGCCGCCGCAGCCACCCCCACCAGAAAGGTGAAGTTCGCAATATAGACCCCCCACGACACCTCGTCGGTCATGCCCGTCACGACCAGGCCGTGCGCAAACTGGCGGGCGTAGGCATTGAGCCCCAGCAGGCAGAACACGCTCAAAACGCCCATCCACGAGTAATACCGCCAGTCCCCCACAAAGGCGATGCGCGCGCAACGCCCCAGGAATACCAGGTAGTTTCTGATCGCTCCGATCATACGTCAAAATAATAGAAAAACCGGGGCGAGGTGCCCAATTCCTCTTTCAATTGGATGAAGACCCGCTTGGTGCGCAGGATATAGGCAACCTCGCTGGCGGGGTCCAGCACGTTGCCGAATTTGCGCGCCCCAACCGGGCACACCTCCACGCAGGCCGGATAGCGGCCCACCCGCGTCCGCTGAATGCAAAAATGGCATTTCTCCATCACCCCGCGCCGCCTCGGACGGTTCCCCAGGTAGGCCATGTTCAGATTCAGCCTGTCCTTGGGAACAGAGGGTTTGGCAAAATTGAATCGCCGGGCCCAATAGGGACAGGCCGCTTCGCAGTAGCGGCAGCCGATGCACCAGTCGTAATCGATGACCGTAATCCCATCGGTCTCCTGCCAGGTGGCATGCACGGGACAGACCTTCACACAGGGCGGCTTCTTGCACTGCTGACACTGCACCGGCATGTAAAAATACCCCTTCTCAGGAACGGACTCCGGGTGGTAGAAGTGCTCGGCTTTCTCGAGGTCCAGCGAACCGTCCGGCAGCCGCAGCACCCGGATATACTGAACCTCCGGGGTCCCCGATTGATTGTTCTCCGCCACGCACGCATAAACGCACCTGCGGCACCCGATGCACCGCGTCAGGTTCAGCGCATAGACAAACTCCACCCCGTCCAGCGGCTTGAGGTCCCTCACGTGCGGGCGCAGCCCATACTGCCTCTCGACCTCGTCCTCGATGCGTTTGAGCACCCTGGCCATCTCCGCCGGCGTCAGTTCCTTGTAGTATTTCTGTAGAAACTGCTCCGCCGAGGGAGCATCGTCCAACTCGCGCAAGGGTGACAGGCTGGCCGCCAGGGCCGCCAACCCCGAGGCAATTACGGCCGAACCCCGCAGGAAACTGCGTCTGGTCATCCCCGTGTTCGGGCCGGCGGCCGGGTTCGTGTCGGACTTTTCAGGCGTCATGGGTCAATCCTGCCCGGCTGCCGCTGCCCGGTCCGCCCCATGGAGAGGGTGGGGCGGCGGCAATGGCGCCAGGGACGGTATTCTCGGGCTGTGCGGGTTATGGCAGTCCACGCAGATCTGGCGCGTCATCTCCCCGGCCTTCTTTTCCCAGTACCCCCCTGTGCGCCCGTGCGCCCCCGCTTCCCAGTCCCGGTAGGTCGGCCCGTGGCAGCTTCCGCACAGCGGCGGGCAGTTCTCGAGCTTGAGTTGCCTGCCGTCGCGGGTCTGGAGCAGCAGGAGGTTTTGCTCATCGTGACAATTGAAACAATTGTTGTTCCGGCCGTGCTGTCCGTGCGCCATCACGATGTCCGAGTGCTCCTTGGGAATCACCAGGTTATTGCTCGAGTCGAAACGCAGCGTCGGCGGTTTTTTCGTCTCATGGCACCCGTAACAATCAAAATCCGAAAGGTCCGCCTGCATCCGGATCAACTGCACATAAGAGGTGCGGAACGTCGTCGGCTTCACCAGCGCCGGGTCCACCGGCGTGATTGCCTTGAGGGGCCGAGGCTCCATCCAATTGCGCCTCGAGAAGGAGACGGTCAGCATCAAAAACACGAGCGTCAGGATGAAAAGCACGGCCGAAACTCTGGTCCTGTCATTCATGGGCACTGAGATGGGGTTCAGCTTGGCCGCCCGGGAGGCGTTCCGCCAGAAACAGCTTGACCAGCACCGTCAACACGACGAAAGGCAGCGCCAGCAATATCGCCCCCATGAACCACCCCTCCATGCCGGCGAAGTCCATCTTGTAGCTCATGAAACCCCGCAAACTCTTCGAGAAAAGCTGGCCGCCGATGACGACGTTCCAACGCATCGCCAGGACGCCCACCAGGATGAGCGCCGCGCTGGCGAAATACATGCGCTTGCGCGCCGGCTCGGGTATGCGGCGGCGCAAGACCTGCAACGTCCCCAGCAGCAGCAGCGGCATCGCCGTGCCCAGGAGCGCCTGGCCCACGTTCAGCGTGTAAAAGAGCTTCTCGGTCGCAAGCTGCCGCAGCAACTGAAATCCCTCTTCGGCCGAGTAGATGCGTTGAATCCAGTCCAGCCCTTCGACCGCCGCATCGACTACCAGCGCGTAGAACAGAAACATCCCCATCGCATCCAGACAGCGCATGTCGGTCGAATGGCGCCGTATCCACGTCAGTGTCATGTAGTTGAACACGCACAGGGCAATCCCGGAGGCCATGGCCGAGAGAATGAAAATGATCGGCATCAGGGCGTTGCCCCACCACGGATTGGCCTTGATCGAGCCGAAAATGAAACCCACGTAGCCGTGAAGCAGAAAGGCCGAGGGAATGCCCACAATCGAGATGACCCACCCCAGCTTCATGTCCAATCCCACCGCGGCCTTCGATTCATCGGTCACCCCGAGGGTGAAAGCGCGGTAGAGAATGCCTCGAAAACCGGTGGCACTCTGCGACCATTGGACAAAGTCCTGCCGGTAATCGAACCACAACTCGAGCAACAGCACCGCCATCAAGTACCAGGCGTAGATGAAACCGAAGATCGCCATGGGTGAGGTCAAATGCGGCGTCATCATGATCTCCAGGCACCGCTCCGGGTGCCCCAGGTGGCACAACAGCGGCAGCGTCGCGCACAGCAGAAACGCAAAGGCCGTGAGCAACGAAAGCCGATAGACCGGCTCGAGCGCCTTGACCTTGAACACTCGCACCAGGGAAGCCATGATGAACGCCCCCGCCACCAGGCCGGTAATATACGGGTAAAGCACAATCAGCACGCCCCAGAGCGGCTGCCGCGCTGCCTCGTTGGGATAGACGTAACCCTCGAAATGAGGCGTCAATTCGGCGACGAGGTTGGTGATTGCATTGGTCATGCTACCGGACCTCCTTATCGATCCCCGCGTAAAACAGCCGCGGGTCTGTCCCCAGGTGCGGCTTGAGGGCCTGCACCCGGTTGTTCTGGTAAAACTGGCGGATCGGGTCCTCCGCCGCCGAATTCTGGAGATCGCCGAAGACCCGGGCCTGGGTGGGGCACACCTCGACGCACGCCGGCTTCAATCCTCGCGTAATCCGATGATAACAGAGCGAGCATTTCTCGGCCGTGTGCGTCGCCGGGCTCAGGAACCGGCAGCCATAGGGACAGGCCTGGATGCAGAAACCGCAGCCGATGCAGTACTTCGGGTCGATCAACACCGCCCCGTCCGGCGCATCGAAAGTGGCGCCCACCGGGCAGGCCTGCACACACGGAGAATGCTTGCAGAGGTTGCAGAGCTTGGGCACGAAAAAGGAGTGTTGAATCCTCTCCGGCGCCGCCGGCTCGCCAAAGCCGCGCATCCCTCCATCCGGACTGTCCACCAGCGTCTCTCCCCGCGCCGTGCCGGCGCCGGGGTCGGGCCTGGTGATGATATAGCGCTCGACCCACGTGCGATAGTACGGGCCGCTCGGCACACGGTTCTCCGTCTTGCAGGCCTCGACGCAAAACCCGCACCCGATGCATCGATTGACATCGATGGCCATCACCCACTTGTGCTGCAGCGGGTCGTAGCCTTGCGCTGCGCCCGGGGAGACCAGGCCCTTGGACACGGCGGCCCGGACGGTCCTTGCCGCCGGGGCGGCCAGCAGCCCGGCCAGGGCGGCGCCAACCCGGCCTATCATGCTGCGGCGGGAAACATTGCTCTTCATGGGGCCTCCTCCGGCATGTGTGGAACATGGCACTCGGTGCATTTGGAAACCGTATAGTGATTCTTGACCACAATCTGCTTGTGCCACTTGGGACGCGAAGGATTGGCCTCGTGGCACCTCACACAGACGCTGAATTGCGGTTTCTCCAGCTTCACATCCGGATTGTCCGCGTGCGCCTGGGCCGCTCCGTGGCAGCCCTCGCACGAGAGCGTCTTATGCCCGTGCTCGGCCAACTTCTTGTACTCATCCGAATGGCATTCGTCGCACGCTTTCCGGCCCGCATACACCCGCTCGCGCGCGCTCGCCTCCGCCAGCGCCTCCCCGCGATACCACCCGTATTGCCCAAATGAAGGCGGCGTCAGGAAGTAGCGGGCCGTCAAGTACGTCACCACAATCCCCACGGCCAGCAGGAATAGCCGGAACACCTGTGGCGGCATTTTGAAAAAACTTCGCATCGTTGCCAATTAGCCAGGTTGCTGCTGCATTACATCGTTTTGCGATTGCCGCAAAAACGAGTATCCCATCGCCGCGCTTTGCGCTTTCCCTCTCTTGCCGATCTACCACCCTTTTTTGCTCTTGCGGAAACAAAAAGAGGGAGCTTCCGGCCCGGACATTTCACGGGGCGAAGGCGTCAGCCCGGCCGCCCCCCGGGCAAAGCTCCCTCGGGGGCTTGAGAAAGGGGTTGCCGGCCCGCGCGGCCGTAAAGCTGCCGTTCCTGACGGAGCCTTCGCGCATGTCCCCAGGCGTGAGATTTCCGGTTGGCCCCCTTTACTTCTTCAAGCCGCGGAAATAGGCCACCAGGGCCTTGACCTCGCTGTCGCTGAGCATGTCCCCGAAGGCCTTCATCCGGGTCGTGTCGCCCTCTTTGATTCCTTCCTTGATGGCCTTGGCCATCTTCTCATCCTTGAGGTCCGCCTGGTTCTTGGGGTCGCTGTAGTCCTTGACCTGCAGTTTCTTCCCCATGGGGGTCTTGCCCTTGCCGTCCTCACCGTGGCATTTCTTGCAATTCTTGTCCCAGAGTTCCTTGGCGTCCGCCGCGTGGGCCGCCACAGCCCCGGCGGCCAGCAGCGCGAAACTGAATACTATGAACCTTTTCATGTGATTGAATTTCATGTGATTACTTTCCCTTCATCTTGCGGATATAGGCCACCAGGGACTTGATTTCGTCGTCGCCAAGCGTATCGGCGAAACTTTTCATCCTGGTTTCCCCATCCTTGGTCACGCCATCCTTGATGGCCTTGGCCATCTTGTCATCCTTCAACTCCTCCTGGGCCTTGGCGCTCGTGTAATCCTTCACCCCAAATTTCTTGCCCATCGCCGTTTTGCCCTTGCCGTCCTCACCGTGGCATTTCTTGCAATTCTTGTCCCAGAGTTCCTTGGCGTCCGCCGCGTGGGCCGCCACGGCCCCGGCGGCCAGAAGAGTGAGACTGAGTGCGATTATTTTTTTCATAAGTATCGTTTGTGCGTTAGGCTGAACCTTAATCTACATGAGCGTCAATCATGCTGCCAGTCGATTCTTTGACGGAACCGCGGTGGAGAACGTTACAGCCTTTTTTTGCTTTTTTCAAGGGGGACACCACACTAGATTGCGCGGATGCCATGCCCGGTAGTCAGTATTGCGCAGATGCGGGATTGGGAACAGGCCACCTGGGCCGCCGGTCAAACGGAGGCGGAAGTCATCCGCCGCGTCGGCAAGCGCGTGGCCCGGCTGGCGCTGAGGCTGACGCAGCCCAACGATCTGATCCTGCTCCTGGCCGGCAAGGGCCATAACGGCGAGGATGCCCGGGGCGCGCGCGAACACCTGGCGGGCCGCCGGATCGACACGCTGGAGGCCGCCGACCCTGAAACCGCCCTCCTGCGCTTGGAAACGCTGCTTTCGCTCCGGCCCGCGCTGATTGTCGACGGCCTCTTCGGCATCGGGCTGGACCGTCCGCTCAACGCCCAGTGGATACGGCTCGTGGAGCGGGTCAACGAGGCTCGGACCCCTGTCCTGGCCGTGGATGTCCCCTCGGGTCTGAACGCGGACACGGGTGAACCCCAGGGCGCAGCCATCGAAGCCGCCGTCACCCTCACTGTGGGTGCCCCCAAAGCCGGCCTGCTCAAGGAATCGGCCTGGCCATACGTGGGGCGGCTCGAGGTCGCCCACGATGTCGGGCTGCTCCCCTGCCCGTTGACCAGCGATGTCGTTTGGACCATGCCTGAGGATACTCTTGGCTATCCCCCCCGCCGCCGCCCCGCCACCAACAAAGCCACCTACGGCCATCTGGCAATCCTGGCGGGGAGCCTCGGCTATCACGGGGCAGCCGTGCTGGCAGCGCGCGCAGCCCAGCGCGCTCAACCCGGCCTGATCACCCTCTACACCGCCGAGGCCGTTTACCATGCTTGCGCCGCCCAGCTCCAGGCGGTGATGGTTTCACCCTGGGCGCCGGCCGACAAATTGCCCGCTTCCCATTCCGCCGTCCTGGTCGGTCCCGGCCTGGCCGCCGTCCAAACGGTCGATCAGATGAAGCTGGTCCTGCGCAACTTATGGCGGGATTCGGCGCTGCCGCTGGTCGTGGATGCAAGCGCCCTGGACTGGTTGCCCCTGGACCCGTTGGATCGGAACGCGTTGCGCGTGGTCACCCCGCATCCGGGCGAGGCAGGCCGGCTCTTGCGCTGCTCGCCCCAGCACATCCAGGCCAACCGTCTCAACGCAGTGCGTGAGATTTCAAAACGATTTGGGAACGCCTGGGTTGTCTTGAAAGGCCACCAAACTCTCATCGGCCGCGCCACCGGCCAGGTCTTCGTCAACTCTTCGGGCAACCCGCACCTGGCCCAGGGCGGCAGCGGCGACGTGCTCGCCGGTTATATCGCCGGGCTGGTCGCTCAACCTCTCCTCCGGGACGAGGTCCCGGCAATGCTCCGTTACGCCGTATGGCAGCACGGGGCCGCGGCGGATCACCTCCAGGAAACAGACCCAAACTGGGCGCTCGAAGACCTGGTCTGCCAACTGGGCAAACAGAAGCCGCCCGCGGCGGGTTAGGCCGCCCTGAGCAGTCCGTAGAGGAGCGGCGGAAAGTGCTCGCCTTGGCCGGGGCGGGGGCGGCATACTGGCGGGCGGCGAATGCGGTTATTTTTCAGGAGAATTTGGACCTTTGTGCGGCCGTATCGAGGCCGGCTGTTTCTGGGGCTGGCCTGCGGGGTGGTTAGCGCCATGGCCAACGGCGCGCTGGCCCTGGCGCTCAAACAGGCGGTCAACTTGCAGTTCGCCGGGAGCGGCGCTGTTTCTTCCGGGCAGGCGCTGGCCAAGGGGCCGGCGCCGCTGCACACGATGCTGCCGGGCCTTGCCCATTGGCTGAGCGAGTTGCAGGCCCCGTCCTCGACGCTGGGCCGCGTGCTGCTTATTGCGACGATTCCCGGGGCGATGCTGATCCGGAATCTGTTCGCGTATTTGAACATTTACCTCATGAACTGGACCGCGGTGCGGGCGATAGCGGATTTGCGGACCCGGCTCTTCGATCACCTGCAGAACCTTTCGCAGGATTTTTTCAGCCAGGCCCGCACGGGGGATTTGATTGCTCGGATTACGAGTGACACGCAGGTGCTTTACGGCGTGATCAGTGGTTCGCTGGGTTCCATGGTCACAGGCCCCGTGACGGTCCTGGCGCTGCTGGGGTTAATGCTGGCGCAAAGGGGGCAGCGGACGCTGGCGCTGGTTTCGCTGGTGGTGCTGCCGTTATGCATGGTGCCGATCACGATTTACGGGCGCAAGGCGCGGAAGTCGGCGCGGCTGATGCAGGGCCACGTCTCGGAACTGACCAGCCTGATGCACGAGTCGTTCACGGGCAACCGGATTATCAAGGCCTACAACCTCGAGGCCACGGTGTTGAAGCAGTTCCAGGAAACCACCCGGAAATACATAGGCCACATGATGCGGCTGGTGCGGGCCAATGAGATACCGGGCCAAATCACCGAGTTTCTGGGAGTGATGGGGGCGGCGCTGGTCCTGGTTTACGTGGCGATGGACAACACGACGAGTGCGGGTGATCTGATCGCCTTTATCGTAAGCATCGTGATCATGTACGCCCCGATTAAGGCCCTGGCCAGGCTGCACAATCAACTGAACCAAGCGGCGGCGGCGAGCCAGAAGGTGTTCGAGATGCTCCAGATGACCAGCACGGTGGCGGACCCGCCCAAGCCCGTGCCCCTGGATGCTCGAGGCGCAGACATCTCTTTCGAGAACATCGAGTTCGACTACGGCGACAAACCGGTCTTTTGCGGGATCGATCTCCGCGTCAAGGCGGGGCAGATGGCCGCGCTGGTGGGCAGCAGCGGTTCGGGCAAGACGACGCTGGCCAATCTGTTGCTGCGCTTCTACGACCCGAAGCGGGGCGCGGTCCGCATTGGCGGGACCGATATTCGGGATGTCTCGATCAAGGACCTGCGCCGTCAGATCGCATTGGTGGCCCAGGAAACGATCCTCTTCAACGACACGATCCGGAGCAACATAGCCTTGGGCCGGCCCGGGGCATCGGAGGCGGAAATCGAGGCGGCTGCCAGGCATGCCTACGCCCACGAGTTCATTCTTCAGAAGCCCCAGGGCTACGACACGGTCGTCGGGGAAAAGGGGGCCGTTTTATCGGTTGGGCAACGTCAGCGGATTACGATCGCGCGGGCGATTCTCAGGGATGCGCCCATCCTGGTATTGGATGAGGCGACCAGCGCGCTGGATACCGAATCCGAGCGGGCGGTGCAGGCGGCATTGGAGGAACTGATGCAGGGCCGCACCACGATCTGCATCGCCCATCGCCTCTCGACGATCCAAAGCGCCGATGTCATCGTCGTCCTGGACAAAGGGCGGATCGTGGAAACCGGCGCGCATGGGCAGTTGATTGAGGCGCGGGGTTACTATTGCCGGCTTTATGAGTTGCAGTTCGAGCCTGCCAATGCGGGGCAGCGGTGAGACCGGCGGGGTTCGGGCCAGGGCGCACAGAGCGCGTACTGGCGTAGCACCGCAGGTTGCTCGAGGATACGGTCTCCGCCGATGAACAGGAATGACACCAGCTTTTATATTCCAGCGCCAACGGCGCGCCCTATTCCAGCCTGGGCCGGCGGCCCAGGCAAAAGCTGCGCCCGCTTCCTCGGAAAAGGCTCTTTTTGTCTGGCTTCTGTTGGCCGGTTCGGATAAAACGCCCCGCAATATGAATGACCACGGCTCACAGCCAGCGGGGTCCGCCAATAATCACACGGACCGCCTCTCGTCGCGCGGAAGCAAACTCGCCTTTCTCCTCCTGCTCCTGCTCGTGCCGGGGCCGGTGTTGCGCGCCGAACTGAGACTGCCGGCCATCATCGGCGACCACATGGTGCTCCAGCAGAATCTGGCCAATCCTCTGTGGGGCTGGGATGCGCCTGGGACCCAGGTCACGGTGACTTTCGCCGGCCAGACCAAGTCCGCACAGGCCGGACCGGATGGCAAATGGACGGTGAAACTGGATGCGATGACCGCCAACGACAAGCCGCAGACCCTGACCATCAGCGGCACGGAGAAGAAGGAGATTCAGGACGTGCTCGTGGGCGAGGTCTGGATGTGCTCCGGCCAGTCCAACATGGGCTTCACACTGGCCGGCGACTGGAACGGGGACATCGACGCAGCCGCTTCGAGGCTGCCCAACCTCCGCCTGATCAAGGTTCCCCAGGTCGGCACGCAGGAGTTGCAGGACGATTTCAAGGGCCAGTGGCGGGCCTCTACGCCTGAAACCGCCCGCAACTTCAGCGCTGTGGGCTTTTACTTCGGCAGGTATGTCCACTGCATCCTCGGCGTGCCCGTCGGCCTGATTGACAATGCCTGGGGCGGCTCTGCGGCGGAGGCCTGGGTCCGCCGCCAATCGCTCGAGCAAGACGGGCGTTTCAAGCCGCTCATGGAAAGCACAGCCAAACAAGAGGCCCATCTTCAAAGTGAGGCCACCAAGGCCGACTACGAAAAGCAACTGGCCAAGTGGAGGGAGGACGTGGAGAAGGCCAAAGCCGAACAGAAGCCCGCGCCGCAGCGGCCTTACTCCCCGTTCCAGTGGCTCACCGGCAACGCGCGCCCCGGCAACATCTTCTGCGGCGTCCTTTATCCCACGCTCGGTTACGGCATCAAGGGGGTCATCTGGTACCAGGGCGAATCCAACGCCGGGCGCGCCTGGGAGTACGCGGCGCTCTTCCCCTTCATGATCGAGCAGTGGCGCAAGGAGTGGAACCAAGGGGACTTCCCGTTCTACTGGGTGCAACTGGCGGACTTCATGGCGGAGAAGCCGGAGCCTGGGGAGAGCAGTTGGGCGGAACTGCGCGAATCGCAGACCAAAACCCTGAAGCTCCCGAACACAGGCCAGGCGGTCATCATCGACCTGGGTGAAGGCAAAGATATCCACCCCAGGAACAAGCACGACGTGGCCGCGCGGCTGGTGCGCTGGGCCTTGGTGAAAGACTACGGGATGAAGTTCCCCTATCGCAGCCCCGAGTTCAAAAGCGTGGAGATCAGCGGCAACAAGGCCCTCCTTGGGTTTGATTGTTTCGGCAGCAGCCTCCGTCCTTTCGACGTGAACCAGGCGATCGGCTTTGCCGTTTGCGGCGAAGACAAGGTGTGGCACTGGGCTAAAGGCGCCGTTCTGGGAAAGGACAAAGTCGAGGTCTGGTCGGACAAGGTGGCGAACCCCATCGCCGTTCGATATGCCTGGGCAGACAACCCCGTGTGCAATCTCTTCAGCAACGAGGGCCTGCCCCTGACCCCGTTCCGCACGGATGACTTCGACATGATCACGCGGCCGAAGGTCCCGCCGGCTGGCCAGGCTCCTTAGTGGTCATGAACATAAATCCGGTGACGTATTCATGCTCATCACCACTTAGCCTGACTTTCGCTACCGGAGGGGGGTAATCTGCGTAAGTGCCTGCAAATCAAGGCACGATTCCAAAAGGTCTGCACTACAACATCTGAATCATTTCATGGTCACTTTGTGGTCGGTGG
>Ga0181524_10001743_pt1 | contig 24171 bp, 12 predicted proteins | sample PEATcosm2014_Bin_34_FD_119761 | JGI IMG/M metagenome (GOLD analysis project Ga0181524, IMG submission 119761) | Peatland microbial communities from MTU Mesocosm Facility, Houghton, MI, USA - PEATcosm2014_Bin05_60_metaG | ecosystem: Environmental > Terrestrial > Soil > Wetlands > Peat | place... | reverse complement strand
GCACTTTGCCGGTTGTGCCGCCATGTTCCTCTGGATTGCGCGCCAACTGAGCCGTCTTCGCCAAGCGGTTCGCGGCAGCCGTGTAGTTACCGAGGGGCCGCTGCCCCTGATGTTGAACACGCTCGCAGCCGCTCTGAGGATGAAGCGAATTCCCGCGCTAAGAATCTCGGACCGTGTCACGGCCCCGGTTGCGTTTGGAGTCCTTCACCCGACCATTCTCATGCCGGCGACGAACCTCTCGCGGCTTTCGGAGCATGAACTCAAGGTCATCCTGGCGCATGAATTGGGCCATTTCCGGCGAGGCGACCTGTGGGTGAACTGGGCGCAGCTCCTCTTGCAAGCGATTTGGTGGTTCAATCCGCTGTTGTGGATGTTGAATCATGCCCTGCGCAAGGCCCGGGAGGACTGCTGCGACGATTTGCTGTTGGCGCGCAAACTGACCTCCGGCGATCGCTACTGCGATACGCTCCTGCGGGCGGCTGTTGAATTTGGCCGTGCCGAGCCGCTGAGCGGCGCACTGGGCTTTGGGGAGCGGTTGCACCCCATGGGTCGCCGGTTCGAGCGCATCATGGACGCGGGAGTGCCGCGCGCCTATCGGCTGTCAGCCTTGGGTTTCGTCGTTCTTCTAGGCCTGGGGTTCCTCTTGCTGCCCGGCCTACGCAGCCAGACCGCTACGCAAGAAACCGCCGCTGAAGCTTCTCCCGCCTGGGGACCAACGGAGAAAGGACTCAAGATCGGGGTGCAAAGGGTTCTGGGTGGCGCCGAGATCCTGGTCCATTTCAAGAATGTCTCTACGAACGATATGGCCTTGAAGCTCGGTACCAAGTTGAGAAACTCTGAGGTACGATACCCACATGCAATCCGGTGGCGGTTGATTGACCCACGCGGGGCCGCACACAAATTCGAGTATCTCGCAGGCGACGTTATCGGGCAGCCGGAACCATTCATTGTGCGCATTCCGAGCGGCGCGACATATTCGTTGAGATTTCTATCGGATAACTTTTGCGAGATCCTCACAGGAAACCGCCTCAGCTCCCTGGAGCACGGCCGGTACGACCTTATGGCAAAATTTGAGGGAAATTCTGTACGAGCTACAGATTACACGGATACGGCGGGACTTTCATTGATGCCCTGCTGGACCGGCAATGTGTGGTCGGGAAAGCTATCGATTTCCGTTCCCAAGTCGCGTCGCGCCTCCCTTCCCCCTCCCGCTCCAACTGCGTCCGCGCTGATACCAGGGCCAGGAACAAACCAGGGGCACCGAGCGGAGTTCACCAACGAGATCTCGACGCTGCTAGTCGCCACAAAGGCGGTGGTCCAGTTGGGCGATCCGATTGAAGTCTCTCTGATTGTGATGAATGAAGGAGACCGCGAGTTAACAGTGGACAAGAGCGCGACGGCGTTCGATTGCTTCGACGTAACGGATGAGGAGGGACAACCAGTTCCCTATGTGGGGTTCATGGGGCAGGTCTTTGCCAACTCGGTCACCCTCCAGCCGTCATCAACCGACCTGCTTGTGGAGCGACTGGACCTTGCGGACAAGTATTTGTTCCAGAAGCCGGGGCGCTACGCTATTCGGTTCCGCGGCGGTCCAGCATTCCCGAGCGTCTCGAATCGTGTCCGTCCGCTCACGGGCATTCCCGCCTCCAACCCGATCCTGGTGGAGGTCAGGCCGGGACAGCTAGGCGAACTGGACCAGATTGTGGCTCGATTGCTCACCGTGTGCCCGAAGGGCTGGAGCATCGAGAAGAGCCGACGTGACCAGAATGAAGTTGCTCCATTCGGACGAGGTCGTGTCCGAGGCTATAGCGCCCCCATCTACCGGTCCTACATGGCTGGAGAGGCGGTTGATTTGTGGTTTACGAAAACTGAAGCTCCCATTACATCTGAGCAAGGGAGCGGCGCCAGCCAGTATCTGGGCCATACCCGTGGGCTTCACGTGTATGTCTCCCTGGCTCCGAAGGCGGACAGTGTCTGGCCTGATGCTCTTGAGGACATCTCGCGCGCATTACAACTCGAGGACGGCAAGGTCGGCGCCGGACCGGCTCAACCCGCGCGCAGGAGCTCGGCGGCCGCAACCGGAGCGGAGACCGCTTCCGCGGGCTCACCGACCCCTCCCCTCTTCCAGATACGCCTGGTTCTCGATGCCCCGTCCGCCGATTCTGAGCCGATGACCCTCGCAGCCAAGCGTGGGGACGAAACCCTTACCGAGGTGCTCAATGTCGCGAAGGCTGTTCTCCTGGACCAAACCGCCCTGAAGTCGGCGACTCCGAGCATAGATGGCTTGGGGCGGCCGATAATCGACATTACGTTTAGCGAGAAGGGCCGGAGTGAGTTTGCCCAGGTGACCCGGCTCAACATTGGAAGACGCCTCGCCATCGTCATTGGCGGCAAGCTCCGTGTAGCGCCGGTGGTCCGGGCTGAAATCACCGCCGGCACGGCCCTGATCAGCGGAGACTTCAGCAAAGAAGAAGCCAAAGCCCTTGCCGACGCGATTGCCAGCTCTCTCACCGAACAGTGACCCCCATCTCTTAGGGGCGGGGGCAGTGCCGGCGCGCGCCCGGCTGCTGGAACATCAGTGCGCCCGCCAGGATCGAGTGGGCTGACCCCGCCAGGTGATAGCCCAGGCCGCAGCGGAGCGGAGGCCTGGGCAACGGGTCCATCGAAAACGTCGCCGGCCTGTAAGGCCGTGTTTGCAAATGGTAGCCGCCGAGGTAACGAGGCGGACCCTGGCTCGTATTTGCTCGATTATCCGCCTCGTTACCTCGGCGGCTACGAGGTCCGGTGCATTTCGCGCCGCCGCGGCACAAGCGGTTCGCACAATCTCCGGGGCCGCAGCCGGAGGCTGATTGGAGGTTTTTCTATTTCCCAGGCCCGCCTTCGGCGTTACTCTCTCGAACATGAACAACAAACAGCCTCGCCCTCTCACCTGGTTGTTCCCGGCGTGTCTTGCGGTTGGCATCATTGCCGCCCTTAGTCTGCTCGCCCATTCGCTCTCGGGCAAGCGGCCCGCCCAGGGAACTTCCTCATCTCCGAGCATGGGGGGCACTGCTCCCGCAGCCGCGACAACCAGCACCCTCGATCTGGTCGGCGTGGTCAAGGGTGCCGATGGCCGACCGGTGACCAATGCCTCCATTTTCATCTACACAGCCCAACCGCGTTCCGGCCCCGGCTTTCTCTGACCGTCCTGCTATGCGGATTGCCGCAAGAGCACCACGGCGGATGCTCAAGGAAGATTCAGAATCGAATCGGTTGACCCCGCGCTGCTGTTCCGCGTCCTTGTGGTCGCCAAGGGCTTCGAGCCGGCCTTTTTCACCAAGGTCGACCCGCGGAAGGGGCCGCTGGAAGCCGGGCTGAAACCCCGCGCCGCTGCTACGATGCCGCCCAGCCAGATCATACTGGGCCGCGTGCTCGACCCGGCGAAGAAGCCTCTGGCCAATGCCGTCATCTTGCTCGAATCCGGCGTTCCGGCCGGCACCGACCCCATGGCGGTAACGGATGAAAGGGGCGAATTCGAAATCCGCTCTCCTCAGAAGTTCGCTGGGGTGGACCTCCGTGTCGAGGCCCGCGGTTTCGCCCGGCGGCATTTTCGTGCGACGCACCCTGGGCCCGAACGGCAAGACCTGATGCTGACCCCAGGCACCGCCCTGACAGGACGCGTGCTTCGTAACGGCAAACCGGTCAAGGGCATCACAGTAGGCGTCGTTTCGGTGGACCGGACCGACGTGAATTTCACAGGCGATTTCGTAACAGGCACCGGTGAGGACGGCAGGTTCGTTTTCCCAAACCTTCCGCCGGGCCGGGAGTATGCGGCCTACGGCCTCATGGATTCGCTCAAGGGCATCGGCGCCTTGCCAACCAGGATTATCCGCGTCGGAGGCGACAACTCGACGAACAATATGGGCGATTGGGAACTGGCGGCCGGTTTTCGTCTTGAAGGAGAGGTGCGCCTTTCCGACAGCAACGCCATCCCGGCTCACACGCACCTGACCATTGGGCGCGATGCGGCTTGGGATGACTCGAGCACGGAATTGCCGGCAGACGGCCATTTCACCTTCACGAATGTGCCTGGGGAGGCCCTGGTTGTGAACACCCGCGTTGACGGCTATCGCCTCTCGGCCCGGAATGGCAGCCTTGACCGGCTGAACCCCTTCCGGTTGCTGGGCTGCCTTGAATCAGACAAAACGAACCTGCTCATCCTCCTGGAACCAGGCAAGAATCTGGAATCAGATTACAGAGCGGATGACGAGCAGCCTGGGAATCTCCCCTTGTGCGGTGCAGAGGCCAAACGTGCCATCCCCAATGCCGTGCTCGTCAGCGGACGCGTCCTCGATGCGGGCGATGGAGCGCCTGTCTCCCGGTTTCGGATTACCCCGGGTCTCCGCCGGGACGCGAAACTCGAACGGCCCCGGTGGCAGCGGGGCAATTCAGTGGAAGGCACAAATGGCAGCTTCCTTATCGAAATGTCGGGAAAAGGCGGCGCTGTTGTTTTCCGGGTGGAAGCTCCGGGCTATCTGCCGGCCATATCGGAACCGCTCGCCCTGGGAGGATCGGACTGTGTCGTGCGGATCACAAGGGGCAGCGGGCCGCGAGGGATTGTCCGGTTGGCTGACGGGACGACGTTGCCAAATACAGAGCTCATCTACCTCAGTGGTGACGAACAGACCAATATAGACCCGGATGGCCAGGTAAGAACCCCTGGGAAAGGCGAAACCCAAATAACGGACTCAACCGGACGGTTCGGCTTTGCGCCAAAGCTCGGCTTGGGTGAGTTGATCGTCAGCTGCCCCGGCGGATTTGGAAGGCTTTCGCTCACCTCGCCGGGGGGAACCAATGACATCATTGTCCAGCCTTGGGCGGAGGTGCGTGGTCGGCTCGTGAAGGACGGAAAGCCGGTCCCAAACGAGCATGTCGATCTCTCCTTCCATGCGGAGTGGAAGCCGGGCCGGCCGCATATCGGGCTTCACGGCACGATCACCGACGAACAGGGACGTTTCACGATCGACCATGTTCCTCCCGGCGAACTCCAACTGACGACCCGGGCGCCTGTCGAGCAACCGAGAGGCGCCTGGACGGAGCAGCGCCAGCGATATTTCGCTGTTCAACCTGGAGAGAAGGCAGACCTCGGCGATGTCGAAAAGAAGGAGACAGGGCTGCCATAGTTTGAGGATGTTGACAGCCAGATGAACGGCCGCCCAAGTTCGGCCTCATCGTCCACTTCGCGATGAGGCCGAAGGTGAAAGGCGGCCAAAAGCAAGAAGGCGTGGATCGACAATCAGATCCGGCCACAGAAGGGACATGACCTCCGCGAAGCCAAGCGCAAATCCAAAGTGACCTCCGGTCAAGAACCAGACAGGTCAAAGTGAAAGGAACGACCGTATGAACACAGAAAGACTGAAACCTACCTACCGGATGATCCAGCAGATCTTTATGGAGGCCAAGCGGCCCCCGTTGTATGACCTGAGGCAATTGCCCCCGGATGCGTTTGAACCCGGTTCGGTTCCTCAGGATCCCTATTTCGAGCGATGGAGCCGACTCCAACGCAGGCCGCCGGGGGTGGATTTTCTTCGAGAGTTGCGCCGGGTCGCCTCCTGGCTCTAATCGGCGGCGTTTTGAGCGCCGTTGAGCAATCCGATGCCGTGCGCATCTTAGGTTTTTCCAGCCTGGGTGACTTGGAGCTACGGCCTGAAGAGGGAGTCGAATATAGCGTTGTTGGCAGACTGCAAGAACACGACGACGAGGACCCCGACCAAGACACCGAGAGACAGGCGTCCCGCCAGACGAAAGCTCGCCCGGGGGCGAGTGTGCCAAAACCATGCGGTTGCCGCCGCCACGAATAAGCCGACAAACATCCAGTCCACAGCGTGCCCGGAATAGGAGAATCCAAGGGCGGTTTGGGCTTCCTGGAATTCCGCGCCGTCATGGCCCCGGCCCGCCAGGATGAAGCGCAGGACGTAAAAACCAGGCATGACCATCGCACCCGCCACCAGCGCGGAGCGCGTGGGGCCGGGCGTGCGAAACAGCCAATAGAGCGCGCCCGCCAGGGCCGCTGCCGAACCGAGAATCCCTCCTAGCGCGACCTGGTTCTGCACACTCGCGGTCAGGGGCTTAAGAATGTATTCCTTCGCCGGGGTGGGGATTGCCGGGCAACCATGAAGCCACGCCACGAGGCAGTGGCCGGTTTCGTGGACGAACACCGATGCGACAATGGCGCCCACGAAGCAGAACCAAAGCCTTGGCGACAGGCGGCTGGGCGCCGACGACGCCAACTCACTTGCTCCTGCGCACGCCCGCCCGAGGGTCGACGCCAGAACGGGCGTGTACAGCCGGCTCCGAAAAATGAAGGCCGTCAACCCGATAACAAAACCGACGCCGAAAAGCGCAGCTACAATCGTGCCGACCCACGCCTCAATCGTGAAAGCGATCGGCGCCTCTTTAACCGGCACGCGCCCCTGTTTTTCGCGGGCGATCTCCTGCTCCACCGCTTTTACAAAGTCAGGACCGATCAGCGCGGCCCGCCGCCGTGCCTCCTCCTCCCAGCCGCGGTAGTACCCTGGAATCCCCTCGCAACGGTACTGCGCCCGAGGGGCATTGAGGAAGACAAAACCCGTGAACACGTCCTGGTAGCGGAGGCGGGCACGAACTGAAGGCGTCCACGGAAACAAATCGAACGGTTCCTGGCCAAAGAGAGATCCCGCCAGGTCGAAGCCTGCCGGCCGGTTGCCATTCCGCTCGAATGCCTCATCCCACAACCCGCCGGCCACGGGCCAATAAAGACCTTCGTTGAGGCGCACATTGGCCGCGCGTCCGCCCAGGGCCTCGCGGATGAATTCGAACGTGTTGTAAGGCGCCGCAGCCGTCGACGCGCCCCTCAGGTCGAAGGCATGTCGGAAATTCATAATCACCAGGCTCTTCGCCGGTTTGCCGCCGGCCCGATCCAGACGTTCCATTCCAGCAATGACCTGCCGCGCCATTTTTTCGTCTCGGTTCCCCAGCGCGCGCCAATGGTCCCCCATCTTCTCCAGGGTGAGATTGGCCCAATCCACGGCGCCGTCCGTGAAATGGTGTTGGATTCGGCGCGCCGCCGGGAGTGTCTGGTTGAGCGCGTAGAGCCGCTTTAGGTAAGTTGGGAAGTTGACCCTGTTCCAGGTGGGCCACACCGCCCAGTTCCGCATGATGTGCAGCACCCGCTCCTCCACCTGCCCGCCGGACAGACCGTCGGTGGCCATGAAATCATCGAGATACGACTGCATCCCGACCTGACCCAACTCGGTGAATACGTGGCCAACCCGTTGGACGAACCGCGGATCGCTGACGAGGTTGAAGATGAAGTCCCACTGGGTCGCCTCGGAATGGTCCCGTTCGCTCAATACCACCACGTCATAACGGTCGAAAAGGCTAAAGATATAGTCATTAGGGGAAACCGCCGCCCGCCTTAGGAAGTCCACATACGGTTTGGTGGAACCCATGCCATAGTACAACAGGGTGCGAGAGGGCAGGCGTCCAATGGAAACCTGCTCGGCCACCTTCACGGCGCAGCCGAGAGCCGTCACGCCCGCCAAAATGGCAAATGCGCTCCGGGTCGTCCCGGAAGCCACGGGACGGCGGATGACTCCAGTGCCCGCCAATTGGTCATACCAAGTGCGCCGGCAGCAGGCATAATAGACCAGCGCCGCCAGCAAAAGGAAAAGCACCGCCACGAGATCATACGCTGTGGGGACCCATGCTCTGCCAAAGACGAGCCGGCCGGCGATGCCGGGCGCCGCGCCCAGGAGCAACCACTTTCCCACCTCGCGCTTGCAAGCGCCCGCCCAACCGAGACTGCCGCCGGCCGTCGGCGCGACGGCTATCCCCATCAGCACCTTGCCCAACGTGCGGCCTCCTTGACCCAGGCATCCAACGCCATAGGCCATCGCCAGGGCCAGGAATGCCGGTTCCAGCGCAAGGCGCACCTGCGCCAACGCGCTCACCCCGATGAAAAAGCACGCCGCCGCATAGACCACGAGGCCATCCATCCAGGCCGCCGCCAGCCGCCGCCAAAGGCTCGCGCGCGCCCCGTGTTGAACATCTGGTGTGGTGACCGGTTCAACGGCCGCCCCGCTCAGCTCTCGCTCCACTGAAGTGTTCATCTTACACAACAGACACAGATGACGATGAGTTTGTTTCGGCTCAAATGAAAACAACAGGTCCGGGGTTTGATCTGTTCTGCAACAGAGGCACTAACCCAGGCGCGCGGAAGATGTGGCTAATGACAAGCGCTGAAGCACTGGGCTATTGTCAAATTGTCCCTCCCGGACAGGATCGAACCGACAGGCGCGAGCTGGATGCAGCGCAGTTCACGCCGCCGGAGAATCTAAGATGCGCACGCCGATGCTCGGCTTGCGATTCTTCCATTGCCCGGCGGCGAGGTTCACGGCTACTATTTCAAGCCGATGAAGCTTCTCTCCAGTTCTTCTCTGGTCGTGTGCTGGGTTGCGTTGTTGACCCTCAACGCTCAAGCTGGACCGCCGGCCAACCGTGGCAGTGAGAAAAGCGCACCGGCGCCGGACATTGCGGGAGCGGTCTCTTTTGCCAAATCGGGCGAGGGAGTCGAGGTAACTGCGCCGGACTACCGCTTTAGCTGGACCGCGACGCGCGATGAATTCCGGCTTGCCGACCCGCAGGGCCGCACCATCGTTAGCGGCCGCGTCGCGCCGGTGGTTACGGTGCAGCCTTTGGGCAAAGCGGGCACCCGGAAAATCGTCTCGGCAACGGTCCAGAACTGGTCGCTGGAAGGGGAGCAGCTCAAGATCGGTTACCGGGAGGCCACCGGAGGCCACGAAATGGAGCTCACGATACAGTTTGCCCCGGGAGGCACCTGGTTGGAGCCGATCCGGTTTCAGGCCGGGGAGGAGGACGTGGTCACGGTGCATTATTTTAGCCGGAGCGACGGCCAGGCCGTGACGCCGGCCATGCAGGCGGCGTATTGGGTCATCCCCGGCATCAACGAGGCCTCGGCCTTGGGGCCGATCGTCTCGGCTAACCTTGGACTCTCGGCCACTCTCTGGAGCGGGCGCGGCGCCAGCGGCGAGCCGGGACTGTCGCAGCAGTGGGGCCTGCCGGCCCATTTCTTTTGCGGGTTCAGCCCGGGCGCCGGCGACAAGACGTTCGGCGCGCTCTCGACCAAGCTCTCCGGTTCATTCTGTTGCGGACTGGCGAGCCTGCCGGCAGCCGACTACTTCCTGGATTGGCGAGGGGCAATGCTCAGCCCGGTGTTCAGTTACCGCAGTGACCTGTGGGGTCAATGCCGGGGGCCGGCGCGACTGACGCTCGGGGCGAAACTGCTCCTGACCGTCGCGCCGGATTATCGAGAGGCGATCCGCCAGTATTACCTGGGCTTGGTCGAGGCCGGAGTCATCCACAAAAAGGTGAGCTCGCCGGCAAAGGTCAAAGCGATGCTGGCGCCGCAGTTCAATTCCTGGGGCGCCGAGGTGGCCCTCGGCAAGGCGTCGGCGAGTTTCGACAGCGCTGCCTTCCACCAAATTTGGGGCGGGCTCCGGGCCTCGGGAATGAAACCGGGGATGTTTGTGTTTGACGATAAATGGGAGGGCGCCTACGGCCATTTGGAACATTCTCGGGAGCGTTTCCCCGATTTTGAGCAGATTCTTCGTGAGTTGCGCCAACACGGTCTGAAGATCGGCTTATGGGCCGCATTCTTGCGGGTCGAACATCCGGAGGATGCGGGGCTCAGCGTCCCCAACGTATTGCGCAAGGCCGATGGCACGCCCTACAAGACCGGCGGCTACTATATGCTGGATGTCACCCAGCCCGAGGCGCAACAGGCGATTCGCAACACCGCCCGGCGCTTCATCCGCCATTACCAGCCGGACCTGGTCAAGTTCGATTTTGGATACGAGCTGCCGTCCCTTGCCCTGGCGGCGCCGGCGGACAAAAGCTGGGCCGGGGAGAAGCTGCTTTACAAGGGCCTCGAGGTGGTGGCCTCGGCCATGCGCGAGGAGAAGCCGGACATCGTGATGATGTATTACTCGCTCTCCCCGCTGTTTGTGGACTACCTCGACCTGCACAGCCCGGATGATTTGTTCCTCTGCGCCCACGAATATGATTTGGAAGCCAACCGTCGCTTCTTCTTTTCCAGTCTGCTGGGCGAGTTGGGAATGCCGACCTACGGCTCGGGTGGCTACGATTGGGCAACGATGCCCTCGATTTGGTTCGATTCCGCGGCCATTGGCACGCTCGGCTCCTTAGGCGCCTTTTCCGGAGATGAGAACGGGCAGCGGGCCGAGCCGGAGTGTATGGCGAAGTTCAACGGCTTGAGCCACGTGCTGCGCGACTCAGCCTGCTTCTCCATCGAGCCGTATGAGGCGGACTACCTTGGCTACGAGCGCGGGGCTCACACTTCGTCCTGGGTCCGGCGCGAGAATGGCAAGGTGGTCTTGATCGCCTTGCGCAAGCACCGGCTCGACGGCCGCGAAGGCTCGGGCCGTTACGGCGACTGGCTCACGACTACGGCGTCGGTGGTCGTCGCCTCCAAGACCGACGATGACCTCCAAAATGCGCGCCAGCTTGCCATCGTGCCTTACGGCGACGGAGATTTGCGTCTCAAACGCCTCAATGGCCCGCACATCGTCCGCGAGCACTTCTTTGGCGGCAAAGAAACAACGTCTCGCGCCCGGGCCCGTGGCGGCATCCTCAGGCTGAAACTGCGGCAGCAATCTGCGGGCGGCGTTCCGCTCGAGTGGGTGGAGGTCCTCAGCGCCAAACAATAGCCAGAGCAAGGGCTTCCTCGCGCAGGAAGGGTGTCCAGGCAGCTCTGGAGGCTCAAACGGCTGCCACGCTCGCAGGTAGGGTGCGCAGTCCTATAGGCGCCAACGTGCGCTCCGATCAGCCCGCGATTGCCGTAGAGGTCGGTGCTCGGTTCCTGCGCGGCGGCGTCTTAGCCCGGGTATTTCATGCCCGGGGTAGCCGGCGCACTCCGCACGCACGCTGGACAGATACGGAAGCAACACGCCTTCGGCGGGCAGGTCTTTGAACACGTTCGAGGCTTCCGCGCCCAAGTCACCCGCGCAGCGTCAAAACCCAGAAGGGAAGGGGTCCGTCACGGCGCACGGATTGTGCGATTTCCGCTATCGGCGGTTGTTATACAATGGAATCGCTATGAGACACATCCAAATGCGGCACGAATACGGCAGCCACCCGACCCCTCGAGCCCCGTTGTGGAGCGCCACTGCGGGCGGGCGGGCGGACTCGGGCCAGTGGTGGACTGGAGGCTTTACGCTGACGGAGTTGCTGGTGGTCATCGCGGTCATCGCGATCCTGGCCAGCATGGCGCTGACTGCGCTGCCGATGGCAATGCGCAAGGCTCGCGATGTCGAATGCCGCAGTAACCTGAAGCAGCACGGGCTGGCGGTCCTGGGGTTCCTGGCCGAGAACCACGCCTATCCGGTGATTTTCGACAACGGTGATGTGAACGGGGACCGTTGCTTATCCAGCGCGCTGTCCAGGACGCTTGGCCGTGCGCCCACAGGTCCAAGCACGAGCCTATCGCACTCGGTTTGGAGTTGTCCGGCTGGTGTGCGGCAGAGGCTCCCTGCCAATTACCCCAGGACTTCCGGTCGCCCGGGGCACCATTACGGCTACAACGCGGCAGGCTTGAACCAAAGGTCGCCGCGCTATCGTCCTCCGTTGCTGGGCCTGGGCGGCACGGAGCTGCTGCAAGGCTGGGTCTCCTCCCCGGCCGTGAACGAATCGGCGGTGGTATCGCCAAGCCAGATGGTCTGCATGGGGGACGACGTTTTGGGTTGGAACGGCGTTCTCCGCGATGGAGTGTGGCGTGTGGGGCGGTGCGAGGTTACCAATTACTTTGGCAGCACGGATCGGGTCAGGACCCGCCATCGCGGCAAGCTCAACATCCTGTTCTGCGATGGGCACGTGGAGGCCCTGACGTTACGGTTTCTTTTCTCGGACACGACCGACGAGGCGTTGAGCATCTGGAATCGGGACCATCAGCCGCACCGGGAACTGTTGCGGTGAGCGTTTATGGCAAAGAGCATTCCGGCGCGGACGGTTTTCGGGGTTGTGCTCGCCAGTTTCTGCGGGTTGTTGGTGGTCTCCGTCGGGCGCCATGAACTTGGAAAGCGGTCCGCTGCTCACCAGCAGAAACTGTGGGCGCTGCATGAGGCGCAAGATCTGGCCAGGGACCTGGACGAGTTCGCCGACCACTGGATCCAAGGGCAGCCCACTGCGGCGGATATGAGCGAAGCCTTCGAAGACGAGTTCCACTCCAGGATGGTCAGAGTCATCAATGAGCTCAAAGAGCACGGACAGCACGACCCGGAGCTGGACGCGGCCGCAGAGCTTTGGGAGGGCATTCACAGGGTCCACGGCCTGCCGCTAAAGCCCGAAATGGTCCACGACTTGGCAGGAAGGATAATGGCGGTAGTTGACAAACGAATGGATTGATACCCCGCGTGGGCCAAATTCAACCGGGGTCGATTGCACAGGCTAATTGCGCGATTTCTTCCCGCAGCGGTTGTTATATATGATTGGAGTGTTATGGAAGACGCAGAACTCTTGTGTGCCCTTCGTCGCTCTGATCATGCCGTTGCGTTTTGAGGCAGCCTCGGAGTCGGTGACGACGGTCGAGCCGGGGCGGATTCACGGCAGGCTGCGGGCAGGCACATTGGTGACTCGGGCACGTTGTGGATGGCCTCGGGCCAATGAGCTAGGCGCTGTGCGGTTTGGCGTTTCTGCGGCTGTTATTTGGGTAGATGAACGACAATGACACAGAACTGCTCCGGCGCTACGTGACACAACGCTCGGAAGCCGCTTTTGCCGAGTTGGTCAGGCGCTATATCGATCTTGTCTATTCAGCGGCCTTGCGGCAGGTCTTTGGAGACGAGCAACAGGCGGAGGATGTTACCCAGGTGGTGTTTTCCGACCTGGCGCGCAAATCACAGCGGTTAATGAGGCACACGTCGCTCGCGGGCTGGCTCTATACCAGCACGCGTTACGCCGCCGCCTCGATGCGGCGCGCGGAACAGCGCCGCTCGCTCCGTGAACAGGAAGCCCACATTATGAACCAGCTCACCCAGGCAACGGGAACCGACCCCAATTGGGAACAAGTCCGGCCGATCCTCGACGAGGCCATGCACGAGTTGAGGGAGGACGACCGCGAGGCAATCGTGTTAAGGTTCTTCGAGCGCTTGCCGCTGGCGGAGGTGGGCTCGCACCTGGGTGTGACCGAGAATACCGCCCGAATGCGGGTCGAGCGGGCCACGGAGAAGCTGCGCGCCCGCCTGGCGCTGCGGGGCATTTGTTCGACTGCGTCGGCGCTGGGCACTGCCTTGGCCCAGCAAGCGGTTGGAACCGCCCCCTCGGCTCTGGCCTCCAGAGTCGCGGCCCGCGCAGCGGTCGCGGGAGCGGGAGTGGCCGCCGGCAACCTGGGGACGCTGAGTTCCTGGAGCCTGGCGGGCAAAGGGGCGCTGCTGGCCGGGGCGGTGGTGATCCTCGCGGCTTTGGGCCTGTTGAAGTTGGCAACGTCGTCATCGAGCCCCCGGCCCTCCATCGCCGGCGAGGCTGCCGCGACGGGCAAGGCTCCATTGGCCCCCCAAGCCGATGGCACAAGGAAGAAAAGCGCCGGGATGGCCGACCAATCCTCTGCCGCCGGTTCCGGCCCCGAGCTTCTCTTTGTCGATGATCAGACCGGGCTGCCTATCACCAACCGTGTAGCCTGGCTGCGGGGCTGGGAGCGGGGCGCGCAGTTGTTGGTCGAGAAGATGGTTCGGCTCGAGCAGGCTAGTGTTGTTGCGCCCTTCGATCCGAGTTACGGCCCGGGCTATTGGATTCTCACTCACGTCGAGGGCTATGCCGACGTCAGCCTCAAATGGCAACCGAAACGCGGGGAGACTGTCCCCGAATCGTATCTGGTGCGCCTGGTTCGGCCCGCACTGATTGGCGGGCGCGTCGTCGATCCCGCGGGAGAACCAGTCGCTGGGGCCGAGGTTGCTTTTGGGAACAACCCCATTCCCGGCGGTGACAGCAAACCCGACAGCCACGCGATTGACCAGCTAACTGCCAAGACGGATGCCCAGGGCCGCTGGCAGATCGACCGGGTCGCGCCCGACTGCGTTCGTTACCTTGGTGGCGCTGCTTCGCATCCGGACTTTTCACCATCCGAACATGTTGATGTGGGGTCCCACCCGGAATTCGCCCGGCAGTTGCTCGAAGGCACGTTCACGTTCCGGCTTGACCCAGGCATCATCGTCCAAGGCACTGTCGTGGACCCCTCGGACCAGCCTGTCGCCGGGGCGTTGGTCCATATGGGTGGGCTTTCCGAGACCGGCAGCCGGCATGCCCATTCGGCAGCGGATGGCACGTTTCGAGTCGCGGGATGCAGGCCGGGGACCCAGCTTGTGACCGCGGATGCGCCAGGCTTCGCCCCCGCCGTTCTCTCCCTCGACCTGAAGCCGAACCTGCCGCCCCTGAAGTTGGCACTGGGGCCGGGCCGCACGTTGCGGGTCCGGGTGGTCGATGCGAGTGGCCGGCCGGTCTCCGGTGCCCAGTTGTGGTATAACCCCTATGGCCGCCGCTTGCCCGGACCCTTCCCCCAATTCGAGTTTCTTCAGAATTCCGATCCGGACGGCCACGTCGTCTGGGAGCACGCCCCGGATCAGGACCTGGTGTTTGACTGTTCCGCGTCCGGCTACATGTGCGTCCATGACCTGGTCCTCCACCCGGACGAGCAGGAGCATGAGATTACTCTGCCGCCGGCATTGGTCATCAGCGGAACGGTGCGAGACGCGGACACCGGGGAGATGGTGCCACGCTTCAAGCTGGGAATTGGTTGGCCCGAACAGGATCGTGACGGTTCCCCTGCAATCCGCTGGAGCACTATCGACCGGTTCTGGCCGAGTTTCACCGGGGGCGAGTTCCGCCACAGCCTCGAGGAGCCCGTCATTGGGGGGACCGCCAACCCAGGCTACGTTTTCCGGTTCGAGGCCGCTGGATATGCGCCGTTCGTTACCCGCGTTTACGGCGCCGATGAAGGCGAGGTGACACTGGACATCAAGCTCCACAGGGCGGAGGAAACACTCGTGGCCGTCTATACGCCGGCGGGCCGGCCCGCGAACGATGCGCAGATCGCTTTGCTCGCTCCCGGCAACCAGCTCAGACTCACTCCCGGCGGGTTCAGCACCCTGGGAAGCATGGGCTCGACCTGGTTGCGCAAGGCGGATGCCCAAGGCCAATTCGTCCTTCCCAAGGACGATACCGTGCAGCGGATAGCGATTGCGCATCCAGAGGGTTATCTGGAGTGCCCCGCGGGCGATTTGCGCCAGGCACGCGCCGTGCGCCTTCAGGCCTGGGCGCGCATCGAAGGAGTCTGGCTCGACCAGGGACAGCCGGTGGCGAATCGCGAACTGAGTTTGGCTTTCAGCCACGAAGCCGAGCACACGCTCGCATTGGAATACTCCGCCTCCCGAGCCACAACGGACGACCATGGTCATTTTGTTTTCCCCCAGGTTCCCGCGGGTCTCTTCGATATCATCGTCTGGTCGGCGCCAACCGGCACGCACGGCGCGCGCTCTGGTCGGCACGCGCTTTCGGTCGAGGCACGAGCCGGTGAAACCAATCAAGTAACCCTTGGGGCTGCCGATTCGGCGGGCGCGGCGGACACGAATCGATAGCATTGGAACTGCACGATCACAACCACGCGGGGGCCTAAACACCCAATTCAATGAGGACGTTTTCCGGAATCGGCCGCTCGAGCGGATCCTGGCGCAGTAATCCCGCTGGTGGGTCCCGGCGTGGGGCGTTGCCTGCGTTGTGCGTCACGATCATTCTGGCGTTGAGCGGCGTTTGCGAACAGGCCATTGGTGTGGACCAGGACAGCGATCTCGCCAAATGGGGGGCGTTCTTGCAGCAAACAACTCCCGTCAAGCGGCTCGTCTATTCGGAGCCTTCTCATATCAGCGTGAATGGAGCGCCGCCTGAAGGGACATTAACGTACGAGTGCGCGTTCCAAGACGAAACGTTCTATTGGCGCAACCTCACGAATTTCCCAGGTCATCCAAAACACAACCTCTTCGAAGGAATGGTCGTCGGATTGTGCCCAGGAAGGGACGCGGGCCAATACTGGTGCATCCAGTGGTTGGAGCCCCGGGGAGAAGTTAGCATCGCGCCGCGGCAGGTTCCCAGGCGGATTGAAACGGTGTCTAACGCTGAGACGTATGGCCCCTACGCGGAGCGCGACATGTTCCCGGTACGGTCACTGGGGCTGATTGGCTTGGTGCCAAAGTCCTTCGTGTGGATCGACGATCGCCATTTCAAGGCGCGGGTATATTCGACCAAGTGGCCGTTGGACACGGCAACCGCAGAACTAACCGGCGAAGTCGTCCGCCTCGACGACAACAGCCGGCCGTTGGTGCTTAAGGTCACCTGCCCGGAATACTTCAAGAGGCCGCCCAGCACCTACATCGCGCGTTACACGTACGCCGATCTGGAGCCGCGCTGGTTTCCCTCCGCGATAACGGCTTCAGCGCCGAATGGCAGAGAATCAACCTTGAAAATTCTGGCCGTCGAGCTCGGGCGGGCCGACCTGCCGCCGGACGGCTACACGCCTGGGATGTTTCTTCCCAACTCGGAAACTGCGGAACCGGAGTTCTTTTTCGTCAGCAATGGCGTACAACACGTGTTCACCCCCGCCGGGCCAGTGGCGACACCCCGGCCGAAACCGCCCCAAGTGTCTCCCTTGGGCCTCGCCGTTCTGGGAGCCCTTGCGGCCGTCATTAGCATATATTTCCTGGTGCGACTCTATGTTCGCCGGAGGCGTGCCGGGACCGAGCTGTCAAAGTGAGGACCACAACTGAAAGCTATACCCGTGACTCTCCAGATCTGAGTATAGAATCGCCATGAAATCAAATCCATTCCCAGGCACTGATCGCCACGCATTTACGCTGGTTGAAATGCTCGTCGTAATAGCCGTGATTGGCATCTTGGCCAGCCTTCTTTTGCCAGCGCTATCAAGATCCAAGCCGCGAGCACGGCTGACGGTCTGTTTCAACAACCAGCGCCAACAAGGCGCAGGTTTTACTCTTTACTTGCAGGACCATGAGGACACTTATCCCATCTGTGAAGCGTGGGCCGCCGTCGGGGGAAAGACGGGAAGGATCGGCGAGAACGGGGGCATCGTCGAGGCCAAGGACAGACCGTTGAACGTGTACGTCGGGAATACCGCAAGCTTTTGCTGCCCGAGCGATGCCGGGGAGGACGGGCGAAGCGTCATCCGCGAATCCGGGCGAAGGCTTTCTTGCTTCGACGCGTGGGGCACGAGTTATTTCGTTGCGTCAGTCTATGACCTCTACCGTGTCAAGCACGTGGTCGCTTGGAAGGGGGAGCCTTCCGGTATTCGTCCGATGAAGGGCTCCGAGGCGGCCCTTAGCCCGGCCAACAAAATCATTCAAGGGGATTGGTGCTGGTGTAGTGGCCTGGATGACTCGTCGTGGCATTGGGTGGGCAGCAAGAAGTATAAATATCCCATGCTGCTCGGCGATGGCCATTGCGGCGGCATCGATCTCACTGAGGGAAAAGGTAGCGGAAGCCACATACCTCCGGACCGAGCGTGGAAATGGTGGTGATTCGACTTCATGGGTATAGGTATAGGTTCAGAGATGTGCGTGGCACCGAATGACGGGGCGGTGCACGGGCTGCGTGGCAGGCCAACGGCGAACTTGCGGCGGCTGAGCAGGGGGCCCGCATACCGCAGATGCGACGGACGGCGACGAGCGATGGCGGACGCCCGGTAAGAGCATCGGAGGAGCCGGACAGGGCTCCTCCGCCCCGCCAGTCGTGGCCCAGGGCAGGCTCGAGCTCACGGGCCAGCCCAGTTAGGTCCTGTCCCGCCCTCCCTGAGAACCGGCGGCGCAATCCGGTTCTAGCGAGACTCGCGGCCGGATGTCGCCGGAAGCAGGCCGTTCCAAGAGGGCGCCCTCTCAAGAATTGCAGAGACGAAGGCTTTGTATGCAATTGGATTCTCCAGGGCCAAGTTTGCAGAATCGGTTGCCGCGGCTGGGACCCCTGTATGGGGTTTTGACGCGCCTCGCGTTACCTTTCGGCAGCGATTCCAGAGCCAAACGCTCTCGGCCGAAGTTATGCAGTTGGTCGGCCGCCAGTCGTGCGATGTGTCCCACCGCTACTGTCGTTTCGACAAGAGGACATTGAGGAAGAAGCTGGCCAAACTCCCGTGGTTCAAACGACAGAAAAGGCCAAGGCGGCCAGGATTTGGGTAGAATGTCAAAACAGCCCCTTGCCTTTCGCTCGACCTGCACAGCCCGGACGATTTGTTCCTCTGCGCCCACGAATATGACTTGGAAGCCAACCGTCGTTTCTTCTTTTCCAGTCTGCTGGGCGAGTTGGGAATGCCAACCTACGGCTCGGGTGGCTACGATTGGGCGACGATGCCCTCGATTTGGTTCGATTCCGCGGCTGTTGGCACGCTCGGCTCCTTAGGCGCCTTTTCCGGAGATGAGATGAGAACGGGCAACGGGCCGAGCCGGAGTGCATGGCGAAGTTCAACGGCTTGAGCCACGTGCTGCGCGATTCAGCCTGCTTCTCCATCGAGCCGTATGAGGCGGACTACCTTGGCTATGAGCGCGGGGCGCACACTTCGTCCTGGGTCCGGCGCGAGAATGGCAAGGTGGTCTTGATCGCCTTGCGCAAGCACCGGCTCGACGGCCGCGAAGGCTCGGGCCGTTACGGCGACTGGCTTATAACGACGGCGTCCGTGGTTGTCGCCTCCAAGACCGACGATGACCTCGAAAGTGCGCGGCAGCTTGCCATTGTGCCTTACGGCGACGGAGATTTGCGTCTCAAACGCCTCAATGGCCCGCACATCGTCCGCGAGCACTTCTTCGGCGGCAAAGTAGCAACGTCTCGCGCCCGTGCCAATGGCGGCATTCTCAGGCTGAAATTGCGGCAGCAGTCTGAGGGCGGCGTTCCGCTCGAGTGGGTGGAGGTCCTCAGCGTCCAACCATAGCCGGACCAGGCGCCTCCTCGCGCAAAGAGGGTTTCAGGGCAGCCCTGAAAGCTCGAAGAGCTGACATGCAGGCAGGTGGGCGCGCAGTACCGGAGTAACCGTTATGAAACCAAATCTATCAGTCAGTCGGGATCACACATATTCTGTCGGATTCCGGCCGGTTTGGGTGTTTAATGATGGATATGAACGCGATTTCTGATGCCCAACTGCTCCGGCGCTACGTCGAAAACGGCGACGAGGCCGCATTTCGCGAGCTCGTGGTCCGCCACACGGACTTGCTGTATTCGGCCGCGTTGAGGCAGGTGTCGTCGCCCGATTTGGCGGCCGACCTGGCCCAGAGCGTTTTCATAGACCTCGCCCGCAAGGCCCGTGAGTTGCTGCAAACCCAGGCCGGCGACGCCTCGCTTCTGGGCTGGCTCTATCGCAGCACACGCTTTGCCGCGCTCAAACATCTGCGTGACGACCACCGGCGCCAGGCCCACGAAAGACAAGTTATGGACCACCTCGAACCCGCCGCCGAAGACCAGATCGATTGGGAGCGCGTTCAGCCACTTCTGGACGAGGCCATGTCCGACCTGGGCGAACCGGATCGGCAGGCGTTGTTGCTGCGGTTCTTCAAGAACCACGATTTCCGCGCCATCGGCGAGTTGCTCGGCGTTAGCGACGATACCGCCCAGAAGCGGGTAAGCCGCGCCCTGGACAAGCTGCGCGCCCAGTTCGCCCGCCGCGGCATGACCGCGACGTCCGTGGCGCTTTCGGCCGCACTCTCAGCCAACGCGGTGACCGCCGCCCCCGCGGGCCTGGCGGCGGCGTTTTCAGCCGCCGCCCTCGCCAAGGCAACCACTGCTGCCGCAACCGCAACCGCTCAAGCCATTGCTATGACCACACTGCAAAAAACCCTTATCACCGCTACCCTCGCCGCCGCCGTCGGCCTCAGTATCTACGAAGCGCGGCAGGCTTCAAAGGCTCAGGCTGAGTCCAGGACACTCAGACAACAGCACGCACCGCTGGTTGAACAACTGGAGAAGATGGGCCGCGAGCGCGACGACCTGGCGAGCGAACTGGCCAGCCTGCGAAACGGCAACCAACGACTGAATCCGAGCAATTCGGAGGTGCTGAAGCTGCGTGGTCAGGTGGGGATGTTGCGCCGGCAGCTCGCCGATGGAAGCGATGCAAGGACCCGCCCCGCGCAGCCGCCCCTCACTTCAGCAGGAGACTACTACAAGCGCGCCAGGCAGCATGAGTGGGCTCACGAATACGCGGCCGAGCTCGAGGATCTCAACAAGGCATTGGAAATGGACCCAACTTTGACCCAGGCGCTGTTTGACCGCGCCTCGCTTTACGCAGACAAACTGCCTAAGAACGAAGGAGGCCTCGAAAAGGCCATGGCTGATTACACCCGCCTCCTGGACCTCAAGCCAAACGATTGTTCCGCCCGGCATAATCGGGGCCTTTATTCTGAACAACTGGGCCAGTTTGACAACGCCATCGCCGATTACACAGCGCTGATTGAGGGCGATACGGACTTCTCCCGCGTGGGCAACAAGGACAAGCAATTGGCATTGGACTATTTCTATCGCGGCCGTGCCTACCAATGGCACAAGCAGGATTACGCCAGGGCGATTCCCGACTTCAGCGATGCCCTTCGCCTCGATCCCAGCGCCGAAGGGGTGCATAAGCACCGGGGCCAGTGCTACGAGGCGCTGGGGCAGGCCGACCTGGCCCAGGCAGATTTTGCCATCGAGAAGCCGAACTGAGATAACCTCGCTCGTGAAAGCCTCTACCTTGATCGGTCTTGACGGCTGGCTGCGGTCTTTGGCAGAGTCGGCCCATGACTCGTCAGGTGCGCATCCAATATCCCGCGGCGATGTAGATGGCTCCGGGATATTCAACCCGTGGCTCGCACGGCATGGGCAATGGATACAGCGCATCGGACCCCCGCGTCAATAGCAGAAACGAACCACGCTATGGTTTGATTCATACGGTTTTCAATCCGTTTTCTTCGAGCCAAACTTTTCTGTTGACGGCGGAAACCCCTTGTGCCAGTCTTGGCACGCAATTTAAGAGCGGTTCCCACCGCCTCTCCGACTTGGCTCAATCTCGCCGGAGAAAAGCATCAGGTGCCGTTGCTCGGTTAGCGCCGGGCAGCGGCCCTTTCTTTCCCTAAGTTCTGTCTCTGCGATCGAACATATGTTTCTCAATTGCCATCCCCGCCTTTGGCGGACTGATTCTTGAACTCGATTAACGTAAACGTCTCCGGCCCCTCGCCACGCGCGAATACGCGCTCGTCACGGGCGTAGCTCGCCAGCGACCCCCTGACGGAGTTTTTCTTCTTCTTGTCCAGGTTCAGGGCTTTGGCTATCTCCACCAGCGTCATCGGCCCCCCCGTCTGGCGGATCAGGTCGCGGACCTTTGCCATCATGCTCTCCGCCCTCAAGTCCGGTTCCTTCCCCTTCTTCGCCAGAATCTTCAAAGCCTCCTCGAAAGCCGACAGCCGCTCCCTCGACTCCTCGATCTGGCGCTCAAGCCTCCGTATCTCGCCCTCTTCCTTTTCAACCCGGTCCTCAAGCCGGCGCCGAGCGCCGACGTCTTCGCTGACGGTTCCCAAGGCATCCAGGCAGGACTTGTAGCCGGAAATCCGCGCCCTGGCCTTGCGCACTTCCGTCTCAAAGCCTTCCACCTGCCGTTTTTCGCCTTCACTGAGTTCTACAAATTTTTCTGCAGCGGTCATTTCTCCACAAGGCTACAAGAAACTCCCGCCCGAGTGCAAGCAGAAAAAAGAAAGATCTGGCGTGCAGAACTCTGTAGAACTATATGGAACAAATCGTGCAATCGTGATAAGTTGATTATTTCATACCACGGGCAGGGGGTCACCACCGGCAAAATCACAATCATCCCGCCGCCATTCTTTTCCTTCCAACCCTAGTCCGCCAGGTCTATCGTCGTCGCGCAACGTTCAACCACCATGGTGAATGAATTTCATTGGGGGCCAACCAACCCCCACCCGCTCTCGAAGATGCGGACGGAGATCGTCTGGGACGGCAAGTACGACGAGTTCGGCAACCGCCGCGAAGTGGACATCGCCGTTTGCGCCTTGCCGATGCAGAAGATCGAGACCGTGGACGAGCCCCGCCAGCGGGCCGCCGCCCAGGGCCAGGCAGACATGTTTGAGCGGCGGCTGCTCCGCATCCAGGAATCCGCCCCCGAATACAAGACGACCAAGAATTCCCGGAACCGGCTCATCTGGGGCGACAACAAGCTGGTGATGGCCAGCCTCCTCAAGGAGTTCAAGGGCAAGATCGACCTAATCTACATAGACCCGCCCTTCGATGTTGGCGCCGACTTCACAATGGACGTGGCAATCGGCGATGCCAGGGAGACCATCGACAAAGACCAATCCACCCTGGAAATGGTGGCGTACCGCGACATGTGGGGGAGGGGCACAGACTCCTACCTTCATATGATGTTTGAGAGGCTTTCGATAATGAAGGAGTTATTGAGCGACCAGGGGAGCATCTACGTCCATTTAGGCACAAAGGTTGCCGCTCACGTAAAAGTCCTTTGCCAGGAACTCTTCGCGGGCCAGACGTCCGGTGAAATCTTCTGGCAGCGTACCAGCTCCCACGGGGATTCCCACTGGTGGGGAGTCGTCAACGATACAATACTGTTTTTCACAAAGAGCGAGTCCTACATCTGGAACGGCGCCCGCAGGCCGTTTAGCGGCGAGTATATTGAGAGCCACTACAACTTCACGGAGGAAGCCACCGGCCGCCACTTCTCCGCCAGCAGCCTTACAGCCGCGGGAACGCGCAAGGGGGAGACTGGAAAACCATGGCGTGGCTTTGACCCAAATACCATTGGGCGCCATTGGGCGAAGCTGCCTACCGAGCTCGATCGCCTCGACGACGAGGGCAGAATCTACTGGCCTAAGAAAGAAGACGGATGGCCGCGTGAGAAACTGTATCTTGATGAACGCCAGGGCCTCGCCGTCTCAAACCTCTGGGATGACATCCCACCGGTCAACAGCCAAGCCAAAGGGGACACAGGCTACGCGACACAAAAACCGGAGGCACTTCTTGAACGCATCATCAAAGCCTCGTCGCACGAGGGAGGATTGGTCGCCGACTTTTTCTGCGGCAGCGGGACCACCGGCGTGGTGGCAGAGAGGCTCGGCCGGCGATGGATAATGACCGATCTCGGGAGATTCGCCATCCACACGAGCCGCAAGCGGCTCATCGAGCTGCAGCGAACGCTTCACCTTGACGCCAAACCGTATCGCGCCTTTGACGTTTACAACCTTGGCCGTTACGAGCGCCAGTGGTGGCAGAAGGATCGCCTCAAGGGAGCGGAAGAAGAACATCGCCGCGTGGTGCTGGAATTCTTCAAAGCCGAGACCCTCACCGGCGCACCCAGCCCACTCCTGCACGGCCGCAAAGCGGGCGCCTTTTGCCACGTTGAGGGCATTGATTCGATCTTCACCCGAGATGAAGCCCGCGCCGTAGCCCAGGCAACCGTTCAGGCTGGTGGTCGCGAAGTTTACTGCCTGGCATGGGAGTTCGAAATGGAATTGCGCCAGTTTACGCTCGCCCTGGAGGCAGAGCTCGCGGTGAAGATCAAACTGATTCCCATCCCGCGCGAGGTCATGGAGAAGAACCGCAAAAGCCCACCACCGTTCCTCGAAATGGCCGTGCTGGAGGCGGCCATGGTCCGTCGGAAAGAGTCAGGCAAGCAGTCCGTTGACGTGAAGCTCACAAAGTTCCTGCCATCGTTGGCCGAAGTGCCAGCCAAGGAGCTCGAAGCCTTAAAGGAGCGCGCTATCAAGAGCGGCTTCGACTTCATTGATTTCTGGGCCGTGGACTTCGATTGGCACCCAACTGAACCTTTCAATCACCATTGGCAGGACTACCGCACTCGCAGAGACCGCTCCCTCAAAACCGTCAGCGACGCCGGCCACGTGTACGAGGCCAATGGCAAACACGCCATCTGCGTCAAAGTCGTTGACGTTTTCGGGTGTGACACTAGTGTAGTGTATCACAAACGACTGGAGTTATTTTCCCTTTGTTTTTCGCATTCTGGGACGGGTGCAACCGGGTTTGATCCGCTCCAGGGTCTGTTTGCACCGGCTCAATTTCTCAACGATT
>Ga0181524_10001740_pt1 | contig 24204 bp, 20 predicted proteins | sample PEATcosm2014_Bin_34_FD_119761 | JGI IMG/M metagenome (GOLD analysis project Ga0181524, IMG submission 119761) | Peatland microbial communities from MTU Mesocosm Facility, Houghton, MI, USA - PEATcosm2014_Bin05_60_metaG | ecosystem: Environmental > Terrestrial > Soil > Wetlands > Peat | place... | reverse complement strand
TCCCGAGATCCCCTGGCTCTACAATTTCAAGATCGATTTCCGCTTTAAATAATCGGCAAGGCAGGTCAAATCCGAAATCTGTCAAATTATCTGCCCCTTAAAAATCGCTGCCGTTGGGGTTGGCAGGCATGGCCGCGCGATTACCCAGGGTTGGCGCCGCGCCAACCCTGGGCTTTGCTGCGCAACGCCGCTGGGGTTTGAGCGGAGAGGCAATTTAGCTTGACGCGTATGCGGCCCGTCGGGATGTCCACCGCCATGTACCGTTCGCGCCGCCCATCTTGTCCAACGTTGACAGCACCACGCTTCATCAGTAGCTTCCGGGCAACAAGACAACTGCACAAAGGGCATGCGAATGAGCAGAGAACGCAGGGAAGAAAATCTTAGGGAGCTTAGCGCCAGGTTCGACGATTACGTCCGAGCGAATATGATCGATCGCGCGGGTCCCGTTCCCCCGGAAGCCGCCACGCTGGCTCAGTCCGTTTATCTCGCCCACTCAACTTCCGAAGCCAACTTTTCTTTTATATGCGACTCCAACCGGCTCCTTTCGCCGCAGCGGCTGCATGAGGAGGCAATCAAGACTCTCAAATCTGGCTCGGTCGAGGCAGTTCTGGGCACTGCCAACGCCGTCTTCCTCTACGCTGCGCCTTTTCGTCGCCCGGCCACCGGCTGCGGGGTCCTTTTCGCCGCCGGGTTGGAGACCGACTACAGAGAAGAGGGTCTGGCCACTCCGTTCGATTCCGGCGGGCTGCTTCATTTGTTCACTCGGACCGACCCAGCCGAGGCGCCCGCTGCTTTCCTGGCCAGGCACGAACTCCCACTGCCGGACCACCGCCGGTACTTGGAGGCCTCGCTCAGTCTTTTGTTCACCACCCCGCTGGACTACCTGCACGGAAACGATCCTGTATGGCCTGGACCGATCGGCCTCACTGGCGGCGACCGCCGCCGTTGGACCCACGAGGTCCGCCTGCCCGATCAAATCTACCTCAGGACCGGTTATCTGCAGGCCGTTTTTGCGCCGGTGAGCCGTGTCGCCGACCCGCGCATCTATGGAATGCTGCGATGGTGCGAGCACTCTGGCGTGGACTACGTTCCCTTCAACGCCTCACGAGGGGACGACTTTGAAACGTTGAAAAGGGAGTGTGTTGACTATATCACCAGTACAATCCTATAGTCCAGCCTATGGCCGCGCCGCGCCAAATCACTGACCTCCAAATCGTTGGCTATGCCACCGTGCTCAAGGACACGATGGTGCCTTCCATAGTTCCGCCTGTCTTTCGCCTCAAGGCCGATCCGTCTTGCATCCTCTTCCCGCCATACGCTTTCTCCGGCGGGTGCGTGTGGAACGCCACTGAGGCTTCCCCGGACGACCTGGAAAGGCTCGCGGAGAGCAACGAAATCATGCGGTTCGAGACGCCAGTTCCCGCACAACCCGACTTCGAACTGTGGGTGGATCAGAAGATGGAGGCGCAGTACGAGCCACGTGCCAAAGCCGACGAGACACTACGTTCCATCGCCAATGACAGCATCCAGCGTGCGCGGCAGGCATTCGCCGGGGGCAAGCAAGCTGAGGCAGACCGCCTATGCGGAGTTGCCTTATCCGCCGATGACCGTCTCGTCGAAGCCCTGGCCATCAAGGCTGCTATCCGGCGGCAAAGGAAGGATGCGGCTGGCGAGCGGGTCATGCGTAAGCTGGCTTCTGGGACCTTGGGTTCTGAAGCGTTCGAGCTACTTGTAGCAGATTGCATCCAATCCGCTCCCGGCGACAACGACGGATCTGATCTTTTACAGTTGCGCCCCATGTACCGGATGGCGACCTTCAAGGCTCAGCCGGTCTGCGCATGATGTCCTCTTTTCCCTACATCTTCACTTTTTACAGCTACAAAGGCGGGGTTGGCCGGAGTCTGGCCCTGGTGAACTGCGCGTACGCATTGGCTGGGCGCGGGCGGCACGTCCTTGTGGTCGATATGGATTTGGAAGCCCCGGGCATCAGCGGCTTCCTGCGCCGGAACGAGGAGTTGGCCGAGCCGGAGGCCGCGCACCCCAAAGACATCCTCGACCTGCTTTGGGAATGCGTCACCGCTGTGAGGGAGGGCAAGAAGCCTGCCGAGATCGCCAGCAGCCTGCCGCCAGTCTCGACCTACTCTCGCCCGGTGGCTGCGAAGAAACTCGACAGGCTTGCCCCGACCCTTGGCGAACTGGGGCGTCTCGATTTCCTCCTGGCCGACGATTCGAGGGACTACTGGCGCCGCTTGGCGGATTTGGGACTTCAGGGCCTGCCGCAGGACCAACTAATCACGCTGAGCGAAGCCCTTCACCATTATTTCAAATCCCAGCGCTTCTCGCACCGCCTGTTTGGCATGGAGCCGTTCGACCCGCCCACACAGACCCCTTACGATTATGTGCTCGTGGACAGCCGCACCGGTATCACCGAGGTCGGCGGGCTTTGTGTGGGACCGCTCGCGGATCGGCTCGTGGTTGTCACAGGCCTCAATGACCAAAACGTCCACGGAACACTCTCATTCTTGCAGGAGGCCGGGATCAGTCCGGAAGCCCGTACGGGTGCGGACGAGCCTTGGGACAACACGGATGCTCCGGGCGCCGATGATGCCAGCCAAGCAAACCTCCGACCGAGCCTGGGACCTAAGCCAACCTTGATCGTCGCCAGCCCTGTGCCGGCCGGGGAAATCCAGTTGAAGCAACAGCGTTTCTTGAAGCTGACTGAACTCCTGAAGACTGAGCCCATTCAGCTCTCTTATCATCCCCTGTTGGGCTTGATCGAACGTATCTTCGTGCGGGATTACCCGGAGGAGCAGCTTTCCTTTAACTACGCCAGGTTGGCCGACAACATCATGGCGCGCGTGCAGGATCACTCCTCTCAACTGGCCTTGCGGATTTCGAAACTTTGGAATACGGAAAAACGTCCATTGGACTCGGTTGAGCCCGCCCTGCGCTTAGCTTCTCATGACCCTAGTTTGGGTCTTTCTCTGCTCATGCAGCTTGCTGACGCTCTTGAACCGAGTGCAGATCGAGGCTTCACGCTCCAAAGGCGCCTGTGCGCCGTTCTCTCACAGCCACCGGGCGAAACTAAACCGCTGGCGCTCATGAGTTGGGCCAACGCTCTTTCTGCTCAGGCCAAGACCAAACAAGGGGCGGAGGCCGACCGGCTCTTTGGGGCGGCTGGGCAGAAGTTTGCCGAGGCCACGCGGATCAAGCCCAACTCTCACGAGGCCCTTAACAACTGGGGCGTTGCTCTTTCTGCTCAGGCCAGGACCAAACAAGGGGCGGAGGCCGACCGGCTCTTTGAGGCGGCCGGGCAGAAGTTTGCCGAGGCCCTGCGGATCAAGCCCGACAAGCACGTGGCCCTTAGCAACTGGGGTGCTGCTTTTTCTGCTCAGGCCAGCACCAAGCAAGGGGCGGAGGCCGACCGGCTCTTTGAGGCGGCACGAGAGAAGCTCACGGCAGCCGAGCAATTACAGAGCGGCTCTGGCGCCCATAACCTGGCCTGCCTCGAAGCGCTTCAGGGCAGCGCTGAAAATGCGGTCAGTTGGTTGCGCCAGGGTTTAACATCGGGTTTGCCTTTGAGCAGAAAACAGATTGCTCAGGAGCCGGATTTCGATCGTGTCCGAAATGATCCCGTCTTCAGAACATTCCTGGAATCGCTGCCCGCCGGGTAGCCGAGTTGAAGGCGGGCTGAAGACCGGGGGAGGAGGCATCTTGGAACCTGAGTGTTGGCCCGGATATTTCATACCCAGGCTCGACGTTCCATTAACAGCGTGGCTTCAGCCCGGTGCAGAGAGGCGCACGGGGCGGCTGCAACCGTTCAACTGTTTGCCTGCGAGGGCGGAAAGCCGTTGAAACGGCTGGGACGGCTCGCCGCACATGTACACCGCGCTGAAGCGGCGGTGTTAATGATTAGCGATTAGCGGTTAAGGTCACCGGGCTTTCGGGGCAGGCTCTACGAGGTTCTCCTTCCCCGTCAATTTGGTCTGGCGGCGGCGGCGGCTTTGCGCGAGTCTGAGGTTCATGAAACGCTACGCATCCTTCGGGCCGGTGTTGCATTATCCTCTCATGATTTCGAGCTGGCTGGCCATTCTGGTCCTGCTCCGTCCGCTGGGAAGCGGAGGCGCCACGGCTGATTCGTGGCCATTCCACTCGCTTGTGGGGATGGAAGTCGGGCCTACGGGGGCGCAATTCGGTTATAGCGACACCAACGATGCGCGCTACTGCTCGAGGCTGGCCGGCACGGACATCGTGCGGCATTGCGCGCAGGCCGGGTGCGAGTACGTCGTTATCTGGGCGCGGGACGGGGATTATGCCTACTACAATTCCAAGCTGCTCCTCAAGGCGCCTGGGCTTGGCGCGCGCGATCCGCTGCGGGAGGCGGTGGAAGAGGGGCGCAAGCACCACTTGCCAATCATTGCCTATTGCGTGGTGCAACAAGCGGGCCATTACCTGGCCGCCCACCCGGCATGGCAGATGCGAGACCACCAGGGAAACGCCATCGCCCGTTTTTGCTACAATTCGGCCTATCTTGAGGCCATGAAACGAATCCTGGAAGAGCAACTGGCTTATGGCATCCAGGGCTTTCATATTGACATGCTGGACCAGGGTTTCGGACCTCCCTGCGGCTGTTGGTGCGATTCCTGCCGCAAGCAATTCCAGTCTGAGTACCAACGTCCCATGCCAAAGGGAATTGCCTGGGATGAAGACTGGGACCGGATGCTCGAGTTTCGTTACGGCAGCAGCGAGCGTTTTGAAAAGGCCCTCTATGCCCACATCAAATCGCTCGACCCGAACGTGACAGTTGATTTCAACTATCACGGCAATCCACCTTTCTCCTGGGAGGTGGGGCAGCGTCCGGTGCAACATGCAGGGAACAGCGATTTCGTGACCGGCGAAACGGGGATCTGGGGGTTCAGCGCGCTGACCGTGGGGTTGAACGCCGAGTTTTATCGCGCAGCCACACCCGGGAACCCATTCCAAATCGCCATCTCGCGCGACGCGCGCTGTTATCACAACCAGACCGTCCGGCCGGTGGCGGACTTGCGCTGGGAACTCTTTACACTCCTGTCTCACGGCGGGTTTGTGACCGTCGTGGACAAGCTCGGTTTCGATGGCTGGCTGGACCCGGTCTGTTATGAACGCCTGGGGCAGGTGTTCCGGGAAGCTCAGGCCAAGCGGCCTCATTTCCAAGGCCAGGCGGTCGCGGAGGTCGGACTGTTTTTCAGCAGCCGAACTCGAGACTGGTATGGGCGTGGAAAACCGGCGGATTACTTTCTGAGCTTCCAGGGCGCCCACGAGGCCATGGTCTATGAACACATCCCCTGGGGGGTCGTCCTCGACGAGAATGTCACTTTGCCGGTCTTGAAACGATTCCCCGTCATCATGCTGCCCAACGCCGCGATTCTCTCGGACAAAGAGGTCGATCTGTTCCGTCAATACGTTGTGGAGGGTGGGAAACTCATTGTCACCGGTCAGAGCGGGTGCTGGAACCGTCTCGGCCAACTGCGTGAGCACTCCTCGCTCGAATCGCTCACCGGCGCGCGATTCGTGCGTAAACTGGACTCCCTGGACAACTGGTTCAGGTTCCCGCCGGCCCTTGGCTCGAAACTCGAGGCCCGGTTTGCTCCGGGTGGACGCCTGGATTGGCCATTCCTCGTCAAGGGACCGGCCATCGTGTGCGAGCCAACGACTGCAACGGCGATCGGGGAATTGATGAAGCCCTATCGCACAGTCCGGCAGCAGCAAGGCAAGGAAGGCGTCGAGTGGCCAATGAGCCCCGAGACAAACGCAGGCCCGGCCATGCTTATCAACTCGCTTGGGAATGGCGCCGTGCTCACCTTCACCGGCTCGCCTGATTTCGCCACCGCCAGCGAACACCACATCCCGGAGGCCCGCGCCTTGCTCCGGTCCGCCGTTGAATTTCTGGACCCCAAACCCCGGATTCGCATTACGGCCCCAGCCAACGTCGAGGCGGTGGCAACCGATGATCCCGCCACCTCCACCCTGCGCGTCCATCTTGTAGCTTACAATTCCCCGCCGCAAACCACCCCGGCCAGTTCCCGCCCCTTCGTGCTTCCCGCGTTAATTGAAGAGGCCCCGATCTACCGCGCGACTGTTGAACTGGATCGCCCGATCAAGCGCGCCGCGGCCTGGAACAAAACCACCTTCCTCAATCGGCGCGGCCCGGCCATTACTGCGACTGTGAACGACATACACGAAATCCTCACGCTTCGCTATTAGACCGCAGTTCATAAGCAGTCCGGCATCCGAGGGGCGAGTGTCGAGTGTCGAGGGGCGGCACGTGGCCCCCTCGACGCTCGACACTCGACACTCGCATCTGGAAACTAATGAACCGAGGTCTCAGTAACAGACGCTTGACTTTCCCATCATACCCGCCACACTGCGTCTATATGGACATAAACAAATTGACACCGGAACAACTACGCAAAGCAGCCGATCTCAGAGAGAGTATTGACGCTTTGCAAGAAGAACTCAACGAAGTCCTGGGCGGTGAAATCCCTTCTCCTTTCCAGGTTGCCGTTGAAGCGGAGCCAGAGCCTGGGAATGGGAGGAGGAGGAAGAAGAGAAAGCCGGTCAGCGCAGAGGGCCGCGCGAATATCAGTGCTGCTGCCAAGGCGAGATGGGCAGCAAGGAAAATGGCCAAAGGGAACGCAGAGCCGGCGGTAGAAGCCTGGCAGCCGGTGGAAAAGCCGAAAAAGAAGCGAAGCGCGGCATGGAGCAGGGCGCTCTCAGAAGCAATGAAGGCGAGATGGGCCCGAGCAAGGAAGGCGGGCAAGTCGCGTCTGTAATTCGCATTACCCTAAAATCCATTCCCCTGGGCGGAGTGGTGTTGCAGAACGGCGGCGATGGCGCCGGCTACTTCCTGCGCTCCAACCAGGCCGGACAGGTCTTCATCGAGCCACAGGTCTTCATCGAACCGTTAAGGACCCAGTGAGAAAGCTAACGGTTGTCTTCGCGTCGCTCTTCTGGCTGGCACTCCCTGCGGCCTGGCCTGCGGAGGACGCTGCCCCAGTGCGGCTTGCAATCATCGGATTGAGTCACGATCATGCCGGCGGATTCATTCCCCGCATCACGGAGCACCCGGAGGTTCAACTGGTCGGAATCGTGGAGCCTCGCCAGGACCTCGTTTCGGCTTACGCCAGGCGTTTCCGGCTCAATGCCAACCTGTTTTGCGCCAGTCTTGACGAGCTGCTGGCCAGGACGAATGTCCAGGCAGTCGCAACTTTCACCAGCACCTTTGAACACCGGCGCGTCGTTGAAGAGTGCGCCGCCCGCGGCATTCACGTCATGATGGAGAAGCCCTTGGCGGTCAGCATGGAACATGCCCGGGCGATTGAAGCGGCGGCGAAGAAGGCAGGCATCCAGATTGTGGTGAACTACGAGACCACCTGGTATCCCGGCAACCAGGCGGCCTACACACTTGTCCACAAGGAACATGCCGTTGGGGAGCTGCGCAAGATCGTGGTGCATGACGGACACCGCGGCCCTAAGGAGATCGGCTGCTCGCCGGCGTTCCTGGAATGGCTGACCGACCCGAGGCTCAACGGCGGCGGGGCGCTCACCGATTTTGGCTGCTATGGCGCCGACCTGATCACCTGGCTGATGCAAGGACAACGGCCCCTCTCGGTCTTTGCCGTCACCCAGCAAATCAAACCCGAGGTTTATCCAAAGGTCGAAGATGAGGCGACCATCGTGCTGACCTACCCGAGGGCGCAGGGAATCATCCAGGCCTCCTGGAATTGGCCGTTCGACCGGAAAGACCTCGAGGTCTATGGGCAGACAGGATACGTGCTTGTGCCGCGCGGGGACTTGTTGCGCGTGCGCAAACCCAATGCCGGCGAAAATGAAACGCCCGCCAAACCCCTCTCCAGCCCCTTGACCGATCCCCTTTCTTACCTCGCAGCGGTGGTGGGAGGCGACATCCGGCCCGAGGGCCTCTCGTCGCTTTCCGTCAACATGATCGTGACCGAGATACTCGATGCCGCCCGCGAGTCAGCGCGAACCGGCAGACGCATCACTCTGCATTGAATCACTGGGGCGCGGCGAAGGTTGCGGCCAAGCCTTCATTTCGCGCGGAAACTTAACATTGTCGAACTACTATCCATAATGAATGTCCCCTTCGAACGTTTCTCTTCTCCGAGGGCATCGGCTCGGATTCTGAAAGGGGCGCTGATCTGCTGGTGCGCGTTCAGCATGAATGCGCCATCGCTGCCGGCGGAGGATGCATCCCAGGCCCGCGATGATGCCCCGCGGCCGCATGTCCTTAAGCCTGACGCTTTCAAACACTACGTGGATTCGTTCAACCAGAACGACCGCGAGCTTTACATCCAGCACATTCCCAACGCCGGCGCCTGGGTCTTCCTCAAGGACAACGTCCCGCTATTGGAGTGTCCGGACAAGCAGATCGAGGAGATTTACTATTTCCGCTGGTGGACTTTCCGCAAGCACCTCAAGCATACGCCCGATGGCTTCGTCGTCACTGAGTTCCTGCCGGCCGTCCCTTGGGCGGGCAAAGACAACTCCATCAACTGCGCCGCCGGCCACCACCTGCATGAAGGCCGGTGGTTGAACAATCCACAATATCTCGACGACTATTCGCTCTTCTGGTTCCGCAAAGGGGGGAGCGCGCGCAGCTACAGTTTCTGGGCCGCCGATTCCATCTGGGCGCGCGCGCAGGTCACCGGCGATGACCGGCTCGCCAGAGAACTTCTGCCCGACCTCGTCAGGAATTATGAGGCCTGGGAAGCGGACCATCGCGATGCCAACGGCTTGTTTTGGCAGGTGGACGACCGGGATGGAATGGAAGTTTCCATCAGCGGCGCCCTCCACCCGCAAGGCCAAGGCTACCGGGCAACGATCAACAGTTACATGTACGGGGACGCCGTGGCCATCGCCCGGATGGCCGAACGGTTTGGTCAAAAAGACGTGGCCGAGCGGTTCCGCGCCAAGGCGGCGGAAATCAGGCGGCTGACCCAGGAGAAACTCTGGGACCCGGTGGCACAATTCTTCAAAGTGCTGCCGCGCGGCGAAACCTCCAGGCTCTCCGATGTCCGCGAGGAGCACGGCTACACGCCGTGGTATTTCAACCTGCCCGATGCGGACAAATCCGTGGCGTGGACACAGCTCATGGACCCCCACGGTTTTTATGCGCCCTACGGTCCGACCACCGCCGAGCAGCGCCATCCGAAGTTCACCGTTTCCTACGAGGGCCACGAGTGCCAGTGGAACGGGCCGAGTTGGCCGTTCGCGACCGCAATAACGTTGAGCGCCATGGCCAATCTGCTCAACAACTACCAACAGAACGTCGTCAGCCGCGAAGATTACTTCAAGCTCCTGAAGGTTTACACGCAATCCCACCGCCTGAAACTCGACGATGGACGCGTGGTTCCCTGGATTGACGAGAACCTCAACCCGGCCAATGGTGACTGGCTTTCCCGCACGCGCCTGAAATCCTGGAAGAACGGCTCCTGGGATGCCGGCAAAGGGGGCGAAGAGCGCGGCAAAGACTACAATCATTCTACTTACTGCGACCTCATAATCAGCGGCCTGGTTGGCCTGCGGCCGCGCGCTGATGAAACGGTCGAGGTCAATCCGCTCCTGCCCGATGGAACGTGGGATTACTTCTGTCTCGACCAGGTCCGCTACCATGGCCACTGGTTGACGATCCTTTATGACAAGAACGGCGAGAGGTACAGCAAGGGCAAAGGGCTGCGCATTTTTGCCGACGGCATGGAGCTTGCCAGCGCCGGAGGATTGACCCGCGTCACCGCGCAGTTGCCCGCCTCATCCGCCGCCGAAACGACGGCCGGCTGGATCAAGTACGCAGGCAACCCGGTGATGGGCGGCAAATACGGAACGTGCTTCGATATCTCGGTGATGAGAGAAGGGGAGACCTACCGGATGTGGCTTTCGTGGCGGCCAAAGCAAAGCGTCGCGCTGGTCGAGAGCAAGGATGGCATCCATTGGAGCGAGCCGCCCCGCATCGTCCTTGGTCCGAGGCGGGAGACCGGTTGGGAAGACGACATCAACCGCCCGGCCGTCATCAAGCACGGGAACACCTACCTGATGTGGTACACCGGCCAGGCTCACGGTCACTCATGGATCGGATACGCCACCAGCCCCGACGGGGTCCATTGGCAACGAATGAGCGCCAGGCCCGTGTTGTCTTCTGAAAGGCCATGGGAGAAAGTTGCGGTCATGTGCCCGGATGTGATCTGGGACGACCAACTCCGGGTCTTCCGAATGTGGTATTCAGGCGGCGAGCAAAACGAGCCTAACGCCATTGGCTACGCCACCAGCCCCGATGGGCTGCTGTGGACCAAACATGACGCCAACCCCGTATTCGCGCCCGATCCCCATGTCTCCTGGGAAAGATTTAAGGTGACCGGCTCCCAGGTCCTAAGGCGCGGAGATTGGCATTACATGTTTTACATCGGCTTTCGAGACGAGGAACACGCGCAGATCGGCATCGCTCGCTCTCGCGATGGCATCACACAATGGCAGCGGCTTCCCCAAAATCCGATCATCCGGCCCGGGATTGAGAAGTGGGACCACGACGCCTGCTACAAGCCTTACGCCATCTTCGACGGCCAGAAATGGCTGCTCTGGTATAACGGGCGCCATGGCGGTCTGGAACAGATTGGCGTAGTGATTCACGACGGCGAAGAACTGGGATTTTAGATCTCGGCGCATCGGGGTTCTACGGCGCCAGCTTTGGCAGCAGGGTGGTCAGCGGGGGAAAGTAGGTAATGAGCAGGACGCCCAGCAGCAGGACGAGGAGCATCGGGAACGTGGCGCGTGTGACCTCGGCCATCGGCTTGTTGAAGCGGTAGGACGCAAGCAGCAGGTTCAACCCGACGGGCGGCGCTAAAAAACCCAATTCCATGTTCGCCAGGAAGATGATTCCAAGATGGATGGGGTCCATCTGGAAGGCCACCCCCAGGGGCACGAGCAGCGGCACCACGACGATGATGGCCGCATAAATCTCGACCAGGCCGCCCACGACCAACAGAACCACGTTCAAGCCGAGAAGGAAAAGCCACTTCGAGGTGACGGCGCCAGCCGCCCATTCAACCAACTTGTCCGGCACCTGGGCGTCGACCATGTAATAAGTGAAGCCCAGGGCGACGCCGAGGATGAGCAGCACCCCGCCCACCAGCAGTCCGCACTGGGTGATGACGCGGGGCAGGTCTTTGAAGGGGCGCAGGTCGCGATGGATGACGGTCGTCACGAGCAGCGTGTAGGTTGCGGTGACCGCGGCGGCTTCGACCGTGCTTGAGACCGTAAATAGGCTAACCAGGGCAACGAGCGGGATGAGCATTTCCCATTTGCCATCCCACAGCGCCGCCCGGGCCTCGCGCCAACGGAAGGCCGGGCGATCGGCCGCCTCCTTGGGCCCCTGTCGAATCCCCCACCAGGAGGTCAGCAGGACGAGAACTATCCCCGGCCCAATTCCGCCCAGGAACATCTGCTGGATGCTCAGGTTGGCGTGCCCGCTCTGGTTGGCCACGACGGCGTAGAGGATCAACGGCAGGCAGGGCGGGAAGAGCATGCCCAGGGAACCGGCGCCCGTGAGCAGGCCCAGCGCGTTGCGCTCCGAGTAGCGGGCAGCGATCAGCACCGGCATCAATACCCCGCCCAGCGCCAGGATGGTAACCCCCGATGCCCCGGTGAACGAAGTGAAAAAGGCGCAGACCAGCGCGGTCACGATGGCCGGCCCTCCGCGGAGTTGTCCCACCAGGGCCTGAAACACCCGCACCAGGCGCTTGGAGGCCCCGCTCTCCGCCAGGAAATAGCCCGCCAGCGTGAAAATCGGGATGCTCGGCAGCAGGTCGTTGGTGGTCAGGCTGTAATGCTTCAAGGGTATGGACTGAATTGGTTCGCCGTGTCCCCAGAAGAGGATCAACGCCGCCCCGCCCAGGGCGGTGAACACGGGCGCACCCAGGAAGGTCGCTACGGCCAACGCGACCAGCGCGGGGATGAGCCAGCGCTCGGGTGATCCGGGCGCCCAGAGGGCCAGTCCGGCCACAACCAGTCCGACCGCCAAGGCCAGGATGCGCCCGCCCCATCGCGCGGAGGCGTGCCACACCAGCCGCAAAGCCACCACCCCGAAGCCCGCCGGCAGCACGAGCTGCACTACCCAAACCGGGATGCCATACACCAGCACCTTGCCCAACGGCCGGACGTCCAGCACGTATTGGACGCTCGCTACGCAGAGGAACGCGCTGATGGCGGCGGCAAAACCGCCGCTGAGAATCCGCGCCGCGGTCCTGACCCGCCCCTTGAGCAGTGTTTGCGCCGGCGAAAGGGCCAGCAGCCGCTCTTCCCGCGCCGCTACGGCGCCGCCGACCATCCCCACGATCAGCGTTAGATGCTGCACAATCGTGCTGGAACCGGAGATGCCGGTCTTGAAGAGCCGGCGAAGAACGATTTCCAACACCGGCAGCAGCATCATCGCGCAAAGCGGTGCAATGAGCAGGATGTCCTCGGCCTGGCGCGCCCAACCAAAGCGGGGCTTCCCAGGGCCTTGGTCAATCAGGGGACCGTCGATCATCTGGGCTTTCCGCCGGCGGCGACCCGGAAATCTCGCAGCAGCCGTTGCACCTCGTCGTACACATCCACGGGGACGATTTCTCCGCGGAGCAGACCCTGGACTTTGTCCGCCTCGGCGCGCCACTCTTGCTCGATTTCGGGGCTGACCTTCTGCACCTTCAAGCCGCGTTTGACCATCGCCTGCACGGCCCTGTCGTTCTCCGCGCGGCCCTCGGCCTTGACGTGCCGTCCGGCTTCGGAGGCCGCCTCGAGCAGGGTTTGCCGGCTCTGGGCCGGGACGCGCTCCCAGGATTTCGCGCGGACCACCATCGCCCCGACCAGAGGCGCCCAATTCAGTTCCAGCATGTACCTGGCCTGGCGGTCGATCTGGCAGGCCAGCGCGTAGAGTGGGGGCGTGTCAATCGCGTTGACGGTGCCGGACAAAAAGGCCTGCAGGATGCCGGCGGTCTCCAGGGAAACCGGGTTGAAGCCGGCCGCCTTCCAAATGTCGTATTGGTGCGCATCCCCCGCCCAGGAAAAAATCTTGAGCTTCCTTAGATCGGCCGGATGGAGGACAGGGGCGGTGGAAAAGAAACGCACCCAGCCGGAGTCGCTCCAGAACAGGACGACATAGCCCTTGGCCGCCAGACGTTTTTCCAGCAGGGGCCGCAGTTTTTCGCCCACATAGTCCACCTCGTCGAGCGTGCGGAAACACATCGGCATGTTCTGTAGCCCGGACACGCCGGGTTCGATCTCGGAGAGGCCGACCGCCGTGAGCAGACCCGCATCCAGACTGCCGGTTTGCATGAGGCCAACCATGTCGGATTCGCTGCCCTGAGTGCCGCCGGGGTAGATGGTCAGCCGCACGGCGCCCCCGGTGGCGTTGCGCCATTTCTCACCCATCGCCTGAAGGCTTTTGTGGTAAGTGCTGCCGCTGGGCGCCAGCGTGCCCAGTTTCAGGTTGAGCGGCTTTTCAGCCCCCGATAATCCGACCGTCGCAAAGGACAGGATCAGGGCCAGGCCCGCAGTGAGCCGGCCTCGAAGATTCAAATGATTCATAATAATGCGTTGCGGCTTGGAAGGCGCGGGCCTATTGGCCTGCGTTCCCGGTGTTGAGAAAGAGCTGGTCTGCGCGCCCGAGGAGCCACTTGGCGCGGCGTTGCATCACCAGATTCACCAGGCGCCATTCCGGCCTGGAGTCCGCATCCACCGCCAGCGCCTTCTCCAACGCCGCCCGGAATCCCTTGAGGTCCTGCTTCTGCACGCAGACCTCCTCGGCCAAGGCAACCCACGGTGCGGCCTGGCAGCCGCCACTCAGCGCTATCGCCCGGTCGAAATGGCGCCTGGCCCGCGCGGCGGCTTCGTCCGTCCCTCCTGGGCGGCCCATCTCGTAGCTGATGAAGAAGCAATGAAGGGCCCCGTCGCCGAACCGCTCGTCCAGTTCCAGCGCCCGCTCCATCATCGCCTCGACCACCGGCAGGTCGGCGATCAAGTCCGGGTTGTCTTTAGAATCCGAGATGGCCCCGGCCCAGGCGCTGCCGGTCCAGTAGAGCAGCGGCACGTCCTTGACGGTGGCCGAGCGGACCGCTTTTTGTGGATCGGCGCGCAAGGCGGCGCCCAGGCCGCGATGCCGGACCTCCAGCCCGCGCAGGCCGTAATCGCGCGCCCGCAAATAAAGCCGCCGCGCTCGCCCGCGCAGCGCCTCCGCCGTCGCCAGGTCCTTGTCCTCCGCTTCGTCGCAATCCTGTTGCACGAAGGCGTAGGCGAACTGCGCAAAACCGCTCGCCGCCGCCAGGAGCAGGGGCTCATGGCGTGGGCTCTCGGCCAGCAAACTCTCCACCAGTTTCAGGCTAAACGGGGCCGCCGCCCGGACAAGGTCCGGATCGTCGTCGGAGGCGAACGTCCCGCCGCTGCCGGCAAAGGCGTCCCCGATCTTATTGACGGCCATGCGTTTTATCGAACACCCGCACAGCGACACTGCCGCCGCCATTAAACTGGCCACCACGATTCTTCTCATTTGATTGTCCGCAGGCGCGTTCTTCCTGCCTTTTCGATACGGGATGGAATCTAGTGTGACGACCCCGAACTGGCGATACATTTGTTGCGCACGGCGAAATGTCTGAGCTCGTAAATGTCTTGACCACCGCAATTCCCATATTAAACTAGTTTCTAACTAGTTTGTTTATGCCCACAACGTCTAACCGTTTCCGTCGCTCCTGCGCCTCTATCGGCGCGTTTCAGGCAAAGACGCACTTTTCCCAACTCCTTGAGCGAGTCGCAAAGGGCGAGGAAATCACCATCACCAAGCACGACCGGCCTGTCGCGCGCCTGGTTCCCGCCGAGCGCCCATCGCGGCAACACGTCGCCACCCTTTTCCGTCAGATGGATGCCCTGCGCCAGAGTCTGACCCGGTCAAAGGACAAAACCACCCTCAAAGACCTGATCAACCACGGGAGGCGGTTCTGATGGCCTACGTCGTCGATCCATCCACGGCGCTCGCGTGGCTGCTGCCGGATGAAACCAACGACCGCGCGGCTGCCGTTCGCGCCGCCATTGAAAATGGCGCCAACGTGTGGGTCCCTGTCCACTGGTGGCTGGAAGTTGGCAATGGACTGCTCATGGCCGAGCGGCGGGGAAGAATCACGCCTGAGCAGGTTGCCGAGGCCCTCTCTTTGGTAAATGCCCTGCCGTTTGAGGAGGACCAGGAAACTGCCGAACAGATTCCCGTGCGGACTTTCGGTTTGGCTCGCAAACATGGCCTGACAATTTACGATGCCGCCTACTTGGAACTGGCGCGGCGGCGCGGCGCAACCCTAGCCACCTTCGACGGGCAGCTCTTGACGGCGGCGGCCAACGAAAAGGTCCCCACGGAATAAACCAGGCGTTTGTGCATGACCTGCCACATTGGCCGCCGCACGCGACGCGCATGACAGTGACGACCCGCAACCGGCGATTACCGTGACACTGCCGGACGAGGAGCGGATTGGAAATCCGCGATACTGCAGGCTGGAAGCCTGTGCTACGCATTCCCGAGCGCGTCCGATGCTGATGCCGGGGATTAAGCAACATAACTTATAGTGTTTCTTCTGTCAAAAATGAGTTTAGTTTGCTTGACCCTGGCCAGGATGCCATTAGATTCTTGCTGTTGCGCCGCCTGGGGCAAAACCGGGGGCGGCGCCCGGTGTTATTGCCGATGAAAATATTTACGAACCTTTTCGCGTCGTCGCTGGGCAAGAAGTACCTGATGGCGGCAACAGGATTGATCCTGTTCCTGTTCGTTGTGGCGCATCTGGCAGGCAACCTGCAGATCTTCCTCGGCCCAGAGGCCATCAATCGCTACGGCCACTTCCTGCAATCCAATATCGAGCTGATCTGGCCGGCGCGGATTGCCCTGCTGGTCATGGCGGGGGTGCATCTGTGGGCGGCCGCCAAGCTTACGGCGGAGAATCGGGCGGCCCGGCCGCAGGCCTACGCCCAGTACCTCTCTCCAGGCTCGACCTACGCCTCGCGCCACATGCTGATGAGCGGGCTGGTTGTCCTGGTCTTCGTCATCTACCATATCCTCCATTACACGATCCAGGCGCAGGCGGTGAATCTGACGGGGAGGGATTTTGCGGAGCTGGTGGATTCGGAGCAGCGGCACGACGTCTTCCGGATGATGGTGATCGGCTTCAGCAACGGGTGGGTGTCGGGTTTTTACATCCTGGGCGTCGGTTTGCTCTGCCTGCACCTGAGCCATGGCGCCAGCAGCATGTTTCAATCACTGGGCTGGCGGAGCGAAGGCTACCGGGGGTGTTTGGACAACCTGGCGCGCGTGGTTGCGGTCCTGCTGTTTTTGGGCTACGCGTCGATCCCCGTGGCGATTCTGCTTGGCTACGGAAAATGAAGGAGCCGATGCAACATAACTTGGACAATATGAAATTGGACGCACACATCCCTTCGGGCCCCCTGGCTGCCAAGTGGGACAGGCACAGGTTCGAGATGAAGCTCGTCAACCCGGCCAACAAGCGCAAATTCGAGGTCATCGTTGTCGGCAGCGGCCTGGCGGGCGCCTCGGCGGCGGCGTCTTTGGCGGAGTTGGGGTACGCGGTCAAATGCTTCTGCTTCCAGGACAGCCCGCGGCGGGCGCACAGCATTGCGGCGCAGGGCGGCATCAATGCGGCCAAGAATTACCAGAACGACGGCGACAGCGTCTATCGGCTATTTTACGACACGGTCAAGGGCGGGGATTTCCGGTCGCGCGAGGCCAACGTGTATCGGTTGGCCGAAGTCAGCGCCGACATCATCGACCAGTGCGCGGCCCAAGGCGTGCCCTTCGCGCGGGAGTATGGGGGTCTGCTGGCCAACCGGTCGTTCGGCGGAGCCCAGGTCTCGCGCACGTTTTATGCCCGCGGCCAGACCGGCCAGCAACTGCTCCTGGGCGCCTACCAGGCGCTGAGCCGGCAGATCGGCTGCGGGGCCGTGCAGATGTTCCCGCGCACGGAGATGCTGGACGTGGTGGTCATCGACGGCCAGGCCAAGGGGATCGTCGCCCGCAACCTGGTCACCGGCGAAATCACCCCTCACCCGGCTGAGGCGGTCGTGCTGGCCACCGGCGGCTACGCCAACGTCTTTTTCCTTTCCACCAATGCCAAGGGCTGCAACGTCACCGCAACCTGGCGCGCATACAAAAAGGGGGCCGTGTTTGCCAATCCCTGCTTCACCCAGATTCATCCCACCTGCATCCCGGTCAGCGGAGAGCACCAGTCCAAGCTCACCCTGATGTCCGAGTCGCTCCGCAACGACGGCCGCGTCTGGGTCCCCAAACGCAAAGAAGATTGCGGCAAGCCGCCCAGCGCCATTCTCGAGGCAGACCGCGATTACTACCTCGAGCGCAAATACCCCAGCTTCGGCAACCTGGCGCCGCGCGACATCTCCTCCCGCGCGGCCAAAGAGGTCTGCGACAGCGGGCGCGGGGTCGGCCCGGGCGGACGCGGGGTTTACCTGGATTTTTCCGAAGCCCTCCAGCGGTTGGGCGAGCGGGTCGTGCGCGAACGCTACGGCAACCTCTTCGACATGTACGAGAAGATCACCGGCGAAAACGCCTACCAGGCTCCGATGCGCATTTACCCCGCGGCCCATTACGTCATGGGTGGACTCTGGGTGGACTACAATGTGATGAGCAATCTGCCCGGCCTCTTCGTCATTGGGGAAGCCAACTTTTCCGACCACGGGGCCAACCGCCTGGGAGCCAGCGCGCTGATGCAGGGCCTGGCTGACGGCTACTTTATCCTGCCCTACACCATCGGCAACTACTTCGCCTCGGTCAAGCCGGTCAGGGCCTCGGCCAGCCATCCTGAGTTCAAGAAGGCTTGCCAGGAGGCCAATGCCTTCATTACGCGGCTCTTGTCGGTCAAGGGCAAGCGCACCGCAATGTCCCTGCACCGGGAGTTGGGCAAACTGCTCTGGGACAAATGCGGCATGGCCCGCAACGAGGCCGGCTTAAAGGAAGCGCTCAAACGCATCCCCGAACTCCGCGCGGAATTCTGGCACAATGTCTGTGTCCCCGGTGAAGGGAGCGATTTGAACCAATCGCTCGAGTACGCCGGGCGGGTGGCTGATTTCATGGAGTTTGCCGAGCTGCTTTGCCTGGACGCCCTGCACCGGCGCGAATCGTGCGGCGGCCATTTCCGCGAGGAATTCCAAACCCCGGATGGCGAGGCGTTGCGGGACGACGAGAATTTCGCTTATGTGGCGGGCTGGGAGTACCAGGGTCCGGACAGGCCCCCGCTGATGCACAAAGAACCGCTGGTGTATGAAGAGGCCCACCTGAGCACCCGGAGCTACAAATGACGATCTTCGCATGAACCTGACACTTAGAGTTTGGCGGCAGAAAAACAGGCAGACGCCCGGTCGTTTCGAGACCTACCAGGCCAAGGAGGTCTCGCCGGACATGTCTTTCCTGGAGATGCTCGACGTGGTCAACGAAGGGTTGGTCGAGCGCGGCCAGGAACCGATTACGTTCGATTCGGATTGCCGCGAAGGCATCTGCGGGATGTGCTCGCTGGTCATCAACGGCGTTCCGCACGGCGGCCATCGCGGCACGGCCACCTGCCAGCTCCAGATGAGGCGCTTCAACGACGGCCAGACCATCACGGTCGAGCCTTGGCGCGCCCGGGCTTTTCCCATCCTCAAAGACCTTGCCTCCAATCGCAGCGCCCTGGATCGCATCATCCAGGCCGGCGGCTTTATCTCGGTCAACACTGGCGGCGCGCCCGATGGCAATGCGCTCCCGGTGTCGAAGGAAATCGCCGACAGGGCGATGGATGCGGCGGCGTGCATCGGCTGCGGCGCCTGTGTGGCCGTGTGCAAAAACGCCTCTGCGATGCTCTTCGTGGCCGCCAAGGTCTCCCACCTCAACCTCCTGCCCCAGGGCAAAGCCGAAAAAGACCGCCGCGTCCTCAACATGGTCCGCCAGATGGACGCTGAGGGCTTCGGCAACTGCACGGTGACCGGTTCCTGTGAAGCCGTTTGTCCCAAGGAAATCAGCCTCAACTTCATAGCGAAGATGAATCGCGACTATGGGCTGGCGCTGCTGAAGAATCGTTAAACCGTCGGCTCAGAGTCAGAAACAAGACTGCGCCGATGCGAACGCAGGCTTACAGCACGTCGAATGCCCTGGCCAGGAATACGTATTCAGGCAGGGAGTTGTAAAGCTGGGCCGAGAGACGGAAATAGCGCCTTTCGGGCAGGCCGAAGCGCATGAAGGGCACTTCAATGCCGAACTGGTCATAGAGCCGCAGTTGCTCGGCATCGATCTTCCCGCTCCGGGGCAAGCCCTGGAACCGCTCGGGCAAGGGGAGCGTTGCCATGGCGCCGAGCATCTCCTCGGGGCAAGGCGGCTCCAGACACAATCGTTGGCAGAGAAGGCGGCGGGCCTGCACGGCCAAGAGGTGGTTGCGCCGGTAGAGTTCTTTCCAGCCCCCGGGCAACCGCCCTCCCAGCCAGGCCAGGGCCTCGCCAGCGCAGAGCCAACTGGTGGGATCGAAGGTGCCCGGCCAATCGAAACGGTCCTGGAAGGGGCTATAGCCCGGCCGGGGCGTATTGTTGCCGTGGCTGATGACGGCCGGCTGCAGGCCGGCTTGTCTGTCCCGGCGCACCCAGAGCAAGGCGGCGCCTTTGGGAGCGCAGACCCATTTGTGGAGGTTGCCGGTATAATAGGCCGCGCCCAGTCTCTCGAGGTCCAGGGGCAGCATGCCTGGGGCGTGCGCCCCATCCACAAGCGTGGGCACCCCCCGCCGCTCCAACTCTCGGACCAGGCGCGCCACGGGCAGCACCAAGGCCGTCGGGCTGGTCACATGGTCTATCATGGCCAGTCGCGTGCGATGGGTAACGCAGCCCAGCACCGCCTCGAGCACCTGGTCCGGGCTGCGCAGCGGGAACGGGACCGGGGCGACGACCAGGCGGGCGCCGGCACGGCAGGCGGTCTCCACCAGCACATTGCGGCAGGCGTTGTAGTCCTGGTTGGTGGTCAGCAACTGGTCCCCGCGCCTCAGCTTGAGCGAGCGCGCCACCGCGTTCACGCCCGTGGTCGCATTGGTCACAAAAACCAGGTCGCGAGGCTTCGCTCCAACAAACCGCGCCACGGCCGCGCGCGAAACCTCAAGCTGCTCGTCATAGCGCCGCCATAGGAACTGGACCGGTTCGGCCTCCATCCGGCCCCGCAGTTCGGCCTGCAGCTCCAGAATTGCCCGCGGACATGCCCCAAACGAGCCGTGGTTCAAAAACACCGTGCCAGGCGCCAAGGCCCAAAACCGGCGAAACCTCGAGGGCGCCGGCGGCGCCAATGGCGGTCTCACCGGTACTCCTCCCATTCCGGTTCGTTCTCGAAGATCCAGCGGTAGTACTCCTTGCCGGCCAGGCGGCTGGCTGCCGCCTCATCCACGACGACGGTGCAGCGGGCGTGGAGCTGGAGGGCGGAGGCTGAAATCATGCTCGTAATGGGGCCTTCGACTGCCTGGGCCAGCACTGCCGCTTTGCTTTCGCCGATGGCCAGCAGCAGGCACCGGCGCGCCTCGATTATGGTGCCCACACCCATCGTGATGGCGCGGCGCGGCATCTTGTCCTCACCGCCGAAGAACGGGGCGTTCTGGCGGAGCGTCGTGGGGGTCAGCGCCTTAACGCGGGTGCGCGAGCGCAGCGCCGAGAGCGGTTCGTTGAAACCGATGTGCCCCGCCTTGCCGATGCCCAGCAGTTGCAGGTCTATGCCGCCAAACCGCTGGATTGTCGCCTCATACCGGCGGCACTCTTCGTCCAGGTTCTCGGCCATGCCGTTAGGCAGATGCGTGTTCCGCAAATCAATGTTCACACGGCCAAACAAGTGACGATTCATGTAATGCCGGTACGAGTTGGGATCGGACGGAAACAGCCCGACATATTCATCCAGGTTGAACGTGCTGCAGAGGGAAAAATCAAGCCCCTGCTCCTGGTGCATGCGCGCCAGGTCCCGATACACGCACTCCATCGTGTTGCCCGTCGCCAGACCAAGGGCCAGGTGCGGATTGGCCCGCAGTTCCCGGGCGATGATGCGCGCCACCAGGTGCGCCGCCGCCTCTTTGGCCGGTTGAATGATGACTTCCATTTGTCAAAGGGACGAGGGGGGAGTGTCGAGGGGCGGCGCTTCGTTCACTCGACACCCGGCCCTCGACCCTCAGCCGCTGCCGTTTATGCGATGCCAAATTCCTTCCTGTTCTGTTCGCAGGAGACGAGCACCGGGCGGTCGGCCAAACTAGCCTTGAGCATTGCCAGTTCATCGGCGCCTTGGGTCAGCGGCAGGGCTACCTGGCCCCCTTGTGCCGCGCTGCGCTGCATCGCCAGCATAATCTCTGCGCCCAGGCAGGCGCGCTCGAAGCAGCACGGGTGGACCTTCGCGGGGTCATCCAGCCAATCGGCCATGTCCTGGATATAAGGGGGCATATCGAGGTCGTAATTCATCGCACCCTCCCCGCTCTGCCAACCGCCGCTGCGGGTCGCCGCGCGCCAGCCGCCGTTGGTAAGGACCTCGGCGAAGCCTTCGGCGCCCTGGGCGCCGATGCGGTTCTTGCCCCACCACTTCGCCACTTCCGGTTGGTCGGGCGCCCCCGCCCCGCATTCGTAGATGCCGCGCACCCCGTTGGCGAACTGCACGAAGCCCCCGATGTAGTCGGGCGAAGGATGATTGTCCGCCAGTTTGGCCCGGCCCGCCGCCTGGGCCATGACCCATCTGGCCGGGGTGTAATCGTTGAACCAGCAGGTATAATCCACCAGGTGCGATAGGATATGGGTCATCCAGCCGGTGGCGCTCCCGTAAACGGTATGCACGCGGCCCAGCGCCCCGCTGCCGATGATCTCCCGCACCTTGCGATAATGCGCCCCGTAGCGATGCTGATGGCTCACGACGGCCTTGACTCCCGCTCGCTGGACCAGGTCGCGGATGGCGAACATCTCGGCGCTGGTGAGGGCAACCGGCTTCTCGAACGCGAGCAGCCTGGCCCCGGACTCGATGCCCGTCTTGATCATCGGCGCGCGCAAGTTGGGCAGCGTTGTGAAGCAAAACACGTCCGGCTTCACCGCCTTGGCCAGGGCCTCTGCGTCCGGGCCCCTTTGCGGATTGCCGAGCTTGGCGGCGGCGGCGTCCAACCGCGCGCGGTCGATGTCGCAAATGCCTGTGACCTGGAAGTTGGGATTGGCGTTGAAGGCAAGCGCGTGGTGCATCCCGCGCTTGCCCATGCCTACGACCAGAACGGAGTATTTGCTCATAACGGAGTAATCCAGTCCATCAGGCCTTTCCGGCTGCCTTGTCCCATTCGAGCACTTTGGCCACGACGTAATCCACTTCCTGCCCGGTCAGTTCCGGGAAGATCGGCAGCGAGATGCATGTGGCGGCGTTGCGCTCGGCGTTGGCCAGCGGGCCGGCGATGCGCGCGCCCTTGCCCCACGGGTACCCGGCCTGCTGGTGGATGGCGATCGAGTAATGCGTCTTGGCGTCCACCCCGCTGTCGTTGAGGAATTTCAGCAGCGGGTCTCTCTGGGCGGGCTGGGCGGTCTCGATGACGTAGAGGTGAAACACGTGGCGGTAGCCCGGCCGCTCGGTTGGCAGGGTGAACTGCCCGGCCCCTTTGAGTCCGGCCGTGTAACGGGCGGCCCATTTGCGGCGCAGGTCGTTCCAGGCGTCAATGTGCTTGAGTTTGGCGCTGAGAATGCCCGCATGAAGGTCGTCCAACCGGCTGTTGAAGCCGTAACTATGCACGTTGCGCGCGTTGGAGCCGTGGTTGCGCAGCTTGCGGACGGCGGCATCGATTTTCTCATTGTTGGTCACCAGGGCCCCGCTGTCGCCAAAGGTGCCGAGGTTCTTCTGGATGATGAAGCTCGTCGTCGCCGCGTCGCTCAGCTCGGCGATCTTGAAGCCGTCGCCTCGGGCCCCGATTCCCTGCGCGTTGTCTTCGATCACATAGAGCTTGTGCTGGTCGGCCAGCTTCCGAATCGCCTTCATGTCCGCGCACTGGCCGTAAAGATGCACGGGGAGGATGGCCTTGGTCTTGGGCGTGATGGCCGCCTTGATGCGGGCCGGATCGATGCACTTGGTCACTGGATCGCAATCCACAAAAACCGCCGTGGCCCCGGCAATCCAGATCGCTTCGGCAGTGGCAAAAAACGTGTTCGGCTGCGTGATGACCTCATCCCCTGGCCCGATGCCCAGCGCCATGAGCGTCAGCCAGATGGCGTCCGTCCCGTTGCCGACCCCAACGGCATGCTTGACGCCGTGGTAGGCCGCCAGCTCCCCTTCGAAGCTCTTGAGCATCGGCCCCATTACATATTGGCCGCTCTCCAAAACCGTTTGAATATTCCGGTCGATTTCCGATTTGATATTGTGATACTGACGAACATGCCCGTAAAATTCTACTTTCATGGTGCGCCAACCTATATCACCCCAAACCGGACACAAGCCTTTTCTCCGCCGCCCATCACGACGGCAGGTCCTTGCCGGTTGTCGTCACCGTCAGCTTGCCGTGTTTGACTCCCTTGGCGGAAATCAATTCATCGGCGATTTTGCGGATCACCGCCGCCTTGCCGCGCACCAGCAACACTTCCAGGCAATTATGATGGTCCAGATGCAGATGCACGGTTAAGGGAATCACGTCGTGGTGATCGTGCTGAATGTCCGTCAGCGTGGCCTGGAGATGGGGTTTGTGATGGTCATAGACCAGCGTGATGGTGCCGGCGATGTCCTCGTTGCCGAATTTCTGCCGGTGTTCGACCAAGCGGTCGCGGATCATGTCCGCAATGGCCAGCGAGCGGTTGTCATACCCTTTCTCGCGCGACATCTCATCCAGTTGCCGCAGGAGCGACGGCGGCAGGGACACGCTGAAGCGGCTGACAGTTTCTTTCTTCATGCAAAAACCAACGGCCTCATCGTAATCCCGCCGGAGAGCGTGTCAAACCCCGAGCCCGGATATTTCATGAGTGTCGCTGACCGGAAGGCGTAGCGCAGGCTGGAAGCCTGCGCTACCTGGAGATTGGCAAAAGGTCTGGTCGGTTGGTTGAGGTGACAAATTCCCTTTAGCGAACCGAGCGTTCGTCCTCGCTCTTCGCTCTGGCGCCAGCCAAGCATCAGTTCAGCTCGGCATCTCC
>Ga0181524_10001735_pt1 | contig 24257 bp, 21 predicted proteins | sample PEATcosm2014_Bin_34_FD_119761 | JGI IMG/M metagenome (GOLD analysis project Ga0181524, IMG submission 119761) | Peatland microbial communities from MTU Mesocosm Facility, Houghton, MI, USA - PEATcosm2014_Bin05_60_metaG | ecosystem: Environmental > Terrestrial > Soil > Wetlands > Peat | place... | reverse complement strand
CTTCGGCAAGACCGCGCAAATGGTGCAGGAGGCCAATACTGTCAGCCACTTCCAGAAGGCGGTGCTGAAGATCGGCGACTACCTGATTGTTCTCGCGGTTGCGCTGGTTGTGTTGATCCTGACTGTTGCGCTCTTCCGAGGCGACAAGGTCCTCACCACGCTGGAATTTTGCCTGGTGCTTCTGGTTGCCGCGATTCCTGTGGCGATGCCCACTGTGCTGTCAGTCACGATGGCAGTCGGCGCGCGTCTGCTCGCTAAAAAAGAAGCAATCGTAACTCGTCTGTCGGCCATTGAGGAACTGGCTGGCGTGGATGTGCTGTGCTCGGACAAGACCGGGACATTGACTCAGAACAAACTCACGCTGGGCGAACCCTTCACTGTAGACGGTATTGCTCCGGACAAGGTAATCCTCTGGGCGGCGCTCGCCTCGCGTGCGGAAGACAAGGACACTATCGACCTTGCGGTGATTGGCGGCGTGAAAGATGACAAGGAACTGAAGAGCTTTCAAGTGCTGCACTTTCAGCCCTTCGATCCGGTGCATAAGCGCACGGAAGCCACTGTCAAAGGTGCGGACGGGAAGCAATTCTTTGTAGCCAAAGGGGCCCCGCAAGTAATTCTGGAGATGTCGACCAACGTCGCTGAGGTCAAGCCAGCGGTCGAGAAAGCCGTCAATGAATTTGCGGGACGCGGATTTCGTTCCCTCGGTGTGGCGCGGGCCGATGAGCAAGGCAAATGGAAGTTTGTTGGCATGTTGCCGTTGTTCGATCCGCCCCGCGAGCAAGCCAAGGCGACCATTGCGAGCGCCCGGCAGATGGGCGTGGACGTCAAGATGGTTACGGGAGATCAGATTGCCATCGCACGGGAGACCTCAAAACAGCTCGGGTTAGGCATAAACATTCTGGATGCCAGTGCGCTGGGCGATACCAAGAAGCAAGAGTCTTCGCAGACTCAGGAAGCGATCGAAAAAGCCGACGGTTTTGCCCAGGTATTTCCCGAACACAAGTACCACATTGTCGATGTTCTTCAACAGCGCGGCCACATAGTCGGCATGACTGGCGATGGTGTCAACGACGCGCCCGCACTCAAGAAGGCCGACTGTGGAATCGCCGTCTCTGGCGCGACAGATGCGGCGCGGGCGGCAGCATCTATTGTGCTGCTGACCTCCGGCCTGTCGGTGATCATCGACGCCATCAAGGAGAGCCGCCGCATCTTCCAGCGGATGAACAGCTACGCCATCTACCGCATCGCGGAGACGCTGCGTGTGCTGTTCTTCATGACGCTCGCAATTCTGGTGTTCAACTTCTATCCCCTCACCGCCGTGATGATCGTCATGCTGGCGCTGCTCAACGATGGAGCTATTCTGTCCATTGCCTATGACAATGTTCAATACAAAGACAAGCCTGAGGCCTGGAACATGCGGCTCGTGCTGGCGATCTCCACTGTGCTCGGAGTCATCGGGGTTGTCTCTGCGTTTGGCCTGTTTTATCTTGGCGAGCGAGTCTTTCACTTCGACCGCTTGCACATCCAGACACTGATGTACCTGAAGCTTTCTGTAGCCGGACACTTGACCATCTTCCTCACGCGCACTCGCGGTCCATTCTGGTCCATTCGCCCCGCGCGGATTCTATGGATTGCAGTGCTGAGCACGCAAATCATAGCGACATTGATCGCGGTCTATGGGCTATTTATGGCGCCGCTCGGCTGGAAGTGGGCGGGGCTCGTTTGGGCTTACGCTCTGGTCTGGGCTCTCATCAACGACCGCGTGAAGCTGCTCGCCTATCGGATCTTCGATCCGACAAAACCTGCGTTGCTTATGAAGAAGCCTGTCGATCGCACCTCCGAGATCGCCGCGCGTGCCTATGAACTCTACCAGCAGAGGGTCCACGGCGAGAGCCAGCAGGACCAGGACTGGCTTGAAGCGGAACGAGAAACACGCGGCGACAAGGCGGCCGAGAAGAAGATTGCGTAGAAGCCCACGCAGCGGCGAAGGGACAGAATGACGATCAATTCAAAAGACTACCGTGTGCCGCCAGACAAAAAGGTCGACCTCAGCGAATGGCCGACGACGGTCACCCCCTATTGCAAGTCGAAGAAACAGTACAAGGAGCTTCTGCACCAGCACATGGAGAAGCTGAGCGCGTTGCAGCAGCTTCATTACGCGTCCCACCGCTATGCGCTGCTGCTCATCTTCCAGGGCATGGACGGCGCTGGCAAAGACGGCGCCATCCGGCACGTCATGTCAGGCGTCAATCCGGAAGGCTGCGAGGTCTTCAGCTTCAAGCAGCCGAGCGCCGAAGAACTCGAACATGATTTCCTCTGGCGCACTACATGCCGCCTTCCCGAGCGCGGCCGCATCGGCATCTTCAACCGTTCCTATTACGAGGAAGTGTTGGTTGTTCGAGTGCACCCTGAGATTCTCCGCAGCCAGGGGCTTTCCGAGGAGTTGCGCGACGAGAAGGACATCTGGGAGCAGAGGTATGGCTCCATTGTTGACCTGGAGAAGCACCTTCATCGTAACGGCACGCGGATTGTCAAAATATTTCTCCACCTCTCTCACGAGGAACAGCGAAAGCGATTTCTTGAGCGCATCGATGAACCGGACAAGAACTGGAAGTTCAGCTCCTCCGACATTCACGAAAGGAAATACTGGAAGCAGTACATGAAGGCCTATGAGGATTGCTTTCATGCGACAAGCACTCATCATGCGCCATGGTACGTGGCGCCAGCCGACGACAAGGAGAACGCGCGGCTCATCATCTCGCAAATCGTCCTTGATACGCTGGAGGGGCTCAAGATGGCGTATCCCAAGACAACCACAAAGCGGCGTCTCGAACTGCTCGCAATCAAGAAGCTGCTGGCGGAATGACGCCGGAGATCAATCGCCGGCAGACCCAAGAAAACCGAAGTCAGCCCCTCACTGAGCTGTTACTCGCTGCGGAGAAATAGAAAGGATGCATTACGATGGCCACCACCGAGCTCCCCATCAAAGTTGAGAAGGATAACACGCCTCAACCCTTCGCCAAGAACTTCGACCAGTTTGGCAACTCATCCGGATTCATCTTCGATGTGAGTCTGTCGACCGCGGTTGCCGCAGACGGCAAAAGCGAGGAAAGAGCCCCAAAGCCAAATGGGCCGCTTTCACCAGAGATGTTAGACAAGATGAACCGCTATTGGCGTGCTGCGAACTATCTGTGCATCGGACAAATCTATCTGTTTGAGAATCCTCTGCTGCGCGAGCCGCTCAAGGCAGAGCAGATCAAGCCAAGGCTGCTTGGTCATTGGGGAACATCGCCAGGGCAGAACCTCATCTACATTCATTTGAATCGCCTCATCAAAGAACACGATGCGGACATAATTTACATTTCGGGTCCGGGACACGGTGGCCCTTCGCTGAATGCCTGTTCCTATCTGGAAGGCTCGTACACCGAGGTCCACCCTGAGATCACGCACGATGAAGACGGTTTGCGGCTCATGTTCCGCAAGTTCTCGACGCCGGGCGGCGTGCCCAGCCATTGCGGGCCGCACGTCCCAAACTCAATGCACGAAGGCGGAGAGCTTGGCTACTCGCTGGTTCATGCATTCGGCGCTGCCTTTGATAATCCAGACCTGATTGTCGCCTGCGTCATCGGGGACGGCGAGTCCGAGACCTGCCCGTTGGAAGGAAGCTGGAAGTCGGTCAACTTCGTCAATCCGGTGCGAGATGGCGCTGTCCTGCCGATCCTTCATCTCAATGGATACAAAATATCGGGGCCAACAGCACAGGGACGCACGAGCGATGCAGATTTGACAGCACTTTATGTAGGACGGGGTTACAAGCCCTACTTTGTCGAGGGTGACGATCCTGAAGTCGTGCATCAACTATTGGCTCAAACGCTTGAGGATTGTTATGCCGAGATTCGGGCAATTCAACAGGAGGCCCGCAAGAACGGGTTCAAGAAGCAGCCCGTCTGGCCTATGATCGTTCTGCGTACACCCAAGGGGTGGACCTGTCCCAAAGAAGTGGATGGAATCCCGGTCGAAGGCACCTTCCGCGCGCACCAGGTTCCTCTCGCAACGGTTCGTGAAAATCCCGAGCATCTCAAGATCCTTGAAGCCTGGATGAGAAGCTACAAGCCTCAGGAACTCTTCGACGAGAACGGCAAGTTCATAGAAGAATTGGCGGCTCTCGCGCCTGTCGGCAACCGGCGCATGGGAGGCAATCCCCACGTGAATGGCGGACGATCGCTTATTACGCTCGCTCTGCCCGATTTTACTGACTATGCACTCGAAATCCCCGGACCGGGTCAAGTTCTAGCGGAGGCTCCGCGTAAGCTAGGCGACTTCTTTCGAGACATCTTCAGAATGAATCTGACAAACTTTCGCATGTTCTGCCCCGATGAATCGAACTCCAATCGGTTGAACTCCATCTTCGAGGCCACCAAGCGCTGCTCGATGGCTGAAATTGTCTCGATCGATGACGAACTCGGTCCGGATGGCCGCGTGATGGAGGTACTGAGCGAACACCTCTGCCAGGGGTGGCTTGAAGGGTACTTGCTTACGGGCCGCCATGGCATGTGGTCCTCTTACGAGGCTTTCGCGCAGGTGGTTGATTCGATGACCACCCAACATGCCAAGTGGCTTGAGCAATGTCAAGCGTATCCCTGGCGCAGACCACTCGCATCCCTCAATGTTCTGCTCACAAGCCATGCCTGGCGCAACGATCATAACGGATTCAGCCACCAGGCAACCGGGTACGTAGACAATGCGCTGGCGCGAAGGAGCGAAGTGATCCGCGTGTATTATCCACCGGACTCCAACTGCCTCCTCAGCGTCTTCGACCATTGTCTGCGCAGCCGCAATTACGTGAATGTTGTTACCTGCGGCAAACAGCCGCAACTCCAATGGCTGAACATGGACGAGGCTTTGGAGCACTGTTCACGCGGGGCATCGACATGGAAGTTTGCCACCAACGATGAGGGCGGGGAGCCGGATGTAGTGCTGGCCTGCGCCGGCGATGTGCCAACCATCGAGATCTGCGCGGCCTCGTGGCTGTTACAGAAGCACGTGCCCGGCATCAAGGTGCGCGTTGTGAATGTTGTGGACCTGATGACTCTGATGTATCCGGACAAGCATCCGCATGGGATGGATGATATGTCCTTCAATGCGCTCTTCACCGCAAATGCGCCGGTCATCTTTGCCTTCCACAACAATCGTTGGCTCATTCATACCATGATTCATGGGCGCTCGAACGAGGGCCGTTTTCATGTACACGGCTACATGGATCAAGGCACGACGACCACTCCATTCGACATGGTCGTGCTGAATGAGATGAGTCGCTATCAACTTGCTTTGGATGCACTGAAGCATGTTCCAAGGCTCCGTGTGCAGGCGGCTAATGCAATCAATCTGTTCGGTAAGAAGCTGAATGAACATCACGACTACATTCGCGAGAACCTGGAAGATATGCCCGAAATCAGGAACTGGCAATGGACGGCAGACTTCAGCGATGCGGCGTCCCCGGCTCCGATGGCCAAGGGGCATCCCGAGAAAGCAATATTCACCGACAGTTAAATGACTGAGCAGCGAAGATGCAGGGCCAGTGGATACACAGAGGACTTCGCTTCTTTGCTTTTTTGCCAGGGGGATGGATTGAGCGAATCAGAGACAGCAAAGACCCTACCCAACGAAGAGGGCGTTGACGCGCTGACCGAGTTGGCGCTTAACCTGCACTGGTCCTGGAATCATGCCGCAGATGAACTGTGGAAGGAACTCGATGCAGAACTTTGGGAGGCGACACAGAATCCTTGGGTCATCTTGCAGACTGTATCGAAAGAGAAGATCAACGCTTCCCTGGCAGAGCCAATGTTTCGTCAGCGTCTCGACGATTTGCTCCGATTAAACCGAGAAGCATATCGTTCCGAAGCATGGTTTCAGAGAAAGCACCCCGGAGCGGCGCTCACCTCGGTCGCATATTTTAGCATGGAGTTCATGCTGAGCGAAGCGTTGCCCATCTACTCAGGCGGACTTGGAAATGTTGCGGGAGATCAGATGAAGGCGACCAGCGACCTGGGTGTTCCAGTCGTTGGAGTTGGGCTGCTCTATGGTCAAGGATATTTTCGCCAGGACTTCGATTCGGAAGGCCGGCAACAGGCACTCTATCCTGTCAATGATCCTGGCCAGTTGCCCATTAGGCCGCTGCGTCAGAAGAACGGAGAGTGGCTGCGGTTGCAGATCCACCTGTCGGGAGCAATGATCTGGCTTCGCTGCTGGGAGGTCTCTGTTGGCAGGACAAAGCTCTATCTGCTCGACACAAATGACTTCGCCAACACTGCCGCGCATCGGGGAATCACCAGTGAACTCTACGGCGGCGATGCGGAGATGCGGCTGAAGCAGGAGATCATTCTCGGGATCGGTGGATGGCGCTTGCTGCGCGCGCTTGGTTTGCAGCCCGAAGTCTGCCATCTCAATGAAGGCCATGCGGCGTTTGCGGTGCTCGAAAGGGCGCACTGCTATATGGAGGATCATGCAAAACCGTTCGATCTGGCTCTGGCCGTTACGCGGGCTGGAAATGTCTTTACGACACACACTGCGGTCACTGCTGGATTCGACCGCTTTGATCCGCAACTTATCCGCCAGTATCTTGACCACTATGCGCAGGATGAACTTCACATTTCGCTCGACAGTCTGCTGGAGATCGGAAGGCAAAACGCTGGCGACAATGCCGAGCCATTCAACATGGCCTATCTTGCTCTCCGTGGCAGCGGTCATGTAAATGGCGTGAGTAAACTTCACGGAGAAGTGAGCCGGCAGATTTTCCAGCCACTCTTCCCACATTGGCCACAGGCAGAAGTTCCGATCTGCTCAGTGACCAATGGCATTCATGTGCCGACCTGGGATTCGGTTGAAGCGGATGCGCTGTGGACCACTGCTTGCGGCAAAAAGCGTTGGCGCGGAGATCGCGCTGTCGAAGATGACATCCGTCATCTCACCGACGAACAAATCTGGCAAATGCGGTCCACGGAGCGAAAGACGTTCATTGATCGGTTGCGTAAACGATATGCCCGCCAACTCGCTTCAGAAGGTGGAGACCCATCAGATGCGAGTAATATCTTCGACGAAAATGCGTTGACTTTGGGATTTGCGCGGCGCTTTGCGACCTATAAGCGTCCTGATCTCCTCCTGCTTGATTCTGAAAGACTGGTTCGCCTTCTCTCCGACCCTCAACGGCCGGTACAACTGATTCTTGCCGGTAAAGCACACCCTCAGGATTTGCCTGGACAGGCATTGATCAAGAAGTGGAAGGATTTCATCCGGCGTCCGGAAGTTCGTTCGAGAGTCGTCTTTTTAAGCGACTACGACATGATGCTGGCGCAGCACATGGTTCACGGAATTGATCTGTGGATCAATACACCGCGTCGCCCGTGGGAGGCTTGTGGAACGAGTGGAATGAAGGTTCTTGTGAATGGCGGCTTAAACCTATCGGAGTTAGACGGCTGGTGGGCTGAGGCCTACTCCCCCGAAGTTGGATGGGCTATCGGTGACGGCAATGAGCATGGAGACGATCCAGCATGGGATCGCACAGAGGCTGGGGCCGTCTATGCTGCATTGGAGAATGAAGTCATTCCGGAGTACTATGAACGAAATGAAAAAGGCCTGCCGCTAAAGTGGTTAGGACGTGTCCGCGAGAGCATGGCAAGACTTACTTCAGAATTCTCTGCTACCCGCGCAATCCGCGAATATACCGAGAATCACTATCTGCCCGCTGCTTCCAGTTACCGCGAGCGTGCAGCCGAGGATAGTACGCTTGGATTGAGTTTGCTTCGCTGGCAACAGGAGATCGATCGGCATTGGAGCAAGGTGCGCTTTGATACGGTGGAAATCGAGACACACGACGGCCAGCATTTATTTAAGTTCGAAGTTTCTCCGGGCGACCTTACTCAGGATCAACTGCAAGTCGAACTCTACGCAGACTCAGTTCAGGGCGGCCAACCTGTTCTCGAAGTGATGATTGCACCTAAACCCAGTGCCGATTCGTCGGGCGTAATGACTTATTCGGCCCAGGTGCCCGCTACCCGTCCAGCGAGCGACTACACTGCGCGCATCATCCCCCACCATCCGAATGCTTCGGTGCCGCTCGAAGCGCGACAGATCCTTTGGCAGCGTTGATCAGCAAGCAGAACGGGATATTTGTGTTATCTACCCTTGCTCCCTAACCTCAACTGTAGCTTCTCATTCATGCGGCGGCTAGCGTCTCGCTCTCGGACGCAATGCAAGCCAACAGATCGTCCCAGGACTTAGCGAAGGATGCGACTCCTTCTCCGAGCAACTGTGCAGCAACAACATCGGTATCAATACCAGCTTTGGCGAATTCGGCCAGTACTTCGTCGGCATGCGCGGGTAAGGCTTCGCCGAATTCTTCATGATCCGCGAGGGCTTTCAACGTGACTTCGGGCATCGTATTCACGGTAAAAGGCTTGGCGAGGGCCTGAACGTACAGAATCTCAGAGGCTTTAGGATCCTTGGTTCCGGTGCTGGCCCAAAGAAGGCGTTGCGGATGGGCGCCGGCATTCAAAATGCGCAGCAACCGCGGCGAGTCAAGCAGAGCGCGATACTTCTCGTAGGTCTCTTCGGCGATGGCGATGCCGAGATGATTGCGTAGCACCTCGGGCTCTTTGTGCGCGACCGCGACGTCCCATCTACTGACGAACAGAGAAGCCACAGAACCGACATCGGGATTCAGCCCGGCGGCGATGCGCCGCTCGATGCCGCGCAGGTATGCCTCGGCGGCGGCGACATATTGCGCGCCCGAGAACAACAGTGTCACATTGATCGGTACTCCTGCGAAGATTGCTTCCTCAATGGCTGGGAGGCCCTCGCTGGTACCCGGAATCTTGATGAATAGATTGGGCCGTCCCGCGCGGGCGTGTAGCGCCTTGGCAGCGGTAAGAGTTCCGGCCGTGTCGCGAGCCAGCAGGGGCGAGACCTCCAGGGAGACCCAGCCATCCACACCATTGGTCCGATCGTAGATCGGCCGGAAGAGATCGGCAGCCTGCCTGAGGTCTTCGATTGCTAGTTCGAAGAAGATTGCCTCGCTCGATTTTCCTTCCTTCTGCTTCTGGCTGATAGCGTCGTCGTAGTCGTGGCTGTTCTTGATCGCATGATCGAAGATCGTGGGGTTCGAGGTGAGCCCCGTAACCGACAAATCCTGAATGTAGCGGCGGAGCGTTCCGCTGGTCAGCAGACCGCGTGTGATGTTATCGAGCCAGATGCTCTGGCCGATTTCGTGTAGCTTCTGTGTAGCATTCATTTTATTCCTCATTCAACACTTTTCATTACAATGATGCTTGCGTCCTTCCCGCTCAACTGGCGGCGATGATCCAGGCATGCGCCTGCGCAGTCTCTGAAGGCGGAAACAATTTCACCGGGCAGGGCATGAGGAAGCTGAAAATTCTTATCATTTGAACGATCCAGTTCACGTCTGTGACCACCGCGACGCGTTCCCATCGAGTGGGATGTTCCATCCCAATCTTCAGATCCTCCCATAGAGCACCTGGATCATAGCCTGTGAAATCCGCAGAGGTCTTGTAGAGAAGCCGGATCTTGTCGTGCCGTTTGAGCGCTTCGAGAATGGCCGGAACAAGAATCCCGTCATAATCCTCTTTTGTGACCTGTCCCTTGCAGGAGAGCGCTATGACATTATCGGGAAAGTTCGTCAGAAGCTCGATCATTGAATGTCCTCCATCACGCGTTTTGTAAGTACCTCTTCTCGAACATGCCTTCGCTACTCTGAATGCTCCGTTGTACGGAAGATATTCACTCCGTTCTGGAAGCTTGCTCAGGCATATACAAGTCTGTTTGCGGCGTTCTTCCCGGTAGCTCGGACGGGATACCGCAAGTGAGCGGGTTGCAGACGATTCACGCCAGCCCGTACAAATGTCCGCATATAAGACTGCGTTGCACGGCTCCAGACCATCTGGCGCCCATAGATGTAAGCGCTCTTGCGCATTGCCTGACGTGCCGCATCGTTATCCAGAAGTTCAATAACCGCGGCTGCGATAGCATCCGGATTCTCAAAAGGGACCAATGCTCCGCGTCCATCGGCCAAAAGTTCGGCAGCGTGCCAGTACGGAGTAGAAATGATAGCCTTACCGGCGCCCAGAGCATACGCCAGGGTTCCCGATACAGCCTGTGCCTCGTAACGGTACGGCGTGATGTAAATGTCGGCCGAACCAACCTGCGAAGCCATTTCCTGAGGGCTGAAAAACCGGTTGTGAAAGACCACGTTCTCCTCAACTCCCAGTTCCATGGCCATGGCCTGCAATTGAAGCCGGTATCGATCTCCCTCGCGAGCCCTGACATGCGGGTGAGTGGCGCCTGCAATCACGTAGACGACGTCCCTGTGCTTGGACAGGATACGCGGCAAAGCATGAATCACGCTTTCGAATCCCTTGTTAGGGGACAACAGGCCGAACGTGAGCAATACAGACTTTCCGGCAATTGCGAGTGATTCTTTGTAAACATCCGGTTCTACGAAGGGCAAGTCGGGGATGCCGTGAGGAATCAGGTCGATCTTTTCGCTTGGGACTCCAAATACATCCTGGAGAACGCGAGAAGAGTACTCGCTCATCACAATAAGACGGTCGGAGAGTGCGGCGATCAGTTGCATGACAATTCGTTGGTTGAGATTGGGCTCGCGAAGGACTGTATGGAGCGTTGTAACCACGGGCATTGCGAGGTGCTGCAGCAACTCCAGAACATAGCTGCCAGCTTTCCCTCCATAAATACCATACTCGTGCTGCAAGCACACTAAATCGACATTGCCGGAATTGAGATAGCCGGCGGCTGCTCTGTAAGAAGCGATATCGCCTTCGCGAATTTCGAATCGCACCCGCTCCGGGTATGAGTAGGATGATTGCCCGTCGTTAACTGCTACCACCGACAGTTGAGACGCTTTGTATTCGGCAACGATGGCGTCACACAAGTCAGTTGTGAAGGTCGCAATTCCACACTGCCTGGGAAGGTGGTTCCCAATCACAGCTATCCTGACCGGACGTTGCGGACGAGGCACGAGTTGAAGGGAGGATGCTGAATCGACTCCGATTTTCGGGTATCGCGCTTCGGGACGGATGAGGCGGACTGAATTTGAATTCAATGATGTATTTGGAGCGGCCATTCCTCGTGCCTCCCATAATCTTCAGGTCGTGATTGAAAACCATCTAAGCACTCAGAGGGGCGTGGACTTGCTTCGGAACATGGACTTGCTTCGCGATCTGAAGCGTTTTCTCGGAAGCTGCCATCGAGTAGTCCTGAGCCTTTGAGCTAAGCTCTTCAGCTGCTTCATGATCGCCTCGGTGGTGTGCGGAAGCGGCAGCAGTGTGCGCGTGGGCAGCGTATATATGCAGGTCCGCCGCATTGTCATATTCGCTCTGAGGCATTGTGTCCTCCATATTCCCGGAATCGTTCCGCCTGTTGTAAATGCAGTCTTCCACGTGGCATTAGAAGGCGCTGAGCAATCGTATACATCACTGCCATGCTGCTCCATTGCGTCCAATGCGACAATGCTGACGGCGTATCATGTGAGACTCCAGAAGAGAATTGCAGAGCCTCCATGCGTTTTCGAATTCGTCCGCGCTTTACTGGCGAACTATGTTCAATTGTGAACAGTTGCATCATGGCTGCCAGAAGTATGTTTATCTCACTCGGTTTTGTGTTGCTCGACAACCTTTTACTGGGCCGTCAGCGGGGAGGCAAAGCGTTATTCGAAGTGTTGGCAACAGGTTCGCCCTATCCGGTGAAGATATTTTCTGATTCATTGGCTCCAGGCGCGAAACGAAAAACCACACACGTTAGGAGATCAACGATGTACTACTATTTTTGGGGAATGCACTGGGTTTGGTGGTTTTTCTGGGTCCTTCTCTGGATTATCTTCTTTTCCTTTATGATGCCGGTGAGACGAATCACCTATCGGCAAATGCAATCGCCCCTGCAACTCCTGCAAAGGAGATATGCCGCCGGAGAGATCACAAGCGAGGAGTACGAGGAACGGCGGGCCAAACTCCTGCGGGATACAAATGTGAAATAGGGATGCTTACCACAATGTAGCGAGTCGTCAGTGTTTTGGCCATAATTGACCGGACTCTCAGGCGCATTGTCATGGACAGTACCCTTGTCGGCCCTTTATCAAGGGGACGCATCCGTGTGTATATGGGCGGGATTCAGGAATCCAAACCGGATCAGGGAGTGAAGCAAGCACAAATGACATTGCAAACGCTGAGAGATACCGCACAGGCCCTTGTCGCAGACGATAAGGGCCTGCTTGCGATGGACGAGAGCACTCCAACCTGCAACAAGCGATTTTCAAAGCTGGGGATTCCGCAGACTGTTGCGACACGACGCGCTTATCGGGAGATGATTGTCACAACGGCTGGGCTCGGAGAGTGCATCAGCGGCGCAATCCTTTTCGACGAGACGATCCGTCAGCAAAAGAGCGACGGCACTCCATTTGTCCGAGTCCTCATCGACGCGGGAATCATTCCTGGAATCAAAGTGGATGTGGGTGCCAAGGCTCTGGCAGGGCATTCTGGTGAAAAAGTAACCGAAGGCCTGGATGGATTGCGCGACCGCCTTGCCGAATACGTTCGCATGGGCGTCCGGTTTGCCAAATGGCGCGCAGTCATCACTATTGGCGACGGTATTCCCAGTTGGGGTTGCATTCATGCCAACGCACATGCTCTGGCTCGTTATGCGGCGCTGTGCCAGGAAGCAGATCTCGTCCCTGTTGTTGAGCCTGAAGTTCTCATGGATGGCGAGCATTCGCTGGACCAGTGCTGCGAAGTGACGGACAAAGTGCTGCGAACTGTATTCAGCGAGCTGTTTGCGCAACGGGTCATGCTGGAAGGAATGATTCTGAAACCTAATATGGTGCTCCCGGGAGCGGCCTGTGTAAAGCAAGCAACGGTGGATGAAGTGGCCGATGCCACATTGAGTTGCTTCTTGCGAGCCGTCCCCGCTGCTGTTCCGGCGATTGCGTTCTTGTCAGGTGGCCAATCACCGGAGTTGGCCTCGGCTCGTTTGAATGCGATGAACGTGAGATTCAAGTCGCGGCTGCCATGGGCGTTGGCATTTTCATTTGCCCGCGCCATCCAGCAACCTGCATTGGAGCTTTGGAAGGGCCAGGAAGCCAATGTATTGGCGGCGCAGCAGGCTTTGTATCACCGCGCACACTGCAATAAGGCTGCCCGCCGCGGCGAATACTCCCAAGCAATGGAACAGAGTTGAACGGATGCATCCGAACACCGACCTGCAACGAAGAGTTGGGAGATAAAGCATGAAACAAATGCCGTTGTATCCCTTGCGCTTCGAGCCTATCTACCAGTATCGGTTGTGGGGCGGCAGGCGGTTGTCCAACCTGCTATCCACACCGCTTCCAGGTGACGGACCTATTGGTGAAGCATGGGTGCTCAGCGACCGCGACGATCATCAAAGCCAGGTTGCCAATGGACCGCTTAAGGGACGAACCATCGGCAACTTGATGGAAGAATTCCGCGAGCAACTGATGGGCAAGCTGGCTCCGCGCTTCCGCCGCTTTCCGCTGCTCCTCAAGTTCCTGGACGCGCGCGAAATGCTCTCCGTGCAGGTACATCCCAGCGATGCGCACACAGAGCTGATTTTAGCGGGCGATACGGCAAAGACCGAAGCGTGGGTCGTGATTGAAGCAGGAAATGGCAGCCGAATCTATGCGGGCCTGAAACCGGGTACGACTTCCGGCGACCTGCGTCATTCACTAGCCAGCGGGACAATCGCGGACCACCTCGTGGGCATCGTCCCGAAGCCTGGTGACGCCGTATTCATCCCGGCGGGAACCGTTCATACTTTGGGCGGCGGTGTTGTTGTCTTCGAGGTCCAGCAGAATAGCGATGTAACATTCCGCCTTTACGATTGGGGTCACATTGACACCAAGACCGGACAGCCACGGCCACTCCAGGTCGATCAGGCGCTTGCCAGCATTGATTTTGCAGAGAGCAACGATGGCCTGGTAACTCCCTTTATAGTGACTACAACGCCCGTAAAGCGCGAAAGACTATTTGATTGTGAACATTTCTTGCTGTGGCGCCTGCGCGGAGAATCACGATTTAACGTCGGCGCTGCGGAAATGCCGCGCGTACTCGTTTGTATTGAGGGCTCGGGATGGCTCGATGGCGGCGGCTCCGCATATGACGTCGATAAGGGTCAAGTATGGCTCTTGCCTGCGGTGGTCGGCACATGTGAATTTCACCCCAACAACGAAGTGACCTTGCTGGAGATTGCGCTGCCTGAATAGATTGAGACTGCATGATGTCGGAGGTGGATGAATGGTGAAGAAGCTGATTGTCTTTGATCTCGATGGAACGCTCGCCGCAAGCAAATCGTCTCTCGATGCCGAGATGTCGTCGCTCCTCCATGACCTGCTCAGTGTCGTCAAGGTGGCAATCATCTCTGGAGGCGCTTGGCTACAGTTTGAAAAGCAGGTGCTCTCCCATCTTCCCCAGGACGAATGTCTGGCAAGGCTATCCATTCTTCCTACCTGTGGAACACAATTCTTCCAATATACCGGCGGGTGGAAGAGGCTCTATGCGGAAGATTTCACAGCGGACGAAAAAGAGAAGATCGTCAGTTCTCTGAACAAAGCCGTAAGAACCGCGGGCTTCCCGGTCGAAAAGGCGTGGGGAGAGACCATTGAAGATCGTGGAAGCCAGATAACCTATTCCGCACTGGGCCAGCAGGCTCCTTTGGAAGAGAAGGAGAAATGGGATGCGGATTTTGCCAAGCGGAAGAAAATCAAAACAATCCTCGATACTCTGATTCCCGAGTTCTCGGTGCGGCTCGGCGGTGCGACCTCCATTGATGTCACCAAACCAGGCATTGACAAAGCCTACGGGATCAAAAAGCTGCAAGATACACTCGGTATTTCTATAAAGGAAATGATTTACGTAGGAGATGCCATATTTGTGGGCGGGAACGACTACCCGGCTGAACAGGCGGGAGTTATTTCCATTCCAGTTCGAGGCCCCAATGAGACCAAGCGGGTGATCGAAGCGATCATCGCTTGTTTGGACGATGGTCAACAGGCGCGAACCTTCGAGGTGGCAAGTGCGGCTCTTTGAGGAGTACAGATGAACGAATTCAAGCTGCGCCGCCTGGGGATGTTGATGGAGCCGGAACCCGGCAATCCCCTGGAAATTGAAGGCGTTCTGAATCCGGCTGCCGTTCGCGGTCCTGATGGCGAACTCTATCTCTTTCCGCGTCTGGTCGCAAAAGGAAATTACTCGCGCATAGGGATTGCACGAGTGCGCTTCAATGAGACCGGCGATCCGGTAGGTGTCGAGAGGCTCGGCATCGCACTGGAGCCAGAAGCCGATTATGAGCGGCGGCCCGACGGCGGAGGAGGCTGCGAGGATCCCCGCGTCACTTTCGTGGAACCGCTGCAAAGCTACATCATGTCCTACACGGCATTTTCTCCCCAAGGTCCAAGGATCGCCTTGGCACTATCGGAGGACCTCTTTCACTGGAACCGTCTCGGACTCACAACTTACGCTCATTGGCACGGCATTGAATTGGGAAACGTGGATGACAAAGATGCGAGCCTCTTCCCAGTCGCCATACCTGACACCTCTGGGCACTTGGAACTAGGCATGCTTCATCGTCCGCTCTTTCCCGGAACTAGACCTGAAGAAACAGCTTGCCACCCCGCGTCACGTGAGGTGGATCTTGATCGAGAGAGTATATGGATTTCTTATTGCCCACCGGTCTTGAAAAGCCGAGAACCAGATCGCCTCGGCCAGTTTACCTCTCATCACAGACTGGCGACTCCAGTCTCGCCCTGGGAACGGCTCAAGATTGGCGCCGGAACTCCGCCCATCCTAACCAAACACGGCTGGCTTATCATTTACCACGGTGTTTGCGAAGCAGCAAGTACGGGCAGCAATGGGCATCACCTGTGCTACTCAGCCGGGGTAATGGTGCTCTCAAAACAACATCCGCGCGTGGTTCGCTATCGCTCGGTCGAGCCGGTGTTGACTCCTGTGCTCCCGCAAGAGCGCGACGGAATCGTCGCCAATGTCGTGTTTCCCACCGGTATCGACCGGCGCGACGATCTTGGCACACCCGATCGCTTCGACATCTATTATGGGATGGCCGACAACCGCATCGGTGTAGCGCGTCTTGACTTGCCGGATTGCCTCCCAGCAGGAGCAGATGCCGACTCTCCGGCAGCAAAGGTGTAAATCCAACGATCATGAGGAAGCGAAATCTCGAAGGACCCCCTTCGGCTGAGCGAATGGAAGGATAGTTGATGAAGAAAACAACTGCGATCTCATGTGTATTTCTGGATATTGGCAGTGTCCTGCTGACCGATGGCTGGGACCATCTGGCCCGCAAGCGAGCGGCGAAGGACTGGGAATTTAAAGCATCCTTCACACGGACTGCAAATCCACCCGAGCTAGCCTATCCGCGCTACAGCTTTACGCTCACGGACGAAGCCAGGATCGCTCAGGCGCACAGGGAGAAATGTTGACAGCATTTTTTGCGCCGCCAGCGAAGCCGTCTACGGAAATTGTGCAATAACAGTCACGGGTGAGTTGCGGGTGAGCGTTTTTATGGTGGCTAGCTAATGATTCTCTAAATTGCTCATTCTAAAGAAGTAAGCTGGTGGCGGGAGGCAGGATCGAACTGCCGACCTACGGGTTATGAATCCGTCGCTCTAACCATCTGAGCTACCCCGCCGGAAAAAACGAGACGCAGGCCGCGAGGGCCCTGCCGGGGAGGGACGGACACAAAATCCGCACGCAACTCCCTTTACTGATGATACGGGCGGCTGGATTCAAGGTCAACCCAAGTGTTGCATAGCAGGCGGTAATGATCTGTAAGGCAGATGGCCAGGATGAACTCTGCCGCTCCGCTCGTGTAAACTCGGCTGCATGAGCACGAAGCGCATTGCCGGCGTGATACCGGCCCGGCTCAGTTCCACGCGGCTCAGCCGCAAGGTGCTGCGCGAGATTGCCGGCCGGCCGATGGTCGAGTGGGTTTGGCGCGCGGCGCGGGCGAGCGGCCTGATGGATCCAGTGGTTGTGGCCACCGATTCGGAGGAAGTGGCCGCGGTATGCCGCGAGCGCGGGATTCCCGTGGCGATGACCCCGGCAACCTGCCCCAGCGGGTCGGATCGGGTGCGGGAAGTGGCCCGCCAGATCGACGCCGAGATTTACGTCAACATCCAGGGCGATGAGCCGACGCTGACCGCGGAGTTTTTCCCGCCGCTGCTGGAGCTGTTTGCGCGGCCGGAGGTAGAGGTCAGCACGCTGGCCGTTCTCTGTCCGCCGGAGGAGATCGACAACCCCAACGCGGTCAAGGTGGTCACGGCTCTGGACGGGCGCGCACTCTACTTTTCGCGGGCGACGATTCCCTTCAACCGCGACATTGGCCGCGGGCGCGATCCGGTCTCCGGCGGCTCCGGCTTCAGAGGCTACCGCAAGCACCTGGGAATCTACGCCTATCGCAAGGCCGCGCTGGAACGCTTTGCGGCTCTGCCGCCATCGCCGCTGGAGCTGACCGAGCGGCTGGAGCAACTGCGGCTGCTGGAAAACGGGATTGCGCTTTACGTGGCCGAGGCTCCGGCAGACACTATCGGCGTGGATACCGAGACGGATTTGCTGCGGGCCGAGGCGGTGCTACGCGCAAGAATCGGGTAGCGCGTCAACCCTCCAATCGGCGAGGATGGTTTCCATGAACGCTACACCCGATCTCGACAAGATTCGCGCGTACATTGAAGCCAACCACGACCGTCCCGTTACCCTGGCTGAGCTTGGGCGGCTGGTTCACATGAGCCCTTTCACCGTGCAACGGCATTTCAAGCACGTGCTCGGCGTAAGCCCGCTGCAATATCAACGGGCATTGCGCGCGGGCACGCTGCGCAAGGCGCTCAAGCAAGGAGAGAGCGTGACCGATGCGATTTACAAGGCCGGATTCGGCTCGTCGAGCCGCGGCTATGAGGGCGCGCAACTGGGCATGACGCCGGCGCGCTTTGCCAAGGGCGGACAAGGCGAGCAGATTGGCTGGTGCTCGTCACATTCACCTTTCGGATGGGTGATTGTGGGAGCAACCAAGCGCGGGCTTTGCTGGCTGTCGCTGGCCGGGACAAAGCATGAAGCCGAAGCCAGTTTGCGCGAGGAGTTTCCTGCCGCGACATTGAAGCGCGACAAGTCGCTTGAGGCGATGGTGGAAGCGGCGCTGCGCGCGGTGTGCGGTCCGAATAACTCATCCGAAAAGTCTGCCGCGCGGCAAGCGCCGCCGCTGGACTTGCGCGGGACGGCGTTTCAGTTGAAGGTGTGGCAGGCGCTGCGGCGGATTCCGCGCGGCGAAACCAGAAGCTACAGCCAACTGGCGCGGGAACTGGGTGATCCCAAGGCGACGCGCGCCGTGGCCCGCGCATGCGCGACGAATCGCGTGGCGATCGTGGTTCCATGCCATCGCGTGGTGGGCGCGAGCGGCTCACTGACCGGCTATCGCTGGGGAATCGAGCGCAAACGAATGCTGCTGGAGGCGGAAGCACCTGTGGTGCGGGGACTGGCCGTCCAGGCGGAGGGCGCTTCGCGCTATTAAGTTTGTGATTTCCCAGGTCCCCAAATGCGAGGGACCTGGGGCACCCGGCGTGCGGCGCTTGGGCGCCATGGGATTCGGAATTTCCATATATATGCCGCAAATCCCGCAAATGATATTCTCAATAGAGACAGGAGTATTAACGACATATGGCAACTGCGACACTGGAAACTACCGCGACGGATTACAAAGTGGCCGACCTGAAGCTGGCCGAGTGGGGGCGCAAGGAGATCGTCATCGCCGAGCAGGAGATGCCGGGGCTGATGGCCATCCGCAACAAGCACGCGGCGGCCAAGCCGCTGGCCGGGGTGCGCGTGACCGGCTCACTGCACATGACGATTCAGACGGCGGTGCTGATTGAGACGCTCAAGAGCCTGGGCGCGGAGGTCAGGTGGGCAAGCTGCAATATCTTCTCGACGCAGGACCATGCGGCGGCGGCGATTGCGGCTGCCGGGGTTCCGGTGTTTGCGTGGAAGGGCGAGACGCTGGAGGAGTATTGGGATTGCACACTGCAAGCGCTGAGCCACAAGGGCGGCAAGGGGCCGCAGTTGGTGGTGGACGACGGCGGCGACGCGACACTTCTGATCCACAAGGGCTATGAGCTGGAGAATGGCGACAAGTGGGTGCATGGCGCGTCGGAGAGCCATGAAGAGCAGGTGATCAAGGATTTGCTCAAGAAGGTCTTTTCATCGGATCGTCAGCATTGGCATCGGGTCGTCGCTGATTGGCGCGGGGTGAGCGAAGAGACGACGACGGGCGTGCACCGTCTGTACAAAATGATGGAGCAGGGCAAGTTGCTGGTTCCGGCGATCAACGTGAACGATTCGGTGACCAAGTCGAAGTTTGACAATTTGTACGGCTGCCGGGAGTCGCTGGCCGACGGGATCAAGAGAGCGACTGACGTGATGGTGGCGGGCAAGGTGGCGGTGATCTGCGGCTACGGAGACGTGGGCAAGGGATCGAGCCACTCGCTGCGGGGCATGGGCGCGCGGGTGATTGTGACGGAGATCGACCCCATCAACGCGCTGCAGGCGGCGATGGAGGGCTTTGAGGTCACGACGATTGAAGATACGCTGGGGCGCGGCGACATCTACGTAACCTGCACGGGCAACGTGGACATCATCACGCTGGAGCACATGAAGCGCATGAAGGACCAGGCGATTGTGTGCAACATCGGGCACTTTGACAACGAGATCCAGATGGACCGGCTGAACGCGGACAAAAGCGTGAAGAAGCTGAACATCAAGCCACAGGTGGACAAGTACACGTTTGCGGACGGGCACGCGATTTTTGTGCTGGCCGAGGGGAGGCTGGTGAACCTGGGTTGCGCGACGGGACATCCGAGCTTTGTGATGAGCAACAGCTTTGCCAACCAGACGCTGGCGCAACTAGACCTGTGGGCCAACAGGGAGACGTACAAGGTGGGCGTTTACGTGCTGCCGAAGCGGCTGGATGAAGAGGTGGCGCGGCTGCACCTTGACAAAATAGGTGTCAAGCTGACGACGCTGACGGCGAAACAGGCAGATTATCTGGGCGTGGCGGTGGATGGGCCGTACAAGGCGGAGAACTACCGCTATTAGGGACTAGGGACTGAGGGACTAGGGACTAAGGGTGGTTTCCCAGGTTTCGAGGGAGCGAACTGAAGAGCAGAGCCTTGGCTGCGGCCGGGGCTTTTGCTTTTTGAGAGTGCGCAGGCCGGGTGTGAACTGACATAGTAAAGTGGTGTCGCGGCGGAGCCGGCAGACGCGCGAGAATTAAGGAGATTTATCAGGATTTAACATAGCCAGGAGGGAAAAGAAATCATGTTCGAGTTCTGGATTCACATTTCGCCTTTGGGAACTTTCCTGGCAACCATCGCATGGTGCCTGATCGGAATGCCAACGATGATTGCCGCCTACTATCAGTCGTGGAAGGGACGGCAGGAGACGAAGGCGGCGCGCGAGGGTATGTTGCACAGCATGAATTGCCTGGAGTTTGTGACCGGGGATGGGAGCTGCGTCAACCTGGTGCCGCTGGAGACGCTGCATTCACTGCCCAAACCGGGCGATATCGTTCTTCTGCCTGGCCGCGGTATCAATCAATCTGGGGAGTTTCTTCCTGGCGCCTATCTCGTCGCGGGAATTGAACATATCTATGCCCATGTGGAGTACAAGGGGAGCCGGCCGCAGGAGGCGCGGCTGACCAAGGCGGTGGCCCAGGTGACCTCGCTGAACCCCCCGTTGATGGTCGAAGCGTAGACGGAGATACAGAAGGCCTATTTTTGCGATTCTTCCAGTTCTCAAGATCGAGACCTGGAAAACCCGGCACCCGGAGTCTGGCGGAGATAATGTTTTATGCGATAAACTTGGCTTTATGAAAATCAAGATCATTTCTGAATTGTTTTCTGTAGTTGTGACTGGAGTTTTGTACGGACTTTGGTCGAATGAAATGTATCTGAAATGGCACAGGCTGGGACGCGAAGCCTTCATGGCACACCAATCTCAACGATTCGACAAGTTCTATGCAAATCCGCACTCCTCAATGCTTTGGATTCTTGTTTATTTGGTTTTTACCATGCTCGTTTTTGCACTCTATAAAGGAATCGCATTTGTTGTAGCTAAGGTGCTTTCGACAATTGCGAACAAGAGCGGGACAGCACAAGAATAATATTATCGCTACGGCCTCCGTTGCATTATGGAAAGTGCGATGAAACTGCGCGAAAAAGTGTACCCGTTTTCCCCCTGATCTCTGATCCCTCGCTCAACTCTTCTTGCCATGAACCAACCGCTGCCAGAGCCGCCAGAACGAGCCATGGAGCAGCTGGGTCTGGCGGGCTTTGAGTGCGGCATAGGAGCGCTCGACGTAGGCGTCGAACTCCGGGGGCCATCCGATGGTGGAGCGGCGCTCGGAGTAGTCGCCCTCTTCCCACTTGGCTAGCACCGCCTTGTAGCCTACAACGTGAGTGACAAAGTCGAGCAGGCAATGGGGCATCTGCTCCTCGATGATGAGATAGGCCCTCTCGATGATGATCTTTTCGCGGACATCGTTGAGGGGCATGAAGATGGTGGTCATCCACAGTATCCACTCCTTCATCTCGCTGTCGAGGATGGGGAAGCTCTGCGCCTTGCCCTGCTTTTTGAGCAGCGAGCGGTAGGCGATGTTGCCTGCCTGGGAGGCGACATAGAGCGGGCCGTAGAACTCGTTTAGGCGGCGATTGACCAGCTCCAGCTTGTCTTTGCGGCGGGCCAGCACGCGGGCGCTCCAGGCGGTGGCCAGATAACCGATAAAGGCCAGAAGGATGGTCAGCGCGGTGGCGTTTTCGAGAAACTTTTCCAAAAAATACATGGGCGAGTCCGTAGCTTGTACTGGCAACGAGTATAACGCTGCCTGGACGGCGGGTCAGCGCAGGCCGCGAGAAAATGCGGTTCACAGCCCGCCGTAGAAGCGACCGAATACATGGGCAAGCATGAGCGACATGAGCAGAATGCCCGCTCCGAGGACAAGCACGTGGCGGGTGTTGCGCAGATTGAAGCTGCCCACGCGGCAGACGAGCATGTAAGCGATAGCGAGGTTGAGGAGTCCCCATAGAACATTGACCGTCGAGGAGGACAGGCCTATGCCCGGCGGCGATGCGAAGGGGCTCTGAAAGGCATGGCCCGAGATCCCATTGCCGAGATGTGGCAGGCTGTTGGCGAGAAACGCGCCTCCGAAGAAGTAAGCAAGATAGTGATACCAGCGCATGATGGCTCCTTTCTAATATGCAAGGCGATGATAGCAAATTAGCTTGCCGCGAGGTAGATGAAGCGGATGAGAAAGAGCGCGGCGAGCAGGTAGAGCAGCCAATCCTGCTTGCGAATTTTGCCGGCGGCCATATGCAGCGCGGCCCAACTGATGACGCCGAAGCCGAGGCCGCTGGCGATGGAGAAAGTGAAGGGGATGAGCACCAGTGTAAGAAACGCGGGGACGGCAATCAGCGGCTCGCGCCAGCGGATTTCGCTGATGGTGGAGAGCATCATGGAGCCGACCAGGATGAGCGCCGGAGCGGTGGCGGCGGGGGGAACGATGGCGACGAAGGGCGCCGCGCCGATGGCGGCAAGAAACAGGATTCCAGTCACGATGGCGGTGACGCCGGAGCGTCCCCCTGCGGCGACGCCGGCGGTGGACTCGACGTAGCTGGTGACGGTGGAGGTTCCGGTGAGGGAGCCGAAGATGGTGGCGGTGGCGTCGGTAAACAAAATTCGATTCAGGCGGGGGATGGTGTGGTCGGGCTCGATGAGGCCAGCGCGCTTGGTGACGGCGACCAGGGTGCCGAGATTGTCAAAGAGGTCGACGAAGAAGAAGACGAAGACGATCTCCAGCAGGCCCTTGTTGAGAGCGCCGCGAATGTCGAGCTGGAAGGCGGTATCAGCGAGCGAGTGAAGGCCTCCGGCGGCGGGCGTCCAGTGGGTCAGGCCCAGCATCCAGGCGAGGGCGGTGATGGAGAGGACGCCGATGAGGATGGCGCCGCGGACTTTTCTGGCTTCCAAAGCCACCATGAGGAGCAGGCCGAGGAGGGCCAGCACGGCGGTGGAGTTGCGGATGCTGCCCAGGTTGAGCAGGTATTGGCGTCTGCGACGACCAGGCCGGCGTTGCGAAAGCCGATGAGGGCGATAAAGAGGCCGATTCCGCTGGCTACGGCGGCGTAAAGCTCGTGGGGAATGGCGCGCAGAATCATCTGGCGGATGCCGGCGGCGGTGAAGGCGAGAAAGAGGATTCCTGAGAGAAAGACCGCGCCGAGAGCCGTTTGCCAGGGGACGTGGAGCTTGATGCAGACGGCGTAAGCGAAGTAGGCGTTGAGGCCCATGCCGGGAGCGAGGGCGATGGGATAGCGGGCGACGATGCCCATCAGGATGGAGGCGAAACCGGCCGAGAGGCATGTGGCGGCGGTGACGGCGGCCAGAGGCATTCCGGCGGCGGCGAGGATGGCCGGGTTGACCAGCACGATGTAGGCCATGGTCAGAAAGGTGGTGACGCCGGCGAGAATCTCGGTGCGCCAACTGGTTCCGAGGCGCGCGAATTCAAAGTAGGATTCGAGTTTTTTGAGCATGGGCGAGTAGCAATAGGAAAGCATACCGCGGGGCTGGGGCGCAAAGGGACTGGCCGTCCAGGCGGGCGGCGCTTGCGCGCCAGGACTGGCCATCCAGGCCACCTACGATGTGGAAGACGGGCCCCTTCGCCTTCGTTCAGGGCAGGCTGTCCATGCAAAGGCCTTCGGCGTGCAAATCGACCGGCACCGGTCAAAAAAAGAGCGCGGCACAGGGCGGAAAGTGACGTTCTACGTTCACGGTATTTTGCGCAGAATGAGCAGGAAGCGTGTCGTTCTACGTTCACGGATTTCTGCTTTTTGGGCGCGTTTTATTGCGTAGAATGCAGTGTTTCGCTATATATTCGCCTAAAACGAAGTATCCTGTTTTATATGTAGAGGTTAAGGCAAAATATATGGCAAAAAGAGCAGAGAATTGTGCGGAGTTGACCTAGTCATGACCTAGTCAGGTTGAGGGGACGGTGACTAGGTCGTATCGACATATAGCTTCAGCACGATCCAGGAGCAGGCCAGGGCGACGAGAGCCTGGAAGCAGATTTTGGATTTTTCGTAGCGAGTGGCGAATCGCCTGAACTGTTTCAGTTTG
>Ga0181524_10001733_pt1 | contig 24261 bp, 20 predicted proteins | sample PEATcosm2014_Bin_34_FD_119761 | JGI IMG/M metagenome (GOLD analysis project Ga0181524, IMG submission 119761) | Peatland microbial communities from MTU Mesocosm Facility, Houghton, MI, USA - PEATcosm2014_Bin05_60_metaG | ecosystem: Environmental > Terrestrial > Soil > Wetlands > Peat | place... | reverse complement strand
GCCGACGAAAGCTTGAAAGGGGAGTGTCCGTCCTTCGTGCAGCTCCCGAAAACCAGGGTGCTCGTGGTCGGTACCCACGACTGGGCTATCGAGCAGGCGGCCGATGCCATCGAGGCAGCGGGATCCTCGGTGCTTCGTTGCCACGAGCCAGGACAGCCCACGTTTCCATGCAACGCGCTGATCGAAGGGCGCACCTGCCCTCTCGACGCGGGTTTCGACGTGGTGGCCACTGTCCGAGCTCGCCCGCTTGGGACCCTTGCTCAATCAGAGTTCGGGGTCATTTGCGCTCTGCACCACGGGATGCCACTCGTCGTCGCCGGGGTTGCGCCCGAGCGTCCGCTCGGACCGTGGGCGGTCGAACAGGTCGAACAGGGTGGTGACCTGGCTAGTGCTTGCGAGCGTGCCGCCTTTGGAGCTGAGCCCGAGCTAGCGGTGGACTCGGTCTAGGGCCTGTCGAACAAGCTTCACGGGCGAGGGCGCTCTGTTCGTATTGACGGGTGAGGTGCCGGCAGCAATGCATCCATGAGAAGTGTTGAATTGCTCAACGTGCAGGCACCGTCGAAACACCCCGTTACAGGGCGTGTCACAGCCTGAGAATGATCAACTGCCGATCAACTTCAATAGACAGCTGTTAAGTTGGGATCTATTGTCCCACCTGTTGGGGACATGCGATGTCCCCGCCAGCGAGAACCAGGGTCGATGTAGCGCTGGCGCCACAGGCAGGATACGCGCCTGCTTCGCATCCCTGGTGAGCGGGAGGAGGCGCGGGTGCTCGCTGCGCACACCGGCGGGGACTCTGGGGCGGTGATGTGATGGTGATGTCGTCTCCCTCCCTCTCGGAGGGAGATCAAGCATTCGCCGTCTTGCCGCCCATGTCCTCCGTAGGCATCTCAGGCACGCGGGAAGAACGGCATTCTGTCGACAGTCTGGTCCTGTTTCGAAGGATGCTAGATGCCTCCACGTCCCGGCGCGCCGCTGAAGCGGCCGCCGACAGCCTTTTCGCTCGGTTCGGAAGCCCGGTTGCCATTTGGATGCGGGAGCAGGAGGGGGATTCAGCTCAGATGGCAGAGTGCCGAGGGCTCAACGCGGTGAAGAAGGCTGCGGTTCGACGCGACATGCGCGACCTCGCGACTTGGCCGGATCTATCGGATCAGGCGCGAGACGCATTGAAGATGCAATTTGGCCGCATCGTGGGCTCCACTTCCGTGCAGGCCGCGGGCGGGAGGTTCGTCACGATCCTGGTCGGGAAGGCCGATGCCGAAACGCAGCTTGTGCTGGACATGGTGAGTGGTGGCTTAGACTTGACCCTGACCTGCAGGGCGGCCCTGGTGGGACTGAAGCGACGCGAAGAAGAATTCGACACTGCCCTGGCCTGGACGGCTCATGAGATCAAGGGGCCTCTGCTGGCCACCAAGCTCACTCTCAGCCACGTCCTCTCCCGCGGAAGACTCGACCAGGCTCAACGGCGCCTGCTGTCGCGATCGGAGGAGACCCTGGAGCGCCTCGCCGGCGATGTCCAACACATCCTGTGTTGGGCATCTTCCGACGGGACGGGTGCGCTCGACAGAAAGCCGATAGATCTCGCCGGACTGATCAGGGCGGCAGTGAGTTGGATCCTCACGCTCGAGGAGCAGGAGCGGGTAATCCTCGATCTTCAAGAGGGGATAGAGATACACGCTGATGGCACGCATCTGCGTGGAGCGCTCGCCAACGTGGTGCGGAATGCGCTCGATTACTCGGATACGGAGAGCGAGGTTCGTGTCTCGCTGTCCGCTCACGGATCCCAGGCTGTCGTTGCCGTAACCAATGCAGGGTCACTCCCATCTTGTGAGCGAGCCGCTATCTTCTCTCGCTTTGCTCGAGGCAGCGCTGGAACTGTCAAGCCGAGCGCGTCTGGCCTAGGGCTGTTCATATCTCGCCGAGTCGTCCAGGCGCACAGCGGACGGATCAGTGTCGAGTGCAGAGGGGGCGAGACGACCTTCTCCGTGGTCCTTCCCAGGGGATGACATGAATTCAACCTCTCCCGACATGAATCTCACGGCTTCAGTCTCCGGCGAGGGGGATTCGCGGCTCCGGGTAGTGCTGATAGAGGATCAGTCGCTTTTCGCCGACGTGATCCGTGCGGCAGTGGAGGAGGCAGGGCTGGACGTGGTGGCGGTGTGTGCGACGGGGGCCGAGGGCCTGGACGCGGTCAGGGCACTTGAACCCGACCTCGTCCTTTTAGATCTGCTCCTTCCTGACCAGTATGGCCTGGAGATTGGGATGGCAATCCTCGAGAGGATGCCAGGAATGAAGGTGGTCGCGCTGTCGGTAGACGACGATCCGGCTACCGTTCGCCGGGCTATGCGGGGAGGGTTCGCTGGCTATCTTACGAAGGACACATCGAGCGAAGGATTCATCGCGGCCCTCACAGCCATCATGGAAGGAAAGGCGGTCTTCCGGCACCGTCTTGTCTCCTCCCGACGTCCTGCACTTCCACAGGACAGAGACGCCGCGCTGCTCGTGGGCCAGCTGACGGACAGAGAACGGGAGGTCCTGGCACTTATCGCGCGCGGAGTGGAAAGCCGAGCCATAGCTGAGACGCTCGGGGTGAAACTGAACACCGTGCGTTCGCACGTCCAGGCAATATTGATGAAACTACAGGTCCATTCGCGCTTGGAGGCCGCTGCCTTCGCGATCCAACACGGGCTCGCCGAGCCGAGTGAGGCCGCGTTCCGTGAATCGCCTACCTGGAATCACCTGTACACGTGAAGGGTCTTGTACACCGCCTGGTCATTGGTCCCACGTCCCGGCAATTCTTCTACGCCGTTTGGTGTAGAAGAATTACTCCTGAGGACGTGTGTCACCTACTCTTCTGCGGATTACGCTGACGACCGTAATCTCGGCACAATCGTTGAAGTGTGTCGGTAAGGGGATCCGATCCGTGATTGGTGTGATGACTTCGATACTCCTCGCTGAGGAACAGCCGCTGTTCCTGGATGCCGTTCGGGCTCGTCTTGAAGCCGAGCCGGACATCCGAGTTGTGGCTTCGGCGCGTAATGGGACTGATACGGTGGCGGAAGCCGAACGGCATCGGCCCGACGTCGTGATACTCTCGGACGGCCTCTCGATGTGTGGCTCCCTTGGAGCAGCGCAACTTATGGCGGAACGGGTCCCGTTGTCTCGAATACTCATGCTCGCGGCAGACGGGCGCCCGCCGATGGTGGTGTCTGCGCTATCGGCGGGTGTCACCGGGTACCTGGATAAAGCATGTTCATTTGAAGAGCTCTTGCAGGCGATTCGCTGCGTGCAACGAGGGGACACGTGGATTCCCCCTCGGATGTTGGGTCCCACGCTCGCACTCGTCCTCCAGAGTCGCGAGGAAGCGTTCGCTCGCCGCCGGGTCTTGGAACGCCTGAGCCGCCGAGAGAAGGCAGTCCTTGCACTTCTAGCCCGGGGTCAGAACAACAAATCCATGGCTCAGGCGCTGATGATCAGCCCCCAAACGGCAAAGACGCACGTGCAGAATGTCATGCAGAAACTCGGGGTTCACTCACGCATTGCGGCGGCGGCTTTTGCAATGTACGAGGGAATTCTCGAGGAGCTGGATGCGTGCAGATGAGCCCGCCAGGCTCGCGCGAAGCGCCTGTCATCAGTCCCTCGTCGAACCGAACAGAGGCTCGGATCACTGATCGTCACCTTCCATCTGTCCTATCGAAGAGACGAAGCACAATAGTCATTATCGTGCTGCTGGTCTTTGTGGCAACGATGCTGGTCACCTGGATGCAGACCAAGGTCTACGCTTCTACGACCGCGGTATTGGTCGAGACACCGCTCGCAGTTACATCGTCTGCTAGCCCTGTTGCGCCGGATATGACGACCGAGAAACAGGTGGCTGAGTCGGGTGCGGTAGCCCAACTTGTCGCGCAGAGACACCACTTTAAGATGCCGCTCTCAGAGCTGTCGAAGGGGCTGTCTGTTGGCGAGCCTTTTGAAGCAAACATCCTAGATTTTACTTACTCAGGCACGAACCCTCGGGAGGCAGAGCTTATTTCACAGGCTTTTGCTAATGCATACATCGAGTTCAGGCAACAGGTTGCGATGGATCAGCTGAGTCAACTGCGCGTTTCAATCGAGGAAGAAATTGGCTCTCTGACCAAAGCGTTGAACCAGGTCGTCCAATTCGAAGGCGCGGCCTCAAGCAATCAGCAGGCCCAGGCCACAGCAGAGGCCGCGCCGCTCATTACTCAAATGAGCACCCTGGTGCAACAGCTGTCCAACTTGACTCCTACGAGTGTGACGCCGTCGGGCAAGATCGTGGAGGACGCCCAGTTACCGAGATCTCCGGCCCACCCGAAATTACTGCTCAACGCTTTTGTGGGTCTCTTGCTGGGCTGCGTCTTGGGGCTTGGTGGGGCAATGGCGTGGGAGTACTTCGACGATCGCGTTCGAGGAGCAACAGACTTGGAGTCGCGGCTCGAGGTCCCAGTCTTGACAACGTTGCCTCGCGTCCGACAGCGCGGGTCCTCTCTGCACGATCTCATCTTGCTGGGCGAGCCCGATTCTACTGAAGCGGAGCGGTTTCGTCAGCTACGCACGAACCTGGTGCTTGCATGCCTTCAAAACGACGTGTCATCGATCCTGGTGACGAGTGCTGCAGAGGCAGAGGGCAAGACCTTTGTCGCCGCGAACCTGAGTGTCGCCCTCGCCCAGGCGGGTAAGCAGGTGATCCTCATTTCCGCGAATCTTCGACATCCTCGACTCGAGGAGACGTTCCGGGTCCTGAGTGAGGTCGGCCTGCTTGACGCCCTTGCCGGAAAGGTTTCTTGGAGGAACGCACTTCTCAAGACCGGGATGCCGAAACTCAGTTTTCTTCCCACCGGCTCTGGACGAAGCAGTTCCACAGAGCTATTGGCCTCGGACAGCATGGCAGCACTTCTTCGAGAGATGTGCCGGGAAGTCGATTACATCATCGTCGATTCTTGCGCGTTGCTCTCTGCTGCGGATGCATCGGTCATCGTGCCTGCCTGCGATGGGGTCCTGTTCGTAGCGAGCGCGAGGAAGACAACCAGGAACAACATAGCTCGGGCCCGCGAACAGTTAGCACGTGTCCATGGGACAGTTCTGGGAGCGATTCTGCTCGATGTCCAAGAGAAGGAAGTGTTTTGGTCTTCCGGGGCTAGCTGGGGTAATAGCTCCTGGGGTGAGATGCGTGGCAACGGTCGCCAGAGGTCGATGAGCGAAGCAGCAAGTGTGGATCCCCTGAAATCGTGGCCCTGAGCAGGCGAGGTGAGCCGACGCCGGCTGGACATCCCCCGCAAATGGGTTAGCCAGCAATACGGCGATCATCGGATGGCGCCGATTAGAAGTCATCTTAGGATCGTCATGGATTGCTGGTAGTCCCATGGAGGAATTTCGCGAGTTCGCGCTGTCGAGGAGGGCCGGTGATCATCGGAGTAGTGGGCTGCGGCTATTGGGGGTCCAAGCACGTCCGGGTTCTGCATGGAATTAGCCAGGTGGAGCAGGTCGTGGGGATCGACCCGCGCGAGTCCCGATTTCTCCCGCTCAAGCAGGCATTTCCGTCGCTCCACACGGCAACGTCGCTGGACCACGTGTTAGACGACGTGGACGCGCTGATCATCGCCACACCACCAGCGACTCACTTTCAGCTTGCGATGGCCGGTCTTGTCGCCGGCAAGAGCGTGCTGGTCGAGAAGCCGCTGGCCATTCGATCGATCGATTCTCGCCGGATGATGGAATGTGCCGACGACGTATCGGTGACATTGATGGTGGGACATACGTTCGAGTACAACGCCGCTGTCTGGAAGCTCAGAGAGCTTGTCAGGACCGGCGAGCTAGGATCCATATACTACTTGGATTCCGCTCGGCTGAATCTCGGTCTGTACCAGTCCGACGTCAATGTCATCTGGGATCTCGCTCCCCACGACGTGTCGATTTTCAACCACCTACTGGCGTCTCGGCCCACAACAGTCCAGGCGTGGGGGTCTTGCCATGGCCGTCCAGGTCTAGAGGACGTCGCGCATATTCGCCTTCTCTATAGGGAACCCGAGGTGTCGGCCACGATCCACGTCAGTTGGCTCGATCCCTGTAAGGTCCGTCGAGTCACAGTGGTAGGCAGCGAAAAGATGGCTGTTTACAATGATCTAGCTACGGATGAGCGGATCCGCATCTATGACAAGGGTCTCGCCGCCCCGGGTGTGGCGGCGGTCCAGGATGTCCCTCTGTCATATAGGTACGGAGACATTTGCTCCCCATACGTAGCGTTCGAGGAGCCACTGACTGTCCAGGACACGGAATTTGTCCGGGCTGCGCTGACAGGCAGCCGACCCCTAACGGATGGAGAGAACGGGTTGAACGTCGTCCTGGCGCTCGAGGCTGCCCAGATATCACTTCAGGAGGGTCGCGCCGTCGACATCGAAGAGATCGACGAGGTCGTTGCGATCGAAGACGAACTACTCAGAGTGCCGTAGTGCCAACGAGCGAGCTGCAGGTGCCGGCTCTGACCCGGGTCCCCCTCAATGACCTTGCTGCCGCGTCGCGAGAAGTCGAGCCCGCTCTGGACCGGCTATGGGCTGATCTCAAGAAGACCTCCGGGTTTGTCGGAGGCCGCTGCGTCGAGCAATTCGAGCAAGAGTGGGCCCAGTACTGTGGTACGCGGATGGCGGTCGGAGTCGCGAGCGGTACCGACGCTATCGAGCTGTCGCTCAGGGCTATGGGCATCGGGCCCGGGTGCGAGGTGATCGTCCCGGCCAACACGTTCATCGCCACCGCAGAGGCGGTGCTGTTGGCGGGAGCGACACCTCGGTTCGCCGATGTCGGCGCCGACACGCTGCTGCTGAGGGCGCAGGACGCGGAGGCAGTTATGAGCCATCGGACTGCCGCAGTCATCGCCGTCCACCTCTATGGCGCGATGCCGGACATGGGGCAACTCGGGGACTTCTGCGCGAAACATGGTCTGGCACTGATAGAGGACGCAGCGCAAGCTCATGGGGCAACCTGGTCCGGGCGTCGGGCCGGGAGCTTCGGACGGGTTGGCTGCTTCAGCTTCTATCCGGGCAAGAACCTCGGTGCATTCGGGGACGCCGGTGCTGTGGTGACAGACGACGAGATACTGGCCGATAGAGTCAGGCGGTTGGCGAATCATGGTCGGCCTCCAGGTGCGTCACATATTCATTCGCTTGTGGCTCGAAATAGCCGGCTCGACGCCCTTCAAGCAGGCGTGTTGTCCGCGAAGTTGCAGTTCTTGGACGAGTGGAACGCCCGTCGCCGTGATCTGGTGAACTCCTATCGATCTGATCTCGTGTCCTTCGGGGTTCGGATGATCACGGTTGATTCTCGTTGTCGGGCTGTCTTTCACCAGAATGTGGTGCGGCTGGATCACCGAGACGATGTGAAGAGGCTGCTCGAGTGTCAAGGAATCGCTACGGGCATCCATTACCCGATTCCGTGTCACCTGCAGGAACCGTACCGTCACTATGCATCAGAGCGGCTTCCGGTCGTTGAGCTGGCAGCGAACACGGTTCTTTCACTGCCGGTGTTCCCTCATATGACCATAGAGCAGGTGCGCCGAGTCTCAGCTGCGCTGCGCCAGGCACTGGAGGAACTTGGTGGAAGGGTCGACTGAAGTTTGGTACGGTGAAGGGCTCGTTGCAGATGACTTGGTCCTATTGGGCTATCCGTCTGCCAGGAGCGAGTCCACATTGCTCACGATTGGACGCGCCGCCTATCTGCGCAGCGGTACGGTCATCTATGCCGGTTCTCGTATTGGCGATCGGTTTCAAACTGGCCACCACGTCGTAGTCCGAGAAGAGACTGCTGTGGGTGACGACGTTTCGATTTGGAGCAATTCGGTGGTGGACTACGGCTGCCTGATAGGCGACCGAGTAAAGATTCACTCTAACTGTTACATCGCTCAATTCAGCGAGCTGGAGAATGATGTTTTCCTCGCGCCCGGTGTGACGTTGGCAAACGACCTGTACCCCGGGAGTTCTGAGTCGGCAGCGGCGATGGCTGGACCTCTGATCCGTCAAGGAGCGCACATAGGCGTCAACGTGACCATCCTTCCCTGCGTCACGATCGGTCCCGGCGCGATCGTGGGTGCAGGTTCTGTGGTCACCAAGAGCCTTCCCGGTCATATGGTGGCCTACGGGTGTCCGGCGGTGCCGGTTCGCCCCGTCCCGGAGGCAGATGTTGTGGCAGAACGGGTTGGACGCGCAAGGGCAGCACGCTTTCCTATGGGAGTTTCTATGGGAGCCGACCTACCGCTGGTCCGGCCGCGGGCAAAGTAACCCCAGATGGCACAAGAGTACGTCTCCGAAGACGTACCGACTCTGCTCGACCATGCTCTGAGAGAGCCGAGCTTTACGTGCAAGGACGATCTCGGGCTGTCGTTCTATGTAATTAGTAAGAGGATCGTCGACGTGGCTCTCAGTACCTTCTTGCTGACGGTCCTATCGGTTCCCATGGCACTAATCGCATTGGCTGTCCGCCTCACCAGCTCCGGACCGGTTTTCTTCCGGCAAGTTCGACTTGGAAAGGATCGCCGACCCTTCGTAATGCTCAAGTTCCGGTCGATGCTTCGGGATTCCGGCGATGAGGTACACCGGGCCTACGTCTCGGCAATGCTGGCCGAGGAAGGAGTGCAGCCCAGCAGCGATCGCCAAGCACTGTACAAGCTCATAGGCGATGAACGCGTCACAGGGCTTGGTGCCCTCTTGCGGAAGACGAGCCTGGACGAACTTCCGCAACTGATCAACGTGCTCATTGGCGACATGTCGCTGGTCGGACCGCGCCCTTCGTTGCCCTGGGAAGCTGGCCTCTTCGGATCGCGTTATTGCGCGCGCTTCGAAGTCAAACCTGGTTTGACCGGGCTCTGGCAGGTGAGCGGACGAAGCAACATGACCATGCAGCAGGCACTCGAACTGGACCTAAAGTACGCTCGAGAGCGGAGTGTGGCGTTGGACCTGACGATCCTGGTTCGAACCGTGCCAGCGGTGTTGTTTTGTCGGGGAGCGTCGTAGCAGGGAACCACCTTCGCGGTTCTACCGGTGGGACACTTCTGGTTTTCGATCACACCTGTAGACCTTGATGTTGACTAGGGAACTCAGTGGCCGGAGCCAGATGTGCGGTGAGAGTGGTCTTACGCGCGCGCTCACCCTGCCGGCTGTTGGGCGTGCTGGTCGATACTGAGCTCTTGCCGATCTCATTCATTTGGCGTAGTCGGAATACATCGGTGGGCACTTGTTGGTAGTGAGCCATGCCGGCATCATCGTGTTGTGGCAAGGCCGCCAAGCGCTCGTGGCCCCGTGCGGCGAACTTGAAGGCTTTCCTGAGAGCAATTGGACATCCCAGAGTTGTGGTCACGTCAGGATGTTCTTTGAGCATGTCGATGGTGCGTAGGTTCCCGGAGAGTGATCGGACTCCATGACTACCGGCATCCAACCAGGCGGAGACCGCACGATCGTTTCGGCCAGTGCCCACAGCGCGGAAACAATCAGTCAAGAGGTGGGTCCACTCGGGTTCTCAGGTTCGACGGTGCTCCGAAACGGGTTTGCCGGGTCCATCTGGACGGTGGTTGCCCGGCTGATCGGTTTTGGGAGAACCATCACGGTAGGTGCTGTGCTCGGCGTGACGTACCTGGGGAACACCTATCAATCGATCAATTCCCTCCCAAACCTCGTGTATTATCAGCTCCTAGCCGGGTCACTGTTTGCGGCGTTGCTCATCCCGCCACTCGTCCGTCACCTGGACCGGCATGACGAGCCTGCGGCTCAACGACTGGTGCAAGGTGTTTTCGGGACCTTCCTGACATGCGCCGTCGCACTATCCGCCATCCTCGTGGCGATCGGGCCCTTCGTCATGAGACTTGTCACGATCGGGGTTTCCGACCCGGGGATAGCTGCGGCCCAACGCCGAGTGGGATGGCTCTTCCTGGTGATGTTTGTTCCCCAGATCACGCTCTATCTGGTCGCTGGAACGGGAGCTGCCGTCATGAACGCTCGGGGTCGGTTTGCTCTGGCAGCAGCAGCTCCAGCCTTGGAAAGCCTGGGAATGATCGCGGTCATGGTTGCGGCTTGGGTGACCTTCCGGACCGAAACTGGGTTGCTTCACATATCGGATGCCCAGCTCTTGCTGCTCGGGCTTGGAACGACCGCCGCGGTGGGAGCACATGCGACTTGTCAGTGGCTTGGTGCTCGTTCATCGGGGATCATCATTCGACCGAGATGGGCCTGGCGGGATGACGAAGTCACGCAACTGCTCAGACGAGCTCTTCCGATGCTCGCATTTTCATGTCTAGAGGCGTTGCAAATTTTCGCCGTCATCGTAGTGTCGAACCGTATCCGGGGCGGGGTTGTAGCATTTCAGTTGGCGCTCAATCTCTTCTTCCTACCAACTGCCATCATCACTTGGCCTATAGCCCGGGCCCTGCTTCCGCAGTTAACCAAGTGGCATAGTGATCAAGAGCCGGATCGTTTTCATGAAGAGCTGGTGCGTGCGGTTTCAATCGCGTCCTTCGTGACCGTGCCAATAGCTGCTGCTTACGTCGCGTTCGCGTGGCCGATCGCGCGGGTAATCGCGTTCGGCCGGCTGCACGAGGCAGGCGGTGTGGGCCTTATTGCGCCATCGATCGCAGCGCTGGCTCTGGCGGTAGTGGGAGAGACGTGGTTCATCCTCGCGACCTACGGTTGCTACGCGCGACACGATGTGCGGACTCCGTTGCGGTGCATGGTGGTGCGAGTGGGGGTCGCTTTGGCCTTTATGACCCTCGCGATGTTCTCCCACGGACGCACTGTGCTCGTCCTGCTAGGCCTCTCTCTTTCTATAGGGAGCGTCGCGGGCGCCATTCGGATGGGCTGGCGACTTCGGGATCAGCTACCTAGCTCAGGTCCCTCCATGGCACGGTCCGTGGGCGGAACAGCCCTGATGTCGGTGCTCATGGTCTTGCCGGCTGTCTTGGTGATGCTGATCTTTGGAGAGATCACGAGTTCGAAGCTCCTGCAGGTGACGGAACTGGCGGGGCTGCTCCTATTGTCCGCCGGCATATACGTGTCGTTCCAGTTGATGAGAGGCGCACCCGAGATCGCCTGGCTGAAGTCGACTTTCATTCGGCGAGACAATGATGGGGGCCGAGGAGACGGTCCATGACCTGGTCATTTTGCCGGGCCAATAATCGTGAAGCCGAAGCCGTACGAGCATCCATCGATGAGCGCCCTTTGCCGGGTTTCCTGCTTTCGTGGAGGACAAGGGAAGGTCAGCCGCTCGTCCTGTCGTCGGTGGCGCTGGTGAGCGTGGCGTGCGTCGCCGGAGTGGCTATCGCGTGTCTTGGGACCGCCCACCTGATCATCGGAGTGGCAGCAATAGCTCTCGTCACCGCCGTGGCGCTACGTCCGCCCGTGGGGGTCTATCTGTTGATCGTTGTAACCCCGCTCGTTGCCGGTATCGACCGTGGGTCGATGGTCCCACTCCTGAGACCTAATGAATTGCTTGATGTGATCATCGGTGCCGGACTTGTTGTCGGGGGACTCCTGCGGATGAGAAGCGGCGCGATACCCCAACTCAGGATCAAACCCGTTGATCGGACGATCCTCCTGGTAGCTGTCACCAGCTCTATCATCCCGCTGGCGTGGATGCTGCTCAGGGGTCAGACGATCGAGTCTGACGATCTCCTGTATTCAGTGATGGTGTGGAAGTACTATGGCGTCTACCTCATAGCACGCATGAGTGTGCGCACCGACAAGGAGATCAGGAACTGTCTGTGGCTTTCGATGGTCGCGGCAGCCATCGTGTCGATAATCGCAATTCTCCAGTCACTTAATGTGTCTTTTGTTACGGGGTTCCTGGGCAAGTACTACGTGGATTATGGCTATGCCGCCTCCGTCAGTGAGGGCCGTGGCGGAGCAACGCTTTCACTGCCGATCGCTGTCGCAGATCTGTTGACGTTCAATCTCGCGATCGCGGTTGGTTTCTTGGCCCGCAGCCGCAGCTATAGGCGCGTGCTTGTCGTAATGAGCGTGCTTTTCGTGATCGGGGTGCTTTCGGCCGGTGAGTTCTCGGGAGTCATCGGGTTACTTCTAGGCATCGTCGTGATGGCCGTGGTGACACACCGCGCCCGGCTGGTTGCTTTGTTGGCGCCCGTCCTGGTAGTCGGCGCGCTGTTGCTACGGTCAGTGGTCGGCGCTCGGTTGAGCGGCTTCCAGTCTGCTAGCGGATTACCGAATAGTTGGTCCGAGCGTTGGTGGGCGTTGACGACCATCTTCTGGCCACAGCTTTTCTCCCATGGCAACTTCATCCTTGGTGTTCGTCCGGCAGCCCGCGTAGCTACCGCTAGTCGGGCTGCCGGTTACATATGGATAGAAAGTGGCTACACATGGCTCTTGTGGGCAGGAGGGATTCCGCTGCTCGTCGCCTTCATGTACTTTCTATGGAAGAACGTCCATCTCAACTTAGCCGTGGCGCGCGTTGCTCGAGACTCCACCGGTGTCGCGGCATTCGCGGTAGTGGTTGCACTTTCCGTGGTTGGAGTGCTGATGATCATCGATCCCCACCTTACATATCGTGGTTCTGCCGACCTCATGTTTGTCTTGCTGGGGTTGGCCACAGCTGGGGCAGAACGAACTGATGTGCCCAATTCAAGCATCAGCTCTTCGTCCCTACGTGCTCAACCGGTGGCTGGCGCTCCATGAAGACGGTTGCCCGCGCTTTGTTCGAGGTTTGCTCCCGGAGAGTTCTAACGATGGGGTCGAATGTCGTGAAAGAGGACGGCGAGTGGGATACGAATCGGCATATTACAGCGGAAAGCAGTGCCCGATTTGTTTCGCCTGCGCTTCTCGGTTTGCGGGTTGAGGGGGCAAGATGGCCTGCACGGTAGGTGGTCGTGCCACACCCTCTTTGCGCATAGCCATGATGACTTGTTCGGACTACCAAATGGACGCCCGCGTCAAACGAGCCGCTGAAGCTCTCCTGGAGCGGGGCCATGAAGTCGATCTCATGTGCCTGGGCCGAGAGGACGCACCTGTAGCCGACCATCAGGGATCTCTTCGCGTTCTTAGGCCCCCCATGGTGCGTAACTACACCAGCCCGACGATCTCGGTCTTCCAATACTGCCTGTTCTTCATGTGGGCTCTTTGTCTGACTACGTTTCGTGATCGTAGACGCAAGTACGACCTGGTCTATGTCCACAACATGCCAAACTTCCTTGTTTTCGCGGCGCTGATCCCAAAGTTGAGGGGAGCGAAGGTACTCGTCGATGTCCACGATCCTGTCCCCGAGCTTCTTGCAACTGTTCGAAGGAGTCACACTCCGGGGTGGCTGCTGTGGTTGGCTCGGGCGGAAGAGCGAGTGAGTCTATCGTTCTCGGACGCCGTCATAACGGTCAACGAGTCCATGAGGCAGCGACTGGTCCACGCGGTTCCCGCGCAGACTCATATGTCGGTCGTGATGAACCTACCGGATCCGAAGATCTTCACTCCCGTCAACCCTTCTCATGAGACAAGCTCGAATCCATTTCTCGTCTATAGCGGCACGATCGCCCGGCGTCACGGTCTTGATCTAGCCGTGCGGGCCCTTGCCCTCGTGGCTGACGAGTTTCCGAATTTACATATCCGGCTTATCGGCATGGGGCCTTCGGTCACATCCGTCTCAGCACTGGCCGAGAGGCTCGGCGTAGCAAAGCGCGTCGAATTTCTGGAAGAGGTACGCCTTGAAGAGATCCCGGCGCTCGTCACCGGAGCAGTCGGAGGCCTTTCACCTCATCGAGAGGACGCCTTCGGCTCATTGGTGTTCTCGGTGAAGGTGGCAGAGTACATATCACTAGGAATCCCGGTGATCTGCTCGCGTATCGGCGCGATGCGTCACTATTTTTGTGAAGACGAGCTCTTCTTCTTCAATCCGGATGATGTAAATGATCTCGCTAGGGCTATTCGCGAGCTCCTTTCAGATCCGATCGCTGCCGAACAGCGATCGATCCGTAGTCAACAGAAGCTACGACAGCTCGATTGGTCGATGCAGAGGGGCGTACTGGTGCGCACTGTAGAATGTCTTGTGGCGAAGTCTTAGCTGTGACAATCCCATGGGCTTCACACCTGAGACTTTTGAGGCCAGACGGGAGTCTCTGTGGCTGGCTAGAACCCATCGGCGGTTGCAAACCGCACTCTTCCGTCGATCGATGCCGGACCCTCGATGGTCCAGCTCTCACCGTCATGGCAGATGGTCGAGGCACTGCGTTTGCGCCACCAAGCCGCCACGTCCTTTGGCAGCGCATGCCAGACGGTGTCATCGCCCTGGAACGTATTGAGCAGTCGTCTGTAGCCATCGGTTACCCGCGCATCCCTCGCGTAGTCCGGGTGCGTAAGCACGAGAACCATCGCGTGACGCGCGCGCAGCTGCTGTGCTTTGTGGAGCCAATGGTCCGCATCGGACTCCTGAAGAACAAAGAACATAGTGTGATCTTGCGGTAACGTGATCGGCAGCTCGACCATATTTTCGTTGAAATAGGGCAAGTAAGTGCAGCATCCGCCCGGTTGTGGCTCATAAGGGTCGGTGTCGCTGTAGGACGAGTCATATTCGAAACCGAGCTTGGGCATTAGTTCCCACGCCCGCTGGGTAGCCGGTGAGCGAAATCCGACAGCGTTCCACTGCGCGGCATACGCGCGCATCGCCGGGAGACGCTTCTTCATCAGCCGGGTGGGACCGAGGTCGTGGCCGTCGTGCAGGAGGCCATGGACCCCGATTTCGCATCCTTCTTCCTGGAGCGCGCGAACAGTCTCCGCGTGCACGTGGTAGCGCAATGCAACGAAGTTCCACGACGACGAGTAGCCCAGTTCGCGCTCTATATCACGCAGTAGGTGCATATCACGGTAACCGGTACTGGTTTCGACGTCATGCGTCAGCACGAGAGCCCATGACCGGTCACCCGGCCAGAGGTCGATGTACGGTACCGGACGACCGGCAAGCTCAGCGACCAGGACGAGCAGCCATTTGTAGAGGTCGTGGAGACTGTCCTCTATGGGCCATCGGGGAAAAGTTGCCCTCGCCTGTATCCGGGTGAACGCACGCCGAAGTCGCAGCTGGAGGTGGCGCGACATAGCGGGCCGTGCGAGGTAATAGCCGCGCAACATGACAGCGCGACCGGCGGCAATCAGGGGCGAGCGTTCGATGTTTTGATAATTCTCCGACCAAAATTGGTTCATCACCTCGCCAGGATCGAACGGGAGAAACACGTTGCCGTCACGGTCCATCCATATACTGGCGACAGGGCGGGCATCGGCGTCGAGAATCGGATCGACTGGGCGCCAGGAGTGGCCAAGCTGCTGCAGCATGGTGGAGACGGCGGAATCGGGTGCTACGTGTCCGAAGAGCGTGCAACCCTGAAGCTGGTAACGTCCAAGCCGGTAGGTGGGACGCGGGGTCGTCGAATACGCGCCCGCGCCCAGCCACAGCAGCGAGCGTTGAGCGCGATCAGAGCGTTCCAGGGGGCATAGCCGGCACACTGAGATAGGCGCGTCGATATAGCCTTCCGCATGCTGGAGTGGTCGCACCTCGTAGGGAACGCGGAAGTAGTCGAAGAGGGCAAACGGGTGGGAAGCTTCAAACACCTGTTTCTCCTCGGCGTTGGGGCGTCAGTTAGAGACCGCGCTTGACGGCCAGGTACGGGAGCAATGCGATCTCGTACAAGCCCGGCAGCGGGTCACGGAGCGAGAACACGGCTTCGGTATCCACATCTCGGAGCGATCGCAGGTAGTCCCGTGATCGCAACGTACCCGCCCGGATGTCGCGCACAGCATTTGGCAGGTCGGTAGCAAGCCGGATCCAGCGAATGCCAGGTCGAGCATGCACTTCGTCAACTGGGGCGCCCACCTGATCTCTGAACAGCAGGTACGGAAAGTCGACGCCCGCCGACTGCCCGAGTGTGTGATACCCCCAGGTCCTGGCATTGACATCGAGAAGTTTGTACGCGCCGTCGCGAGGATCGTGCTTGTACTCAAGTTCGACAAGACCATAATAGTCGATGGCTTGCAGGAACCGGATCGACGGCTCTGAGAGCTCCGGCTGGGAAATCGTCTCTACATAGGTGCTCGCGCGGCCGAAGTCAGACGGGTGCTGGCGGCGTCGGCGCACCGTCATCGTCGCGATTGCCCGTCCCCTGCGGAAGAAGGCACAGTAGGCGTACTGTTCCTGCCCTCCACCGGGAATCAGTTCTTGGACGATGATCTCACCCTCTTTGAGGATCTCCGCAGCTCGTCGGAAGCTGCGGAGTAGCTGCGACCTGTTGTCTGCGCGCCACGCCTTTGCGTGAGTGGCGTAGAAGAAATGTTCCTTGATCGCTGGTTTCACCACAAGCGGAGCAGTAACGTCGATCTCGGTCAGGTCCTTTTCCACTCGCGGGAACCATGTTCGCGGAATGGGAATGGACAATTCATCTGCCAGCTTGTAAGTCTCACGCTTGTCCCAAGCATGGCGGATCGAGGCTAGCTCGGGGGTCGGAACTCTGAAATCCCGCAGGAGTGCATCGCGGTTAGCTGCGATAGTTGCGACGTTCTCTTCTCGAGTCGGGTACAGTACCCAGCGCGAAGGGCCCAGCTTCTCGCGGGCGATAGCGACGGCCTCGAGTAACGATGCTTCGCTACGCAGGTCAGGAACGCGGATGACCTTACGTACGAAACGTGACAAGCGCGCAATTGACGCCTCGTCATCGATCACGCACACGGGGATGCCGTGCCGACCGAGGCTACGCGCAATGCCCAGACCCTGATAATCCCCACCGAGAACGACTCCACCTGGAGCCGAACCATTCGGGTCAACAAGCCGACCCGCGAGCGTTGATAGCTGCGCGCCGATGTTCAACTGGGACCACCGGGCGTGGCCAACGTCACCACAGACGACTCTGGATCGCCGAGAAGCCGGAAGCCCATATCGATACGGCCAGAGGCGCTGGCAGCGCCAAACCAGCATGGTCCGGTACCCACAATCGCGAAGTCCGTCATGCGTCCGTTCTCTGTTCGGCTGTAGTTCATTGCATGAGGACCTTGCGCCGGAAGAATTACAGCTTTCGTGAGTGGTTACGAGCAACCCGCATTCTGGTGAGGAAAGCTACGTTAGACAGGGGATGCTCGAACTCATACGCCGCGGTAGCGTTTGGAACAACTGGGGAGCGGTTCCAACAGCTGTTCGAGAGTTGCCGGGCAGCTGCCCATCGCCGGTCCACCTGTGGGGTATTGATGCAATTGACGCACCTGGCGAAGAGGTCCCGATTAGGTAGGGTCACGGTCGAGGGTGAACACTGCGAGGCGGATTCTCGCCGCGCTTGTCCCAAGCTGACAGGTGGCCGAGTTCTCACCCTCTTGTCCGAACGAAGGTCTTGAGTATGCATGACTATTTGGTCGTCGGTGTGGTGCTCGCTCTGCTCACGGCTCTGCCGCTGGCGTGGAAATGGCAGTTGGGCCTTGTCCGCGCGGGAATGTTCACGCTAGCCGGGTCGATGATCATTACGATTGTCTACAGCGCGATCGACCCACTACTGCACTTCACCACCGTCATCGGTGTCCTCGCGACATGGGGAGGAACGCTCCTGGTTGGTCTCGCGGGGCTCCTGGTCCTCTTCTTCAGAGATCCGGATCGGCCGGTCCCCCATCGCGACGATGTCATAGTCAGTCCCGCCGACGGTCAGGTGGTCTACGTATGCTCTGTTCAGCCAGGGCAATCCCCCGTGGCTAGCAAGAACGGTCGTGCCTTCCCACTGCAGGAACTCTCGGGGACCACGCTTGGCGCCGGCGGTGTGATGGCGGTCGGCATCTCGATGAACCTGGTGGACGTTCATGTGAACCGCGCGCCCCTCGCAGGCCGCGTGCGTCTCGTCGAACATGTGCACGGCACATTCGGCTCGCTCCGGAATCCCGAGATGCTCCTGAGCAACGAGAGGGCCACAACCGTCATACAAGCTGATGATCTCCAGGTAGCCGTTGTCCAGATTGCCTCCCGTCTCGTGCGCCGAATCGTGGCGTTCATCTCCGAAGGTGACACGCTGCAACTGGGCCAACGCATCGGAGCGATCCGGTTGGGCTCTCAGGTCGATCTGCTCATTCCGGCTCGGAGGGACATCAAGCTCGCGGTACAGGTGGGTGACCGGGTTGTCGCAGGGCGAACAATAGTTGCGATCTTCACCAATGAGGCCGACGGCGTAGCTCTCGGCCGGTCGTACGGAGCCCGAGCCGAACGCGCCATATCCGAGCCGAACGCAGGTCTTCGCGTTCAGGAGCTCGGGCAGGACTCTGGCGTGATGCGACAAGGCGATGGGTTCGTTGGCACTATCTGACGCCCACGCGTTCATCTCCGACCCGATCAGGCGGGAACTCCGGGTCTTCGAGCTCGCGCAGGAAGACCCTCGCTGGGAACGGTTCGTGGCGGATAATCCCAACGCGCTTCCGTATCACCACCCAATTTGGTTCCAGATGCTGCGGGAGACCTTTGGGTACAAGCCGGCGGCGCTGGGCTGCGAGGGAAGTGATGGATGCCTTTCAGGTGTCCTGCCTATGCTCGAGAAGAGGAGCCTCCTGGCCGGCTTGCATCTCTCGTCGCTGCCCAATACTCCTGTCGCAGGCCCACTTGCCTCTGACGAAGAAAGCCTACGAGCCCTTCTTTCGGCCGCGATGTCGAGGGTCGATCACTGCTCAGTACGTTGGCTCCAGCTGAAGTCGCCCAGCCCCGCTCTGGGCGGACTTGCCGACGGTCTTGGCCGTTTCGCATGGGATGCCACATATGTATTGGATATGCCCGATGATCCGGGGAAACTTCGCTTAGGCAATTCGCACAACCGCTACAACATACGTGCAGCCCTTCGAAAAGCCATCCGGAGCGGTGTCACAGTGCGAGATGCATCGTCGCTCGATGACGTTCGTCGTTGGTACCACCTCTACCTCGGAACGGTGCGCGCGCACTCGATCCCACCACGGCCTTTTCGGATGTTCGAGCTGATCTGGGAGCTTCTCGAGCCACAGGGTCGCGCTCGTCTGCTGCTCGCGGAGAGACGAACGGGAGGTCGGACGCAGGTACTAGCTGGGACAGTGTTCCTCTTCCATGGCCGCACGGTCATGGCAGCGTTCAATGGTCGCGACCGAAGTCAGCTTGAGTTCTTCCCAAACTTCGTCATCCATTGGAAGGCGATCACAGAGGCGTGTAGTGCTGGCTTCCGCCGGTACGACTTAGGCGAGGTTCCGCTCGGCAACGATGGTCTCGCCCACTTCAAAATGAAATGGGGAGCTAAGCCCGTCGAGTTGTACCGCTATCACTACCCGCGAGCTGGTGGGCTCGAACGGGGAACGCTCGGGGTGGGACACCTCCCTCCGGCTGCGAAGTGGGCGTGGCGCCGGCTTCCGCTGTCGGTTACGGCGGTATTGGGGAGATGGATCTACCGCCGCCTGTGACCTACGATGGCCTGCAGGCCCGAGAGCAACCGGCAACCGGGTTCCCGAGGAGGCAGAAGCGCCCGACACGGCGACGCCTTGCCTTGGTCGGCGGGACCACATCGTTCGGAGACTGCCTGGCTGTCGCGACATTCCTGCTGAGGCCTCAGCGGCTCGTGCGGGGGGCGTCGATACGCCGGTATGAGTTGGCTTTCGCCGACTACCTAGGGGTCCGGCATGGCTACAGCTTCTCGAGTGGTCGCGTCGCCCTGTTCGGTATCCTCAAGGCACTGGGGATCGGGGAAGGCGACCACGTCATCCTTCAAGTCCCGACGCATGTTGTGGTAGCGAATGCAGTTAGGTACACGGGGGCCCGTCCGATCTTCGTCGATAGCAGCGTGAGCACGTGCAACGTGGACTTGTCTGCCTTGGAACGGGGCATCACCGGTCGGACGAAAGCGATCGTGCTCCAGCACACATTCGGAATTCCCGCTGACCTCAATGCCGTGCTCCACATCGCACACCAGCGCGACATCTCAGTGATCGAGGATTGCGTGCATGCTCTGGGCGCCAGGTACCGCGGTGCGCGCGTCGGCAGCCTCGGTCGTGCCGCCTTCTTCAGCACGGAAGAGACCAAGACCATCTCGACCACGATGGGAGGGATGGCTGTGACGAATGATGACGCGCTTGCCCGACGCCTTCAGGAATTCCAGCAAAACTGTGCTTTTCCGTCGGCATGGTTGACCGCTCGCTACCTGGCGAAACTCGTCTTCTACCATGTACTGACCGAGCCGCACCTCCATCGGTACAGTCGGGTCTTGTACGAAGCTTTTGGAAGCCGCAATCCGCTTCCAGGACCCACGACCGGCGAGGAAATGCTCGGAGGCCGTCCCCCTGGGTACGAACGCCGTCTCAGCAATGCGCAGGCTCTGGTTGGTCTCAGACAACTCCAGCGAATCGATGAGAATCTGGCACATCGAGAGAGGGTCGCAGCAGCGTTCCAGAGCCGCCTGCGAACGTTGGGGTTCGAGATGCCGAAACCCCCGCCTGAGGCGACCCCTGCCTACGTGCGAGTCCCCGTCTTCGTGGACGACCCGCACTTAGCGGTGCAAGCCGCCGCCAGTGATGTGGTCTTGGGCACGTGGTTCACGTCCGTGCTAGAGGAAGCGACGGATCCCAGCGTTGGCGGGTACCTTGCTGGCTCGTGCCCTTCAGCCGAAAAGCTCAGTCAACACCTCGTGAACCTCCCCACCCACCCGCGTGTCTCCCTTGACGACGTTGACCCCATTGTCATGACACTCTCTGCTGTGCAAAGCAGCCGTAACCACCAGTCCGGAGCTAGCCGTGGACCAGCTTCACTCATTGGCCCGGGGTGAGAGCCGTTCTGAGAGAGCCCTACCCATCTTCTGCCATTCTGCTTCTCGCTGTGCGTTCGACTGTCTGATCGCGTCGATGAAAGGCGATTCGCGCACCTGCGCGAGCAGACCAAGGTTGGGCATGACGCAGTGACCGCCGATGTAGCCGGGCTCGAACCGTGCATGCGGAAGGAAGTCGATCTCGTCCAAGAACTGAAGAGCTTCCCAGTAATCTGTTCCGAGAGCCTCTCCGTACCGGTCCATCTCCTGTGCCCAGGCGACGAGAACGCCGAAGTACGTGGTCTCCAAGAGCTTGGCTAGTTCGAGCACCTCGAAAGAGGACATGTGTCTCGTCCGAATTCCGACATCAGTGAAGTGCTTGTCGGCGAGAGCCACAGCGTCGGGGGAGGAACCCGCCAGGAATTTGGCATACCGCAGCAGCTCGTTCCCCATTTTCAGGTGCTTCCCGCGCACCGGACTGTAGACGGTCTTCGTGCCCGTCTCCTCACAGATCGCCCGCGAGGTTCCCGGGACCACCGTGCTGTTCACGATGACGAGTTCCGGTTCGTACATGGAGACATACCGTGACGCCGATCGTACGAAGCCTTCTCCGAACGGATAGCAGAGGTGAAGGATCTGCACATTTCGAAATGAGCGGTCCTCGATGTCCCGCCCGGCTGCTCGGTGGCTCTTGCTCAGCAATCCCAAGAGAGGGTTGCCGATCTCGCCCAGGCCGATGACCAGGACATCAGCCTCAGGACTTGTCGTGGTTGGCCCAGAGGCCGGAACATCGAGCGTCTCTAGAGGCCGGTCAGGCGGATTTGCAGATGTGACCACGGTGGCTGCGCCCCCTGGCGGGCTATCCCGCTCCGGCGATAGTAGCCGCTGCCCCGCGGTACCCGGATCACGCGTTCGGTGTAGCTCTTCTGCTCCAGGCGAGGGTGGCACATCCAGGGCCCCTGGTGCATGTTGGCTGTGACGCTGGGCTTTCCTTGATCTTGGTGACCATCCGGGAATGGTCCAGCGCGTTCAGGGGAGGAGTTGCAACGCACGTGGGCGCTGCGAGGGCGCCGAGCACAGCGAGCAAGAGCGCGAGGAACTGAGGACGCGAAATGCTATCAGCCGAATTGAAGGACAGGATTCGTGGCATCTCGAGAACAACCGGGATGGCGCACCGGAGGTCGCGTGACGAGCAGCCCGGATCGAGCGACCGAAACTGGTGGTCCCGAATTGCTTGGGTGGGGACTCTGCTCGCGCTGCTGCTGTCCCTGCTCCCGGCCAGCGCCGCCCACGCCCAGGCGGACTCAGGACCGGTCACCGTCTCGTTGACCTTCGACGACAACTTCCTCAGCCAGTACGCCCTCGGCTACCTCGATGCACTGGAGCCGAACAACGTGCAGGCCACGTTCTTCGTGAACTCGGGGATCATAGGTGGCAGCAGTTCCAAACTTACCTGGGACGACCTCTCGGCCATGGCGAGCCAAGGCAACGAGATCGGAGGCAAGACCGTCGACGGGACGAACCTCACCACGGTCGACCCGGCAACGGCCACCACAGAGGTGTGCAACGACCGTCAAGCACTCATTGCCCACGGGTTCAGCGATCCGATCTCCTTCGCCTACCCCTACAGTGACCGGAACCAGGAGATCGAGAGCATCGTGGCGGGCTGCGGGTACGGTGGCGCCCGGATCGGCGGGGGTCTGTCTCCGAGCGGTCCGAGGTACTCGGGGCCGATCCCGCCGAGTGACAACTACTACGAGATCCGAGCCTGGGACCAGGGGGACCAGATCACCCTGCCCGACTTGGAGTCGATCGTCACAGACGCATCTGAGAATCCCGGCCAGGGCGGGTGGGTACCGATAGTGATCCAGCAGGTGTGCGACCAGACCCTCGACCCGAGCGACTACGCGAGCTGTCAAAGTGGATCGTGGATCGAGCTTTCCGATCTCAACGCGTTCTTGACCTGGGTGCGAGACGCCGGGGAAACAGGCGGCGCTCCGGCCGGAACGACTATCAAGACCATGGGTGCCGTTCTCACCGCGTCCGACACCACTCCGCCCGTGACCACCATCGCTTGCAACGGTGCAACCTGCGTCGACACCCCATACATGGGCGGCAGCGTGACAGTCACGATGTCCGCGACCGACATGGGCTCGGGTGTCGCGAGCACGCACTACACGCTCGACGGCTCGACACCGACCCTCTCGAGTCCCATCTACACGGGCCCCTTCGTCCTGACCACGGGGACCACCACCGTGAGTTTCCGGTCGTGGGACAACGTGGGGAATGTGGAGGCCACCAACACCCAGACGATCCAGGTCGAGGCGGCGCCGGATACCATCCCGCCAACCACGGCCATCCTGTGTGGCGGTGTCGCGTGCACGACCACCAACTACATGGGCGGGGTGACCGTGTCGCTCATCGCCACCGACAACGCCGGCGGGCCCGGAGTTGCCGCCACGTACTACACCACTGACGACACAGATCCGACCACCTCCCCCACGCGGGTGACGTATGAAGCCCCGTTCATGGTCGCCGGGAACACCACCATCGAGTTCTATTCCGTCGACAACGCCGGGAACGCCGAAGCGGTGCAGACCCAGCAGCTGTATGTGACCCCCTACCCGGTCGTGGTCTCTCTTACGTTCGACGACGCGTACGAGAATCAATGGCTGTATCTCGAACCGCTCCTGCAGGAGTACAAGATGCGGGCGACATTCTACGTCATCACCAGCGACGCCGACGCCGGCTACTCGGGCACCATGTCTTGGAACCAGCTGGACACCCTAGCGAGCGAGGGCAATGACGTCGGCGGTCACGGGGTGAACCACCTCGACCTGACCGACCCGACCCTCACCTACGCTCAGAAGGTGGCCGACGTCTGCGGCTCCTACACGGATCTCGTCAACAACGGGATCAGTAGTCCGGAGTCGTACGCTTACCCCTTCGGGGACTACGACGCGACAGCGGAGAGCATCGTCCAGTCATGCGGGTTCAAGTCATCGCGGATCACCGGAGGGATCTCTTCAAGTGTCACCACGCCAACACCCCCGTGGGCCGAGACGATCCCTCCCCAGGACCCGTATGCGCTGCGGGCAATCGATGTCGACGGAAACACCCTCAAGAGCCTCTCGGATCTGGAGAACTTCGTGACTGCCGCCGCGGTCAACGGCGGAGGTTGGCTGCCAATGATCTTCCATCAAGTCTGTGACCAGAATGCGTCGGACTGGAGCACCTGCATAACTCAATACCCTGTCCAAGACACAGTGCTCGCCCAGTTCATGAAATGGCTCGATGACGCCGGTCAGACGGGGGGCGCTCCCGCCGCAACCACGGTGAAGACAGTTTCGCAGGCCATCGATGGCCCCGAGACCGCCCCGACAGGCTTGAGTGCCACCCCCGGCAACACCACGGTCGCCCTCACCTGGAACGCACCTTCGTCCACCGGCGGCTCGGCCATCACCGGCTACAACGTCTACGAGGGGACGAGCTCAGGCGGTGAGGCTGGG
>Ga0181524_10001731_pt1 | contig 24287 bp, 16 predicted proteins | sample PEATcosm2014_Bin_34_FD_119761 | JGI IMG/M metagenome (GOLD analysis project Ga0181524, IMG submission 119761) | Peatland microbial communities from MTU Mesocosm Facility, Houghton, MI, USA - PEATcosm2014_Bin05_60_metaG | ecosystem: Environmental > Terrestrial > Soil > Wetlands > Peat | place... | reverse complement strand
TTGCGCTGTATCTATGCCAGCCACCGGCGGGATCAATTCTGGAAAGAGCGACTCAACACTCATGCGGCCGAGAACGATTGCCTCAGCCTGGCGGTCTAGCCGAAGAATTCTGTCGTGCGCCCGGCCTGGACTGGTAGGTTGATGTTTCCTTGCGCTTTCCATGGAAACTTAACATTGTCGGACCAACTAACGACATGAAACCGAATTCCTCACTTTTTCTTGCCGCCCTCCTGTCCCTTGGCGCCACGCCGGCGGCACACGCAGAGTGGCGCGTGTGGACCCTGACGGAAACCCGGCACGTCTTGCGCAGCGACCCGCCCGGAACCAGCACGGCCGCCCAACCCGCCGCCGCCCGCAACCAGTGGGTAAGCTTCCAGATACTCCTCCGCTCGGACGAACCGGTCAGCGGCGTCAGTGTGGAAGCAGCGGACCTCCACGGGCCGGCGGGGGCGGTGCTGCGCCATACCGACGCCCGGCTCTATCGCCAGCACCAGCTTCACCTCGAGGTGGGAACCTACCGAAACGAGGACTTCAAGCCGGACTGGTATCCCGACCCGCTCATCCCGTTCCGCAATCCGCTGACCGGCAACAAGCTCGAGGGGGCGCGTTTCCTTGCGGCGCCCTTCGATCTGCCCGCCAACCAAACGCACGGTTTTTGGGTGGACCTCTACGTTCCCACCAACGCACTGCCGGGAGATTATCGTGGCGTCTATCACGTCACCGCCGCCGGCGCCGGCGCCCGGGAGATCCCGGTTTCATTGACGGTCTGGGACTTCACTTTGCCGCAAACGCCAACGCTGGTCACGGAGTTCGGCACGCCGCGCCTGCGGGATTACTATCGCCAAGGGGCCAAAGCCGGCAACGAGGGGGAGCCTCCGGATTGGGCAGGGGTCGAAGCCCAGTGCGCCCAGTTGCTCAGCGAACACCGCTTCAATGCCACCCCGCCGCCCGAGCTGCTCGTTCCCAAGCCGCAGCCGGACGGCTCGTTTCGGATTGCCTCCCCGCAGGTGCAGGCGCTGCGTGAGTTCGTGGACCGCTATCACGTCAACGCGCTGCTCACTCCCCATCCCTCCAGCGCCGTCAAGGACCCGGAAACCGAGCGCGACATGTTGCGCGCCTGGCTTGCGGCGTTCGACCGGGCGGCCAAGGAACTCGAGAGGCCCAACGTGCTCTTCTACACCTACCTGAAGGACGAGCCAAACACGTTGGAGGATTATCGCTACGTCCAAAAGTGGGGCCGGGCCGTCCGCGAGGCCAGGTCGGTCGTCAAAGTGCTCGTGGTCGAGCAGCCCTGGACCGAACCGGGCTATGGCGGGGCTGATAGCGCCTGGGGCGACCTCTATGGCGCCGTGGACATCTGGTGTCCGCTCTTCTCGCTGCATCGCCAGGAGAGCGCAGCCAAACGGCAAGCCCTGGGCGAAACCATCTGGACCTACACGGCGCTTTGCCAGGGGCCGCCTACCCCCTGGTGGCACATTGATTTCCCGCTGCTCAATTACCGCGTGCCGGCCTGGATGGCGTGGCGCGATGGCATGAAGGGCCTGCTCTATTGGGGCGGCATGTCCTACTGGCGCCAGAGCGAGGACCCCTGGACCCAGGCGCCCTTCTTTACGGGCAACGGCCTCCCGCAACAAGGCGCCAAAGGCATCGTTTACAACGGCGAGGGTTCGCTGGTCTATCCGGCCCGCCCCGTCGGCTACGATGGCGTTGTGCCCACCATACGCCTCAAAGCCCTGCGCGACGCCATCCAGGACTACGAGTACCTGGCCATCCTGGAGCGGTCGGGCAAGGCCGCCGAGGCCCAGAAAGCGGTTCGCTCGCTCACCCGGACGTTTTTCCAATGGGAGAAGGACCCCGTGGCCTACGAACAAGCGCGGTCCAGGCTGGCGGCGATGATCGTTGCGCCATGAGAATCGCTTCGCCCGCACCATAGGTTTCTATGAAAGGCATTCGGCGAGCGGTGATCGATATTGGCACCAACTCAGTGAAGTTGCTCGTGGCCCAGGTCGAGGGAGCCGAGGTGCGGCCGGTGTGGGAGGAGAGCAAGCAGACGCGGCTGGGGCAAGGCTTTTACGAGACGCACCGGCTGCAAGCGGGGCCGATCGCCAAGACAGCGGCGGCGGTGGCGGAGTTTGCACCCAGGGCGCGGGACCATGAGGCGGCCACGATTCGCGTCATCGCCACCAGCGCCGCCCGCGATGCCTGCAACCCCGAGGAACTGGCCGCCGCCATCGAACGGGCCTCCGGACTGAGAGTCGAGATCATCTCCGGGGAACAGGAAGCAGACTGGGTTTTCCAGGGTGTGACCACCGATGCCGCGTTGGCGGCGGTGCCGCTGCTGCTGCTGGACGTGGGCGGGGGCAGCACCGAGTTCATCGTCGGCCAAGGTGGACACAAGCATTTTCGTCGGAGCTTCCGGCTGGGGACCGTGCGGCTGCTCGATCGATTTCCTCCAAACGATCCGCCCGCGGCAGGGGAATTGGCGGCTTGCCGCCGGTGGCTGAGGGGTTTTCTTGAGGACGAAGTGCAGCCGAGCCTGGACCCGGTGCTGCGGCAGGAAGCGGCGGCGGTTCAGCTCCGGTTCGTGGGCACCGGCGGCACCGCCAGCATCCTGGGCTGCATGGAAGCTCGGCTCAAGACGTTCGACCGGGAACGGCTCGAGGCGGTTCGACTTAGCGCGGAGCGCCTGACCTGGCACACGAATCGACTCTGGGGTCTGCCCCTGCAGGAACGGGAACGCATCCCGGGTTTGCCGAAGAACCGCGCGGATGTCATTCTGATGGGCGCGGCAATTTACGAGGCGGTGATGGGCCAGTTCCACCTCGAGGAACTGCGCATCAGCACCCGGGGATTGCGGTTTGCGGCGGTGATGGACGACCCGGAAGCGCGATGAAGCAAAGCCCGCAGCCATCGAATCCGGGTCGAAATTCGGCGGAACTTTTTTACAGCGGGCTTGTCTAACGGTGATAAGACTGGCCAGACGGACGAAAGTATTGCACGATTCTGGCCGAGGCCATGAGTGAACTACAGATCATCGAATCGGCGCTCTCAGGAGCGGCTCGACGCCGTCGCTGGGCCGCGGCGTTGCGCGGGTTGTGGATTGGCCTGTTGGTCGGGGCGGTGATTTCCTTGGTGGTGGATGGGGCCTATCATCTTCTGCCCCTGCCGTTTTGGACGCGGGTGGCTGCGGCTGCGGCCCCTTTTCCCTGCATGTTGGGCGGGCTGATCCTGGGCGGCTGGCGCAGGCTGGGCATGGCCGAGGCCGCCCGCTGGGTGGATGGGCGCGAGCATCTCAAGGAGCGGCTAAGCACGGCCCTGGAAGTGGCCGCCCAACCCAAAGCCGGCTCCTGGCGCGACCTGGTGGTAGCCGACGCCGCCCGGCACGTCCGCCAACTCGACCCGCGCCGCATGGCGCCCTTGCGCCTGCCGGCAAACGTGGTGCGTTGGGCCCTGGTGGTCCTGGCGTTGGGCGTGGGGCTGGGCTTTGTGCCCGAGTACCGCAGCAAGCGATTTCTGCAAAACCAAAGCGAGCAGCAGGTCATCCGCCAAGCCGGCCGCCAGCTCTCGGATTTGGCCCGCCGCACCCTTCAGGCCCGCCAGCCTGCCATGGAGCCACGGGCTGAGAAGGCCCTTGAATCGGTCAGCGAATTGGGAGATCGGCTCAACAAGGCCACCCTCACCCGGAGCGACGCCCTCAAAGACCTGGCCAATGTCTCCGAAAGGCTCAAAGACGAGCTTCGGGAATTGGGCAAAGACCCAGTCCTCAAGCGCCTCGAACAAGCCGCGCGCGCCTCGGGCGCCGGCGACTCCCAGAGCGCCGCCGGCCTGCAAAAGCAAATCGAATCGCTGCAAAAACAACTTGGCGCTCCCACCGGCAATCCGGAAGCCCTCGACAAGCTCAACAAAGACCTCCAGAAACTCCAACAAGCCGCCAGGGGGATGAACGACAAAAACTCCCCGGGCACCCAGCAGCAGCGCAACGAGCTGTCCAAGGCGCTGTCCGCCCTCTCCCGCCAGGCGCAGGATATGGGCCTGCAACTCCCGCAATTGGACGATGCCATCAACGCCCTGGAGGCCAGCCAGACTGAACTCTTCCTCAAGGACCTCCAGGCATCCCAGACGGACCTCGAGAAGCTTAACGATATGGCCAAGGCCCTCCAGCAACTCCAGCAGCAAATGGACAAGCTCGGCAAGGACTTGGCCGAGCAACTCAAGAACGGCCAGCCCGAGGCCGCCCAGATGACCCTCGAGAAAATGGCCGCTCAACTAAAAGCCGCCGACCTCTCTCCCGAACAACTCCAAAAAATCGCCGCCGAGGTGACCAAGGCCATCAGTCCCGCAGGCAATTACGGCTCATTGGCCGAGCACCTCAAGAAGGCCGGCAAACAGTTGGCCGCCAGCGACAAGCCTGGCGCCTCCCGCTCGTTGGCCGACGCCGCCAAAGAACTGGAACGGCTGGCCCAGCAGATGGGCGATGCCCAATCCCTGGCCGCCGAACTCCAAGCCCTCAACCAGGTCGCCGCCGCCATCGCCGCCGGCAAGGACTGGCGCCCCGGCAACCGCCCCGGCGGTCCCGGCCTGGGACAGGGCGGCGGCACTGGAGGCGGCGTGGGCACCTGGGCCGATGAAAACGCCGAGTGGAACGGCCAGTGGAGCGACCACTGGGACAACACCGGCTACGAACGCGAGGATCAGGACTCCCGCGGCCACACCGACCGGGGCGAAGGCGAGTTGAGCGACGCCCTCAGACCCTCCAAAGTGCCCGGCCAATTCTCACCCGGCAACTCAATGCCCAGCGTCACCTTGAGAAACGTCAGCATCAAAGGCCAGAGCAAACTCGACTACCAGGCCGCCGCCGCCACCGCCCAGTCCGACGCCGAAAGCGCCCTGAGCCACGAACAGGTTCCCCGCGCCTACCAGGGCGCCGTCAAGGAGTACTTCGACGACTTGAAAAAATGAAACCGACAAACCGCAGTTCAAAAGGGTGCCGAGGGGCGAGGGACGAGGGGTTAAATCCGAAATCCGAGATCGGATTTCGGATTTCGGATTTCAGATTCTGCCCCTCGCCCTTCGCCCCTTGACCCTCCTCCCCTCCCCATGGAAACACAACAAGCCATCGAATCTTTCCACAACACGTACGCGGCCCTGCGCGCTGAAATCGGCAAGGTAATTGTCGGTCACGACGCCATTGTAGAGGGCACGCTCATCGCCCTGTTTGCGCACGGACATGTCCTGCTGGAAGGGGTGCCCGGGCTGGGCAAGACCTTGCTGGTGCGGACCCTCAGCGAGGTGCTCGACCTTTCTTTCAATCGAATCCAGTTTACGCCCGACCTCATGCCGGCCGACATTCTGGGCACCAACATCGTCATGGAAGCCGCCGGTGGGCGGCGGCAGTTCGAGTTCCAGCAAGGCCCCGTTTTCGCGCACCTGATCCTGGCCGACGAAATCAACCGCGCGACGCCCAAGACGCAGTCGGCCCTGCTGGAGGCGATGCAGGAGCACCAGGTCACCGCCGGCGGCCAACTGCGCAAGCTGGCCGAGCCGTTCTTCGTCATGGCAACCCAAAACCCGATTGACCAGGAAGGCACCTATCCGTTGCCCGAGGCCCAGCTCGACCGCTTCTTCTTCAAAATCCTCGTCGGCTATCCCTCCGGCCCGGAACTGACCGAGGTCCTCAACCGCACGACGGCCGGGGAGCGGCCCGGCGTCCAGAAGATACTCACGGGCCAGACCCTGTGCGAATTCATTGGCCTGGTCCGCGAGGTGCCCGTCGCCTCGCATGTGCAGGACTACGCGGTGCGGCTGGTCATGGCCACCCATCCCAAGACGGAAGCGGCTGCCCCCATCGCCTCCCAGTACCTCCGGTTCGGCAGCAGCCCGCGTGGCGGCCAGGCCCTCATACTGGCCGGCAAAGTCCGCGCCCTTATCGAGGGCCGCTTCAACGTCAGCTTCGATGACATCGAAGCGGTCGCCCCCGCCGCCCTCCGTCACCGGCTCATCCTCAATTTCGAGGCCGAAGCCGAAGGCGTGACCAGCGACCACATCATTACCCAAGTCTTGAAGGACGTGCCCAGGGACGCGCAGATGGTCAATGCCTGACCCAGCTCATGTCCAACCCGCTCCTCACGCCCGAACTCCTGCGCCGCCTGGAGCAGTTCCAGCTCCTGGCCGCCCGCCGCGCCAAGAGTTCCGCCAAGGGCGAGCGCCGCAGCCGCGCCCGCGGCCAATCCGTCGAGTTTGCCGATTACCGCGATTACGTCCCAGGCGACGATTTCCGTTACTTGGATTGGAACCTCTATGGCCGCCTGGAGCGGCTGTTCCTGAAACTCTACGAGGAAGAGCGCGAGCTGCCCGCGCGCATCTTCCTGGATGCGAGCGAATCCATGACCTTCGGCGAGCCGCGCAAATTCGATTTCGCCCGCCAGGTCGCCGCTGCCGTGGGCTACGTTGCCCTCTCCGGCTTTGACCGTGTCAGCGTTATCCCCTTCCCCGAGATTGGCGCCGACTCCGCCGCAGAGCGCGCCGCCCGCCTAGCCGAGATTGCCGCCCGCGCCGCCCTGCGCTCCGTGCGCGGCAAACGCTCGGCCATCCAGTTCTTCGCCAGTCTGAGCGCCATCACTGCCGGCGGTTCCGCCAATCTCAACGAGGCCCTCAGGCGCGGCGCCATCCAGGCCCGCCAGCCGGGCGTTGCCGTCGTGCTCAGCGACTTCCTGGACCCCGCCGGCTACGACTCCGGCCTCTCCGCGCTCGTCGGGCGGGGCTTCCAGGTCGACCTGGTCCAAATCCTGGCCCCTGAAGAGCTGTCTCCCCTCACCTTTGGCGACCTCCGGCTCGTCGATTCCGAAACCGGTGCGATGCAGGATGTCACATTCGGCCGCTACCGCGTGAAGGCTTACCAGCAAACGGTCCAGAACTTCATCCAGCGTTTGCGCGAGTTTTGCCAGGCGCGCGGCATCAATTTCTTCACCGCCAGCTCGAATACCCCCCTCGAAGAGTTGCTCCTCAAACAACTCAGAAAGGCGGAGGTGTGGGGATGATTGAGTGCGGAATGCGGAGTGCGGAGTGCGGAATGGGCCGCGTGAGGATGCTGGAGGGAAAATGGGAGCGCCGACTGTGGGGCGAGTGCGGAATGCGGATAGGGGTTCGAGGATCTGTAACGAGAAAAGGAATGTTCATGGATTGTGAGAATTTGAAGCAGCGGACTAAGAGATTTGGACTGAATGTTATCAGGCTTGCTGACACACTGCCCGGCGATCAGACCAGCAGGATTCTTCTGGGACAGTTGGTCCGCGCGGGCACATCGGTTGGCGCCAACTACCGCGCGGCGTGCCGGGCGAAATCGACAGCCGATTTTGTGTCGAAGCTGGGCACGGTTGATGAGGAGTCTGACGAATCGGCATTTTGGCTGGAACTGCTTGTCGATGCCGAAAAAGTCAAGCCGTCGGCTGCCGCCCCCCTCATCCGCGAGGCTGGGGAACTGACCGCGATCGCAGTCTCCTCGATCAATACTGCCCGCAAATCAGGCGGTCGCTCATGAAATTCGACATGGCATATTCCGCAACCGACGCTCCCGTTCTCCTGCGAGGGTGCGCACGCGGCCCATTCCGCACTCCGCACTCCGCACTCCGCACTTGAAGGATGCATTTCCTCGCTCCATTGGCCCTGAGCTTCGCCGCCACCATTCCGGTGGTGGTGCTCTTTTATCTGCTCAAGCGCAAGCGGGTGGTCAAGCTGGTCTCCAGCACGATACTCTGGCAGCGGTTCCTGTCCGAGACCCAGGCCAGCGCGCCGTTTCAGAGGCTGCGCAAAAACTGGCTGCTCATCCTTCAGATCCTCCTCCTGGCCCTGGCGGTTTTCGCCCTCTCGCGGCCCTATTTTGCCGCCAAAGCCAAACCGGCTGAGTTGCGCGTCGTCATCCTCGACGCTTCGGCCTCGATGCAGGCCACCGATGAATCGCCCTCCCGTTTCGACAAGGCCCGCGCCGAGGCCCTCAAATGGGTCGACAACCTCGCCGGCAGCGACCAGATGGTCATTCTCCTGGCCGGGGCCAATGCCGAAGTCAAACAGTCGGCCACCAGCGAAAAGCCGCTGCTCCGCCGCGCCTTGCAGTCCTGCACGTGCTCAGATTCCCCCACCCGCCTGCTCTCCATACTGAGGATGGCCGAGTCCCTGGTCCGCGACCAGAAAAACGCCGAAGTCCATTTGTTCAGTGACGGGGCAGCCCCCGACCTCGGCGAGTTTGAAAGCAAGGACCGGCCCTTGCCTTTGATTTTTCATCGTGTGGGCAAGGATTCCAACAACCTCGGCATCACCGGCCTGGACACCCGCTCCAATCCCGAGGACGCCCGCCAGCGGGCCGTGTACGCCAACATCGGCAACTTCTCGACCAACAGCCTTCAAACCGATGTCGAGCTGCTCTTCGAGGATCGCATTCTGGAACGGCGCCCGCTAACCATTCCCGGCGGGGAGGCCTCGCCCCAGGTCTTCTTCGCAAACCAGTCCCGCGACGGCGTTTTCACCGTCCGCCTGACCGCCAAAGACGACTTGGCGGCCGATAACCAGGCCTCGATTGTCAGCCTCTTGCCCAAACCCGTCAAAGTCCTGCTTGTCACGCGCGGCAACCGGTTTCTGGAAAAGGCCCTGCGCGCCGTCGCCAATGTTGAACTCTCTGTCAGCGCCACGCTCACCGACCCGGCCGCCGGCTTCGATTTTGTTGTGCTGGACGACGTGGCGCCCGCGACCTGGCCCCAGGGCAATGTCCTGGCCATCCATGTCCTCAACACCAACTGGGTCGAGAACGTCGTCACCGTGGAAGGCCCGCCCATCTTCCCCGGGCTCACCTCCCATCCCCTCATGCGCTATGCCGGTTTTGACAATGTCCAGGTCAAGGAAAGTTACAGCGCCAAGACCCCAACCTGGGCGGTTTCCCTCGCCGATGCCCCCCAGGCCTCCCTTATCCTTGCGGGCGATCTTGGCCGCCAGCGCCTCGTGTGGATCGGATTCGATATCCTTGAGAGCACTTGGCCCCTGCGGGTCTCCTTCCCCATATTCATTGCCAATGCCGTCGAATGGCTCAACCCCGCCAACGCCAAAACCAGCCGGTTGCTCGTCAAGGCCGGCGAGGCCTTTCGCCTGGCTTTGGGGCACAGGGAAACCAGCGCCGAGGTCACCCTGCCGGGCGGCCAGACCCGCACGCGCCCCATAGACGCCAATGCGAGCGAATTTGTCTTCGGCGACACCTTGAAGCAGGGGGTCTATCGCGTCCGCCTCGGCACCAATGACACGGTCTTCTGCGTCAACCTCCTGGACGCCGCCGAGAGCAACATCAAGCCCCGAGACCAACTTCAGCTCGGCAAATACACCAAAGTCCAGGCCACTTCGGTGCAACGCACCAACATGGAGGTCTGGCGCTCCTTCGCCGGCCTGGCCCTCATGGTCCTCATGGGCGAATGGTGGTACTACCATCGGAGGACTGTGTGAACTGCGTGCAACTGGAGCCTGTGCCAGGATACTCGGCGAGCGGAAACCTTCGCCGAGATCTTTGTCGAGACCTTTGCGGGAGACGACGTAAGGGGTCTCTGATCAATGGCTTCCGGGGGGAGCAGGCTTTCGTTGTGCTCAAAAATCAGTCAGAGATTCCTTACCTCGTCTCCTGCAATGGTTTGCTGAGAACTTTGTCGCTGGTCCTGCTCCTCTGGACGGCAGCCATCCCGGTCTTGGGCAGGGCCGATGACTACGTCGTCGCCTATTGCGCCCAGGACGAAGATTTCGCCCTGCCTATCTTCAGCGGCTTCGAAAAAGAGACCGGCATCAAGGTCCGCGCCGTTTATGACAGCGAAGCCGTCAAGACCGTCGGCCTGGCTAACCGCCTGCTGGCCGAGCGGCGGCGCCCGCAGTGCGACGTGTTCTGGGGCAATGAAGAGATGCGCACCCGCCGCCTCGCCGCACAAAACGTCTTTCGCCCTGCCAACGGCTGGGCTGCCTTCGGCTATCGCTCGCGCCGTCTCGTCGTCAATACCAACAGCCTCTCACTGCGCGCGGCCCCCCGCTCGCTGCTCGAACTGACCAATGCCGCCTGGCGCGGCAAGCTCGCCTTGGCCATGCCCCAATTCGGCACCACCTCGACCCATTTTCACGTCTTGCGCCAGTTTTGGGGCGAGGCCCGATGGCTGGCCTGGTGCCGTGGTTTGGCCGCCAATAAACCGTTTCTCGTGGACGGCAATTCCGTGGTGGTCAAACTGGTCGGCAGCGGCGAGGCCTGGCTGGGCCTGACCGATTCCGATGACATTGCCGCCGGCCAGCGCGAGGGGTTGCCCGTGGCCGCCATGCCCGCGTCTGAGGAAACCCTGCTCATCCCAAACACCGTCGCCGTCACCCGCAACGCCCCACACCCGCAAACCGCCGAGCGCCTCTTTCGATACCTCCAGCGGCCAGACGTCGTTAAACGCCTGGTTGCCGCCCACGCTCTCGAAGGCGTTTCAGCGGGCGCTGTCCCGACGCTTTCGCTGAAGGTCAACTGGGACGATTTGCTCCGCGACCTGGAAGGAACTACGACAAAGCTCAACGAGATTTTTTTGCGATGAATCCGATGGGGACATGCAAGCGGGTCCAGAAGGGCGATGAAAACGCGGAGACCTCGGGCGGCGAAACCCGTACGCGTCAGGATAAGATCAACCCCCCCCGCTCCAACCCCAACGGGGCTGTGCAGAAAAGCCCAGGGTTGGCGCGGCGCCAACCCTGGGCAATCGCGCGGCGATGCCACTCAACGCCAACGGGGTTGCGACCCGGTGGCCGGAGAACCAGTCGCGTGCGTTGCCCGCCGGCCACAACCCCGTTGGGGTTGATGGCCCCTCCATCGCCGCTACCCAGGGTTGGCCCTTCGGTCCAACCCTGGGCTTTGATACGCAACCGCGTTGCGGTTGAAGCCCCACACTACTTATGGTCACGACCACTTCGTTTCATTGACACCGTGGCTTCAGCCCGGTGTAAGGAAGCGCCCGGGGCACTGCAACCGTTTCAACGGTTTGGCTGGGTGCGCGGAAAGCCGTTGAAACGGCTGGGACAGCTCGCCACATACTCACACCGCGCTGAAGCGGCGGTGTTAATGAGAGATTCGCGATTGATCTGTGCCACTCTCGTTGACATTCATCCCGGAGGGATGAAAGATGGTAGCCGGGGGTCAAAGCGTAGCGAGACCCCCGGTCCAGCGACCGCACGCATCCGCATCCCGAAGGGATGCCAGAAGGGGGCTGACGCCAGCCGCCCACGTTCGCATCTGGCACCCGCTCCGGGGTGCAGGGCCATCGCCGCCATCGACCTGGGGTCGCCGCTACGCCGCGACCCCCGGCTCCCGTCCGGCAACCCTCCGGGTTGCACCACCGCGCGTGACACGGAAGCGCCTGTGGCCTCAGAGCCAAGACTCGAAAGCATCGCGATCCCCGACTTCGGCCCTCGGATTTCGGATTTCGGATTTCCTTCGGATTTCGGATTTCGGATTTCGGATTTCCCTCCGGACCTCGGCCTTCCGTGCGCCTTCCACTCGACATGACGCGCCTCCTCATCAACAGCCTGCTCGTGAGCGGCCTTGCCACGCTGCTGGCGGCGGCGTTCGGCCTGGCGGCGGCGCTCTGCCTGAGCAGCCTGCCGGGGCGCTGGCGGAACCGGTTGCTGGCCGTCGCGGTTATGGCCCTGGCCCTGCCGCCGTTCCTTGTAACCAATTGCTGGCTCCATTACCTGGGCCATAGCGGCGTCTGGCACTCGTGGCTGCCACTGAACATTGTTTCACTGGGCGGCACTGTTTGGATTCTGGGCCTGCTCACCTGGCCGATCACTTTGCTGGCGGTTCGGGGGGCCTGGCAGCGTCTCGAGCCCGCTCAACTGGAGAGCGACCCTGCCGTCACGGGCGGGACGCTGCTGCGCGGCCTGCTTCTGCCCCTGGCCCGAAACGCCCTGGCCCAGGCGTCAGTGCTGACGTTTGTCCTGGCGCTCAACAATTTCGCCGTGCCCGCGGTCTTGCAAGTGAAAGTCTTTCCGGCGGAGATCTGGGTGCGCTTCAGCACGAGTTTCGACACCCTGGGCGCCCTCAAATTGAGTTGGCCGCTCGTGCTGGGCCCCTTGCTCTTGTTGCTGTGGTTCATCCGGCAGGAGATTCCCTGGCCCAAGGCCGAGGGCGCGGCCTCCTCGGCGCTCTTCCGCCGGCAGCTCGGGCGCGGTTGGTTTTGGTCCTGCGGCGCGCTCACCCTGCTCCTTTGCCTGGTATCTGTGGGCCTGCCTCTGCTCCAACTGGTTTCCGAGAAACGGACTTGGCTCGAGCTGCCCGGCGCATTGGCCGCAGGCCGCGCTGCCATCGGCAACTCGGCTTGGTTCGCCGCCGTTTCAGCCACACTGGTCGTTGGCATCGGTTCCTTCGGATTTCGGATTTCGGATTTCCTTCGGATTTCGGATTTCGGATTTCGGATTTCCGGCCCTGCCGGCCGGCAAGGCCTTGCGCTCAGTACCTGCCTCGGCTGGCTTCTCTGGCTGCCCCTGCTGGTGCCCGGCGTGCTCCTGGGCATCGCCTGCATCACCCTGTTCAATCGGTCCTGGACGTGGCTCTTTTACCAAAGCCCCGGAATAGTGATGCTGGCTTTTGTGGTCCGCTACCTCGCCTTGGGGTGGAACACCGCCGCATACGCAATGCAAGGCGTGGACGCGGACTTGACCGACGCCGCCCGGCTGGAAGGCGCCAACCGTTGGCAACTGTTCCGCTACGTCCACTGGCCCCAAATCGCCCCGCAGCTCGCCGCGGCGTGGTATGTTGTTTTCCTGCTCTGTCTTTGGGATGTCGAGTCGATGATCCTGGTCGTGCCGCCCGGCGGAGAGACCGTGGCCCTTCGCGTGTTCAACCTGCTGCACTATGGCCATAACGCCCAGGTCAATGCCTTGTGCCTCACGCTCCTGGCGTTGGCCGTGGCGCCGCTGGCGCTCTGGAGGGGAGGGTGCGTCGCGCGCGGTTTTTGGCCCACGGATGGAGGACGAACGACAGCCCCGAAGAGCAACGGCGGGGTGCGGGCCTGTCCCGGAGGGACATTTGACCCGAGGGAGAGGGAGCAGGGAGGGCCGGGCCCCGATCTTTCCAGGACCGCTGGATTCGTCGGCCGACTGACGACGATTCTCGCAGGAGCACGCGCTGAAAGCGCGCCAGCATATCAGCCCAGGGTAAGACCCTGGGAAAGCCGGCCCCTCACTACAGTCCGGCGCCCTGAAAGGGCGCATGCCACGGAAGCTACCCCCGCCCTTGCAGGGCGGGCTGTGCCGTTAGAGGCTGGTTCCCCAGGGCGTTGCCCTGGGCTCATGTGCCCGCACGCCGTTGGCGTGCAGAATGTCCAAACTCCAGGCCCGCTCCCCGAGGGAGAGGGCCGCGGTGAGGGGGAATGGAACTCTCGGAACGCCCCAGGCGCTCGAAAACAGTTCCGTCCCCGCAATGGCGCGGCGCCTTTGAATACCCTTGCACAGGGCTGGGCCAGCCTGCTTCTCATCCTCGCCCTGAGCGGATGCGCGCCGGGCCGGACGGGCAATGAAGCGCCCCTGGCGAGCCGGCTCTTCAGCCGCGCGCAGGTCATTGGCACTCGCGGTGTCGGCCTGGGTCAGTTTAACAAGCCCAGGTCGGTGGCCGTGGACTTGCAGGATAATCTCTATGTTGTTGACATGACGGGCCGGGTGCAGAAGTTCTCGTCTAATGGCCTGTTTTTGCTCTCGTGGCAAATGCCGCAGACCGACCTGGGCAAACCCAAGGGCTTGTGCCGCGACCGCCAGGGCAATATTCTCGTTGTCGAGCCGCATTATCAGCGTATAAACCTTTTTTCGCCGGCAGGCCAACTGATGGCTCAATGGGGCCGGCGTGGAACCAACACAGGCCAGTTCATGTTGCCCCGGGCGGTGGCTGTGAACTCTGCCAATGAAATCCTGGTCAGCGAATACGGCCCAGCCGAGCGAGTGCAGCGGTTCGGTCTGGCGGGGCGGGCGACTGCCCCTCTATTCCTCGGCGCCATCGGCCGCGCCGGCACTGGGCTCGGCGAATTCAATCGGCCCGAAGGGTTGTGCGTGGACGCCCAGGACCGGATTTACGTGGCCGACTCCTGCAATCACCGCATCCAGGTCTTCTCCAAAGACGGCAAGTTGCTGCGGGCTTATGGCAAAGCCGGCTCAGGCCGGGGTGAGTTGAGCTACCCATACGATATTTGCGTGGACGCCGCCGGACGCCAGTATGTCTGCGAGTTCGGCAACAGCCGCATTCAGGTTTTTGACGCCAACGATCAGTCCATTGAAATCATCGGCGGCCCGGGCGCCGCCCCCGGCCAGTTTAACAATCCCTGGGGCATCGCCCTTGATTCGGCAGGCAATCTCTACGTCGCCGATTCACAGAACCACCGCGTGCAGAAACTAGTCCGCTCATGAACATCCAGTTCACGCACCCATTCTACCTGCTGCTGCTGGCGCCGGCGCTGGCATGGGTGTTTTGGTTCGCCTGGAAGAGCGACGTTCAGGTGAGCCAATGGCGGCGCTGGGTCGCCGTGGCGCTGCGTGTCCTGGTTCTTACGGCCCTGGTCTTCTCTATCGCCGGCCTCCAGATGCTCCGGCCCATCGAGGGCATGAATGTCTTCTTCCTGCTCGACCGCTCGGACAGCATTCCCTCCCCGCAGCAAGAGGCCGCCAGGGAATACGTCAACAAGATCGCCAAACAAAAGAAGCCCATCGACAAAGCGGGCGTCATCGTTTTCGGCAGCGAGGCCAGCATCGAGTCCTCTCCCAGTTCCGCCCTGGATTTGCAGAAAATCCAGGCCGTGGTCGGCACGGAGCGGACCGACCTGGCGGCGGCCGTCCGGTTGGGCACGGCGGCATTTCCGGAAACGGGCCAGAAACGCCTGGTCCTGCTGACCGACGGCAACGAGAACCTGGGCGACGTGATGAGCGCGGTGCTCGCGGCCAATCAGCAACTCGGGGTGACCGTGGACGTGGCGCCCATGGGTGTTTCGCGCGGCAACGACGTCTCGGTCCAAAAACTCCAGGTCCCTCCCAGACTCAAGAAAGGCCAGGCATTCGAGATCAAGATTGTCATCCAGGCCGACGCCGCCACACCGGCCAACGTGCGGCTCATTCGCAACGAACAGTTTCTCGGCGAAAAACGGGTCCAGCTCACCGCAGGCAAAAACGTCTTCGCCTTCCCCCAGGCCCTGTCCGAACCGGGCTACTACGGCTATGACGTGCAGGTGGACGTCAAAGGCGATCCGCTGCCCCAGAACAACCACGCCTCCGGCTTTGCCATCGTCAGCGGCGACCCTCAGATCCTCATCGTCTCGGCCGACCCCGAAAAGGACAAACCGCTGGCGGCCGCCCTTCAGGCTTCCCACATCACCAACCGTCTCGTCGGCGTCGAGGGTTTCCCCGGGACCCTGGGCGAGATGCAGAACTACGACGCCATTTTCATCAGCAACATCGAGGCCGGCGACCCCCACCTGGGCAAAGATCGCCTTAAATTGCTCGAGAGCGCCGTCCGCGATTTTGGCGTTGGCCTGGTCTGCATCGGCGGCGACCAGACCTACGCCGCCGGCGGCTACCGCGGCACCCCGCTCGAATCCACCCTGCCCGTGAGCATGGAACTGGACAGCAAGAAGGTCCTGCCCAGCGGCGCCGTTACCCTCATTATGCACGGCATGGAGTTTAACAACGGCAACCAGGTCGCCCGCGATTGCGCCGAAGGAGTCCTGGCCGCCCTCGGCCCCTCCGATGAGATGGGCGTCCTGCTCTGGGACGGAACCGAGAAATGGCTTTTCGAGCTCCAGAAGGTCGGCAACCGCAGAGACCTGGCGGCCCAAATCGCGGGCATGAACCAGGGCGATTTGCCCGGGTTCCAGGGCCTCATCGAACAGGCTCATGAGGCCCTCAAGAAATCCAGCGCCAACCTCAAGCACATCATCATCTTTAGCGACGGCGACCCCCAGGCCCCGAAGGAGGAGACGATGAAATCCATCGTCGAGGACCGCATCACCGTCAGCACCATTCTCGTCTCCGGCCATTCCGGCAGCCAGACCATGGAATGGATGGCCAATCGCGGCAAAGGCCGCTTCTATGAAGTCAAATCCCCGGACGACCTGCCCCAGGTCTTCATCAAGGAAACGGCGGTGATTCTCAAATCGGCCATTTACGAGGACCCCTTCACCCCCCAGGTCCGCTCGATGAGCGAGGTCGTGCGCGGCATCAGCCCCTCCGAGTACCCCAAACTGCTCGGCTACGTCGCCACCACTCCCAAACCCCGCGCTGAAACCCCCTTGTGGACCGATAAGGGCGACCCGCTCCTGGCACACTGGCAATACGGCCTGGGTCGCGCCGTCGCCTTTACCTCCGATGCCAAAACCAAATGGGGCAAACTCTGGCTCAACTGGCCAAAATACCGCCAGTTCTGGTCCCAGGTCGCCCAATGGAGCCTGCGGCGCCTTGAAAACGCCGACTTCAACACCGAGGTCACCGTCGATCAAGGCCAGGGCGTCATCAATGTGGACGCCGCCGACGCCCAGGGCAATTATCGGAATTTCCTTAACCTTGAAGCCATCGTCGCCAGTCCCAAAGGCCAAAGCCAAACCGTCCGCATCGAACAGACCGGCCCGGGCCACTACGAAGCCCGTTTCCAAACCAAGGAGGTCGGCGCATACACCTTGAACATTCTGGAACTCAACAAAGACCGCAAAGTGCGCGCCTCACAACCCGTTGGCGCCAGCGTCAATTATTCCCCGGAGTTCAGCGCCACCGAACCCAACCTCAACCTCTTGCGCCGCATCGCCGAGGGCGGGAAAGGCAAAATCCTGGATCCGGCCTCCCCCGAGCTTAACCCCTTCTCTCATGACCGCCGAAAGACCTTCCAGCCGCGCGCCCTTTGGGAACCCCTGATCCGTTTTGCCATCCTGCTTTTCCTCCTGGACGTCGCCGTGCGCCGCATCCAACTCGACCCGGACGAAATGCGCCGCGCCATGCGCAAACTCCGCGCCTGGCTCTTCTTCTGGCAGGGCGTGCCGCGCGCGCCTGAAGCCGAGGTTTCCTTGAGCGCGCTCCTGGCCCGCCGCGACGAGGTCCGCTCCCGGAAAACCGCCCCTGCGGCCGAACCCAACCCCGAGTTGTTCCGTCCGGAAAAGATCCCCACCCTCCCTGTGTCAGGACCGGAAACCGCCCAGAGCGCCGCCCCCACGCCTCACCCCGAACCGGCCGCCCAGCAACCCGCCCCCGCAAGCACAACCACCCGTCTCCTCGAGGCCAAACGCCGCGCCCAACAGCGGAGGAGGTAGGCGGGCGGGACTCCCGCCGCGTCTCGCGGCACGACCCATAGCCGGAGCGACTTTGTCAATGGCCGTGCGGGAGTGCCTGCCGCCCGGCAAAAAGTCTCCACGGCTGGAGCCGCACAGCCGCCATATCCCGACTTTGTGCCAATGCGCCGTGGCCCGGAGAGATCGCGCGCAACCCGGAGGGTTGCAAGACGGTAGCCGGGCGTCAGAGCGTAGCGGCGACCCCCTGGTCAAGGGTGGCGAGGGTCCTGCACCCCGGGACGGGGTGCCAGAACATAGGCGCACTGCGCGTGAGCGGTTTTCTGGCATCCCTCCGGGATGCGGAGGCACGCTGCCCCTGGACCGGGGGTCTCGCTGCGCCTCGACCCACGGCTACCGTCTTTCATCCCTCCGGGACGATGAGTTCCTGCAGAACCGAGTCCGCTCCACAGCTCTTGCCAAGGTGGTGGTGTCAAGATGCGCCCTCCGCTCGAGACACGGCTGCTCTCAACTCGGGCCCAGAGGGCGGAGTCAAGGAAGTCCTAAGGTCGAAAAAGCCCTTACAAAGCTTTTACATTCCTTTTGCGTTTTCCGAACAATTCCTAATGGCCAAAGGGCATAATCAGGACAAGGCGTTCCGGGAAACGGGGCGTCTTGGAACAACCTCAAACAGAAAGAGATTATGAAACGCAGGACAATGAAGAACTTGGCGGTTTTTTTGGCCGGGCTGACGGCCCTGGGCGGACGCGCGGCCGTGGGCACACTCACCGGACCCTTCACGCATCGGAATTTGCAGATATTCCTTGTGCATGGGGACACGCAACTGGAGGACCGGCGCTATGCGACCTTGTCGGAAGCCCTGGGCAAGGGCTGGGTGGTGGTCAGGGAAACCGCCAATGTCCAGCAGTTGACCATCGAGAATCAATCCGACAAGGTGACGGTCTTTCTCAATGCCGGGGACATTGTAAAAGGCGGACGCCAGGACCGGACGGTCCGCGACGACCTTATCCTTCCGCCGCGCTCGGGCATGGTCCCCTTGGCCGCGTTCTGCGTGGAACACGGCCGCTGGACCCAACGAGGCGAGGAAAGCCCGGCCGCGTTTTCGGCCAACGACAAGCTCCTAAGCTCGCGCAAGCTCAAAATGGCAGCCCGATACGGGCTCAACCAGGGCGAGGTCTGGTCAGGCGTGGCGGAACAGCAAGTCCAGCTCAACGAGAACGTGTCCAGACTGGCCGGCAAGAGCGTGGACACCCGGAGCGCCGCCTCCTCGAGCAGCCTCCAGTTGACCCTTGAAAACAAAGACCTCGACACGGTCAGAAGGCGATATTTGGATGAGCTGGGGCCGATTATGAACGACAAGACCGACGTCATCGGATTTGTTTATGCCATCAACGGCGAAATCAACAGCGCCGAGGTCTATAACAACAAGAGCCTGTTCCGCGCCCTTTGGCCCAAACTCCTCGAATCCGCAGTCACCGAGGCGATTGCCGAGTGCCGCGCCGACCGGCCGTTCCCGCCGGTGCCCGCAGAGGAACTCAGGACCTTCTTCGACACCGCAGTGTCCGGGACGGTCAGGGAGCGGCCGGTGTGGAAGACCACCCTCGTCAAGAGTTACACGACCCCAACGACCGTGCTGTTCGAGACGCTGGACCTCGAGGCGGACGGACATTGGATTCACAAGAGCCTCATCAATAAAGGCAAGACAACTCTCGTCGTGCCCCTGGACCGCGAATCGCGCCAGCCCCGCCAGACGCTCCCTGACTGGCGCAACCCATAGGGCAGTTGGAGCATGTCGAGCCTCTGATCGCTGGGGCCGTTGACAGAGTCGGAACAGCGGGCGGGACGCCCGCTGAACTCCGAGTCGAGGAAGCCTGCGCCACGTAACGCAGGCGTCCTCGCCTGCGAGTTCGAGCCGTGTCCCGCGGCGCGACCCACCGCCCGAGCGACTTTGCCAATGGCCCTGCTCTGATCGGGCGGGCGTAGGACACAAATCTTCGCCGCCTGCGATTCTTGGGCGTTTTGGCAGTTTCTGTATATGAGGTCCATCTATACCCGGCTCCGGCTCTTGCAGCCGGTGGTGCTGGAACGTTCGCTTTCAGGCTGAAGGCCTGACTCAGTGGGTAAGGGGGTGGCCGCAAGGCCACCCCCTTACCCACTGAATGACGCCGTTGGCGTCTCGAACAGGCTCGCAGTGCCTCACGGGTGCTGCCTCTCAGGGAATTCTGCCGTGCGCCCAGAAGGAGAACTGATGTCACCAGTGAAAAGATGTCGGCAATGACAAGGTGTTCCCAACCTGCGCTACATGATAGGGACTTTAGAGCGACCCTCCCAACCCTGGCCGTCTGCCCGTCCGGATGTGCAGTTTTCCATTGCAACAACCCGGTCTTGCTGATTGAGTAGGCCTGTGATTCTCCGCGGAACTCATTCCTCAGAAAACCCAAGTCCATGAAAATCAAGACCATGCTCCTTCTGACCTCGCTCACCGTGCTCGCGGCCGATCGCCCGGCGTGCGCGCAAGGGACCGTCTTCACCTACCAAGGCTCGCTCGAGAGCAACGGCAGCCCGGCGAACGGCGCCTATGACCTGCAATTCACCTTGTTCGACGCCGCGCAGAACGGCAACCAGGTTGGCGCCGCGCTCATCAACAGCGCGGTCACGGTCAATAACGGCGCCTTCACCACCACCTTGGATTTCGGCCCCGGCGTCTTCACCGGCCCCAGTCGCTGGCTGGGGATTGGCGTGCGGGCCAGCGGCGGCGGGGCGTTCACCCCGCTGGCTCCGCTCCAGCAGTTTACCCCGGCGCCTTACGCCATTTTCGCCGAAACCTCCGGCACTGTCGGTCCGAGCAGTGTTGCGGCCGCCCAACTGAACACGGCCGGCGCCCCTGCCGGCGGCCAGGTGCTCTCCTACAACGGGAGCAGCCTCGTGTGGGCAAATCCCTCCGGCCCGTCCTCCGGCTGGAGCCTGACCGGCAACGCCGGCACGACGGGAGCCAACTTCCTGGGCACCACGGACAATCAGCCGTTAGAGCTTCGCGTCAACAATGAAAGAGCCTTGGACTTGTACCAAGGCGCCGGCAACGCCACCACGCTCACGGTCGGATCTTTTGCCGGGGCTGCGATTGGCGGACAGGGGATCAACGTTTTAGGCGGAGGTGCAGGCGCCTACAACACAGTGTACCCGAATTTTTCCACCATCGCAGGCGGTTTCAACAACACGATAAATAGCGGCGCCTCCGGGTCCGTTATCGCCGGCGGGCAAGGCCACGTGATTAATGGGGCCACCAGTGCGATTGGCGGTGGTTTCTCCAACACCGTCAACGGTTTGCTCGGCGCTATTCCTGGCGGCGCAAACAACCTGGTGTCCGGCGACTACGGTTTCGCGGCCGGCAATTCCGCGCAGGCCGTTAACCCAGGCGCGTTCGTCTGGGCGGATAACTCCGGCGGCGCGTTTGCCTCCACCGCCAACAACCAGTTCAGCGTGCGCGCCTATGGCGGAGTGCGTTTTGTGACGGGCGGCGCGGGCATGACCGTGGATGGGAACCCGCTCCTCACCACCGGCAGTTCAGGCAGCGGACTTACCATCCAGCAAAACGCCGACGGCGCCCCCAATTTGATTGGCGGCTCGACAGCCAATTTTGTCGCATCTGGCGTGGTCGGCGCGACGATTGGCGGCGGCGGCGGCACAACAAACATTGGGTCTAGCAATTACGTTAACAGCGTTAGAGCTGATTTTGGGACGGTAGGCGGCGGCCAGGATAACACCGCCAGTGGCAACAGTGCGACGGTGGCTGGCGGCAACTCCAACATTGCCAGCGGCGACGCTGCGACGGTGGGCGGCGGTGTGGGCAACAATGCCGGCGGCGACTCTGCGACAATACCGGGCGGCGAGGGTAACTCAGCAATCGGAAACTTTTCTTTTGCCGCCGGCCATTGGGCCAGCGCCAACAACCCAGGCGCGTTTGTCTGGGCGGATTCCCAATGGGCTAACTTTGGCTCCACGGCCAACGACCAGTTCAGTGTGCGCGCCAATGGCGGCGTGCGTTTTGTGACCGGCGGGGCGGGCCTGACGGTGGATGGCAACCCCGTGCTCACCACCGGCAGCTCAGGCAGCGGATTTTCCATCAAGCAAAATGCGGACGGCGCCCCCAATTTGATCGGCGGGTCGCCGGTCAATTTTGTCGAGTCTGGCGTGGTCGGCGCGACCATTGGCGGCGGCGGCGTGGGAGTAGGCTACGACGGTACCAACCATGTCAACAGCGTTATCGCTGATTTTGGGACGGTGGGCGGCGGCCTCGAAAACACCGCTGGCGGCTGGAGTGCGACGGTGGGCGGCGGTTTCAACAACACCGCCAGCGGCACCTACGCGACGATACCCGGCGGCCATTTTAACCGAGCAAGCGGGTATTCTTCTTTTGCCGCCGGCCAGTTGGCCCAGGCCAACAACCAAGGCGCGTTTGTCTGGGCGGATTCGCAGTATGCCTCCTTTGCCTCCACGGCCAACGACCAATTCTGCATCCGCGCCCAGGGCGGGGTTCAATTGGACCCGGGCACCAGCCTGTTTTGTGGCAGCCAGGTCCGCCAATCGCTTAACCTTTATGGCACCGCTTACGGCATCGGCGTGCAGACCGGAACGCTCTTCTTCCGGTCGGACGGCAGCTATCCCAATTCGGGAGATTTCTCCTGGTTTAAGGGCGGCTCTTTCAACAGCGGCCAGAACAACCCCGGCAGCGGAGGCCAGGAGATGATGCGCCTGGACCACACCGGCGATCTGTACGTGTCCAAGTCCGTCAATGCCAATTTCAATCTAACCAGCGATCGAAACATGAAATCCAACTTCGCCCCTGTGGACGCGCAGGAAGTGCTGGCCAAGGTGTCCGCGCTGTCCATCACCGCCTGGAATTTCAAAAACGAGCCGGCGGTGCGGCACCTCGGCCCGATGGCGCAGGATTTTTACGCGGCTTTCAACGTTGGCCCCGACGACAAGCACATCGCTGTTGTGGACGAAAACGGTGTGGCCCTGGCTGCCATTCAGGGGTTGAACCGGAAGGTCGAGGAGCAGTTGAAAGCCAAGGACGCCGAGATCCAGGACTTGAAAGCGCGGCTGGAAAAACTGGAGCGAGTCCTCGAGAAAGGAAACCGAGGCTGGAAGTGAAAACTCCAGAGTGCGGACCGTGCAGCGTCGGAGCGCACAGCGTGAGGGCCTCGCAGCACTTGCCACGCTCCCCACGCTCCACGCTCACCCCGCTCTCTACGCTCCACACGCCCCCCCCGCTCCCCGCTCCGGCCCCCCCAGCGCGGCCAGCGCGTCCAGAAAATCAGCGGGATGGGGCGCCTCGAAGCCCATGCGCCGCCCGGTCCTGGGATGAATGAATGAAAGTTGAAAGGCGTGCAGCATCTGGCGCGGGGCCGTGTAGCCGGTCAGGTCTGACAGCCGCTGATTCTGCCGGTTTCCGTACGTTGCGTCGCCCACGAGGGGAAATCCAAGGAATTGAAAATGCACTCGGACCTGGTGAGTCCGGCCCGTGTGCAAGACCGCCTCGACGAAAGTGGCGCCCCGCAACCTCTCGAGCACCCGGTAGGTCGTCCGCGCCTCGCGCCCGAATTCATCATCCACCGCCATCCGTTTGCGGTGCGAGGGGTGCCGCGCGATGGCGGCGCGGATTTCCCCTTGGTCGCGCTGCATTTCCCCGCAAACAATCGCATGGTAACACTTCTCCACTTTCCGGCTCGCGAACTGGGACGCAAGGGCTACATGTGTCGAGTCGCATTTGGCCACGACCAGGCACCCGCTGGTCTCTTTGTCCAGGCGATGCACGATGCCGGGCCGGGCGACTCCGCCGATGCCGCTCAATTGTCCGGCGCAATGGTGGAGCAGCGCATTGACCAGCGTGTGCTCCTCATGCCCCGCCGCAGGATGGACCACCAGTCCGGACGGCTTGTTGAGCACCACCAGCGCCTCATCTTCGTAAAGGATGTTCAGCGCCATCTCCTCCGGTTGAGCCACCGCCGGACGCGCCTCCGGCCAATGCACCTCCACCTCTTCCCCCGCGCGCGGCGCGTGGGTCGCCTTGACCGTGCGGCCATTGACCCGGATATGGCCCTCTGCTATCAGCCGCTGGAGGGCGCCGCGCGAGACGGCGGGAAAACGCCGCCGCAGGTATGTGTCCAGCCGCTCTGAGGGGAGAGATTTTTCGACGATGAGGATTTCATCGCGGGTCGACATCACCGGCTTGTGGCCCCCGCCTCGGCGTTCGGCCCGGTTCCTTTGGCCCCGCGCTCGCTTCTCCAGGTCACAATAAACATCAGCCCCACACCCGTGCAGATGGCGCTGTCGGCTACGTTGAAGGCCGGGAAACCGATCTCCCTGCCCCCTCGCTGCTCGAGGTAAAAGTAGATGAAATCAATCACGTGCCTGACCGTGACCCGGTCCACGAGGTTGCCGATGATTCCGCCGAAGATAAGCCCAAGAGCAAACTGACCCAGCAGCGTGTGGGCGTCAAAATGGTGCCGGCTCAGGAATAACACCACCAGCGCAACTACCGCCACCATCGCCAGCAGCGCGTTGCGCCCGCGGAAAAGGCTCCAGGCCGCCCCCGTGTTGCCCCAATAGACGAACCGGAAGAACCCATCGATGACCACCTTCTCCTGCCCCCCGCTCAAATACCGCAGCACGATCTGCTTCGTTACCTGGTCCAGCACCACCACCACCAAGGCGATGAAACCTATCCGGCGGTTGGACGCCTGCAGAACGACATCCAACGCTCTCTTCTCCACCTCGCCCGCCCATTTACTCGACTCTCCCATAATTAACAACCCCATCCTGGACCAAGTCCCATCGCGGCGCAAGCGTGGACCTTGACCCCAAATCCTCGCCCAGGGCTGCTCTAAGCTCGCGTTACCGGGGGCCACAAGCGCGCAGCCCTGAAATCCGAGGTCCGAAATCCGAAATCCGAAGGAAATCCGAAATCCGAAATCGGAAAGCGGCTGGATGGCT
>Ga0181524_10001727_pt1 | contig 24311 bp, 26 predicted proteins | sample PEATcosm2014_Bin_34_FD_119761 | JGI IMG/M metagenome (GOLD analysis project Ga0181524, IMG submission 119761) | Peatland microbial communities from MTU Mesocosm Facility, Houghton, MI, USA - PEATcosm2014_Bin05_60_metaG | ecosystem: Environmental > Terrestrial > Soil > Wetlands > Peat | place... | reverse complement strand
GCCGCCTCACTGCAGAGGACCGACCAGGCGTGCCGGAAAGTCGAGGAGATCCTCAAGAACACGCCCGGCGTGGAGAGCTACACGAGCGTCATCGGTTTCAGCCTGCTCAGCACCGTGCAGAACACGTACAGCGGTTTCTTTTTCGTGACGCTGAAGCCCTGGGACGAGCGGACGAAGCCCGAGGAACAATACACGGCCATCAAGGCGCACCTGGCCAGCGAACTGGCCAAAGTGCCGGAAGGCGACGTGCACACCTTTCCGCCGCCGGCGATCCAGGGTATCGGCACCGCCGGCGGGGTCACGTTCATCCTCATGGACCTTTCCGGCGCCGACATCTCTTTCCTCGACAAGAACCTGAAGACGTTCATGGAGGCCGCGCGCAAGCGGCCCGAGCTCACCGACCTGCGGACCACGTTTCTCCCGTCCGTGCCCCAGGAGTACGTGAAGGTGGACCGCGACAAGGTCCTCAAACAAGGCGTGGCGATCAACGACGTCTACCGCACGCTGCAGACGTACATGGGCGGGCTGTTCGTGAACTACTTCAACCGTTTCGGGCGGCAGTGGCAGGTTTACGTGGAGGCCGAGGGCGAGTATCGCACGCGCGCCGAGGACCTCGCCCGGTTCTACGTGCGCAACCGCGCGGGCGCCGCGGTGCCGCTCAGTGCGCTGACGACCGTCGAGTCGCGCCTCGGGCCGGAGTTCATCATGCGCTACAACCTCTACCGCAGCGCGCAGATCAACACCGGCGCCGCGCCCGGCTACAGCAGCGTGCAGGCGATGGAGGCGCTCGAACAGGTCTTCGCCCAGACCATGCCGCGCGAGATGGGGTACGCCTATCGCGACATGTCGTTCCAGGAGAACGCAGCCCGGAAAGGCGTGCCGCCGGCCGCGATCTTCGCGCTCTCGGTGATCTTCGTCTTCCTCATCCTCGCGGCGTTGTACGAGAGCTGGTCGCTGCCGTTCAGCGTGCTGCTCTGCACGCCGATCGCGGTCTTCGGCGCGTACGCGCTGCTGTGGGCCCGGCAGATGGAGAACAACGTCTTCGCGCAGATCGGGCTGATCATGCTCATCGGCCTCAGCGCCAAGAACGCGATCCTGATCGTCGAGTTCTCCAGGACGCGGTACGAACACGGCCAGTCGCTGACCGAGTCCGCGCTCGAAGGCGCCCGCCTCCGGTTGCGGCCGATCCTGATGACGAGCTTCGCATTCCTGCTCGGCTGCCTGCCGCTGGCCTTCGCCGCCGGCGCCGGCGCCGTGGCTCGGCGCGTCATGGGCAGTTGCATCGTCGGCGGCACGCTCGCCGCGAGCTTCATCGCCGTCTTCCTCATCCCCGTCATGTTCTACATCGTCGAGAGAGCGCGCGGCTCCAAACACGCGGGTCCGAAGCCGAGCGACGAGACGAAGCCGCTCGAGGAGGAAAAGCAATGACCCTGCCCAGGAAGGCGATGGCCGCGACGGTCGCGCTCGTCATGCTCCTCGCCGGTTGCGCGGTGGGACCGGATTACCGGAAGCCCGAAACTTCGATGCCCGACAACTTCCGCGGCGCGCAGGCGTCCGCGGCCGCCCGGTCGCTGGCCGACCTGCCCTGGTGGGATATCTACAAGGACGAGACGCTGACCGGCCTGATCCGCGCGGCCCTGTCCGACAACTTCGACCTGCGCGTAGCCGTCACCCGCGTCGAGCAGGCGCGCGCCATGGTCGCCGAGGCGCGGGCGCAGTTGTTCCCGTGGCTTTCCTACCAGGGGAACCTCACCTCCGGGCGCAATGAGCTCTATGGCCAGGCCGATCCCAGCGGCGCTAACAGCACCGCCGGCTACTTCACGGGAAGCGTTCTCTGGGAACTGGACATCTGGGGCCGCGTGCGCCGGCTCACCGAGTCCGCGCGCGCGCAGTTCCTCGCGACCGAGGAAGCGCGGCGCGGCGTGGTGCTCACGCTCGTGTCCGACGTGGCCACGGCGTACTTCGAGCTGCTCGAACTCGATGAAGAACTGGCCATCGCCCGGCGGAACGCCGACTCATTCGCCCAGAGTCTGAAACTGTTCCAGGACCGTCTCGGAGGAGGCGTCGCCTCGACGTTGGAGACCGACAGCGCCGAGGCTCTTTTCGAATCGGCCTCCGCGAGCATACCCGAACTCGAGCGCCAGATCGCCGTCAAGGAGAACCAGATCAGTATTCTCCTCGGCCGCAGCCCGAGCGAAGTCGCGTGCCGCGCGGCGCTGCTGGAACAGGCGATGCCGCCCGAAGTCCCCGCCGGCCTGCCCAGCGCCCTGCTCGAACGCCGGCCGGACGTGCGCCAGGCCGAGCAGTTGCTCCGTTCTGCCAACGCGCAGATCGGCGTCGCCAAGGCCGATTTCTTTCCGCAGATTAACCTGACCGGTTTCCTGGGCCGGGTCGCTCCCAGCCTGCCCGCCATGACCGACGGCACGTGGAACGCCTGGTCGCTCGGCGGCAGCCTGGTCGGCCCCATCTTTCAAGGCGGCCTTCTCCGCGCCCAGTATCGGCAGGCCAAAGCGGCGTGGGAACAGGCGAAGCTCCAGTATCAGCAGACCGCGCTGAACGCGCTTCAGGAAGTGTCCGACGCGCTGATCTCGCGCCAGAAATACGAGGAGGTTCGCCTGCGGCAGGCGCGGGCCGTGGCCGCGTATCGCGAGGCCGTCCGCGTCGCCACGGAGCGCTTCATGGCCGGGCGCGCGAGCTACTACGAAGTCCTCCAGGCCCAGCAGCAGATCTTCCCTGCCGAGACCACGCTGGCCCGGACGGAGCTCGGGCAGTTGCTCACCGTCGTGCAACTCTACAAAGCGCTCGGCGGCGGCTGGCAGACCGAAAGCGCGCCGGCCGCGGCATCCGGCTCTCCGGCCGCGCCGTCCCGCTGAATTCCGGCGCGCGGAGCGCCGCTCACCGCGCGGCGACAACTGCTTCGAGCTGGGCGATTCGCCTGCTCAACTCCTTCGCGCCGCCTTCCGGCTCGCCCACGGCGCCGGGCGTGAAGGCCGGGTTATGCGCCCACCAGTCCATGCCCAGTTCCTTCGCCTTGTCCACCGAGGCGATCATCAGGCGAATCTGGATCGTGAGCAGCTCGATGTCCACGAGCTTGATCTTGATGTCGCCGACGATGACCACACCCTTGTCGAGCACGCGCTCGAGCACGTCGGCCAGCGTGGAACTGGCGATGGCGTGCGGCATCGAGCCTGACTGAATCATCCGCGCCTCCCTGTTCTTCTTCCGGACCGCGAAAGCGCGAAGGCGCAAAAGACGCAACTGGAAAGGTGTGCGGGTGGCGTTGCCGTCTCTCGTGCCTTCGCGCTTTCGCGGTCGCCGTTTCCAGGGTCGTCATAGCAACTTGCCGAGCGGCCCCAGGTCAATGTTGAGATCCTCATTTTCGAGTCCGAATTCCTTCTTCAGTCGCTGGACCTCCTGTGAGAGCTTCAGAAAGGCTGTGCCGAGCCTTTCGGTCTCCTCGTCGGTCAGCGAACCGGCCTCGATGCGGCGGAGCGCCTGGCGCTCCAGAAGCTCGCGGATCAGTTCGACGAGCGTCAGGACCAGCTTGCCCAGGCCGTTGGCGATATTCTCCTGTCCCAGCGCCACGCGCGGCGCCGGCATGGCCGTCGGCGAAAGGATGCGCGCGAAGTCGCCCAGGTTTCGCGATTCCAGCGCGGGAGTTTCGCATGGGCTCATGAAGCCGCCCCGGCCCGCAGGCGGTTGGCGGTCTCGACCGACGTCAGCACGGCCTTGAGGCCGAGGTAGATCAGGTCAATATCGGCGACGGAGATCACGACCTCGCCGCCGATGAGCACGCCTTTGTTCAGGACGCGGTCGAGGGTCTCGCAGAGCGAGACGCGCTCCGCATCGTTCAGGACGGGGCTTTCGCCGATCGTTCTAAAGGAGTCGTTCATAGATCCCTCGCGCCTGATGGGGATTTCCCGTCTCCTCGTAGTGCTCCGCGATCTCCAGGAGACACCGCCGGGCGTGCTCCGTCTCAGGAACGCCGGCGCTGGGACGGTCCAGCATTTCGAAGTACATCGCCGCCGCCTGCCGGAGCAGATGATGGTTCAGGCAGTGATCGGCCATGCTCATGAGCCGCTCGAGGACCGGCACAATCGCCGGCAACCGTTCAGAAACGGCTGCGCCGGCGCTGACGGCCGACGGTGCAGCCACGGTTGCGACATGAGCTTCGTCACTCATCGTTTTCTCCTTCGTTCACCCGAGAGATCTCATCGAGCCGGTCAAGGAGCTCCTTTTCCTTCGCCTCGAACTGGTCCGAAGAGATGCGGCCCGTTTCCACCATGCCGTACAGCTCCAGCAGTTGCGCCCGCAGCGCGTCGGCGTTTTTCGCCGCCTCGGCCTTGGCGGCGGCCCGGATTTCGCGGAAAACATACATGACGCCGCTGACCGGAGCCAGCAGCACGTCGTCAATCAGGAACATGTCGCGCTCCCGCTGCAGATCTCCTCCGCGCGCAAGTCCAGGTCCACGAAGTTGTGCGGCGGGAATGGCCCGTTGATGTCGAAGGTGTACGCGTCATTGAACTCCCTCGCCGCGTCGAAAACGGTCTGCTCGAACGCGGTTTGGGCATTGCGGCCGACGAGGCAGGCCAGGTTCATCACCTCGCGCTCGTCGCGGACCGCGTTCTCCTTGATCTCGAAGTACGCCGGACTCAGCGCCCCGACCACGCTGCGCGTGTGGGCGGCCCGTTCGGCGTTGAGCATCCGGTCGAACAGTTGACCCAGCTCGATCTTCTCCCGCGGCGATGGATCGCTGCCGGGGCGGAACAGTTTGTCGCGGAGTTCGCGAAGTTCCTGGTGCGTGCTCACGAAATGCTCGAAGATGTTCGGCACGCTCCAGGAGACGCGCAGGCCCATCTCAAATTTGCCCTCGACCCGCCGCAACTGCTGGAGCAGCGCCTCCTGGTGGGTCTGGAGAATCCGAAGGATGGACTCCACGCTGTCGGCGACCGTGCCGAATCCCATCGGCAGGACCGCGCTCTGCGACATCAGGCGCTTGAGCACGGCGTAGTGCGTCGCCAGGTTTCTGCGCTCGGGACGGAGCGGACGGTTGGGAACGTCACTGACCACCGCGGCCGCGCTCCCTACTGAGATGGCGTAGGCCGGGCAGCCGTCGAAACCGAGCGGCTCCGCCGTCCAAGGGAAGCCGCCGTCCGCCTTCCAGCCCGACTCGCCGTCGTCATTCACGATTGCGTAGATGTATCTGCCGACGGCTGCCTCTTCTGCGATCATGCCTTTCTCCTGCGCGGTAGCGCTAGTACTTGATCTTGAACGCGGCCTTCTGCGTTTCGAGAGGCGCGGCTGCCGTCCGGCGAGGTCCCTGTGCGGCCTTATCCTTGCCCAGCATGTCCAGGATCGCGGCCTGTTCGGCCTCGATTTCCCGGAAACGAGCGTCCAACTGCCGGACCCGGCCCGTCGCGCACTCCCGCTCCTGGTTCCGCCGGAACCGCTCCAACTCCAGGCAGGCGATGCGCATGTATCCGCGATGCGGCTGCGAGAGGTGGTTCCGCGCGCCGGAAAGTGTCCGAATGTCCTGTACGGCCCTCACTCGTTTCTGATGAGCCCTCGACATTTTCTGTCCTTTCTTCGCGGCGGGTCAGCGCGGCCGTTTGCCGGCGCCGCGCGACGCGCAGACTTTCTCGATCACCTCGAGCACCTGGCTCGACGCGATCTGCTCGCCGGCGCGCGTGACGCGGGCCGTCTCAAGATTGTTCAGAATATCCTGGCAGACCGAGGTGAAAGCGGGGTCGTCGCCGCGCACGCGTGAGCCCTGGTGAACCACGACGCGCGCGATCGCGATGCACGAACGGATCGTGGGACGGTGCTTGCCCGGGCCGAGCGCGCGCAGGGTCCGGACGACGTCCACGATCGTCTCGGCGGCTTCCTGTCCGATGCCGGAGCGCGCCTGCGTGATGCTGACCTCGGTCTCGCGGTCGTAGTGCTCCAGTTGGATCGTGATGAGCCGGTCCATCAACGCGTCCTGTGTCTTGTGAGTCCCGGCGTATTCCTCCGGGTTCGAGGTGAAGATCGCGTGGAAGTCCGAACTCACCTGCAGGTAGCCCTGGCCCTCGAACCGGCGGTTCGGCAAATTCAGAATCCGCTCGGAGAGGATACTGAGCAGCGCGTTGTTCGCTTCCGGGCGCGAGCGGTTGAACTCGTCGTAGACCAGCGTGCAGCCGCTCTGGCAGGCCGTGGTCAGGCGGTTGTCCACCCAAAGCGTCTGCATCTCCTCTTCCGCGTGCAGGACGGAGTGGATGAAATTGTCCACCGTGCGCGATTTGCGGTAGCCGGCGGTCTTGCCGACCAGGTCCGAGCTGCCGAACTCGTCATCGCCGTGGATGAGGATGACCGGCCGGCCCAGCCGCGCCGCCACGTGAAACGCCAGCGTAGTCTTGCCCGTGCCGGCGGCCCCGGCGAAGTGAACCGGATAGCCGACCTCCAGGTAGGCCATGGCGCGGGCCGTCAGCGCCTCAATGGCCGCCGTCACCACGAACTCCGCGCTTTGTTCGGGCAGGATGCCGTCGCTGGAGACGGCCAGCCGGGCCGATGACGATGCGCAAAGCACTCTGTCGGTGATGTTCTCCATCCGCTTTGCCTGCCGTTTCTAGAAGAGGAATCCTCGACACCTGCTGCGCGGTTCCGTGCTTCCCGCACGGAGCGCCGACTACCGCGACCGGCCCCGCCGGGAACGCTGCGGCTTCCGCGCGTGGTTCTTCTCGGCGACGGTCCGCCGGCCGGCCCAGGCCGCGAGCGCCCCGGCCAGGTCCGCCGCAAACGCCTGCCGCGTCCCCAGCGCTTTCGTCTCGATATCGGCCACCGTCTTCTTGAGGTCGGCCAGAAAAGACCGGCTCTCGGAACGCATCGTGCGCGCCATCTGCGCGCGCGCGGATCGGTAGCCCGTCCGCAGTTCGCGCACGCCGCTGCGCAGGTCCATCACGCGGTTCCGGATCTCGCTCCGGAATGCCGTGCGCGCGTCGTGCAGGCTGCGGATCTCTTCCGCGAGCCCCGTCATTTCATCCTTCATGTGGCCCATGACTCTTGCCTTCCCTTCCTGGAATCCTATGGCTGACCCGCCCCTTTGCTCTGCTCGATTCGGCTCCTGAGGACCGCCGGGCGAGGCCGGGGGAACTCCTCGCCCGGCGAGTCCTTGGAAAGGACGGCTCCTTAGGCCGGGGCCGCCGCCGTCGCCGTAAGTCCGATCGCCTCAGCGTACTTGAGGTACGTCTCGACAGATGCGATCACCACGCGCGCTTCGATGGACAGGAGCTCGATGCCGACGAGCGAAACCTTCGCCCAGGCATCAATGACGATGCCCTTATCCAGGATGCGGTCCACGACTTCCGCCAAACTGGAACTGTCGGTTGACTTCTGCACATTGGCCATGCTGTTTCACCTCCCTTCAGTTGTAATAGGCGCCGCTGCGAATTCCAGGAGGAAGGCGCTCAGCACAACCGCTTCATCCTCCGAACGCGTATCAGGTGTAAGCAAGCCTCATACCGTCCTCAAGAATTATTTCGCAACCGCGCGATGCCCGCGACCACAGAGCGAAAGCGAACCGGCCGCAAGCACAGGCAGGCGCGAGTCACCCGCCGGCTATGGAAGCGGCGCCCGACTCTGGCGGCAATTCCACATCCGCGACGCGCTTTCACCACAACGACATGACGGGCACGACGTACGCAACACGGCGAACCTCAAAACAATGGATTTCCGTAACATCAATTCCGTCGTGATCGTAGTGTCGTCGTGGTGGAAGTTCGTGTCGCCCTGGCGGAAGTTCGTGTCAAAAGGTATGGGAAGGAACGAGGTTCTCGGCAGAGACGAAGTTGTAGGGCGGCCAGGGACCTGTCAGCAGAAGCTTCTCCGGAGCGCGTTGCTCAAGCCGGCGAAAGGCGTCGCGAAAGAGCTCCGTCTCGTTCCGCCGCACGAGGAAGTGCAGCGAGAGGATGGGGTGATCGGGGAAGAAGAGCGATTCCGTCTTGCGCCTGGCGAAGAGCCCCTGGAAGGCGCGTTCAATGCGCTCGGCGAACTCCGAGGCCTCCTTGCAAGCGGCGTCCTGCGCGGCGTATCGGCTCTGCCGCGCCGCCAGGTACGCTCGAGCCGGAGAAAGCGCGGCCTGCGCGGCCGATGTGCAGGGCGGCGAAACGGTCGTCGCGCGGCAGATCGCGCGCACCCCCATTTCTCCGCACCCCTGCAATTCGTCGAGAGTCCGCCGGAACAGCCCGCCATGCTCACGAAGAATTCCGCTCACTTCCGCTTCAGAATCGAATGAAATCCCGTGGCGCATCGGCAGCACAGCGCAGACGTCATGCAGCGACTGGACGATCTGCGCGTGGACTTTGGGCGCCGGCGGCCCGGCCGCCGCGTCCGGCATCAGCGACACGGCAGCGCCCAGGTCGCCATTGCAGATCAGGCGCAGCGGCGGTCCCGCCGCCAGGGCTGAGACGCGGCCGGCCGTGTCCGCCTCGCTCCGAAGGATGCCGTACAGCACGTGCCTCATGCGGCCCCTGCCACAATCGAGGGACAGAAATTGTACGGCGGCCACGGGCCGAACGCCTCGAACGTCAGGCCGCGTTCCGGCAGGTCCGCCTCCATGCTCTCCACACGCGCGCGGAAATCCGTGACGCGCTCGCGGTCCAGCAGGAATGCGGACTGGAAGATCATCTCGTCCTCCCGCTCCGACGGGTTGCGCCGGCGCAGCGGCAGCGGGCAGATTTTGAGCGCACAGCCGGCGAGTTCATTCCGCAGCCGGTCGGCGGCCGACCGCCACACTTGCCGGGCCTGTCGCGCCGCCTGGCCGACGAGGCGCCGCTCGTGCAGGTACCGCGCCCCCGGCGACTCAGGCGCCTGGCGGCGCTCGCGCAGCAATTCCGGGTCCGTCCGCATCAGCCAGGCGCCGGTCTGCTCCAGGTGCCCGAAGGCCTTGACCGACCATTCCTCCTTGTTCGACATGTGGTCGAGAAAGCGGGAGATTTCCGGGCTGTTCTTCACCAACTGGTCCTGGATGAAATCGGGCGAGGTGAACACCGCGCCGAACCTCACCGGCAGGACCGGGGAGAATTCCATCATCTGCGTGATGACTCGATCGTGCCGGCACGCGCGCCGGACGAGCCACGCCGGGTCCCGGAAATTCTTCCGCGCGCCCTCCTCGCCGAACTCGGCCAGCGAGACAGGGCTGAAAACGGCCGCCACGCCGCCGACCTGGATCGCGCCGAGCAACGGGTCTTCTTTCATCGCCGCCGAGCCGATCTCCCGCACCGCCTCGGAACGGGTGAAGCAATAGAGATAAAGGCCGGTGTCCTTCGCGCCCGATTCCAGCGGCGGCAGGCTCTCACACCCTGGACTGGTTTGCACGGACTTCCTCCAATGCGCGCAAAAGCTGCTCTTGCGTCATGTGCACCGGGCAGGTCGCTTCCTCCCCGGCCGCTCGTGTCGCGCTGATGGCAACGCGGACCGCATCCAGCGATGCCCTGCGGCACACCGCCTGGATTTCCGCGCCGGTAAACCCCTCGGCATGGGCGGCCAATTCGTCCGCTCGCACGTCGTCCGCCAGCGGTTTGCCGCGCAGCCCGATCTCGAAAATCTGCCTGCGTCCGTCGCAGTCCAGCGGCGGAATCTCCAGCAGGATATCGAACCGGCCCGGCCGCAGGAGTGCCGGGTCAATCAGGTCCGGGCGATTCGTCGCCGCGAGGACGAGCACTCCTTCCAGTTCCTCGACGCCGTCCATTTCCGTGAGGAACTGGCTGATCACGCGCTCCGTCACGCGCGAATCCGTGCCGGCGGAGCCGCGCACCGGCACGAGCGCGTCAATCTCGTCAAAGAACAGAATGCACGCGGCCGCCTGCCGCGCCTTGCGGAAGACCTCGCGGACGGCTTTCTCCGATTCGCCGACGTACATGGAAAGCAACGAAGGCCCTTTCACCGAGATGAAATTGACCTGGCTCTCGTGCGCCGCGGCCTTGGCCAAGAGCGTCTTGCCGCAGCCGGGCGGTCCGGAGAGCAGGATACCCTTCGGCGGCTTGACGCCGGCGCGCTGGAACAGGTCCGGATGCTTCAGGGGCCACTCGACGGACTCGACCAGTTGCTCCTTCACCTTCTGCAGGCCGCCGACGTCTTCCCAGTGGACTTCGGGGATCTCGACGAACACCTCGCGGATGGCGGAAGGCTCGATCTCGCGCAACGCCTCGGTGAAGTCGGCCATGTGGACTTCGAGCTTCATCAGCGCGTCGTACGGGATCTTCGCCGCGGCGAAATCAATCTCCGGCATGATCCGGCGCAGGCAGATCATGGCCGCCTCGCGGCAGAGCGCCTGGAGATCGGCGCCCACGAAGCCGTGCGTGATCGCCGCGAGCTGGTTGATCTCCACGTCCTCCGCCAGCGGCATGCCGCGGCTGTGGATGTCGAGGATTTCCTTGCGGCCGTTGCGGTCGGGGATCGGCAGCGCGATCTCGCGGTCGAAGCGCCCCGGCCGCCGCAGCGCGGGGTCGAGCGCATCGGGGATGTTCGTCGCGGCGATGACAATCACGTGCCCTCGCGTGGCCAGTCCGTCCATCAGCGCCAGCAGTTGCGCGACGACGCGCTTCTCCACGTCGCCGACGACCTTCTCGCGCCGCGGCGCAATCGCGTCAATCTCGTCCAGGAAAATCACGCTCGGCGCCTGCCGCGCCGCCTCGTCGAAGATCTTGCGCAGGTTCGCTTCGCTCTCCCCGTAGAACTTGTGGATGATCTCGGGGCCGTTGATGAGGAAGAAGTTCGCCTTGGTCTCATGGACCACCGCGCGCGCGATGAGCGTCTTGCCGCAGCCGGGCGGCCCGTGAAGCAGCACGCCTTTGGGCGCGTCAATGCCCAGCCGCTCGAAAACCTCCGGGTAGCGCAGCGGCAGCTCGATGATCTCCCGGATCCGATGGATCTCGCGTTTAAGGCCGCCGATGTCCTCGTAGGAAACGGTGTGCGAGCGCTCCTTCACGTGCGCCGCCTTCACCTGGAGCACAGTCGTCGAGTGGATCACGACCGGGCCGGAGGGCGAGGTCGAGACGACCTTGAAGTCGGCCGACCGCGTCCCGAAGAGCGTCGCGCGGATGCGGTCTTCCTCGACGACGGGGATGCCGTCGAGCAGCCGCCCGATGTACTCCAGGTCGCGGTCCTCCGTCGTGATGTTGATCGGGCAGAGCTGCACCGCCGTGGCGGTCTTGGTGGCGATCTTGCGGACCTCGACGATCTGGTCGAGGCCGATGCCGGCATTCTCGCGCGAGACGCCGTCCATCTGCACGCACGATACACCGCGGTCCTCGCGGTACGCCGGCATCGCCTTCGCCACGGTCCGCCGCTTGCCGGCAAGCTCGACGACCTCGCCGATCTCCAGGCCGAGCTTCTCCATGTCGGAAGGATCGAGCCGGGCCACCGCCCGTCCGACGTCCTTGCTGCGCGCCTCCGAAACCCGCAACTTGAGCGCCCCGTTGTTCTTCTGGCTCATTGGCCCGGCCCCTTCGCGGTGGGTTTGACGAACTTGATCTCCACGATGCCGTTGCGGCAAGTGCGGCTCATGCTCTCCGCCGGGAACGCGGCCGGCAGCAGCACCTCTTTCCGATACTTCTCGTCCCCATGCTCGGCCGAGAGGATGAGGATGTCGTCTTTCAACTCGACCTGAACGTCATCCTCTCCGATCCCGGGCATCTCGGCCACGACGAGCACGTGATCGGCCTCGTCGAAAACGTCCACCATCGGCTCGCGCACCGGTTGGACGACTGCGTTGCCGGTCTTTTCATCCTGCCGGAGATTGCCGAAGCGCTCGACCTTGAGCGCGTCATCGCCGAGGCCGACGCGGATCGAAAAGCCGACGACGCCGCGTCTCCTTCCATCCGCCGGATCGCGCGGGTCCGCGGCTTCGTGAAGCTCGGTCCCTTTCTCCGCCAGTTCCGACAGTTTCTCGATCAGTCCGCCGAGCCCGCTCATGAATCCGCCTGCGCCCATGATCTTCTCCTCTCTCGAGTTTTCCCGGTTTCGCTCACAGCGCGACATGAACCTCTTCTCTTCGCGCAGAACAAATGCCATAGTTCTTGATCTTCCCGTGAATCGTCTTGTAATCCACCCGCAGCAGGCGCGCGGCTTTGGCCTTGTTCCCCTGCGTCTGCCGCAGCACCTGGACCAGCACCTTCCGTTCCACGGCCACGGTGGCATCGTGGACGATCTGCTTGAGCGACAGGCTCCCGTCGAACTCCACGCCGTTATCGGAGAGTTGCGGGCCGCAGCCGGTATGGCCGTGCGACAGCGCCAGGTGCTCCGGCCAGATCTCCGTCCGGGCCTGGAGCACGGCGCGGCGGATGTCGTTGCGCAACTCGCGGACATTGCCGGGCCAAGAGTACAACAGCAGCGTCTTGAGCGCGGCGCGCGAGAGCGTGATGTGCTTGTGCAGTTCCTGGTTGGTCGAGGCGATGAAGCGCAGGGCGAGGTGCTCGATGTCCTCGATCCGCTCGCGCAGCGGCGGAATCTCGATCGAAAATTCGTTCAGCCGATGATAGAGGTCGCTGCGGAACTTCTTCGCGTGCACCAGGCCGAGCAGTTCCTGGTTGCAGGCGGCCAGGACGCGGGTGTTGACCGCGATGGGCTGCGTCCCGCCGACGCGCCAGATCTGCTTCTCCTGCAGCGCGCGCAGCAGCTTCGGTTGGATATCCAGCGGCAGGTTCGGGATTTCGTCGAGGAACAGCGTGCCGCCGGCGGCGACCTCGAACTTGCCCAGCTTGGTCCGCTCGGCGCCCGTGAACGCGCCCTTCTCATACCCGAAAAGTTCCGACTCGATGAGGGTCGCGGGAATAGAGCCGCAGTCCACCGGCACCAGCGGCCGGTCGCGGCGGGCCGACCCGCTGTGCAGGGCGTTGGCGACGAGCTCCTTTCCGGAACCGGTCTCGCCGTCAATCAGCACCGTAAAATCCGTCGGGGCGACCAGCGTCACCTGCTCATAGATGTGGATGATCTGCTTGCTCGTGCCCATCGTCTCGTAGAGGCCGGAAAGTTCCTCCGGCTCCGCGCGCTCGGCGCGTCCCGGCTCGCCCGCGGGAATGGCGGCGCTATTTTCTGTCAACATGTTCGAACCCATCCCAAAGTTCCCGGCCGCGCCGGCCGGTCAGGCCCGGTCCGCGGGTTGGCGCGCGGGCATTTTCACGCGCACCTGCATGACGCGAATGCCGGCCGGAAGACGCCGGTCGAGCGAATGCAGCATGCCCAGGAAGATCAGCCCCGTCTCGCCCTGCTCCAGCGTCCGGTCAATTCGCGTGGCGATGTAACGATCTCGCAGATCGAGGATGCGCCGATGCGGGTCCACGCGCCAGGCCGGCTTGCCACAGCTCCCGCCGACGAGCGTATTCCGCGCAAGGTCGTACTCCTCGAGCAGCAGTTCCGGCGATTCCGTGCCGGTGATCCGCGCGCCCAGCTCCATCAATTTCATAAGCAGCCGGCAGTTGAGGCTCCCGGCCTCGGCCAGAGTTCTCACAATCTCGGCCTCACGGCCGCAACACGGCAAGCCGTCCTGGTAGAGACGGACACGCTCGTACGGCAACCGCAACGCGGCGACTTGCTCCTCCAGCTTGCTCCAGAACGTCCGGACAGCGCGGAGATGCTGCTCCCATTTCGCGCGGCCCACTTTCTGCACGTAGAGGGACTTGACCGACTCGCTCATGTTGCCGAGATCGGCCTCCGTGTGGATCACCGGGACCCAGATCAATCGCCGCGCCGCGCTCTGTTGCATGCTCTTTCGAACCTCCCCGCGCTGATGCGGCCTCGGCCGCTGGCTGCCGCGCCGTGTCGCGCGGGATTACGAGACCCACTTTCGGAGCCCGCTCTATGGACTGCGATCCATATTTTCCCTCCCGTTCGCGACTCTGATCGCGCCTGCCTCGCGAAACTCGAAGCCCGGCGCCGCCACAAGTCCCGGGATCGCAAATCCCGTTCCGTATGGAGTCCGCCCCACGTTCCGTCCGCAAGATTATTGACTCGCGTCACGGCAGGTGATAGGTTGAAGGTGCATAAAGAATCGTAATCGTAATCGCCGTCGGGCATCCCACCGGACAAACGACCGAGTACGATTACGATTAGGCTTACGAGGCTTTGAGAGGAGTGGGGAATGGGCTCATTCGAGCAGTCGTGCACCGAGGCGCTCGGTCAGCCGATCTGCGCAGTGGAAGTCGGGACGCTGCAAGTAAACCTCGGCCTGCGCTGCAACCAGTCGTGCGCGCACTGTCATCTCGACGCTTCGCCTGCAAGGGCCGAGGCGATGGATTGGCCGACGATGGAGCAGGTGTTCCGCGCGGCGCGAAAATCCGGTTGCCGGCTCGTGGACGTCACCGGCGGCGCGCCGGAGTTGAACCCGCATTTTCGGAAGTTCATCCAGCGGCTCCGCAGCGACGGATGCGCCGTGCAGGTGCGGACGAACCTGACGGTGCTCCTCGAGCCGGGCATGCAGGACCTGCCGGAGTTCTTCAGCAGCCACGGAGTGCAGCTCGTCGCCTCGATGCCTTGCTATACCGAGGAGAACGTCCGCGCGCAACGCGGCGCGGGCGCCTACGAGCGCAGCATCGCCGCGCTGCGCCAGCTGAACGCGCTCGGGTATGGCGTGGACGAGCGCCGGATCTTGAACCTGGTCTACAACCCCGGCGGCGCCTTCCTGCCGGGCGGCCAGGCCGCGCTCGAAGCGGACTACCGGCGCGAACTGGACGCCCGTTTCGGCATCCGCTTCACGCGCCTCCTGACGATCACCAACATGCCGCTCGGCCGCTTCCGCGAGCTGCTGCGCCGCGACGGGCAGGAAGAGAAATACCTGCAACTCCTGCGCGCGGCGTTCAACCCGCAGACGCTCGATGGGCTGATGTGCCGCCGCCAGTTGAGCGTCAGGTGGGACGGCACGCTTTACGACTGCGACTTCAACCTGGCCCTGGGCTGCCCCGTGAACCATGGCGCGCCGAGCCACCTGCGCCAGTTCGACCGCGGCTCCCTGGCGCGGCGCCGCATCACGACCGGCGACCACTGCTACGGCTGCACCGCCGGGCCCGGCTCATCCTGCGGCGGCGCGCTCGTGCACGAAGGATGCTTGTAGTGGCGCCGCCAGGCGCTGCTTCGTATGCTTTGATGGGCACATCTATAAGCGGCCGGCGCGATACTATTGTCTCGGCAGGCCCTGCCTGCATAGACAGTTGCCTGGAGGAAGGGTAAACTGAGTGGTTGTCGCCTATTATCAAGGAGGTTCAGCGATGATCCGAGACGCGCTTCAGAAGGTGTCCGCCGACCGCATCCGCCGCGATCTCTTCTACCTCTGCCGCGATCCGTTGCTGTTCCGGAAAGTGAACTATACCCGGCCGGGCCAGAGCGTTTGCTCACTGGTCGAGGCCGACGAATACATCCGCGGCCAGCTTGAGTCGGCCGGTTATGACGTGGCGACAACCCATTACCAGGTCCAGGCCTGGCGCTGCGACAGGACCAAGCAGCCGGCGAGTTCGTGGTTTTCCACTCCCGAGCCGAGCGACCCCTGGTATGACGCGGCGAACCTCGAAGCGACCCGCCTCGGCTGCGCGCAGCCCGAGGAGATCATCCAGTTGATCGCGCACAAGGATTCCATGAGCTGGATAGATTCACCCGGCGCCCACGACAACGGGACCGGAATCGTGGCCAACCTGGAGCTGGCGCGAATTCTGGCGACCTGCGATCCGAAGCGTTCGGTCCGCTTCCTCTTCTGCAACGAGGAGCACTGGCCGTGGACGAGCCGCCCCGCAGCCGATGCCGCCGCCGCGCGCGGCGACCGGCTCATCGCCGTATTGAACCAGGACCTGCTCGACGCCAAGTCGGACGCGGAGATGCTCGCCGGCAAGCTGGTCCACGGCATCGCTTATAGCACCGACGAAGGCAAGCCCCTGGCCGAGTTCATCGCCTCTTGCGCGGCGCGTTACGGCATCGGCCTGGACGTGCAGACCCATTTCAAGCCGCACGTGAATGACGACGACGGCATGTACATCAAGGCGGGTTTTCGCACGACGGTGATGAACTCGGGGGGCGGCCGCGATACGGAGTACCATCTGCCCGGCGACATCCCCGAACGCGTGAACCTCGAGAACCTGGTCCGCAGCACGCAATTGCTGCTGGCGGCGGTCCTCGAGATCGCCGAGAGCGGTCCAAGCGTCCTGCGCAAGGCCTGATGATCGGGACGGCGCCGGGGCCGTTGAAAAAGCCGACGGGAGAGAGTCCGCTCCTCGCGCCTCCCCTGCGTCATGCCCACGAAAGCGGAATCCAAGAGACCGTCGCGCCCGTTGCGTCGCCGTGGTGAAGGCCTGTGTCGTCGCGGCGGAATACGGCATTCCATTGCTTACGCAACCGGCGGTGAAGCGGCTGGCCGTTCACCACCGGTGACGGACGCGCAGCCGGGAAGAGGCCCGCTGCGCCGCCACCACCGGTGGCCTAATGCTGCTCTCAACCTGCCCTCCTTCGAGCGTAACGCGCGCCCCTTGGCAGATTTACGTCGGAGCGACCGTTGGCGCCGACGCGGAGGTGATGATGATCGCCAAGGCGACGTCGTCAGCCACATCGTAGAACACCTTGACCGTGTCTCCAAGCTGGAGGTCCGCGGCCGGTGCCGCAGTCATGTGAGACGATCTGCCTCGTCCCGTCGTGCCGTGCTCACTGGAGCCGATCTTCGTCGCGCTGTTGATGGTGAGGACCAGGAGTTTCGGCCTGCCATAAGCGGTGCCTTGGATGGTGAACGTGTTGCCGCTGAGGGCCGTCACTTGCCCGGTGATACTGGCGACCATGGGCGGCCGGTTCTCTCCGGGTGCGCCGGGCTGTCCGGGCCCGCCGGGCAGTCCTGGTCCGCCATGCTGCCCGAATCCGCCGGGCTGTCCCGGCCCGCCGGGCATCCCGCGGGCGGCCTGCGCCACGGCGGTGAATCCGAATACCATTACTATGACGAGCAGTGCGATCCCGATGTACCTCATGTCCTACCCTCCTTTTCCCTGGAACCGGAATTTCCCGGATAACCGGCGGTTCACGACCGTCGTGAACTTCCTCGCCAGTATGATGCGTTCCAGAGACGCGAATGCATGTTTTCGCAGCATTTCTTGAACAAGCTTTCTCACTGAGCGTGCCTCCTCCTTTCAACCTGAAGCTGCCTCATTCCTGAACGATAAAACTATCCAGGCAACGCTTTCAGCAAAGGTCATACCTTCTTGAGGCTTTCGCACACTTCCCGCTATCTTGCACCGCCGCAAAGTCTTATCCGGAAGTGACCCGAAAAGTTGCGTCGCGTCCTGTTGCAAAGCTGAAGTATTGTTGAACAGGCGCTGATCCATTTCGGTACTCGAATGGGACCTGAATCCAGTCCATCTCCGCAGCAAGACGCGGCGCACTCGTATCGTTCCAGAAAAGCGCGGCATTAACTTGACAAATCAGAAAAATTATGGTAAAATATGGGGCGTGGAAAGATGAAGCTTTGTTCAACCTTCCGCCTTCATCTTTGCCCTTCTCGCGGCGGCTGCGAAAAGTCGCAAGATACTAGCGGGGAAGCAGATAACGCGCAAAAGGCGATTTGAAAAAACGAATCCAATTTGCATGCCAGAATCACTACTGATCGTGTTCACGCGCTGGCCCGAGCCGGGTAGATCGAAGACGCGGCTTATCCCCGTCCTCGGCGCGGACGGGGCCGCGGATTTGCAGCGGCAGATGGCGCTCCACACGATCTCGCACGCACGCGAAGTCGCGCGACGGGAGCATGTCGCTGTGCAAGTGCGGTTCGCCGGCGGAACCGCCGACCGCATGCGGGACTGGCTCGGGAGCGGGATGGATTACCATCCGCAGGGCGAAGGCGACCTGGGTATGCGGATGGAGGATGCGTTCCGCGACGCCTTTTCACGCGGCGCCGGCCGCGTGGTGCTGGTCGGGACCGATTGCCCCGGTCTGGATGCGCTGGTCATGCGCGCGGCATTCGCGGCATTGCGCCGGAAGGACCTCGTCCTCGGGCCGGCGACCGATGGCGGTTACTGGCTGATCGGACTGCGCCGGCCGGTGCCCGCGCTGTTCGCCGAGATGCCCTGGAGCACGGATTCCGTGCTCGAGCGGACGCGCGAGCGCGCCCGATCTCTCGGCCTTTCGGTCCACACCCTCGAACCGCTCCCGGACGTGGATCGGCCGGAGGACTTGCCGATTTGGGAGGAAGCGAAGAAGCGCTCTCCTTCCCGTCTGAGCGGGGAATATGTCTCCGTCGTCATCCCGACGCTCAACGAGGCGGCGCAGATTGCCGACCGGGTATCCGAGCTGCGCGCCGTCAGCGGCATTGAAGTGATCGTCGTGGACGGAGGAAGCGCGGACGGGACGCTCGACCGCGCGCTGGCCGCCGGCGCGCGCGCGTACTCCAGTCCGCCCGGCCGGGCGCGCCAGATGAACCTCGGCGCGGCGAGAGCGCAGTCGCCGATACTGCTTTTCCTTCACGCCGACACGCGCCTCCCGGAGGATTTCGCCGAAAGCGTGCGCTGGACGCTTTCGCTCGACGGAGTCGTGGCCGGCGCGTTCGAACTGCGGATCGAATCCGCGAGCCGCGGACTGCGCCTGATCGAGCGCCTCGCCAACGCGCGCTCGCGTCGGCTGCAGATGCCGTACGGCGACCAGGCGCTCTTCCTCACGGCAGAGGCGTTCCGGCAAAGCGGCGGGTTCCCGGAGATTCCGTTGATGGAGGATTTCAACTTCGTGCGCCGGCTGAAACGCCAGGGTCGCATCGCCATCGTCCCGGCGCCGGTCCTGACCTCCGCGCGGCGCTGGATACAGCGCGGCGTTTTCGCGCAGACGTGCCTCAACCAGATGCTGATCTGCGGCTGCCTGCTGGGCGTATCGCCGGCCCGGCTCGCGCGCTGGTACGGCTCCCGCAACGGCTCCCGGCGCGGCTAGTGTGCGGCGGCTTTGTCGAACAGCGCCGCGTACTTGCCGTAGCCTTGCTTCTCCAGGTCCTCCTTGGGGATGAACCGGAGCGCGGCGGAGTTCATGCAGTAGCGCAGTCCGGTCGGCGCGGGCCCGTCGTCGAAGACGTGACCGAGGTGCGAATCAGCGCCCTTGCTGCGGACTTCCGTGCGCTTCGAGAAGAGCGAGTTGTCCTCGCGCTCGACGACGTTGCCCGGCTCCAGCGGCCGCGTGAAACTCGGCCAGCCGGTGCCGGAGTCGAATTTATCCAATGAGGAGAAGAGCGGCTCTCCGGAAACGACGTCCACATAGATCCCGGCGCGCTCGTTGTTCCAATACTCGTTCTTGAACGGCGGCTCAGTGCCGTTCTGCTGCGTGACCTTGTACTGGATCGCCGTCAGCTTCTTCTTGAGCTCTTCGGCGCTGGGCTTGCCGGATCCCTGGGCGCTCTCGTGCGGCTCCTCCGCGTTCCGGTCTTTGCCCCAGACCTTGTCGAGGTAATTGTCGCGCCCGGACCTGGAGCGATAGAATTTGTACCGGATCGGATTTTTCTTGTAGTAGTCCTGGTGATAGTCCTCGGCCTTGTAAAAGATGGAGGACTTGATGATTTCGGTGACGATCGGCTTGTCGTACTTTCCGGATGCGGCGAGTTCCTGTTTGGACTTCTCCGCCAGCCGCTTCTGTTCATCGTTGAGGCAGAAAATCGCCGACCGGTACTGCGGGCCCCGGTCCACGAACTGTCCGCCCGCGTCGGTGGGATCAATCTGCCGCCAGAAGGCATCGAGCAGTTGAGAATAGGTGATCTGGGCCGGATCGAACGTCACATCAATCGCTTCGAGATGGCCTTTCTCCGCGTAGTCGCCGTAAGTCGGGTCCTTGCCATCGCCGCCAGTGTAACCGGCGACGACGCTCGAAACGCCTTTGAGCTTCTCGAACGGCGCCTGCATGCACCAGAAGCATCCGCCCGCAAAAATGGCTTCTTCCATCTGCGCCCCTCCTGTCTTTTCCTCCGCGCGAGCCGTATGGCTGTCGCCGCCGCCCCCGCAACCGCCGAGCAGGAGCAACACCGCCAGTCCCGACGCGAAAGACGGGGTTTTCAGGATATCCATGTCTGTCTCCTTTTCGAATCCCCCTCCTGTCATAAGTATATCCCAGCGCGCGGCTCGTCGCCGGGGCCTGAAATAAAAAAACGGGGCGGCGCAGGTCAGTCCGGCTCCAAAACTTTCCGGATCAACCTATGCACCGCCCCGCATGTTTCTGCGGCACGACTCGCTCGAAACGGACTAGTACCGCGGCCCGCGCCCGCCGCCACCGCCGCCGCCGCCGAATCCGCCGCGTCCGCCGCCGCCGCCGCCGCCACGGCCGCCTTCAGGCTTCGGCCGCGCTTCGTTGACGATGATCGAGCGGCCGTCGAGTTCCTTGCCGTTCAGCCCGGTAATCGCCGCCTTCGCTTCCTCGTCCGTGCTCATCTCCACGAAGCCGAAGCCCTTGCTCCGGCCGGTTTCGCGGTCCATCACCACATCCGCGCTGGTCACTGTGCCGAACGCGGCGAACTGCTTCTGCAATTCCGCGCTCGTCACATTATAGCTAAGGCTCCCCACGTACAATTTCTTCCCCACCGTCGGCCTCCTGACAAAAAGTACTGCGACCCGATCCCTGGTGGCCGGGTCATCGAACGGGCGCACTTTCGGCTGGCGAAACCCTGAGTTCCGCCGGACAGCACGCGACGCGCCTCAATAAAGTATCGCATGTCAACCGGGCAAAAGCAACTTGTTTTTCATACCCACCACGGGGCGCGGGCAAGCTCACCGTAAACGACCACGTCGAATGCGACGTGCGCCGCGAGCGCCGGGGCGACGTTCCGCGCGGCCTGCCTCAGCACGCCGAACAACAGCCCGCCTGAAAACGTCCAGAATACCAGGACGACCCAGTCCACGCGCACGCCGGCCGGCGGGCCGTTCGACAGGCCCAGCGCAGGCGGCAGGAACAGCGCTATCTTGTACGCCGTGTGTGCGACGGCCGCGCCGACCACGCCCAGAAGGCCGTTGACCCGGTTCAGCCGCCCCTGCACGTATCCGCGGTAGAGCAGTTCCTCGACGCCGCCGATGGCCGCCGCCGCTGGCGCGAACGGCCCCAGCGCGCCCGGAAACCAATGCAACCCGAACTTCCATCGAAAAAGCAATCCGAACGCGAATCCCAGCGCGGCGCCGAGAAGTCCCATGAGCGCGGCGCGCCTGCCGAATGGGACCAGGCCGAGCAGGCCGGCCATCGTCCGCTCGCGGCGCAGCGACAGCAGCACCGCCAGCGCCGCCATCGCCAATCCCAGGTATGAGACAAGGCTCCACGGCCAGCCGCTTCGGACGAAGAGCGCAAAGAGGACCATTCCCGCCGCGGCGAGCAGCGCTTCCAGAAGCGATCGCGTTCGGCCGGAACTCATGCCAACCGGCTCCGGCGTCTGCCGATGAGCATCCACCCCAAAGCCACGGCCGGGACGAGCAGCAGGATGCGGCCGGAGCCCAGGCAGAACGGATCACCCTCGGCAACGACGCAACCCGGCAACTCGCCGCGCAGCTCGGCCACGTCGCCCGGCTTTTCCTCGAATAGCTCCCCCGAAAGGACCAGCAGGCGGAGTTGCTTCATCTGTTTGAACGGCTCGGTCGAGACTTCCTTGTCCCCCGGCAGGAAGACCAGCGCCTTCAGATCGTGCAGGTTCGCCAGCGGCGCGAGACTCTTGATCCCCTCGCATCTCAGGACCTCCACCACTTGGAGTTCCGGATGCGTCTGGACGACCCGCGCGAACTCGTCGGCCGAGAAGCACGGCCCGAACGCCACCCATCGAAGCTGCTTCAGGCCGTCGAGCGGGGCGCAATCCAGCGGCCCTTTATCCTTGCAATAAACGCCCAACTCCTGAAGTTGCGGCAGCGCCTCGATGCCCTTGAGGCTGATCGTGGCGCCCAGAGTGAGATTCAATTCCTTCAGCCCGGTCAACGGCTTGAGCGGCGTCAGGTCCTGAAGAGTGCTATCGAAGAAAGTAAGCGATTCCAAGCGCGGCAAGTCGGGTACGGCGTTTTTCGCCGATTCGTATTTCCCGAGCATGAGCCGGCGCAGGTTCGGCAGCGCCGCGAGCCCCTGGAGCTTCAAATCCGTGTTCCCCACGCCGAGGATGAGGGTCTCAATCGCCTTCCGCGTCGTAACCGCGTCCAGGTCCGCCTGCTGGATGGTGTCATCCTCCAGCATAAGAAAGCGCGGATCGAGTGCGGGCACCCGCGTCAGGACTGCGCTGCCGTGCACGTCGAGGCCGACATGCGGGTTGACCTGCGCCAGTTTCTCGAACAGACCGTAGCGGTCGTCCGGGATCGCCTCGGCCACAGCGACGAACCGCAGCGCAGCCAAGTCCTCCTTCGCGGCTTTGGCGAGCCAGTCCCATCCCGCCGCATCGTTCCCGAGTACGAGCGAAACGACCCGCTCTCCCAGAACCAGGCATGGGCCATCCATCTTGACCGACAGTTTCGCGCCATCCCCGGTGCGCCACGGGAAGAAGTTTTCCTTTTTATCGGCCTCTTTCCCTTGCACTTTCACATACAGCAGGTCGCCGTCCCGTACCAGCAGCGCGCCTGCATTCCCATCAGCCGGCGAGGTCACCCAGCGCATGTAACCAAGAGAGAAGTTCCCCGCAGTCAGGTCCGGTCCTTCCACGCGAACGATGGTGGAGGATTCCCAGCATGTCCCATGGCGCGGACTAATGCCCATCCAGGCGCACGCAGCGAGCGCGGCCGCCAGCGCACACGCCAGAATCCCGACGATGGCCTTCTTCATCGCCGCATCCCTCCGCAGCTTGCCCTGAACCGCCTGAAACACTCCGCACTCCGCCCACGACGCTCATTTCGCCCGCGGCCCTTCGTTCGGGCCGGTCGGCTCGACAACCTCGAAATCCGAGCCTTTCAACCTTCGCAGTTCGTCCAGCCCCTGGATTCGTCTGTCCGGCGCGACGGAGATGCGCCAGTCGCCGCCGTTATCGGCCACGAACATGCCGTACTTCTTCAGTCCCTTGAGGACCGCCTGCATATGCGGCGAGAAGCCTGTGATGTCGAAATCCGCCCGCAGCCTGAACCGCTCGCCCATCCGCGGCAGATTCGGGTCCGGATTCCTGCTGGCGAAATGCGTGGCCGGATAAACGTACGTCCGGCGCGTGTGCCTCACCGTGAACCGCATCGCGTGCTCGACCATGCCGCGCTCGACCTCATCGTAGCGGATGATCGCCGGGAAAATCGGCAGTCCGGCCGCGTCGGTCGAAGTCCAGCCGTCGGGGCGAAGTTTGTTCGACTTCAGGTCGAAGACCGCCGCGCTGGTGCACGTCCAACCGGTGGCGGTCTTGCGCCCCTGGTAGAACTCATAGAGCATGCGGTTCACCGGGTCCACGACGATCATGTGCCTGTCTGTGTCTTCCTTGCCGCTCTGCGCGGCCGCGAGTGAGCGCCCGTCCAGCGGCCAGCCCTCGATAGGCGCATTGTCGGGAATCGGGTACGGGCCTTTATCCGATTCGCCCGGGTAGCCCAGGATTTTCGCCTCGACGCGCTCCTGGTCGCCCGGGACCAGGACGAAGTTCATATCGAGGTTGTATGCCACCTTCTTCTGCGGCCCGATCGTCGCGATCATCGCTTCGGAGTTCTTGAGGACGGGGAGTTTCGAGATGTCCTCGTTCCAGGGATTGTCGGGCGGGAAGACCTGGAGCGCGGCGAGGATTCTGTCGGCCTCGGGCGTGTTGAACATCACCGGTTGAGTCACGGCCGGCATCGCCGGGCGGTCGCCGGCGGAAGAAAGGAAGCTGAAACAAGCGGCGCCCAGCACCGCCCCCATCAGGATGCGCAGGGAACGTTTCCGCGATGACCGATTTGTGACCATCTTAAATCCTCCCCTCGCGCCAGCCTTTATTCCATTAGTCATTCGGCAATCGGCAATCGGCATTCGGCAATATACAAAGGTGGGCCCACCCCGATTCGAACGGGGGACCAACGGATTATGAGTCCGCCGCTCTATCCAACTGAGCTATGGGCCCGTGATTCTTCGGGCGCGACTGCCAAGCAGTATCGTATCCCGTTCAGGAGGTTGGGTCAACAGAGTGCGGAGTGTAGATTGCGGAGTGCGGAGTGGACGAGCGGAAGAATGCGCGTCATTCCGCGATCCGCATTCCGCAATCAGATCTGGAAGGTCACCGGCTCGCCCGGCACGGCCTCGTTGCAGATTCGAGCGCTGGACTCGACGAGGTCGTGGAGCGACCTGCTTTGCAGATAGGAACGCATCTGTTCCGCCAGGCCGAGCCAGAGGAGGTGCGTCGCGCAGCGGCTCATCCGCTTGCAGCGCTTCTTCGGCACGCGGGCGAGGAGTTTCTCATC
>Ga0181524_10001725_pt1 | contig 24323 bp, 21 predicted proteins | sample PEATcosm2014_Bin_34_FD_119761 | JGI IMG/M metagenome (GOLD analysis project Ga0181524, IMG submission 119761) | Peatland microbial communities from MTU Mesocosm Facility, Houghton, MI, USA - PEATcosm2014_Bin05_60_metaG | ecosystem: Environmental > Terrestrial > Soil > Wetlands > Peat | place... | reverse complement strand
GATGGACCCGACCACCTTGGATGGGTTTGATTTTCCCATCCGCTACCAAATTCAATAGCCCGCCCACCAGAAATTTTCAGAAAAACCGTCAAAAGGTGATTGTTTGCTCAGACCTCTGCGTATCTTACTCTCCAGCATGGTCTCGGTGCTGGAGCTTAAAGAAAAGCTAAGTCGGATGTGGCCGCATCTCAACGAACGGGCCAGGAGGATGGTGGCCGCCTCGGAAGCTGCCCAGATAGGATATGGCGGTGTGACACTCATTAGCCAAGCCTGCGGTCTGTCTCGGGTGACTATCACCAAAGGGATTCGTCAACTGGAGGAATCGCCGCTGCCCGCGCACCGTACCCGAGGCCCGGGCGGCGGGCGGCGAAGGTTGGAGGCTCATGATCCTGGGCTGGTAGAGCTATTGGAGTCGCTGGTGGAACCGCTGACGTGCGGCGATCCTGAGTCCCCATTGCGCTGGACCTGCAAGAGCACGCGGACCCTGGCGGGCGAACTGGTCTATCGCAAGCACCGGATCAGCCACCAGAAGGTGGCGCAATACCTGCGGCGCTTGGGCTACAGCCTGCAAGGCAACCGCAAGACGGAGGCGGAGGGGGAGGACCATCCCGACCGGGACGCTCAGTTCCGGCACATCAACCGAGAGGTGCGGCAGGCAATGGCAGCGGGTTGGCCGGTGATCTCGGTCGACACCAAGAAGAAGGAGTTGGTCGGGAACTTTGAAAACAAAGGGCGGCAATGGCGGCGCAAGGGGACAGCGGAGCATGTTAAGGACCATGATTTTCCGGATCCGTCGGTGCCCCGGGCCTTTCCATACGGCGTTTACGATCTGGCACGGAACACGGGCTTCGTTAACGTCGGCACCGACCACGACACGGCCGCGTTCGCGGTGGCTTCCATCCGCGGATGGTGGCGTGAGGAAGGCCGTCGGCTCTACCCAGCGGCGACGCAGCTGTTGATTACCGCCGATGGGGGTGGGAGTAACGGCTACCGGCTACGGCTGTGGAAGGTGGAGTTGCAGCGACTGGCGGACCAGACGGCGTTATCGATTCACGTGTGTCACTTTCCTCCGGGAACCAGCAAGTGGAACAAGGTGGAACACCGTCTCTTTTCCTTCATCTCCTCCAACTGGCGCGGTGAACCCCTGCGGGACTACGAGACCGTCGTACGTCTAATTGCCGACACGACAACCGCAAAGGGTCTAACGGTCAAATGTCGCTTGGATCGGCGCAAGTATCCGCGTGGTCAGGAAATCAGCGATGGGGAACTAGCGGCCATCAACATCACTCCGCTGCGCTTTCACGGGGAATGGAACTACATCATACGCCCAAGGACAGAGGCCAAGTTGTAAATGTTATTTATTTACACGCCCTAAGTGACGCCGTTGGCGTCTCAAACAGGCCCGCAGTACCTACCGGGTGCTGTCTGTCGGGGAATGTGCCTCCTGCGCTAATAAGGAAAACTGATGTAAAGCCATGAAAATGTCCAAACTCCAGAGAGCGGATATATCCGTTCTCTCTGTTTGCTCCTGTTCAAGTCCCGGTCGTGCGGTTGTTTTTGTCCGTTTTCATGGTATTCTCTTGCAAATTCGATGAACCAGTTGGATGTCCTCATCGCCGGTGGAGGGCCGGCAGGCTCGACGCTGGCGGCGTTGCTGGCCCGATCCGGCCTGGCTGTGGCCGTATTGGAAAGGGAGGTCTTTCCTCGTTATCATATCGGGGAGTCTCTGGTGCCGGAAGTTCTTGACGTGCTGGAAGAGTCCGGCGCCCTCCCGGCAGTCGAACGCGCCGGGTTCCTCCGCAAGGAAGGCGGGGTGTTTCGCTGGGGAACCAATCCCGAGCCGTGGACCTTCCGCTTTGACGAGGCCAAGGAGCGGTACCGGTTCACCTACGCCTACCAGGTGCTGCGATCGATGTTCGACAACATCCTGCTGGACCACGCGGCCGCTTGCGGCGCGCAGGTTTTTCAGGGCGTGTCAGCCCGCGAGTTCTTCGGGCACCCTGCCGGCGGCTCCGCCCGTGCCGGCGCAAGAGTTGTCGCCAGCCGCAGCGACGGAGAGCCCGTGGAATTTGCGGCCAGGCTTGTGGTGGACTGTACCGGACAGGCCGGCTGGCTGGCCTCCAGGTTCAGCCTGCGAAAATACGACCCATTTCTAAGGAATATTGCCATATTCGGTTACTTTCGCGATGCAACGCGTTTGCAGGGACCGGACGCGCACGCCATTTTTTGCGAGGCGATGGAGCTGGGGTGGTTTTGGAATATCCCCCTCCACGACGGCACGAACAGCGTCGGCCTGATTACGAAGGCGGAGTTGTGCCCGGCGGCCAATGAGCGCGAGCAGTTCTACGAATCGGCGATTGGAAAGAGCGTTTACACCCGGCAAATGCTTTCCCGCGCCGCCCGCGCCGGCAAACTCCGCTGCATCGCGGATTATTCCTATCGGCCCAGCCGTCTGCTGGGCCCCGGGTTTCTGCTGGCGGGGGATGCGGGAAACTTCATCGACCCCATCTGGTCCACGGGCATCATGCTGGCGACGACGAGCGCCCGCCTGGCGGCCCGGGCCATCGTTGAGTCTTTCCATTCAGCGACCAACCAGGCATTGCTCGAATACGAGGCGACGGTCCAACAGTTGGTCGGCCGCTATCGACATTTCATCTATTTCTTCTACCACACGAACGCCTCCCCAACCGGCTACTTTTGGAAAGCATACTCAATGGTCGCGGGCGCCCCCGACCCGAAAGATGCGTTCATCCGCCTGGTGTCCGGGCGGTTGGGATTGTAACTGCTAACTTTTTCGCATTTTGTTGTTGACACCCGGTTCCAACGTGCTAATGTTTTAGCACTTTAAGATGAATCCGGAACAAGACCTCAGCCGCCGCGAGCGCCAGATCATGGACGTCCTTCATGCCAAAGGCCAAGCCACCGCCGCCGGCGTCCTGGCGGCGTTGCCCGCTCCTCCGGGGTATTCGGCTGTCAGGGCCTTGCTCCGCATCCTCGAGCAAAAGGGCCACGTGAAACATCGCCGCGAGGGCGCCCGCTATGTCTTCGTGCCGCGATCTTCCCCGCAGACCGCGCGCCGCTCCGCGTTGAAGCGGGTGGTCTCCACGTTTTTCCAGGGATCGGCGGCGCAGACGATGGCGGCGCTCCTGGAGAGCGCCGACACCGAGTTTTCGGATGCGGAATTGATCAAACTGCAACAGCTCATCAACAAAGCCAGAAAGGAAGGCCGTTAGCATGAATTCATGGATCGCAGTCGTGACGCATTGGCTTGAACACTCGCAGCTTGCCGGCGGGTTTGCGGATGCGTTCCTCAAGAGCGTCGTCATTCTTATCGCCGCTGGCGGAGTCTGCCTTTGCTGGCGCCGGGGCGCCGCCTCCGCCCGCCACCTGGTGTGGCTCCTGGCGGTGGCGGGATTGCTCTGTTTGCCGGGCCTTTCAGGCCTCATGCCGGCATGGCAACGGCCCCTTTGGAGGGTGGGGACGCGCGCCGATTCAGGAAACGAACTCACGCTCACGCTCCAGTTTATGCCCGCCAAATCAACCGCCGCCTCCGTCCGCCAGGCGGCTGATTCTCCACCCGCAACAGTCATTCCCGCTCCCGGCGCGGCCCAGAGCGGCGGAGGACAAGGACTGGCGACCCATCTTGGCGCCGGTTGGGCGGCCGGCGTCCTTGCCGCCTGGTTGAGCGGGACGGTTATCATTCTCCTTTTGGTGGCGGTCGAGCGCCTGCGGCTTCGGGACCTCCGCCGCGCAGCACACGCGCCGTCGGATGCCGGCTGGCTCCCGCTATTGCGACTGCTTTGCGGACAGTTGCGGGTTGGGCGGCGGGTGATTGTGCTGCAGTCTGCGGACGGCCTCATGCCGGTGACCTGGGGTTGGTGGCGGCCGGTCATCCTGCTCCCGGCTGAGGCGGAGGATTGGTCCCCGGAGCGACGCCGGGTGGTGCTGCTGCACGAGTTGGCGCACGTGAAACGATGGGATTGCCTGACACAATTGGCGGCCCGTGTCGCCTGCGCGGTTTATTGGTTCAACCCGCTGGTCTGGGTGGCCGCGCGGCGGATGTGCATCGAACGCGAGCGGGCCTGCGACGACCTGGTCCTGGATGGCGGCTGCAAGGCCTCCGATTACGCCGCGCACCTGTTGGAAATCGCCCGGAGCTTCCGGCGCGTGCCGCAGGTGGCCGCCATTGCCATGGCCCGCTCCTCACACCTCGAAGGGCGGATTGCCGCCATCGTGGATGGGTCCCGCGCCCGGCGCGCTCCACGCGCCCTGCTCGTGGGTTTGTGTTGCCTGGCGACGCTTGCCTTTGTCGCCGCCGTCGCCGCGCAGAAGCCCGAGGCAAGTTCTCCCGCTCCTGCCCCCGGTGCGAAGCCCTGGTTCGACGCCCGCTTGCGCGCCTTCTTCACCGCCAAGGCCGCCCAAGCGCATCGCCTGGCCGGCCTGCAACAAAAACCCCTGGCCCCGGAGGTCTGGCCGTACTTCCAGGCCGGGATGGCCGGAGATTGGCAAACCGCGACGAACCTCTGGGTCGCCATGCGCCAGCGCGTGGCGCAGTATGGCAGCGCAAATGCCGATGAAAAGGTCTGCGCCACAACGGTTTGGCCCGCCCTTCTTGAGACCGACCTGGCGTGGGAGCAGTTCGCCAACTGGAAGGAGAAATACGTCCTGGCCTACGGCAACGATATTATCAAATCCATCCCGCCCGGGAGCATTTACTTCGGCGGGACCGACCCCGGGCGCGGGGTCATCACCGCCATGTCCGAGTCCCATGCGGATGGCAAACCGTTCTTTACGCTCACGCAAAACGCCCTGGCCGATAACACCTACCTGGAGTACCTGCAGGCGATGTACGGCCAGTCTATCTACACCCCCTCTCTGGAGGACTCCCGGCGGTGCTTCCAGGAATACATGGCCGATGCCCAGCGGCGCATTCCCCTTAACCAACTCAAGCCGGGCGAAGACGTGAGGATCGAAGACGGCAAGGTCCAAGTCACCGGCCAGGTAGCCGTCATGTCGATCAACGGACTGCTCGCCAAGGTCATCTTCGACCACAATCTCAAGAATGAATTCTTTGTCGAGGAAAGCTTCCCGCTCGATTGGATGTATCCCCATCTCTCTCCCAACGGGTTGATTATGAAAATCAACCGCCAGCCGCTGCCCAGGCTCTCCGAGGAACTCGTTCGACAGGACCATGAATACTGGTCGCGCTATGTCGCGCCGATGCTCGGCGATTGGCTCAACTACGACACCCCGGTCGCCGAGGTTGCCGCTTTTGCGCTGAAGGTCTATGGCAAGCGTGACCTTGGCGGTTTCAAGGGCGACCGGCAATTCGTCGAGGACACGTCGGCGCGCCACGGCTTTTCCAAGCTTCGCAGCTCCATCGGCGGCCTGTATAATTGGCGCATCGCCAACGCCAATACTCCCGCCGAGAAACAGCAGATGGCCAAAGAGGCCGATTTCGCCTTCCGTCAGGCCTGCGCCCTTGACCCTGTCGGCCCCGAACCCGTCTTCCGCTACGCCCGTCTGCTGCTCGACCTGGGCCGCTTGGACGACGCGCGCATCGTGACCCAAACCGCCCTGAAACTCGATCCCAATAACGCCCAGGTAGAGATGCTGACCCGGGAGTTGAAGAATATGAAACGGAATAAGTGAGCGCCCGCGTAGGTTTTCACCAAGGTTCTTCCGCCCGAGCAACCAGGACCATGTTCGGCAGGACCTTGCTCCCGAGAATTCGGCGGCGGCGGGCGGAATAATCAGGCAGCGGAGGAGTCCGTTCGCCATTCTCGCCGGGGCCCTTGGCCTCGGTGGGGCGGAGAGTGCCTTCCTGCAAGTCTTCGAGCAGCCAACGAGCGATTTCCCACCGCACTTCCCGAGGCAATTGCCGTAGGGCATTCTCAATTTCCAGCACACTATTCATCGGGTCAAACCTACCAGAACCGCCCCGCTTTTGCGAGAGAGATTTTGCCACCAGAACGACTGAATCTCAGCGGCTCCTGAATCCTGTCAGCCGCGCCCCATTGCTCGAGTTCGGCACGGCTGCCGGGCAGGATGGCGGCCCCGGGCGAACATTCGCGTCAAACCCGACCCACCCAAACGATACAATAGCCGCACGAATGCTCGACCGCACGCGGGAGTCAAGATCGTCGGCCTGTTAAAACTCACGTGAATGAACTCAATGCAGGAAACCGATCACCAGCTCGGTCTTGCCGTCCATGGCGGCATGGACGGCGTTGCGGGCGAACAGATCGCAGAGGATCGAGTCCTCGCTGGCACGCCTGACGCTAAACGTTTGGCACTGATAGGAAAGAAGTCTTCGGAGCCTATCCAGGCCTCCCGGCCACGTTGCGAAATGCACGGTGCGGCGGTGGCGGTCGTGCAAATTGCCATGGCTTTGCATCCGTCAACGCTCACCAAAGGCGGCCTCAAAACGCTTTAATTGGCTGGAACTCAAGAGGTTGGAGGGCCGGGCGTCAGGTTGGCCCGCCATTAGCTACACAAGAATGGAGAACTCACTGAAAGCATTATGTCTGCAGTCACGCTCAAGACCTTGCACAACTGCCTGAAGTTGCTTGAGAACGCGTCAGAGTTGAAACGAAGGCTGCCGATGTCTTCCAACCAAAGGACGCTGAAGGAAGGCTTGTGCGAAACCAGCAGAATTGTCGGCGTGGACGAGGCCGTGTTCAATGACGCTCAGACCATTGCGGCGATGATCGGCTCCCAGAGGTTTGTCATGATCTGGGGAGAGCCTTCCGTGACCGATCATGTCGCTCGCGTCTTCGACAACTCCCGGGTGCTTCTGAGCGCGTTGGTTTCCGCCCCAAATGTCGAGAATGCAACGGTGGGGCAGACGAGCGCCGGTCCTCAGCAGGGGGGCGCGATGGCCGCTCATTCACTCGGCTGGGTTCGTCCGAAAAGCGAAACACCCGCTGCCCTGGCACAGCCCAAGGCCGAGCGGGAAGCCTCGCTCGACGACTTGAAAATCCTGCTTTCAGGCAACGCGCCATTGACCTGCCGGCTTTTCAGGGCGATCTTCGAGCACATGTTGGGTTTCGCGTTACAGTCCAGCGCCCCGCAGGCAAGCGTTTCCCTGGTAAGCGACCTTACCGGCAGCAAGGAACACAGCCGCTCTTTCCTGTCCACCGCTCTGTTTATCCTGGGGGCGGAGGTTGACCGCGACCACCTGATGTCGTTTATGATGCAGCAGGGCCTCTTCGGCATCCCCATCTTCGAGCACATGCTTCTAAACCGGGATTACTGCGATGCCTTTCTCTCTTTCCGGCGTCTCGAACGCGCCTTCATGGGATCGCCCGCCGCGGAGGAAACACAACTCAGAAATCGGCTTGACAAATTCAACGCGCAATTCGGCGGGAAACCCTACGGCGCGAAAATATTCGATGCCGGTGAGCAAGACAAAGCAAAAAACGATGCATATCTGGCCGCAACCGATCTCCTGGAAGCGTTGGCCCTGACCCCCTGGTGCATGAGCCTGAACAACGCCGTATCCGCAGCCTCCTCCAATTCGATTCGCTCCGTGTCCATCATCGCCAAACATTTTGAGCACTTCGGCCGCGGCGAAATAACCAAAGATCGGGCCAATCAGGACATTGGCGACCATCTCCTGGCCTTTGCCAGGCAATTCTCGGCGGACACCAAACCGGCATAGCCGCCATATCAAGTTCATTCAAGAAAGACAGACTTATGTTACTCAGTGTTAAGCAACTTTACGGAGACAAACTCGGCGCCTCAGATGGCGAAATCGGCCATGTGAAGGATTTTTATTTTGACGACCAGAAGTGGGTCGTGCGTTACCTGGTCGCGGACACGGGTTCCTGGCTGCCGGGGCGCAAGGTGCTCATCTCCCCGCATGCCTTCGGCGGCCTCCATCAGGCCGGGAAAGTCCTGCTGGTGAATCTAACGCGCAAACAGATCGAGGACAGCCCTTCGATTGAATCGCACAAGCCGGTCTCGCGACAATACGAAGAGGAGTACTACCGCTATTACGGCTGGCCCTACTACTGGGAGGGCAGCGGGTTGTGGGGCATGAGCGGCTTCCCGCTTTTGGAGCTGCCACCCAACCCTCCCCCGGGCGACCCGGCCACTGTGGGCGGTCGCTTCCCCGACAGCGCCGATGTTCACTTGCAGGGCACCCAGGCCGTGAACGGCTACCACATCCAGGCAACGGACGGACCCGTCGGCCACATCTGTGATTTTATGATGGACGGTCAGACCTGGGCGATTCGTGAACTGGTCATCAAAATCGGCCACCGGTTTTCCGGCAAAGAGGTCGAGATGCCGGCGAGCCACGTTGACCGGATTAGTTACGAGGATTCCACGGTATTCGTGAAGCTGGCCAGTGCGGCCGTCGAGCAAAGTCCCCCGCACGATATGACTCCGGGCCGCGCGGCCGATTGACCGGTCCCAGCCCATTCTCCCTTTATGAGACACAATAAGCTCCCCCATGACCGAAACCACAAAACAGCCAGTCCAACGCGGCCAACTCCGGCTGCAGACTTGGACCAAAGCAGCAAGGATTTTGTGCCGTCACCGGACGAAGTGGCCCGGAGGGCATACTTCACCTATGTGAACCAGGGCTCGCTCCCCGGGCACGATGTGCAGCACTGGCTGGATGCAGAGGCGCAATTGATCGCGGAACGCAACCTCACCCGCGTTCACGGCTTTCATAACCGGACATAATCCAACCGCAGCCAGTCCAGCAGAGGCCCCAACCGGTCGGGTGCGACGTCGTCCCTCGGGATGGTCAGCCGAGTACTCTCCGCAGTCGTTTCAACCGTAATGATGCAGAGCAATTATCCCGAACCTCGTAGCGGTGCAAGCCAAAGGCGGTCAAAAGACGGTCCAACCGCAGCACCATCAGCGGATGTCCAATCCGGGAACGCTCCGCGGCCATGCAACATGCACTGGCGCGATGGCGGTTCCGTGCATCTTGCAATGCGGACGAGAAGCCTGGATTGGCTCCCCTGCGATCTTTCGGTTGACCATTCTCCAACCCGTGCCGGCCAGAATTGGCGACGGCGCTTGTTGCTGGCAAGGCGGTTGCGACTTTCCCTGGCGTCACGGCCTCCAGTTCAATCTGCGGCCCTGGCCATGCCGGAGTGCCCCTGGCACGCCTCACGCTAAGGGTATGGCATAGACAGAAATGGGTTCCCGATGAACGAGGACCGGATTGCTGTCAAAACAAGATAACCATCAAAGACGAAAACAACATTATGTCAACAAACTCCATTAGCAGTGCTAGAACTTCAAGTGTCGCCAGATTCACCGGTGCCGCCAGTGCGGGGCATAGGCTGCTGATACTCAAAACGTTGCTTTGGCTGGCGCTGCCGCTCGCTTTGGCGGTTGGCTGCGCTTCCGCTCCGAACAGGTCAGTCGCTGATACTGATTTTCGATCTCCGGCGATAGATAACTTCGGGGGCAATTTTCAGTAAGATTTCGTTCTGGGGCGCATCCCGCTTGCGAGCGCGTTGGGATGGAGCCTGGTCGCGAGGTCGAGGTCCCTGGCACAAACTCCACCCTCCGCTCCAACCGAGCCGAGCCGCAAAGCGCGACCCCGCGCGAGGCCGGCGCAGAGATTTTGGACGCACCATCGAGCTGGTCCAGCGAGCGCGGCCGAAACTCCACCTCGAAGCGGTGGTGGCCAAGGTCGTCCGCCGGGTCTTCCGGGACTCATGCCATTGCCTTGGTGGCAAACGCTGGCGATTTTCCTCTATGCGATGGTCGCGTGCCTCGGTGTGAACGACGCCCTGAAGGTCGCACTCATCCAATGGCGCGTGCTTAAGTTGGACATTTCATGTGAGGGGTCAGACTATAACTTTTCACTTCGAGGCGGACCGCAATGGGGCTTCCAACGGCCGAGCGAGGCACCGCGAGGCCGTTCAGAAGCTGCGCGCCCGCGAACCACTGCGCCGCTTTCACACCCACTCTCCCTTTTGCCCGTCGGAAAGGGCGCAAAGCGCGCAAGCCGAGCGTAGCGACGGCCACAGCGGGGAGTCCAGAGGGGCAAGGCCCATCCGGTGGCTATCTCTGGCCCGCCCGGAAATCCCACGCCTGGACGGGTCGCCTGTCGCCTGCCGTCGTAGCGTCACGGCGGGCGCGGCAAGCCAGATGGCGTATGCGAGCTGGGCGGGCCACTGCTCTTTGCGCCCGTCGCGAAAATGCAAGGTGCTGCGGGCGGATCGCTTGATGCGGGCTTTGATAGAGTGAAAAAGGAGGGCAGGCCGTTTACAGCCTGCCCCTGGTTCAAGCCGCTCAATTCAAGGAGCGGAAGCTCTCGGCCAGCGTCCGGATGCCCAGGTTGATCGCCACGTCTGGATGATCCCGAGCAGCTCGTGCAGGGTGCGGCGGCCATGCATGCTCGGGATGAGCGACTCGGCAACCACCAGACCGGACATTCCTCACGCCAGCCGCCTGTCCCTCATTAACACCGTGGCTTCAGCCCGGTGAAAATGGGCGCCACGGGCGCTCCAACCGTTTCAACGGTTTGGATGCCAGCGCGGACAGCCCTTCAAACGGCTCGGACCGCTCGCCGGCCAGTAACCCGAAGCCTTCATCAGCCGCGCCTTCGACGTGCTCCTTCAGCCAATGGAGCGTTGGCCCCCCGCCTCACAAAAAAAATCAAAATAACCTGTTGACATCCGTGTAGCCAAGGCGGCTTCTTGCCACCTTTATTTATTTCCACCGCCTAATCACGACAACCCGCCGCAGGTCTTTGGCGTGCCCTGATTGGAAGACGGCAGCGACGGGTTCCAGTATTACGAGAACGGCGGCGCCAGCGGCTGCTGGGCCTACTACACTCTCAGGGCCCTTTATCAACTTGGCCGCGTCACCGATGCGCGCCGCATCCTCTACCCTATGCTCTCCAGCTATGCAACCGGCCAATTCCAGGGATTCGGGGCCAATGGCCGGTCTCGCGACTGGCGCGACTGGCAGGGCGGATGTCACGGCTATGAAAATCTGCTGGTCGACAACTACCATGCCCTGCTCGCCGTGCTCGACGACCACGAACCCCCAGGGCAGAGAGGGCCTTAAAGAGCACGAGCGGAATGCAAGCTCATGACCACTAGCTGGCAACTGGCCGAACGCATTACGGCCCCAGTTTGCCGGGTTCGGAGGGGATGGTCCAGTAAGTCGCCCCCTGGACTACTACGCCGTTAGCCGACGGAATGGGAATGACATAGCCCAGTCAGCTTTTCAGTTTGCTTTGGGCGCTGGAGGTTGGATTATCAGGCGCAAGCTTAATGAAACGCATAAAACTGATGGGAGCGCTGTTCATGATGGCAGCGCTGACTGCGCCGGCCGCCAACACCCCGGTAATCTCGCGAGGCGATGCTGCTGGAACCTGCCAGGCGTTTCCGGACGTTTGCCGGCTGAAGAATGGCGATTTGCTCTGTGTTTTTTACGCGGGCTATGGCCATGTGTCCTTGCCCCGGCAAGACTGCCCCAAGGGCGGACGCATCTGCTGTGTCAGGTCCAGCGACGAGGGCCTCACCTGGAGCGCGCCGCGCATCCTCTTCGGCGGCCCGTTCGATGACCGCGATCCCCATATCGCTCAGATCTGCAAGGTCTATGAACCCCCAACCGGATATGAATGATCGATCTTCTAAGGACGGTCACCGGACCGAATTGAGTTCGCCCACCATGGCGGCTCCCCCCCTCACGCGCCGGCGGTTTCTGGCTGGCACTGGGGTCATCCTGGCCGGCCCGGCTCTCCTGGCCTCCTGTGGCACCACCCGCGCCGACCGGGGCGAGGTCCAACCCGCCAACACCACTCGGGTTCACCTCCGCTTAGTCGATGCCCAGACCGGCAAGCCGACTCCCGCCATGGCCTGCATCTCCGACGCCAAGTCCAGCGAGGTCCGGCTGCCCCCCGATGGCCGCCTGTGCATCAAGCCCTCTACCGTACGGGAGTTCATGTCCGGGGTCAGATTCAACGCCGACCCAAATTGGATCGGTCCGGTCCGCAAGATGCAAGGCAAGGGCGACAACGACGACCGCGCCTACGTTTATGAAGACCGTCCTTCCCTCCCCTATTGGAAAGAGCCGGTGATTTATCAAACCTCGGGCGATTTCCTGATCGATCTGCCCGCCGGCCGGTGGCGGGTCGCCGCCAGCCACGGCATGGAATTTGTCCCGGTGGCCGATGAGTTTGACGTGGACGGCCGTGGCGAGGTGAAGAAAACGTTGCTCTTCGAGCGCTGGGTGGATCTGCCGGCGCGGGGTTGGTGGTCGGGGGACGTCCATGTACACCATCCTTCTTCCGAGCCGGCCCAACGAGAGTACCTGGTGCAATATGCGCTGGCCGAAGACGTGCATGTGGTTAACCTCCTGGAAATGGGGCATCATACCGGCACCGAGTTCGTCCAGGCTGGGTTTGGCCGGAAGTTTCGTGTGCAGCGAGGCGATTTCGCCTTGGTTTCCGGCCAGGAGGATCCGCGGAGCACTTTCGGCCATATTATTGGCCTGAATCTCCAGGCAATGGTGCGCGATACCAGCACCTATGATTTTTACGACCTCACGTTCCGGGGTATCCGCGCACAGGCAGGCGCTCTGGTTGGATTTGCCCACTTCGCCTGGAACGGCTGCGACCTGCCGCGCGGCTTTCCCTGGTTCGTGACCACGGGTGAGATCGACTTCATCGAAGTCCTTCAGTTCGGGCTGCTCAATCGGTCGGATTACGCTGATTACCTGAACCTGGGCTTCCGGTTGACGGCAGCCGCGGGGAGCGATCTGCCCTGGGGTTCAACTATCGGCGAGGTGCGAACCTACGTGCATACGGGAGACAGGTTCGACGTGGACGCTTGGTTCCGCAACTTCAAGGCGGGCCACACCTTCGTGAGCAACGGCCCGGCGCTCGAGTTCACCGTGGATGGCGAGTTGCCGGGCGCGGAATTGGCCCGGGCGCCGGGCACGCTGGTGCGCATCCATGCCCATGCCCTGGGTCAAGCTCGCATTGGTTTGCCCACGGTGCTGCGGGTGGAAGGGCCATCCGGGGTCGTGAAGGAGGTCAAGAGCAACCCGGGCGAGGCGGAACTGGCTTTTGACCTAGAACACCGCATCGAGAGCAGCCAGTGGCTCATGGGCAGCGTCGTGTGCGACAACCACGCCGTCGCGCACACCACACCGGTGTATGTAGTGGTCAATGCTAAACCGACCTGGGATGCCGGGAAGGGACCGGGCTTTATAGAGAAGCAACTCGCTGCCATGGCGAAGATCGAGTCCGAGTTCGCCACAGGCGACGATGCGCGGAGCCTGGGCATCCGGGAGCGGCTTCAGAAAGCCAGAGCCTTTTACCTTAGCTTGCGTGAGAGAATGCGAGCTGGTTGATGATCCGGGTATGCGCCTCGCCGGCCTCGAAGCCAGCGTCATCAACGTGCCGCTCGGGCATCCGGGCGATTCTCTCGGCGCCCGGGATGGGGATTTTCCGCTCACACCCCCGGCCCACTGGCGCTTGGGTTCAAGCCGGGACGGGAGAACCTGCGCGGGCACGGCCTGAATGCACTCGACGGAAAAGCGCGTCTGCCACTTCAAGCGTGCGGAGAGCCCTCTATAAGGGGAGCGCTGGAAACTAGCCGGACACAGGTGAGTTCTGAGTGAGACCCGTCGAGACTTGATTGGCAATCACCTGCCAAGACTATCGCGATTGAATTAGTCGCACCAGGATTGCGCCGCTGGCTGGCAATTGCAGGGAAGCAACGCCCAGAATCACCGCTATCGTCTCCCCCGAACCCGAAGACCAAACGCCCTCAGCAGAAACCTGCGCGCCCGCCAGCGTGACCTGGTCTCGGCTCTCCACCGACGGTGCCGTAAGCCGATAGGCCTCCGCCCTGGAGCAGCCTTCCGGCAGGGTGATTTCAACGTTCGCCTGCCGGGACAGGTCTTTGTTCACTATCGCCGCCCAAAACGGACCCTCCGAACTCTTCGTCGCGTACGCGCTCAGGTTGAGGTCGGTTTCGCTCGCCGTGAGCTTCACCAGATTGCCCCTTCCCGCTATGGCAAAGGCCAGCATGCCGTAGTATTCCGGGCGCGCGCTGAGTTGCCCGGCGGTGTCCCGGAAGATCGGCGAGTAATGGCTGACCCAGGCCATCTGATTGACGTCGGTTTCCAGGTTTACCCCCTCGCAGCCGTACGACGCCAGCAGGAACATGTAATCCAAACACCAAAGCGCCGAAGCGAAGGTGTCGCTCACCCCGGGCTTCCCGCCGCCATAGAACGAATTCACTTCGTTGATACGGAAGCGGATGCCCTTGCCGGCACAAGCTTGTTGGAGCCTTTGCAGCGTAGCTTTCCAGGCGGGATCGGGAGCGAGCAGGGTCTCGATTGTGGCCTCCGGCCGCCTGGCGCCAGTGCGGTAATAGTGGTGGGTCAGGAGCTTCATGTCAGCGCATTCGGTGCCGGCGAAATCCAGCGCCCATTGGATATTGCCCGCAACATCGGGACCGGAAAACGCGGCCTCCGGCAGCGCCTTGCGCATGGCGGCTTTGTAGTCGGTGTAAACGGCGTGATAGGCCTCGTAGCTATGGAAGCGGGGCAGTAAATCCACCTCGTTGCCGATTTCGAATGACTGCAGGCGATCCCCCAGCGCCCGATGGACCGCCACGGCCTCCTGCACCGCCTCGTCCTTTGAGCCGGTGCCCAGATTGAGCCCCCACATCGCCTTCCAGCCGGTGGCCCGCAGAAAGTCGCCAAACTCATCAAGCACCGCCTGGTTGATGACCGAGGTTTCCTTTTCCGAACGCACCAGCGGGGCGCCGTCCTGCACAAAACGCGTGTGGTCGGAGACACTGCCCCCGATTCGAACCAGACCGTGCGGGCTCAAGGTCCGGTAAAGTTGGACGAGATGAGTGTTCTTCGCGCTGAAGAACCCTTCTCGTGCCAAAGCGGAAGTTTCATAACCTAAGCCGATGAAATCATCGGAAATCGGGGCCAACAACGTGTTAGGATCGATTTGAATGCGGACCGGCTCGGTTGGGGGTGCTGTTTGCGCTCTCAAAGTGGCGCACCCAAGGAACACGGCCGTGCAAATCAGAAGGGCTCTTTTCATGCCAAGGGCAACTTAATCGCTTATTTCGCCACTTTTCCAATCAAGAATCAACCGCTCTCCAGCGAAAACGAGGGCCGCAGATGATTGCGAGCCGGCGGGCCGCAGCGATCAGCGGATAATGGCGGGGCCTCCAGGAATAGGTTGACGCCCGCCCCTTCCCAAGCAGCATAGCTCGCATGAACGCGCGTCGAAACCCGCCTTTTGCACCCCGCGTATCTTCCGATCGAGCCAATCCGCCAGCAACTGGACCCATTCAACTCACAACCCTTCGCGTCCGCTGGAACTGCGGGTGGCTGAAGGTCGACAAATCACGCGTGATCGATCGCTTTGAAGAAGATTATCCTCGAAAGCAACTCCCGTCTTTGAGACCCTGTTCATCCCATTCAACCATCCCGAGCAAATGCGAGCGACCAGCAGAGAATCGCGGAAAACAGAGACTTCCTGGATAACGCCCGCCGTTCGCGCGATCGGCACGCTGGCGGTGGCCTTGACCCTGGCAACCGGCAGCCCCGCGCAGGGAGGCGAGACGCGCGAAAAGCTCGTTGGGATGTACGTGCATCAGCACTGGCCCTATCACCATCCCTATGCCGCGCGCACCTGGACGCCGGAGGACTGGCACGGCTACGCCGACGGGCTTCACCGGCTCGGCTACAATGCCGTGCTCATCTGGCCGGTCATCGAGACCATGCCAGAACCCCTGACGACCAGCGACCGCACCAATCTCCGCAAGCTCGCGCGGGTCATTGACCTGCTGCACCAGCATTTCAACATGCGCGTTTACATCGCGCTTTGCCCGAATGTGATCGCCAAAGATGAGGTCGCCTCGAAGGCCTCCTTTCAGCAACGGCACTTCTTCTATTGCGACGCCCGAGTGGACCCGAGCGACCCGGCCGCGATGGCGCGCCTGCTCGAGCGAAGGGCCAGGTTGCTGGCCCCGCTCAAAAACATGGACGGGGTGGCGATTATTGACAGCGACCCGGGCGGCTACCCGGGTTCCGGCAACGAGCAGTTTGTGAACCTGCTGATGGCCCACCGCAAGCTGTTGGACCGCCTTCGGCCGGGGATCGAGCTATGTTACTGGATGCACGTCGGTTGGCTTGGCTACGGGCGCTTTTACGAAACCGGAACCCTGTCCTTTTCCACGGAAGCCGAGCAGACGGGACGTAGTGATGCGCTTGAAAGCTCTGAATCCAGAGCCCTGGGGCGTTGCCAACGGCCTGGAGTTCGCAAGAAAAGCAGGGATTGCCGAGCGAGTCATTACCTTCAACTATGGCCGGATAGAGGGCGAGCCTTCGTTTCCCATGTCCAACTTCGGCGGGAACACCGCCTATGAGGGCGGAGCGCTGCCGGGGCCGCGCGGCGTGATGGGCAATGCCCAGACCCACTGTGTCCAGCTTCCCAATACCTTTGCTTTTGCCCGGGGCGCCGCCGGAAAGCCGGTCACCGAGGCCGACTATGTTGCCTTCGCCGAAGACCTGATTCCTGGTCTGGGCGAAACCATCGTGCGCGCCTGGAAGGCCCTGGGCGGAAACGACCCATCGGCCATGCGCGCAAACGCCGCCGAGTTTATCCAACTCCCGGCGCAGCGCCTCAAGCCCGGCCCTCTCAAGGGCCTGCTCTTCGGCAGCCCGCGCCGCTTCATCAACGACCTGGCGATGATGCTAAGCGTGCGCGCGGGCTTCGAATCGCTGCGCGCCGCGGTCGAAGCCGGCGCCCCGGCCACTGAATCGCTGGGCCAATTCGTTGTGGCGGCAAAAGCCTGGCAGCATCAACACGGCTACGAGAACACCTGGTGGTGGCCAAATCTGGACGAAGTGCTGCGGAAGTTGAACGCCCCTGAAACAGATGCCGTGCTGGACACCCGCTTCGATCCGTTCGCCCCGCCCAAGCTCCTGCCGGGCGAGACGCCGTTCCAATACGTCGCCCGCAAGCTGGCTGAAGAGGAATCCAACACGCCGCGGCTGCTCAGGGGATTGGAGGCCGCCTGGAAAAGAATGGCATCAGGAGCAACCCAGCCTTGAGTGGGGTGAATACATGAAACAGCGGGTCTCTTCCATCATTCCGATCCGAGCAGCCGTACTGCGCGAGCCGGGCGCACCGCTGAAGATTGAGCCCCTGGACATGGAAGGCCCGCGTGAGGATGAGTTGCTGGTGCGCATCGTGGCCAGTGGGATCTGCCACACCGACATCGATTTTTGTGAGGGCGGGTTTTCCGGCCCGGTCGTGCTGGGGCATGAGGGCTCCGGCGTTGTGGAGCAGGTCGGCCGGAAAGTGAACGGATTCAAGCCCGGAGACCACGTGGTGCTCTCCCACCAATCCTGCGGCCAGTGCCGGCCTTGCCGCCAGGGGCGTCCGACACACTGCCAGCGGTTTTGGGAAGCCAATTTTGGCTTCGCCCGTCTCGACGGGACCAATGCCCTACAAGGCGGCGTGCGCGGAGAACGCAAGCCCTTTTACCGGCGCGATTCATTATTGCCAACCTTCGTCCTCGTGTGGAAAACTCGAAGCAGATTTGAACGATCCCGATCCGAACCCAAACGACTTGAACGCCAGAGAATACCGCAAGACGGGTCAGCGCGTTGGTCGGGCGAAGCGCAAGGCTGTGGTTCGTCCGACGGAGTTTGCTTATCCGCGAGGGATAAACAGTTGCGATCTGAGGTTTTCCCGCAAGGGTTGCAAGCTCGCCGATGCGATGCGCGCTCACGCGAAATCCCGACTGCTGCCCAAGCTGCAAGCCCGCACGGGAGCCCGCCCGGAATGCAATCGCTACGACGACTTGAGCGTCGAGTTCATGGACGCCTGCGTGTATCTGCACGCCTGGCTTGGTTATGGAGACGTCCCCGGTATCGTGGAGTTTCCGCTGATATGACGTGCGGGTCAGCGGGTTTTCCCCTGCAGAGCGGGAGCAGAACCTGGAGATGCTGCGCTTCATCAGCAACGAAACGGCGGCTCGCGGGCTCCATTTCCAACTGGGCCTCTGGACGCATGCCTACAAATGGACCAACAGCCCGCAGGCCAATCACGTCATCGAAGGGCTGACGCCGGAGAGCCATGCGCCATACTGCCGGGACGCCTTGCGCGCGCTGTTGACCGCCTGCCCGGCGATTCAGGGCGTCACCTTTCGGATCCACGGCGAGAGCGGGGTGGCCGAGGGCAGCTACGCATTTTGGAGGACGGTGTTCGAGGGGATCACCCAATGCGGGCGCCGCGTCGAGATCGATATGCACGCCAAGGGCATGGACGCCGAGATGATCGAGGTGGCGCTGGCCACGGGATTGCCGGTGAACATCTCGCCCAAGTTCTGGGCCGAGCACATGGGTTTGCCTTACCACCAGGCCGCCATTCGGCCCACGGAGATGCCGCCGCACGGACGGCAGGACGAGGGCTTCTTTGCCAAGAGTTCCGGCTCGCGCAGCTTCCTGCGTTATGGTTATGGCGACCTGCTGGCCGAGGGGCGCCGCTATGGCGTGCTCCATCGGATCTGGCCGGGCACGCAGCGACTCCTTCTTTGGGGTGACCCTGCATTGGCGGCGGGCTACGGACGCGCCGCGAGCTTTTGCGGCAGTGTGGGCATCGAGCTTTTCGAACCGCTCTCCTTCAAGGGGCGCAAAGGCTCCGGCCTTCCCGGCGGGCGCGATGCTTACGCCGACGCCGCGCTCAAACCCGCATCGTGGGCCTTTGAAAAATACGCTTACGGCTACCGGCTTTGGGGCCGGCTGCTTTACAACCCGGCCACCTTGCCGGAAACTTGGCGGCGCCAGCTCAACGGCCAGTATGGCCGGGCGGCCAGGCCGGTGGAAACGGCTCTGGCCAACGCCAGCCGCCTCCTTCCGTTAATCACGACGGCGCACCTACCCTCCGCCGCCAACAATAATTATTGGCCCGAGATCTACGCCAACATGCCTATTGTGGACCCGGAGCGAAAGCACCCCTACGGCGATACGCCCAGCCCAAAACGCTTCGGTACCGTCAGCCCGCTGGATCCCCAGCTCTTTTCGCGTGTGGACGATTTTGCCGGCCAGTTGCTCGAAGGCAACGTCAGCGCCAGGTATTCGCCCCTGGAAGTGGCCGACTGGCTGTTGGCCCTGGCAGACACCGCCACGCGTGCGATGGCCGGAGCCGGCAAGCGGGTCGCCAACCCCAACGAACCTGCCTTCCGGCGTCTGGCCGCGGATGTCGCCATCCAAATCGGCCTGGGGCGCTTCTTCGCCGAAAAGCTTCGGGCCGGCGTGCTCTTTGCCCTGCACGAGCGGACCCAGGATCACAGGCCGTTGCAGGAAGCCGTGTCGGCCTACCATCGCGCCCGCGCGGCCTGGGCCGAGCTGGCCAGACAAGCAGCCGGTGTCTATGTCCCGGACATCACCTTCGGCCTTGAGGCCCACCTCCGAGGTCATTGGCAGGACCGCCTGCCGGCCATCGACCAGGACCTCGCCGACATCGAACGACGGCTCACGCGAGCCGCGAATTCCGCCTACTCGCCCCAAGCCGACGACCAAGGAGTCCTCTATAAGGCCCTCCGCGTTGCGCTCAGCAAACCAGTACGACCTGCCATTGCGGCAAAGCACACCCCGCCGTTCAGTTTCCAACTTGGCCAACCTCTGGTGGTGCGCCTGACGCCCGCACCCGGCCCACTCCACGCCCGATTTCTCTCCGTTCGCCTGCTCTATCGGCATGTCAATCAGGCCGAGGAATTCCGTACCGCAGAGATGTCTGTCCAGGCCGGCGCTTTTGAAGGAGTGATCCCCGCTGACTATGCCGACTCGCCTTTCCCGCTCCAATACTATTTCGAAATCCGAGATGGCAAAGGCCGAGCCGGGATGCTTCCCGGCCTGGGGCCGGATTTGAACCAGCAGCCGTACTACGTTATGCGCCCGAATCCGCGAAGGGTCTGAGATGCACAGGCCATTGCGCGAGCTCGCAGACACCGCAAACACCAATTTCGGTTTGCTTTGGGCCTTTGAGTTCGCATCATCAGTCGCATGACCCGAAAGGCCATTACTCCTGCGTTCGGGAGAGTTCTTCTCTTGATATGTTTCGCTTTGGGTTTGATGCCGGCGCTGGCAGGCAGCGGGGCCACGAGTTGGCTCGTGGCAAATCACCAACTCGATTACCTCAAACACGACATCGACCCAATCATGGTCCAGTGCAACAAGACCAGCCACCGGCACCACTACGGAGTGGATGCCAGCTACTGGGCTGCTATGGGCTGCTACGCAGTGCAAGAGAACCTGCTCAAGTCCTTCCCCAACCTCCTGCTCGAGAACTGTTCCGGGGGCGGCCACATCAAGGACTTCGGTGTGGTCCAACGCAGCCACTACACCGTGACCACCGACACCCTCTCGAATCTGCCCGACCGGCGCAGCCTTTACGATTCGACCTTCGCGCTGCCGCTGCTCTTGCTCCAGGCCTACACCTACGACGACTACTACCCGGTGCGAGGTGACAACCCCGGCACCTTCCTCTGGCGCAGCGCCATGATGGGGGCCTGGCAGATCGACCCGATCGACACGGCCAAGTGGACGGAGGCCGAAAAAGAGTCGGCCCGACAATCGGTCCGCATCTACAAAGAATGGATTCGCCCACTACTCCAGGACGCGAAGGTCCATCATATCCTGCCCCGTCCCGACGGCAAACACTGGGACGGCATGTTCTATTGGAGTCCCTCTTCGACCAAAGGCACGCTCCACATCTTCCGCCCCGATTCACCACAGGACCGGCAGATCGTCCGATTGCAGGGCCTCACACCGAACCGTGAGTATTGGGTTTGGTGCGAAGACGGCTCCATTTCTCCAGGACTTCGCGGCGGGGCCGAACTGATGCGGACGGGCTTGGCCATCCGTTTACCCGAACCCTACACCAGCGATTTGATCCTCCTGCAGGACTCAGCCCTGGCCAAGCCGCGGGATTCTACTCTGCCAGGTGAATTCCGGCTGCACGCGGCCAACGCGTTCAGCGACGTTTTCACCGCCAGAGTCAAATTGTCTTGGGAGCGCAGCGCCACAGCTCACAGTTATCGCCTGCTGGTAGCCGAGACGCCCGAATTCCGGGAGCCGACCGCCGAGAAGATCGTGAGTGGCCCCTCCGTCTCCTTACCCGCACTGACCCCGGATCGCCAATTCTACTGGAGGGTCGAGGCCATCGGACCGGGAGGAGTGCGGACGAACCTGGGTGGAGCGCAGTCGTTCCTGACCCCCGCCCGCGTCGGCATGAAGGGGATTACCTTCGCCTCCGACCTGCCGTGGACCAAGGCCACCGCGGGCGCCGGCAATGAAGCGCATCGGGACAAGAACTACGCTGGCCGTCGACGTCACGGGAGCGCGTCAACTCACCTTGCGGGTGTTGAACGGTGGGGACGGCTATGGTTGGGACCATGCGGTTTGGGCCCTGGCTCGGTTTGCTGAGCCGGGCGCTAAAGACCCCTTCGAGTAAACGCCGGTTATGGACATGAATTTGATGAATGTGAAATTGAGATTATGACCCTCCCCAAGCCATATTTTCCTCGGACCCTTTCGTTTTCACTGGCAACCGTCTTTTTCACCGGCGCGCTCGCCGCCGCCGAAGTCGTACCCTTGGACGGCACTTGGCTTGTCGAGGAGACTGTCGCACCGGACGTCATGCCGGCATCGTTCTCACATAAGGTACCGGTGCCAGGGTTGGTACACGAGGCGCGGCCGGCGTTTCCAGACGTGGACCAATATGAGACACACGAGTTTGTCTATACGATGCAAAGCCGCGGGTTGCTGCCAGGGCCCTGCGAGGGCCTGGGCCGCACCCGGCAGCAGCGGAACTTCTTTTGGTATGAGCGCACGTTCCGCGCGCCGGTTCGCCGCGAGCACGCCACGCTGGTCGTGAACAAAGCGCAGTTCGGCACCAGCGTGTGGCTCAACGGGCAAAAGATGGGCGAGCACGCGGGCTGTTTCACGGCGGGCCGGTTCGATCTCACCGGCGCGATGAACTGGAGCGGCGACAACCGGCTGGTCATCCGCGTCGGCGCCCATCCTGGCGCTATGCCCGACCCGGCCTTCTGGGGCAGCGACGGCGAGAAAGGCCCGTGGACACCCGGCATTTACGACCACGTCGAGGTACGGTTTGCCGACAACCCGGTCATCGAGGAGGTTCAGGTCGCGCCCCGCATTGCCAGCGCCGAGATCGTCGTGCAGACGCGCCTGAAGAATTTCGGAGCGGCCCGCGCGGTGGAACTTGCCCACCAAGTCATCTCCTGGAAAAGCAAGCGACCCGCTGGAGATCCCGTGCGCCGCCAAATCCAACTGGCCGCCGGCGAGGAAAAGACGATTACCCAAACCGTGCCGGTGCCCAACGCGGTGCTCTGGTCCCCCGATAATCCCTTCCTCTACTTGCTGGAAACGAGCACCGGCGGCGATGCGTGCTCGACCCGGTTCGGGATGCGCGAGTTTCACTTCGACCACGCCACGCACCTGCCCATGCTCAACGGCAAGGTTTGTTACCTGCGCGGCGCCAGCATCACGCTGCACCGGTTCTTCGGCGACCCGCTGAGCGGCGGGCTGCCGTGGAGCGAGGCCTGGGTGAGGAAATTACTCATGGATATTCCGCACCGGATGAACTGGAACGCGTTCCGCATCTGCATCGGCCCGGCGCCGCAACAATGGCTCGATGTTGCCGACGAAGCCGGGCTGCTGCTGCAATGGGAGTTTCCGATCTGGAGCGACCGCGAGGCGACACCGGCTAAGCAACTGCGCCATGAACTATGGAAGCAGGGCGACATCACCGAACAGGTGCGCGAGTTCATGCGCGACAACTGGAACCATCCCAGCGTTGTCCTTTGGGACGCTTCCAACGAGACCCACTGGGATTTCCTGCGCAAACTCGTGCCGGCCGTGCGCGGCCTCGATCTCTCCGGCCGGCCGTGGGAGAACGGCTACATGGCGCCGGATGCGCCGGATGATCCTTACGAGGTTCACCCCTACAAGTTCATCAATCATGCGTTCGGCAATAAGCCGCCGTTCTTCCAGATGACCGACCTGGAGAACGCGCCCCAACAAGGCCTCCCCGCCGGCGGTTGGTCGGCTACGGCGGCGGCGCAGGCCGCGCACGCCGCGCTCATCAACGAATATGACTGGCTCTGGCTGCACCGCGACGGCACGCCGACGCATCTCAGCCAGAAAGTTTATGACCACCTCCTGGGCCCGAACGCGACGCCGCAGCAGCGGTTTGCCCTCAACGGCTATCTGCTCGGAGGGTTGACGGAGTTTTGGCGGGCGCAGCGGCGGTACGCCGGAGTGATGTATCTGGCCTACCTCGACGGCGACTTGCCGGACGCCTTTACGTGCGACAACTTCCTCGACGTCGCCGCGCTGAAATTGGAGCCTCATTTTGAGGACTATATGCGCGAGGCCTCCAAGCCGCTTGGCGTCTATCTCGATTTTTGGCAACCGGCGCTGGTGGCGGGCGCGAAGCGTTCGTATCGCGTGACGCTCGTCAACGATCTGCCGGCGCCGATGCGGGGCCGGCTGACGGTGGCGTGGCAAGCGGCGCGCGGTGGTAAAGTCGTGTCACAGACGGAGCAAGCGTTTGAAGTACCGGCGGCAGGCCTGTCGAATTGCGATGTCGAACTGGCTGTGCCCTCTGGCGAGGGCCAGTATCAATTGACTGCGAAAGCGTCCTGCGACGGTCAACGATGGAGTCCGACGCTCTCGAGGCGACAGGTAACGATCGGCAAGATCGATGCAAAATAACCGGACCGAGGGGAGATCCTCCAGGGCACTTACTAAAACTCCACAACGCCCCACATTTTGAACACCATGAACCGCCGAAAAATCACTCTGGCTGCCACTCTCACGGTTGGAACCCTCCCCTGGATCTGGCTGCCAGCCGCTTTAGCACAACCCGCTCAGGATTGGTTTCGCATCACGGACGGCGTCTCCGACAACCACATGGAGTATCGCCAATTGCAGGTGCCCAAGGGTGGGGAAACGGTCCTGGCTGATCTCAAGGGCCCTGGCAAGGTGACTTACTTCTACATCACCGACGACACCCAGGTGCGCTGGTATCCGGGGCTGGTCCTGAAAGTCTTCTGGGATGACGAGGCCGAACCGAGCATCCAGGTGCCGCTTTCAGACTTCTTCGGAGCGATGGCGGGCAAAACCATTGACTATCAGTCGGCAGCTTTGCAGATCAATCATGCCTGCTACATGTGTTACCTGCCAATGCCCTTTGCGCAGCGGGCGCGGTTCCTCTTGGCCAACGACGGGGACCGGGATTACTCGCAGGTCGTGGCCTACGGCAT